>WNGG01002903.1_pt1 | contig 19419 bp, 15 predicted proteins | sample 5400661 | NCBI WGS metagenome assembly WNGG01 (sample SAMN13153372, study PRJNA577476) | soil metagenome | isolation source: 100 cm soil or saprolite under Garry oak tree replicate 1 | place: USA:California | collected 2016-06-15
CACGTTGTGAATCCAGTAGTCGAAGATCGTGACCGCGTACTGCAGCGCGGCCGGCGAGCTCCAGATGCCCGCCGGCCAGGTCCGCTTGCCCGTGCGAACTTTGTTGTAAAGGGCGATCACCTGCTCTTCGTCTAGGTATTCGGTCTCCACGGCCCGCCACCACTATAGGAATAAGCGCCGATCGACCCTGGGTATAGTGAGTTACAGATGGCCCAAGCCAGAGGCTTCACGCCCGATCAAGTCGCCCGCTACGCACGGCATCTGATCTTGCCGGAGGTAGGCGGCGCCGGACAGCGCAAGCTGCTGTCCTCCAGCGTCCTGCTCCTGGGCGCCGGCGGCCTGGGTTCACCGGCGGGCATGTACCTGGCGGCGGCCGGGGTGGGCAAGATCGGGATTGTCGACTTCGACCGCGTCGACGCGTCCAACCTCCAGCGCCAGCTGCTGCACGGCACCGACGACATCGGCCGTCCCAAGGTGGAGTCTGCGGCGGAGACGCTGCGCGGACTCAACCCCGACGTCGAGGTGATCCCCATCAACGAGCACCTAAACTCAGACACGGCGCTGCGGATCTTCTCGCCGTACGACATCATCGTCGACGGCACCGACAACTTCCCCACGCGTTACCTCGCCAACGACGCCGCGCACTTCCTGGCCAAGCCGCTCGTGCACGGCAGCATATTCAGGTTCGAGGGACGGCTTGCGCTTTTCGACTCCGCGAAGGGCACCGGCTGCTACCGCTGCCTCTTTCCAGAGCCGCCGCCCCCAGGCTCGGTTCAGAGCTGCGCCGAGGCGGGCGTGTTCGGGGTCCTGCCCGGGATCATCGGCAGCATGATGGCCTTCGAGACCATCAAGTACCTCCTGAGCATCGGCCGGCCGATGATCGGCCGGTACCTGCTCTTCGAGGGCGAGGACATGACGTTCCGCGAGCTCAAGCTCCGGCACAGCAAGACCTGCCCGCTCTGTGGCGACAACCCAACGGTCGATGCGCTGATCGACTACGAAGCGTGGTGCGGCACGCCGGCCATGGAGCCCTCCGAAGCCCGGGCCAGCTAACCTCTAGTGCTGGACGTGATCCAGCTCGACCGGCACGACGTGACCAAGCTCCAGAGCGCGCGCGCCATCGTGCGCAACCTGGGTTCGGTTCTCGTCGCTTACTCGGGGGGTGTCGATTCGAGCCTGCTCTTGAAGCTTGCCCTCGACGAGCTCGGCGAGCGGGCCGTGGCCGTTCTGGCCAGCTCGCCTGCCTACCCCGAGTCAGAGCAGGAGGAGGCGCGGGTCCTGGCGAGGACGTTGGGTGCTCGGCTCGTCGAGGTGGCGACGCACGAGGTCGAGCTCGAGGCCTATGCGCAGAACCACCCAGACAGGTGCTTCCACTGCAAGGAGGAGCTCTTCGCTACGCTCGAGCCGATCCAGCGTGATCTCGCCCTCGACCACATCGCTTACGGAGCCACCGCGGACGACGCGGACGACCACCGGCCCGGCCACGGCTCCGCCGTGCGCAGAGGCGTGCGCTTCCCACTGCTCGAGGCGGGGATGGGCAAAGCCGAGATTCGCGCGACGGCGAGGCGGCTCGGGCTTCCGAACTGGAACAAGCCGTCCTTTGCGTGCCTGTCCTCCCGCATCCCACACGGCACCGCGGTGACGCCCGAAGCTCTACGCCAGATCGAGACGGCCGAGGCGGCGATCAAGGCAATGGGTTTCGCGCAGGTTAGGGTGCGGCACCACGGCGACGTCGCTCGCATCGAGGTCGACGCCCGCGATATCCCGCGTCTGGTCGCTGAGCGCGAGCGGGTGGTGGCGGCGGTGCTGTCCGCCGGCTACAAGTTCGTGGCTCTTGACCTCGAGGGTTACGCGACCGGAAGCCTGAACCGGACCTGGAAGCCCGGACCGTAACCGTGGAGGCGGCCCACGCCGAGATCGGTGTCTTCGGCGGCTCGGGCCTCTATCGCCTACTGGAGGACGTCACGTGCCTGGCGGTCGAGACGCCGTACGGCGTGCCGAGTGACGACATCGCCATCGGGAAGATCAACGATCGCGCAGTGGCGTTCATGCCGCGCCATGGCCGCAAGCACTCGCTGCCACCTGGCGCCATCAACTATCGCGCCAACCTCTGGGCGATGCATTCGATCGGCGTCACGCGCCTGATCGCACCGGCTGCCGTCGGCAGCCTGCAGCCGCGCGTCCACCCCGGCGACATTGTGATCTGCGACCAGTTCGTCGATCGGACCAGCGGGCGTGCCGACACTTTCTTCGAACACGGACCAAAGGTCGTCCACGTCAGCACGGCCCACCCCTACTGCCCGGAGCTGCGCGAGCTGGCCATCGGCGCTGCCCGCGACTCGGGCGCCGGTCTGCATGAGCGCGGCACGGTGGTGGTCATTCAGGGTCCCCGATTCTCAACTCAGGCCGAAAGCAGGTGGTTTTCGTCGATGGGCTGGGACGTGGTCAACATGACCCAGTACCCGGAGGCCACGCTCGCGCGCGAGCTGGAGATGTGCTACCTAAACGTGTCGCTGGTCACCGATTACGACGCGGGGCTCGAAGGCAGCCCTGACGTCCGACCGGTCTCGGTCGAAGAGGTGGAGGGTTTCTTTGCGTCGAACATCGCGCGCGTGCGTGATCTCATCCTTCGACTGGTGCCTTTGATCCCGTCCGAACGCAGCTGTTCTTGCGCCACCGCGATGAAGGGCGCCGTCATTGGTGGGTGACCGCGAGATTGTCCTCAGCCTCGACGAAGGGACGACTGGCGCGACGGCGATCGCGGTCGGCACCGACGGCGAGATCCTCGGCAGAGGCTATCGAGAGATCACTCAGCACTACCCGCAGCCGGGTTGGGTAGAGCACGACGCGGAAGAGATCTGGGCCGCTGTACAGGCCACCGCGTACCAGGCACTCGCGGACGCAAACGCGAGGCCGGCCGACGTGCGCGCGATCGGGATCACCAACCAGCGCGAGACCCTGGTGGTATGGGACCGGCGCACGCTGAAGCCCCTGGCGCACGCGATCGTGTGGCAGGACCGGCGCACAGCAGAAGAATGCGCGCGACTGCGCGAGGCTGGGCACGAAGATCGTGTGCGCGAGATCACCGGCCTCGTCCTCGATCCCTACTTCACAGCCACCAAGCTCGCTTGGGTCATGCGCAACGTCGACCGGGCAGCCGGCGCCGCCGTGGGCACAGTCGACAGCTGGCTGGTAGCTCGTCTTTCGGCCGGGCGCGAGCATGTGACCGATCCCTCGAACGCGTCGCGGACGCTGCTGTTCGACATCGGCCGCGGGACGTGGAGCGACGAGATGGCGGAACTGTTCGGGGTCTCACTGACGAACCTACCCGAGGTTCGCGACTCGAGCGGCGAGATCTCGCGCAGCGACCCCGGCGCTTTCGGCGGCATCGACGCACCTGTTGCGGGAATCGCGGGGGACCAGCAAGCCGCCCTCTTTGGTCAGGCATGCACCGCCGTGGGCATGGCCAAGAACACCTACGGCACCGGGTCATTCGTGCTCGTGCAGACGGGATCGAATCGGGTGCCGTCGAAGACGGGAATGCTGACCACCGTCGCGTGGCGACGGTCTGGCCGCCTGGAGTACGCGCTCGAGGGAGCCATATTCATCACGGGCGGTGCGCTGCAGTGGCTGCGGGACGGGATCGGCATCATCGAGACTGCCGAGGAAGCCGGCCCCCTCGCGTCATCAGTCCCCGACACTGGGGGCGTCTTCATGGTCCCGGCGTTCGTAGGCCTGGGCGCGCCGCACTGGGACCCGTACGCCCGCGGCACCATCATCGGCCTCACTCGTGGCAGCACTCGGGCCCACCTGGTCCGGGCGGCCGTTGAGGCGATGGCCTACCAGACGCGTGATGTCGTCGAGGCTATGCAGCACGACACCGGGCACCCGCTCACCGAGCTGCGGGTCGACGGCGGCGCATCGGTGATGGACGTCCTCTGCCAGTTCCAGGCTGACCTGCTCGGTATCCCCGTGCGGCGTCCGGTCCACAGGGAGACCACGGCGCTCGGGGCGGCCTTTCTGGCCGGCCTTGGCGCGGGCTTCTGGAGCGACGCCAATCTCGAGGACCTGTGGAAGCTCGATCGCCAGTTCGAACCGGCGATCTCGCGTGACGAGGCGGACACGCTGCAGCGGCGGTGGCGCCGCGCGGTGGAAAGAAGCCGAAACTGGGCTGAACCGAGCTCTGAAGCGGGCCGCTGAGCATGTGTCGACGGATCTGCGCCACCCATTTCCGCCGCTGGCGTTGTCAGCTCCTGTGGTCCTCGCTCATGTATGCCGGATACATTCGCTCCGGTCCTCGTCGCTTCCTCGCCAGCGACGGTCTGTGCGTCGCCGCTCTCGCCGACCGGCCCATCGGCCCGCTACCCGATAATCAGTAGCGATTTGAGCTCCAACGGATCGCCGAGAGCGCGCGTCCGGCAACCGATCCTGTACGGCGAGCAGATGTGGCGCCAGCAGCGATTCTTTGCCGGATTTCTGATCCTGGTGGGCTTGATCGTGCCACCCGCGCTGATCATCTACAAGCAACCGCTCAACTGGATCTGGCTGTTCTACGTCCCCAGCGGCCTCGTCCTCGGCGGCGGTTTTCTGCTGTACCGGTGGCGGAGCTTTATGGAGCCCATGGAGAGCGGACTCAAGGTGTCGACACTCTTCGCCAACGCCGTGATCGGTTACGACACCATCAAGCAGGTCAAGGTGCAGCCCCTCAAGCTGGCATTCCAGGAGAAGCGGAAGCGGATGGTGGCTCCGATCATGAAGCCCTTGATGGAGAAGCCCGCGCTCTTCGTCCGGCTGCGCGGGGATGAGGAAGAGCTGGCTGCGGTCAGGAAGCGCCTCGGGGCGCGCCTGTTCTTCGAAGACACGATCGCGCTGCCTGTGCCAGATCCCGACGCAGCGGCGTGGGAGATCACATCGCGGCTGCCCGAACGCCTGGGCCAGAACCTTGGCGGTCGGCGCCGAAAGCGGCGGCGTTAGGGGCTCGGACAGTAGCCGAGTCACGACCGGAGGAGGTCGGGTCCGAGGCGGTAACCAGGCCCGTCTACTTCGACCGGTGGGATGCGGTCGCCATCCTCGCGCTGACTGCGGTGGGCTTCGTCCTTCGCTTCTACAGCCCGATCATGCCCGACTTCTTCCTCCATCCGTTCCAGGGGCCGCTGGTCACGAACTGTGTCCAGGGCGCTCCCGTCGACGCCGAGGGAGACCCCGGCACACTGTGCGGCCTTGCCTATCCCTTCAATCGCGGTTATTGCCCAACTGTGCCTGCTTCTGGGGCGCGCTGCAACCAGCCACTATCGCCGCCAAACGGACAGGTGTTCGACGAGCTCTATTTTCCGTTCGATGCCTACTTCGACTTCAAGGCGATGGAGGTCTGCCGGCCCACGTCGGTCGATTGCTACAACTACTTTGACCCCGAACCTCCTCTTGGCAAGCTGATCATCGGCTCCGGCGAGTGGGCCTACGGCTGGTACAGGTCTCACTTCGAGGGTGCGAAAGGCGATTACATCGACCTCGGCTACAACACATTTGGCTGGCGCATCGCCGCCTGCCTCTTCGGGACGCTCTGCATCCCGATGATGTATCTCTTCGCGAGGCGCCTTTGGCCCAAGCGCCTGTTCGCAATCGCGGCCGCCACGCTGGTGTGCTTCGACGGGCTGTTCTTCCTCCAGTCGCGTATCGGGATGATCGACATCTTCCCGATCTTTTTCATCCTGCTTTCGTACTTCCTGTACCTGGTCCATGTCCAGAGCGCCAGTCCCCGCGCATCGATCATCTCGCTGTTTTTGCTTGGCATCGCACTCGGCCTCGGCATCTCCGCCAAATGGATCGTCCTGGCCGCATACGCGAGCATCGTTTTTCTGCTGGTGGTGCGGGCGATCCGGCGAAACGTGGATTTCCACGTAGGCCCAACAGACCGTCCCATCTGGTCCTGGGGGCGGGGAGTGGGGCCGGCGATCGCCGGTGGGGTCCCCTGGCGACAGTACCTGACACTGGCGCTCGTGGCGCTAGTCGTCATCCCTGTCGCCATCTACGTCGCGTCGTGGTATCCCTTCTTCGCACGCGGCCAGTTCCACACCCTGGCCGACCTCATCACCTACCAGCGGGAGTCGTTTTCGTACCACGCGACGCTGACAGCTACGCATCCTTACGGATCGCCCTGGTGGTCGTGGCCGTTCCTGGCGAGGCCGGTGGTGTACTACGCGGAGTACGAGCTGGGAACGGATCAGTTCACAGGCCAGCCGCTGATGTCGTTCATCTACAACCTCGGCAACCCATGGATCTGGTGGACGAGCCTTCCGTGCCTCGTCGCGTTGCCGTACTTCGCCATCCGCCATCGGAGCTTCCCGGCCGCAGTGATCCTGATTGGCTTCATCACCCAGTTCCTGCCCTGGGCGCAGATCACCCGCGTGCTCTTCCTCTACCACATGTTTGGCGGCCTGATCTTCATGATCCTGGCGCTCGCCTTCGTGCTCGCATACGTGGCCGAGCGCATGCCGGGCGCCGGCCGAGGGCTGCTGGTTGCTCACCTCGGCGTTGCTGTCGCGTTCTTTTTCTACTTCTATCCGGTCTGGACTGCGCTCCCCATGTCCCAGTCGGCCTTCTTCTTCGGGCCCGGCACCCCGCCCTGGGGGCCCAAGATCTGGCTGGTCTTTGGCTGCAATGCCGAGCTTCCGCCTGCGGAGCCGCAGCTCTGGTGCTGGTACTGACAATGGGCCGCAGCTGATGGGAGCCCAGGACTCCGTGCAGCCGCTGCGGGCGACCGCCGTTCGCTCGGCGGTCGGCATGGTGGCGGTCGGAGTCGTGGGGCTGGTGCTCATCGTACTGGGCGTGCTGCTCGGCACCTCCGCGATCCTGTTGATCGGCTGCATGGTCGCCGGCTTCGGGATCACGTACCTCAGCGGCGTCGCGCTCAATTTCGAGGAGCGCCTCGCCTTCGGGACGGTGCTGGGGGCGATGGCGGTCGCAGCGGCCGGCTTCGCGGCGGCGATGCTCGTGCGCGAGGTGAACTTGGGCACAGTGGTAGTGGGCCTCGCTCTTCCTCTTGGTCTGGCGGCGGCGGCGGCCACCACCAATCGGAGCCGGCTTCGTGCCGACCTCGCTGACGCCGCGGCACGTTGGACCGCATCACCGCGCGTTCCGGGCCACCCATGGCCTCTGGCGCTGGTCTTCCTCGCTTGCAGCGCGTGGACGGTGCATTTCCTGCACCAGGCTTACGTCTATCGGCCGGACGGCCTGTACGTGGGCTACGTGAACATCTGGGGTGATTGGGCCGCCCATCTCACATTCGCCGGGTCGTTCGCTTACGGGCACAACCTTCCACCGGAGTACCCGATCGACCCCGGCAACAATCTGGGCTACCCGTTCATGGTCGACTTCCTGGCCGCCAGCCTCATCCCGCTGGGCAGCTCGCTGACGTCAGCCTTGATCCTCACCTCGGGCCTGCTCGGAATTGCGCTACCCGCGGTTCTGTATCTCGCCGCATCACGGTTCGCCGGCGGAAGGGCCGCGGCGGCGATCGCCGTCTTCGTGTTTTTGCTCAGCGGGGGTCTCGGCTTCTACTACCTGATCGGCGACATCCAGCACTTTGGGCTTGGCGCCCTGGCGCATCTTCCGCGCGAGTACACCCTGAACCGCAGCCTCAACTTCCAGTGGCTGAACCCTGTGCTCGCGTACCTGGTTCCACAGCGGTCGACTCTTTTTGGCTTCAGCCTCGCCCTGATCGTGCTGCTGCTGGTCTGGCTCGCGGTTCGGGAGCGCCAGGACTGGCGTGTCTTCCTCTTCGCCGGCGTGGTCGCCGGGCTCATGCCCACGTTTCACGTCCACGCGTATGGGACGGTGGTCGCCCTCTCTGCGATCTGGGCGCTGTTCAACCGGCGCCGCGCATGGTTCGCGTTCTTCGCCCCTGCCCTGGCGCTCGGCGCACCGGTACTGCTGTGGATGTGGCCGCCGGTCAACAACAGCTACTGCGTTGGCGGCGCATCCCTGGACGGTTACTGCGTCGAGCTGGGCTGGCTTTCCTATACGGATTGGGAACGTGACGGCGTGCTCTCCATCCCCACCGACTTCTTGTGGTTCTGGATCAAGAACATCTCAGTGCTGATCCCGCTTATCGTCGCGGGCCACTTTCTTCAGCGCTGGTTTCCGACCGGCTTTGGAAAATGGTTCGCGCCAATGTGGCTTTGGTTTCTCGTCCCCAACCTAATCGTGCTGCAGCCCTGGGATTGGGACAACACCAAATTCTTCATCTTCTGGGCGCTCCTGGGCAGCGTCGTGGTCGGTGGCGTCCTCGCCGGCTTGTTCAAGCGCGGGCCAGTCGCGGCCGCCGGTGCCTCAGTGCTGCTGGTCTTGCTGTGTCTGTCTGGTGCGCTGGACCTGGCGCGTGCATCGGATTTCAGCGTCAGCTCCGTGAAGTTCACCGATTCCAAAGGTCTCCAGGTCGCGGACTGGGTGCGCCAGAACACGCCCGCGGATGCGATGTTTGCGGTGGCTGACGAGCACAACAATCCCATCCCCACGCTCGCGGGGCGCCGAGTGCTCGTCGGCTATCAGGGCTGGTTGTGGACCTATGGCTTGGGCGACTACGCGCAGAAGGGGGAGGACGAGGTGGCGATACTGCGCGGCGACCAGCACACCGCTGACCTGGTCGACCGGTACGGCATCGATTACGTGCTCATCGGTCCTCAGGAACAATCGCCGCCACGCAGCGCGAGCATTGACTACTGGAGCGAGCACGGCACGCTCGTCTACACGAACGGGGAGTACACGGTCTTCAAGGTGTGATCGGTCAGGGAGTGGGGAGGCCGAGAGGCCGCTCCGGCGCAGCCGGCTTTGGAGCCTCTGCGGGCGGCCTGTGCACTTCGTGAGCCGGGCGCAGGGCCTCGGCGCTCGGCCGCTGTGGCTCAGAGCTCGCCTCGAGCGCCTGCTCGAGCCGGCGCGCCAACCGCTTGATCTCACGATCGCCGCGATCTAGGCGATTGACGATCTGGAGAAGGATCTCGTCCTGGTGCATGAGGTGGTTCATGAGTGCCTTGGTCTCTTCTTCAGCCTTCACGTTCAGCTCGTAATCGTTCTGGGCTCGCAGCCGGTCACGGCTGGCCTGGCTGTTGAGCGCCATCAGGACCAGCGACGCCCACAGCGCCGCTTCAAGGCTGAGCACGAAATTCAGGAACTGGAAGGGATAACCGTCCCAATGGCGGATCACGCTGAGCGCGTTGAGCCCGACCCAGATCACCATCAATCCAAGCTGCGCGAGCACGAACACCCAGCTCCCAACAAGGCGTGCGAAGTCGCCGGCGACGCGATCGGAGAAGCTCAGCTTGCGCTCGACCTCCCGGTTGAGGTCGCGGACCGGAGGGTGGTCGTGCTGGTGCTTGATGAGGTCGCGAGCGATGTCTTCGATTTCTCTGCCGATTGACATTGGTTCTTCCTTGTGTGGGTTGCTGCGACGCGTGGTTCGGGGCGCGCTCAGTCGATAGCTTCGCGCAAAAGTGCCCTGCCTGGCTACGGAAAGTAAGCCTGGGCGGGTTTTGGACCCGACCTGGCGGTGGCCTCAGCGGTAGTCGTGAGAGCGCGGATTCGGCCTGGGTACGCCGCCCAGAGCCTGGATATGAGTGGCCAGAATCGACCACACACCATCCTGCCGCTGCATCACCCCGTCGATGACAAGGATCGGCTGGCGGTTGGCGATCTGGCGATAGCGGTCGTAGACGTCGGGCTTGATCGTCACGTTCACCTGGCCGTACTCGTCCTCCAGGGTGAAGAACCGGATCTTCTTGGCCGTCGAGGGCGCCTGGCGCGTGATCACCAGGCCGGCCACTCGGACCTGGCGTCCGCTGGGGACCGAAGCGAGCTTGTCGCTCTCGAGCGCGTTCAGCTCGCGCAGGCGGTCGCGACAGAAATGGATCAGATGGTGGCCTGTCGAGAGATCCGAGATGCGGTACTCGAGCTGGTTGATGTCGAAGTCGTCCAGCGCGGGAAGCGAAGGGGCGGTGGCATTCAGCCTGAGCTCGGACTGCGATTGGATCCCACGCCGCAAGCCTTGTCCGTGCCATCGCTCCTGCCAGCCCCAGAGCAGCTCGCGTCTTTGGTGGCCGAGTGAGTCGAATGCTCCGACCATGACCAGGTTGCGGACCGCCCGAGGGCCGATCGGGCCGCCGCGCAGGCGGTTCAGGAAATCGTCGAAGGACAGGAACGGGCCGCCCGCGGCGCGCTCGTCGACGATCGTCTTGCGGCCTTCCTCGCCGAGGTCGCGCACGTAGTTGAAGCCGATGCGCATCGCATGCGTGTTCCCCCGAGAATCAGCCCGATTCCGCACGTTTGGCGCCAAAAGCGCGCTTTGGGCTCCGAATTCCGCGTCTTTGGCGCCAGAAGCGCGAAATGCCCGCAGGTCTTCAAGCTCTTCGGGCAGGCACCGAGCGCCCGAGCGGTTGACGTCCACCGGCAGCACAGTCACCCCATGCCGCTTCAGGTCCTCGACGAGCACGCTCGGGTGGTAGAAGCCCATGGGTTGGTTGTTGAGAAGGCCACAACCAAACTCGACCGCATGATTGAGCTTCAGCCATGCCGTCTCATAGGCGGTGCGCGCGAAGGCCGCTGCGTGTGAGCGGCAAAAACCGTAAACAGCAAAGCCCTGCACCGCGGCGAACAGCTGGTCAGCCACCTCGCGCGGCACGCCGTTGGCCAGGCAGCCACCGATGAAGTCACCCTCGAGCGACGACATCTCCACGTGGTTGAGGTGGCGGGTCATGGCTCGCCGAAAACCATCCGCCTCGCCGGGCGCCATGCCCGCGACCCGCATCGCGATTTCGATGATCTGCTCCTGGTAGAGGATCACGCCTAGCGTGTCGTTGAGGATCGGCTCCAGCAGGGGATGTGGATACGTGACCTGCTCGCGGCCCTGCTTGCGCCGGATGTAGGGATGGACCGCATTGCCCTGGATCGGGCCCGGCCGGATGATGGCGACCTCGACCACCAGGTCGTTGAAGCTCCGAGGCCTGGTCCGCGGCAGAGTCTGCATCTGAGCGCGGGATTCGATCTGAAAGACGCCGATGGTGTCGGCCTCGCTGCACATCTCGAACACCGCCGGGTCGTTAAGCGGCAGCTGGTCGAGGTCGGGCCGCATGCCGGTCGTGTCCTTGATCAGCTCCAAAGACTCGGCCACCACGGAGAGAGTGCGCAGGCCGAGCATGTCCATCTTGATCAGGCCGAGGTCCTCGACGTCGTCCTTGTTGAACTGGACGACCCGCCGGCCTTCCATCGCGGCCGGCTCCACAGGCGCGATGTCAACCAGCGGCTCTCCGGTGACGAGCATGCCGCCGTTGTGGATCGACAGGTGGCGAGGGAAATCGATGACCTCACGGCAGAGCTCCAGGAAATGCTTCCAGCTCTGCGGCCTCATGTCGGGCGGAGGCACCGCGCCCGTCATCGAATCCTCGACGTCTTCTGTGAACCAGCGGTCGACACCTTTCGCCAGCCGGTCCAGCAGCTCGGCTGAGAATCCAAGCGCCTTGCCCACCTGCCGGATTGCCATCCGGGGTTGGAAGGTGACGACGTTGCAGACCATCCCCGTCCGCTCCCACCCGTACTTCTCGTAGATGTACTGGATCACCTGCTCGCGGTGCTCGGTTGAGAAGTCGATGTCGATGTCGGGCGTGCTTGTCATCTCTTCGTGCAGGAAGCGCTCGAACAGGAGGTTGTGCTCGATGGGATCGACCCTGGTGATGCCGAGCACGTAGGCGACGATCGAGTCGGCGGCCGAACCCCGACCCTGGCCGGGCACGCCGTGCTCGCGCGCGAAACGCATGAGGTCCCAGTTGATGAGGAAGAACTCCGCGAGGCCGGTCTTCTCGATCACCTCCAGCTCGCGCTGGAGCCTCTGGGTCACGGCGACAGTGATCGGCCGGTAACGATCACGAACCCCCTCGAAGCAGAGCTTGTATAGGAATGAGAAGGGGGTTTCCCCCACCGGCACCGGATAGCCGGGGAAGCGGACCTTGCGAAAGTCGAGATCGAGGTCACAGGCCTGCGCGATTTCCCACGTCATGGCCAGCGCTTCCGGGTAATCCTTGAAGAGCACGCCCATCTCTTCGCTGCCCTTGAGGCAATGCTCGGAGTTGGGGAACAGGTGTGGCCTGGCTTCCTCCAACGTCGCTCGGTGGCGGATCGCCACCAGCACGTCATAAAGGCGCCGCCGCTCGCGAGCGTGGTAGTGGACCTGGTTGGTGGCGACGGTGGGCGCCCTGCAGTGTTTCGCCATCGCGGAGCGGCCTTCGAGGATCCAGTCATCCTCGGCTCGGATGTGGTGATGGAGCTCGCTGAAGACGCTTTCTTTTCCAAGCGCCTCCTGGAAGTCGCGCAGCCGCTTCTCGTCGTCGGTGGCGGTGAGGTAGAAGAGATCACCGCGATGCTCTGCGACGGTCGCCAGCCGCGCGCGCGCTTCGCCCTTGGGCTGGTCCTGATGCGCGATGGTGAGGAGGCGGCACAGGTTGGAATAGCCGCGCAGATTGCGCGCGATCAATAGCAGCTCGCTGCCGTCGACCTCCAGCGCAGCGCCGATCAGCGGCTTGACTCCAACCTTGCGGCACGCCTGCAAGAACTTGACAGCACCGTAGACGCCGCCGCTGTCGGTGATCGCGAGCGCGGGCATCTCGAGCTCGGCCGCCCGCACCGCCAGCTCGCAAGGGTGCGAGCCGCCATCCAGGAACGAGTGGTTAGAGTGGCAATGAAGCTCGACGTAGGGCGTCACTTTTTCGACTGGGAGACCGTTTCACTGGCGTGATGAAGGTCTCGGCGCTGCTGGCGGTGCTGATGACTGGCTGCAGCCTTGCCACGCAGCCCGCTGCAAGGCAAGTGCCCAGCCCTTCGCCCATCACCATTCAAAGCCCGTCGCCGTCTGCAAGCCCGTCCGTCCTCGACCTTCCTTTGACGTCGGTCGGTTTCTCGTGTCGCCTGCCGATCTTGACCGCGGATGGTCGGGGGGCGTTCATCAGCTTCCCCACACGCTCGGTCAGCTTCGATCCCAAGGGCCAAGGGCTCCAGGGGCATGGAGGCGCCTACTACGATCGCGCCTTCTCGCGCTGGCTGCCCGTCCCGCGCCAGGCAGTATCGCCAGACGGGAAGCACTACGCCTTCGGTCAGCCCGCTCCGGACAAGACGAAGGTCGCAACAATGCATGTGGTCGATGTCGCGACAGGGGCAGACCATGTCTTCGCGACGCCGTCTACGGATTGGTTCATCCCGTATTCGGTTCTCGATTACGCCAGCGAAGGCATCTATCTCTACACGAACTACGAGCTGAGCATCGGCCTTTGGCTGATGGATCCCACCACAGGCGCCATCCACCGAGTGGCCAACCTGACCGACATCCAGGCCAGTGGCGGCAACCGGACTTTCTGGGTCGGTTCGGTGAATCCGGCCGACCCGAACCCGCTCGGTGGCCTGGGCATCATGCCCAATCAGATCGATCGCTTCACCCTGGCGGACGGCAAACGCATTGCGTGGTTCTACCGGCCGAGCACAGCACCGCGCGTGATCGGTTCGGATATTCAGGGCCATCCAGTCGTGCTGGTTTTCAACGGCACGAACGGAGTGATTGACGGGGACTATGGGGCGGAGCTCATTCTCCTGATGAGCCCGCAGTCCCAGCGGTCGATCTTCAAGGGGCCTGTCAGCTCGATGTTCCCACCCATCTCTGACAGCCATGGCATCTGGTTTGGCAGTGACAACGGCATTTATCTGTATACCGGCGCGGCCTTTCAGAAGGTGTCCGATCAGCCCGGATATCCAGCGAACGGCTGCTTCTGACTTTTCAGTCATAGATCCGCTCCACGAACCACTGATCGCGAGAGAGGTCGTGGTACAGCTCGCACAGCACGCTGCTGTTGAGCAGCGCCTTCCAGTACTCACGGATGACCGGACGGCTCCACCATTCCGCCTCCACCTTCCAGCGCGCGATCGGATCGACCGCGCCCGACCACGCGCCCGAGATGAAGGCAGGTGTGCCGTCCGCGCTTAGTGTCACGATGACTGCGGTGGGAGGAGAGAGCAGTCGACTCATCGACTGGACTCTCTTGAGAAGATTTGGGCCATGAAGACCACGCTGATGGGCGCGCCGCTGCGCCGAGTCGATGTGGACCAGAGCAAAATCCGCATGGGCGAGTGGCCGTTCACCATCCCGGCGGTGCGCGACCTGGTCGAGCACAGCTTTGAGCCCTCGCCTGGGCTGACGATTTTCATCGGTGAGAACGGAAGCGGCAAGTCGACAATCGTCGAGGCGATCGCTTCCGCCTGGGCGAGACACGTGCGAGCGGATCGCCGCAACGTCTCGCTTAAGGTGTCAGCGCAGCCGTCACAAGAAGACTCTGACCTGTATCGAGCGCTGCGCTTGTTGGGCACGCCAGGGGGTGGCAAAGGCGGCTTCTTCCTCCGCGCCGAGAAAATGCACGAGCTCTTCACCTCTGTCGGTCCTGAGGGCCGATGGGCCGATCGCTTCGGCGGGGTTGACCTCCACGCGCGCAGCCACGGCCAGGCCTTCATCCAGGTGTTGAAGACAAGAGTCGAGGAGCGCGGCTTGTATCTGTTCGACGAGCCCGAGGCGGCTCTCTCATTCACGTCGTGCCTCGGACTGATCTCCCTGCTGGCGCGAATTCCGGCCGAACGTTCCCAGGCGATCTTGGCAACGCACTCACCGCTCATCGCCGCGACTCCCGGTGCGACGCTGATCGAGGTTGGCGAATGGGGGATGCGCAGGGTCGCCTATGAAGACCTCGAGCTGGTCCGCTCGTGGCGCGATTTCCTCGAAAGTCCCGAGCGCTTCGTGAAGTACCTCGGCTCGGTTTGAGCATCACGACACCCAGTCGAATCGTTGAGTAGGAAGCGGGGAGGAGGGAAAGGAAGGGCGTGGCTTGCCGACAACGTCGTCGCCGTGCCGCTCCTGCAGCCTCTCGAGTGCAGCCCCGACTTCATCGCTGTTGCCACACCCTCCCACGCCTGCGGCGTGGGGGCCCCAGAGGACGAGTTGTCGCCGCCCAGCGGCTTCCAGCACCGGCAGCTCGATCCACAGCTCGGTGATTGGCGCCCGCGGCTGCCACTCCTTGATCCATCCCCCGATGAGGCCGAACAGCTCAGCTCCGCCGCTCAACGGTTGGCGCACCACCGACTCGCGCTGGTCGGGTTCGTCGACCTCAAAGACAAGCCGCACTCGCACCTGCTTCGCGCCTGCGCCGCGCAGGCCCAGCTCCGCCGCCAGGTCGTCGCAGAGCGCACGGGCGACGAAGAGAAGCGCCTCGCGATCCTCGACCGGTGGCTCGAACTGGCGGTGGGCGCTTGTGAACTGAGGCGGCCGCCACGGCGTGAGCTGATCCGGTTCGAGACCTCGGGAGAGCAGGACCGCATGCCGGCCCACGATGCCGAGCTGGCTTTCGAGCTCGCGCGGGCCGAGCGCAGCCACCGCGCCCAACGTGCGCAGACCGAGCAGGTCCAGACGTTCTTGTTGCTCCACGTCAAGGGAAAGCTCGCGCGAGGGGAGAGGGGCGAGGAACGCGCGCGCATCATCGACCTGCACCAGCCGTCCCGGCCGCGCATGCGCCGCGGCGACTCGCGCCGAGAACGGTCCTGGCGCGAGGCCCAGCCTTGGTTCGCGACCGATCGCGGAGCGAAGCCGGCGGCGTGCTTCGCGTATCGACTCCCCTTGCCTCACGACCCCGCTCAAGTCCAACCAGGCGACCCCTTCGTAGCGGACCTCGACCACAGGGGCGAGGTCGTACAGCGCGCTTGAGATCAGCTCACGCAGCCGGCCGGTGGCCACAGGGTCAGGAGGCAGGAAGGTCGCGTTCGGGCAGAGATGCTCAGCCTGGCGCAGCGGCATCCCTGGCTCGACACCGAACGGTCTTGCCTCTTCTGAGGCGGCGATGACCTGGTCTTCCCACTCGCCGACGACCACCGGACCGCCGTAGAGATCCGGCCGCCGAGCAAGCTCCAGATGGTTGGTCACACCACAGCAGACGCGCATTCGAGCTCAGAGATTCCGAGTGGCACTTCAAGAACTGCCGGGCCTGTGGAGAGCTGCGCGCCAAGCCGGTATCGGATCTCCAGCTCTGCTTCGCCGAGTGGCGGCGCCACCCGGTTCTTGAGGCAGCGAGCGATCGTGCGCAAGCCGACCAGCTGGCCCCGCTCCCACACCCAGTCCACGCGGGAAAAACCAACGCTCAGGCTCGAGGCATGGGCGAACGCACGGCCAGGGGCTTCGACCACCCCCACCAGCACCGTCCCCGATCGGTTGGCCCCCGCCTCAAGAGGTCCCAGCCAGGTCTCCGGAACCTCCCCTATTAAAAGGATGAAGCCCGCTCCCGCCTTGGCCAGCGCTGAAGCTGCCTCCCCGGCTTGGTCGGAGTCGAGCCGCACGACGGTCAACGAGCTCAGCTCCGGATCGAAAGGAAGCAGCGCCCAGGGATCAAAACCTCCCGTGGCATCGATCACCACCGCGTGCGCGAATTCGCGGGTCGCAGCGGCGAGCTGCGCAAGCGCCACAGTGAGCTTCCCGCAGGTGCCGCTTCCAGTCAGAAGAGTGAGCCGGCCTCGAGGCAGGCCACCGATACCAGTCAACCGGTCGATCGAGGTGCCGCCCGGCCAGGGTTGCGGGGGCGGGAGTTCCGCCGCCCTCGTCAGCGCCTGGCTGCCAAAGCGGACCCGAATCGTGCGAACCGCTGTGTCGAGTGCCCCGGCCCCAGAGTTCCTTGCATCTTCGCTGCCTGGGCGGCCGGGCGCCAGCCCACCCCACGAAATCTGCGATTTCGCGGGGACCCCGGGCGGCGCTGAAGCCGGCGTCAAGGGGCCCGGCGCCGCTTCGTCACGCATCTAGCGATGCGCTCCTAGCGACCTTAGGGGCCCCCGCGACTTCGTCGCGGGGAATGGGCCCACCCTTTCCTTGGCTCCGGCCGCCGATGCCGCGAATCTGCATCGGACCTCGGGGCGGGACACTCGTGTCTAGCTGTGCTGCCTGCATCGTTTTCCAGGGCCTCCGGAAGAGACGCAGGTGCAGACGAGGAGGTGATCCCAACCATAACGAACAGATGTTCGCAAGTCAAGATCGATCATTTTCTATTGCAGGCCGCCTCGGCGTAGCGGATCATCGCGGCGTGAACGCGGTGACCGCGCCTTCCTGCGCATGAAGTTCGAGCCGGGAGCCAAAGTCGGCCCATATCAGATCCTGGGCGAGCTTGGGCAGGGCGGGATGGCGACTGTCTATCGCGCCTACCAGCCCGCCCTGGAGCGGGAGGTTGCACTCAAGATCCTGCCCGAATTCCTGCTCGCAGAACCCGGCTTCAAGACCAGGTTCCACCGCGAGGCGGTTGCGGTCGCGCGCCTCCAGCACCCCAACATCCTGTCGGTCTTCGACCACGGCGAGCACGAAGGCGTGACCTACATCGTCAGCGAGTACATCGAGGGCGGCACCCTCGCCGCGAGGCTGGGCGCCCCAATCCAGCTCGATTACTGCGTGCGCATGCTGCGGCCCATCGCAGACGCGCTGGACTACGCGCACGGCGAAGGCGTCGTGCACCGCGACGTCAAGCCGTCCAACATCCTCCTCGACCGCCGCGGGGTGCCGATCCTTTCCGATTTCGGCCTGGCGCGGCTTGCGGAGACGCGCGACAGCGAGCGACTCACGCAGACGGGTGCCACCGTTGGCACACCGACTTACATGGCGCCTGAGCAGTGCGCGGGCGAGGAGGCAGGGCCGCCTGCAGACATCTACGCCCTTGCGGTGATCGCCTACGAGATGATCACCGGCCGCGTCCCTTTCACCGCGCCGACTCCTCTCGGCGTGATGTCCGCGCACCAGCTGAAACCGCCGCCATCTCCGCGAAAGATGAACCCGAGCCTGCCCGCCGTCGTTGAGGAGCCGATGCTCGCCGGGCTGGCCAAAGATCCCGCGGACCGACCGGCGACCGCCACGGATTTCGTCGAGGCTCTGGGCCTGGCGGTCTCAGCCGCCACATCGCATCCGCCGTTCACACCGGCTCCGGTATTTCCTCTCTCGCCGCCACCGCCCTCGCAGATACCCGCGGCGCAGACCCCTCCGCCTCCGTCGCACATCGAGGCCGCGCAGACTCCTGCACCGCCGTCGGTGTCCTGGCCGCCAACTTCGACTCCACTCCCGACATCCATCGCGACACCCCCGCCGCCTGCGCAATCGCCACCGCCGCCGTCGCAGCAGCCACCCTATGCGCCTGCCGGGCCGCCGTTTTCGCCGCCCGTTTACGCGGGGCAACCATCGGCGCCCGGGCAGACACCGCCCGCTCAGACATATCCGCCGCAGATGCCGTACTCGACGCCACCCAACATCTACGCGCCGCAGCCGGCATGGGCGGCCGCTCCGCCGCGACCCGCAGTCCCGACGTGGGTTCTCATCGTGCTGGCGGTCAGCGCGGGCATTGCCGCTCTCGGCTTGCTGGTGTCCGCCATCAACCTGGCCAGCCCAGACCTCTCGACAACCGATCGTTGGACGAGGCTCCTTCTCGCGGTGTTGCTCGCGCTTGCATCATCGCTGTCGCTCGGCGCCCTCCTCGGCCTGACGGGACGCGACCGATGGGCGCCGGCGATGGGCTGGGCAGCGGTGGGCTCGCTCGCCGTCACGCTGTGCGGGATTCCACTCGCAGCGGCGGCGGGATGGGGCCTGTACTCCGCGTCCAACCGTCAAGCCGGATCGGCGCCGAAACCGGGCGGCGAGCTGCGCCTCGGCGGCACTGTGCTCGCGCTGGTCGCGATGCTTGCGCTGTCAGGCTCCACCGCAGCGTGGGGATGGACTCACCAGAACGAAAGCGGCGGTCCAGTTCCCAAAACAAGCCCGACGCCCACGGCGTGCACTGTCGTGCAGCCGGAGGCGCCGATCACAGCGAGCGCAGCAGGTGGGCTGTGCGGCTTCAGTCTTGGGGCGCGGATCGTGCAGCTCGACTGCCACGGCGTGACCGCGCCTCCCCCGGGGCTGAAGACGACAAGCTACGACTACAGCAAGAATGCCAACTCCACGGGAGGCCTGAGCATGGACGGTCAGCAGTGTCACCTGACCGCACCCAGCTACCGGGTACAGACCAGCGTGGGCGCCGCCGAATCCATACCCGCCGGCGATGTGGTCATGATCGCCGACCTCGTGCCCACCCGGCCCTTGCAGGACATCATCTTCGGCCTCGCCTACGAATGCGACAGCACCGACTGCATCTACGTCGACATCGACACCCGGGACAACACCTTGAATGTCTGGGATGACGACAAGAGCCTGGTCAGCCAGCACGTCGACATCCGATCGGACACGAACCGTCTGGTCATGGTCATGCACCAGCAGGAGATCCGGACCTGGCTCAACGGCCACCTCGTCGCGACCCAGACCGCACTGCGGGTGCACGGTTCCGGCAAGTACTGGCTGCA
>WNGG01004161.1_pt1 | contig 19419 bp, 9 predicted proteins | sample 5400661 | NCBI WGS metagenome assembly WNGG01 (sample SAMN13153372, study PRJNA577476) | soil metagenome | isolation source: 100 cm soil or saprolite under Garry oak tree replicate 1 | place: USA:California | collected 2016-06-15
GAGGCAACGCTAACATCCTTGCGAAAACAGACAATAGTGCTGTAGATCCGCTCCTCAAGCCAGTTCAAACGGCAGAAGAGGTGAGAACAGAAGTCGCTATTGCCTATTTTCGCGTGGATCTTAGTACTACAACCGTAGTTATAAGGGGGCATGAGAGCTTGGACGAGCGCGTTGCCGGAGCGCGCGTCGGAGGTCTTGACTTTGACGGGCCAAGAGCCGCTTCCTCCTGCGAAACGTCGACCAGGCCAGCCGCACCTCGGGCGAACGCGCGGGTAAGGGCAGGGCTATGGCCAACAAGCGGCGCACTTCCGGTACGGTCAGTCCAGCAAGCTCATCGGTTCCCGTCCTTTTTTTTCCTGCTCTTGCCGTCGGATGCTGGCGAGCCAGGCATGGGCCATCATCGACAAGGTGATGTGCCGATACCAGCTGTGCCAGAAGCGCACTTCGTACTCATCTAGCCCGGTCTCTCCTTTGGCCTCTTCGATGCACTGCTCGACCGTGTAGCGCGTGGAGGCCACGCGCACCAGCGTCTGAAGGGAGGTCTTGGACGGGGCGTAGGCCAGGTAATAGGACAGCTTGTCCGGCGCGCTGGGCGATCGGCGCGCGAGCAACCACACATCCGGGCCAGGCAGTTGATCGCGACTCTCTACCACACGCACCCGTGCCCAGGAATACGTGATCATCCCCTTTTCCCCCTCGACCACGGCCAATCGTTTCCAGGCGGACTTGGGCAAGCTGGCGATGACCTCGCTCACCATGCGCGCTTTCGGGGCACCTTTGGCCACACGCGCTGTGCGCCGTGGTCGCCCGCCCGTCTGCTCCGCTGGCTCTTCGACTTCTGGTCGCTCGGTCCACACCCGCGTGTTGGCGGAGACCGCCAGCACGTAGAAGCGGCCATGCGCCTGGATCGTTTCCCGCAGCCGAGGCGAGTCCCCGTAGACCTCATCTCCGGTCACCCATCGCATGGGCACGCCCTGCTCCCAGGCACGTTCCAGCATCGCCATCGCCTGCTCCGGCTTGGTGGCAAAGCCCACCTCCTCCGGCACGCCTGCCTCGGCTCGCCGGGTTCGATCCCAGGCCCAGGCTTCCGGCAGATAGAGCTCTCGGTCCAGGAACACGTGGGCGTTCTTGGTCGCGTAGCTCAAGACCGTCGCCACCTGGCTGTTCTCGCGCTTGCCCGCTGTCCCCGTGTACTGCCGCGCCACTCCCACCGATTTCTTCCCATACTTTCGAAAGCCCGTCTCATCCACCACCCCGATGCCATCCGGGTCCCCAAAGGTCTCGATCACGAACTCCTGCAGCCGATCGCGCGCCGCATCCGCATCCCAGGGCACCCGGTACAAGAGCCGCTGCATGCGATCGGGGATGCGATCGCCCACTGCTTCGGCCACCTGCCAGCTATTCTTGCGCTCCGCCTCGGTGAGGAGCCCGCGCAGGTATTTGCGGGCTTGCTCACGCGACTCGCTGCGCTCGAACAGGTCGGCAAAGCGCGCGTGAAACGCTTCAAATTCCTCTTGCCACTGCTCCAATTCCTCTTCCGTCATGTGTTTCCTCCCACTCAGATTCTCTCTCTTTTGAATCTACGAGTGAGAGCCAACTACGGTTGTAGTACTAAGGAGGAGGAAGAAGATGGCATGGTATCGCAATGATAAAGCAAGTGTGGCGGAGGCGTTGCGACAAGGCGAACGCCCGGATTTGGCCACGACGATGGCCAGTGGCCCCTTGGATGAGTTGGTGGCCTTACACCAGGAATTGGGCATCTTTGCGATCTTAGATGAGATGGAGGTGCAGCGAGCACGCGCAGGCGTTCCTGATGAGCTCCTGCTGCGTACGCTGGCGACCTTGCCGTTTGTGGAGCAAGCGTCCTTGAGCGCAGGAAGCTCGGTGCTCTTCCGCGAACCAGCCGTGCTCTTGCAGTTGGGCTGGGCACCGGTGCAGATCCGGCAGGGCAGCAATGGGCGGCATCGGCATCCGCAGGGGCGACAAGAAGAGTCGCTGCCCTGTCATCCTGATACGCTGCGCGACGCGGCTCTCGCGTGTCGGGGAGTCGGCCTGGCTGCGTGCGCAAGAAGCAGGGGTCAAAGCATTCTATCAGCGGCAGTTGGTGCGAGGCAAAGTCTACGCCATCGATGGCAGCGGGTTGGGCGACGATTTCCGTTTGGTGGCCCTGGTGTGTGTCTCAGCCACCCGTCCGATCATCGTCGCTTGGCGACTGTTGAGTGGGCCTGCCTCGGAGAAAGGCCAAGAAGCGGCGGTGACGCGCGCGCTGATTGAACAAGTGCTCGAAGTAGCCGGGCCACAGGCCATCAGCTTGTTGCTGGCCGATGCCCTCTATGCCGACGGACCGCTGCTGGCTTGGCTCAAGTACAGCAAAGGCATTGATGCCCTGGTCAGCTTACCCGAGGATCGTCTGCTCTACCAGGATCTGCAAGGCCTGGCCGATGGGCAGTTCATTGACTGGACCCACCATCGCTATGTGCGCACGATCGGTGGCCACAAGCAGCTACGCGAAGTGAAGGTGACGGCAGCGGGTGAACTGACGAGTTGGGACGGCAAAACCCTCGCAGCTGCCAGTTATGGGAGAGCCGATGCGAGCCTGTGGGCCTGCCTCATCCATGATGTGACCACCCAGGAAGCCGCCGCCAAGCCGCCCAGAGCGTTGGTGAGTACCCGCAGCTTCCGAGATGGCTTTGCCGCCTTACAGGCGTTTCGTCCACGCTGGCACATTGAGGATGATACCTATCGTGAACTCAAAGAGGGCTGGGGCTTGGAGCAGCAGCGCTGGGGACGCGATGCCGCGGCGGCGCTGGGGCGCACCACCTTGACGTGTCTGGCCTTCAATACCGCCCAGGTCTATCGCTTGCAGGCCGGAGAGCGGCTGGCTTCCGTGGCCATTCGTCGCCTCCGCAGACTCCGTCAGCGCGAGCTGGGCAACGCTCCAGCGGTGATCTACCTCGCTGGCTGCTATGGTGTCTTTGCGCTCGAAGAATTGCTCGGCCTGCTTGGGGCTCCTGCTCGGGAGAGTCTCCTGCCTGCTGTGCGCAAGTCCTCTTCTCCAGATGCTCCCACCTAAGCCTTATCTCCAATTGTCTGCAAAAATCGTGCAAAAGTTGCCTTTTTTGCACGATTATGTTATAATAAGCCCTCGATACTCGCCTTATGGAGATTGAAGCATTATTACGTCGCCATCCTGCCGGTCTCACATCTAGTGAACTTGCAGAATCTTTAGAAGTAGACTCCAGTACGATCCGACGTGACTTAGCCCGGCTATCGTCCGCAGGAGTAGAGCTGCGTAAAAGGGGTCGGCGTTACCAATTAAGCTTCCATCAGGCAATGCGTTCACTGCGATTGACGCCGGATGAAGTGCTGGCGTTATATCTAGCGTGCCGTTTACTCTCGCGCCAACAAAGCGATCGCAATCCTCACGCAGAGAGGGTCATGCAAAAGCTGGCTGAGGCAGTGCGGGATGACGCGCCTCGATTTTCGAACTATATTGAGGACGCAGCCGTACTGCAACGGTCCCTGCCTCTGCGCCAGGGATATCTTGCTGTGTTGGAAACAATAACCCAGGCCTGGTCCGAGGGGCGTGTCATCCATCTGAGCTACCGTGATCAAGCCGGTTCCATCACAGAACGCCGCTTTCACCCCTACTGCATCGAACCGTATGGTGCCACCAACAGTTGCTATACCATTGGCTTCGATGAATTACGCAGGGCCATCCGCACCTTCAAGCTCGATCGCGTTGTTGCCGCCGAACTGACAAATGACCGGTTCGACATCCCGTCCGCCTACAACCCTAATCGCTTGTTCTCAGAGGCCTGGGGAGTTGTCTGGCGTGACACCCCTCCACAGACGGTAGAGTTGCGCTTTTTTGACGACGCTGCACGTATCGTGCAGGAGGCGTTCTGGCATCCCAGCCAGCGCGTGGTGGCGCAACAAGATGGAACCTGCTGTGTCACGTTTCAGGTGTCAGAACCTGACGAAATGGTTGCCTGGATCCGCCAGTGGGGAGCAGATGTAGAAGTCATTTCCCCTTCCAAACTGCGGGAAGCTATCGTCGCTGATGCTCGTCAGCTAGCAGAACGGTATCAGGAGCTCAATAGCTCCACCTCTCATCAGTCCACTTGAGGCTTTGCCTCAAGTGAGAAAGGACCATCATGGCAGGATATCCTGATTACTATCAGCGCACGATTGATGCGCATGCTCACGGCGTCAAACTCGTACTAGGACCAACTGGACTTGGCAAAAGCAGTAGCATCCCAGAGGTCGTCCGCAACAATCCTGATCGTAAGTTCATCTATATGGCGAACCGCAAAGAACTGCTTGAAGAAATGGCAGAACGCTTTAACTCAGGAGAATACGTCATCTTACGGCGCGATCTCGAAGTCGTGCGGCAGGTGCTGCTGACGCAGAGCGCGGAATTCGAAGCCCTGCTTTCAGACCATCGTTTCGCCTCGTCCCTCAAACGCGCCCAGCAGATCAGCCATCTAAAAAGTCTGGATGCGGCGACTATTCGTCGCGCCTGCCAGCTGGTGAGGGAAATGACGGCAGAGGGGCGAATTTTACCGGCCTGGGTGGCCGAGCGGGCTGATGCTCGGGCCCGGATCGTACTACAGGCGGTCCGATGGGTTCTCCAGGTGACACGCGACGCAAAAGAGCTGGGGAAGATCTATAACTGGTTGGTGAGCCATCCAGTGGTTGAGGCCTTTTTCCCTGCCATCCCGTTTCGCCTCCGCCCCGAAGTCCGCATTATGCTGACCACGCTTCATAAAGCCTACTATGGCTTTTTCGATGGCTCCCAGATGCGCAGCCTCACCGACCTCTCCGATGATGAGCGCCCGGTCGTTTTCCTCGATGAGTTTGACTTCCTCGAGCATGACCTCGTCGGATTAATTTGTCGCGCGCCCCAGATCAGCGATCCATTCGATTTTTCAGCAAACTTCTACCGCGCGATGGCTCGCCACAAGCTGCCAAAGGCAGATTTCCCCCTCCATCCCAGCATCCGCAAACGCATCGAAAAGATCGTCGAGATCATCGATGGCATACAGCAAAAGGGCCTGGATTATCCAGACATCAACCAGTTCACCCTGCAAAAAACACGCGCCCAAGGAAGCCAGCGCAATACTACCCCCGCCGTGTTTCGCACCCAGCACGTCATCAGTACAGATCCGCTTTACGTCAACCAGACCTCGCGGGCTTTCCAGCTAGAGACGCGGCGCACCGACCCGCGGTGGGTCCCGGCACTCTGGTTCTTTAACGCCATCGGGTCGGCCACCACGCGCATCATTGGGCTTTTCAAAGAACTGGAGCGCGAGGACGAGGTACGATACTGGGAAATGATGCGCCAGTGTTTCCGCAACACGGACTTTTTTGACCAGGTGGCCACCATTCCACGGCTCCCCGGCCAGCAACAGCCCCAGACTTCGCCGCGCGGCAGCCTGCTGAGCGGGGGATACAACCTGTTTGACATCAGCGATCTTCAGCAGCGCACGGACAATGAGGAGGTCGAGGTGCGCTTTTACCAGATGCTGCAGACCCCCGAAAATCTCTTACGTGCGCTGGCGCAGAAATTCCTCGTCTTCGGGCTCTCGGCAACAGCCGATCTCCCACGCTGCCTCCACCATTTCGACCTCGACTGGATCGAGAAACAAGGACTCCTTCTCCCCATCACAGATGAGGACCGCGCAGATATTCAGCAGATGAGCGCAGAGAAGGCGAAAAAGCGGGGCAGCAACGGCATGAGCGTCGCGCTGGCCGATAGTTTAAGTACCACTGATGCCTTCCAGGGGCGTTTAAACCAGTTCCTGGCAGCTGTTGTGCACAACGACGAGTTTGGGGAAGATACGGTCGGCGGCCATCGCAGCCAACGCATGCACCGGTTCTTTGCATCCCTGCTCTGGCTGCTTGAACACGGAGGGGATCGTCCCCGGCAATTGCTCTTTTTAAACACCTTTCGCCAGGTAAAACTGCTCTTTACCACCTTTGCTTCCCACGCCGAGGAGGCAGGCATCTATGCAGTCGAGCAGCTACCCAATACCCCCTGGTTTTCTGCTTTCACTCTCACCATAGCCGCTCGCAAGGCGACGGTCGTCTTCTTTAATGCCGAGCTCGCGACACAGGTGCGGCAGAGCAAAGAGGCCGAACACGCGTTTGCCAGGCTTTTCTGGACATCCGACCCGGTGGTAGTAGTCACGCAGTACCTCTCCGCCGGCAACGGGGTCAATCTGCAGTACGCGAACGAGGAAGGTGGACCGGAACAGGACTTCACCCATATCGGTTTGCTCGAGGCGCCCTATTACTTTTTCACCAAGCCTGATCCGCAGGAGCAATCCCCCGACGAGGTGTTCGCCGGCTATAAGGAGAACATCTGGTACCAGGCAAAACTCTTTTTTGCCAGGCTGATTTCTCGTGAACGCTTTCTCCAGATACTCGGTACCATTAATCGCCCGGGGGAATGGAACCGACGATATCAGCAGGGGTCGACTGCGACGGACTGCCTCTTCAACCAGCTTGCCATCTTCATTCAAGCACTGGGACGAGTGGAACGCGCATGGGACAAGGCGCCCCATCAGGTAGCGCTGCTCAGCCCAGAGGTCTTCCGTAGTTTCCAGGCGATGCTGGCCGAGGAGTATGAGTCAATCAGAGAGCAGCACGCGCCTTTCACCTCCCCCAACCTGCAAGCCCTCATGGATGCAGTGGCGCGCAAGACAGCGAGCTTCGAACGCGAGGCTCGCCGCCGAGGGGATACACGCCTGCACGGGAGTAACGAGCGTAGCCGGGAAGCGATCCGCGAGTTAGTTGCCCGGCTCGAAACGGTACGCCAACAGGGGAAGGACCTCGAAGCCCGACGTGACTGGGAGGAGCTTCGCCAGGCAGTACTCCGGCACGACTTTCATGCGCAAGTGGTTGGCCGCTACCATTGCGCGACCACCTCCCCCTACTACTCGCAGGGGAGGTTGAACCTGACGGCTGAACTCGACGTCCTGCCTTTCGGGTTAACCGTTCCCGGCAGCAGGATCACCCATCTGGATGCCGTGTATTCCGTCATCTCGGACAACCTCGTGATTCGCGAGCATTTTCTCGACCGAGGATACGACCTGCAGTTCGATCATCCCGGATTCCATTTCTTCACGCCTTATTGCCTGCAGGCCATTCTCGCCGGCGCGATCGGGGAGGAAGCCGTCACAGCGCTTTTGGCAAAGGAGGGCATCGCAGTAGAGGCGCTACCTGATGCGCTCTTCGAGGTGGCTGACCTGCGCGTCGCAAAGAAGCCCTGGTTCATCGACTGTAAAAACTACAACGACCTCACCCTCGATCGTTTTCCGCTCCCCGCCGACGATCCGCTCTGGCATCCGTCACTGAATGAGGCGCATTTCATCAAACACGCCCAGGTAAAGCTGGATCACGTCACGCATCACGCCGGCGCGGAGAGCAAACTCATGTACATCAATCTGATAAGCGGGCAGGAGCGGCCGCTGGGCTACTATAACCGCGCGTTCCAGGCGGTCTCTGATTTTGAGGCTGCGGAGATTATCGTCGTGCAAGGCGCGCTCGATCGTCAGGCGCCGAATTGCTACCAGGCCGCCTTCACTACGTTCCTTGCCGACCTCAAGAAGGCCCTGCACCAAGAGGAGGAGAACAAACAAGCATGACTATCCAGGAACACCCAAAGCAGCACACCGTCACCACAACCACGCTGGTGATCTACCAACCTCAAAGTTATGACATTCTGGAAGCGCGATACCGGCTCGTGCGATATGTCATTCCCGACCAACTGCTTTACCGCAAGGTACGTACTGATTTTGGCCGCGTGTATAACACCATCCGCGACCAGATCGACTACCCCTACAAATCGTTCCAGCACGACGAACTAGATGGGAAGAGGAATAAGAAATGGGTCGTCTACATTCTCTACCCGCGAGAGGCTCCGGTCAGGGATCTACTTTTACCCTGGTTCCAGGATACCCCCCTCCCTCGGAGGGACATACACTTCAGCGACCTGCCGCTGCATGTCCTCCTCAAGCTGCTGCAGATCAGATTTTTCCACAGAGACGAGACAAGCCGCTTCGTAGGGCAGGACAGATGCTACGTATACGCGCGATCGGGAGGCGGAGACTTTCTTTATTGCGTGGAAGTTGAGTTGAAAGGGGCCCCAACCAATACGGAGGGCACCCCTACGCAGGAGTTTCGCATTGTCCCCCACGCCAGGCGCTTTGGCAGGGTCGAACCGCCATATCAGCCCTCACGCCCCCTCTTTGGCAAACGCGCCGTCGGGAACAAGTTCTTTTTCATGCATCTCAAATCGGGGGTTGCCGAGCAAGAGCCAGCAGTCTACGATATCGTCACATTTCCAGGGAGGCGGGCGCAGGTCAAGTATCATGACCCCCGAGACCCCGATGCCGGCAAAGGGAAAATTGTCCTGGATTTCATCCAGCAATTTCTCGTCGACCTGAAAGAGCTGGGGATAACCGGCCATGCGAAGGAACGCACTTTTACCCGCGCCAGCCCTCCCAAGCACGTAGACTTACCCGTGCAGCGGCTGGGACTCGTCGGCGTCTACGACAACCGCCTGCAACGTGCCCATCTCCTCGCCGACTATGTTGACCTCTTCAATAGTATGTCACCAGGTGTTCACTTCGTCGCCTTAGATGATGTCAGGAACGCCCCGGAAGGGGGCGTACTGGTATTATTAGATGCGAAGGCGGAAGATTTTGATGAGGACGGAATGCTCTCTGGTGAGAGCGATCCCTATCCTGCGCTCTATACGGCCCATCCAGAAATCCCCAAACAATCGCTCAACGTCAATACAAACGACCCCGATGCGCTGGAGGGTGGAGATTACCTCGACTACCCCCCGCCCCTATCCGACGATAGTGACCTCGCGCGGAATCTAGGCGTGGCGCTGAGTGAACTCTACCTCAAGTGCGCGGTCATACATGGAATTGGGCGTTTCGCTCTGCCGCTTCTCCCAAAAGATGTGGCCTTTATACGGAGGGCCCGCTTCGGCGGCGAAGTCTTTACAACGGCGCTCTGGTTTGAGGGGGATCGGTTGCGCTTCCTCGATTGGCGGGACCCCGCCCAAAGAGAAGCGTTTTATCAACTGCTCGATGGATGGGGCGTTTGCTGGGATGAGCAATACGAGCAACTGCCCGCTGAGCGGCGGCGTACTGAAAGGGATGGCGCTCTCAAGGACTTGCCGACGTTCGATATCGTCGTGGCCGCGACCTTTTCGTCGCTATGGAAGACCTGGAAGAGCGCGTCCTCTACGATTACCAAAAGATCGAGGAGCGGCATAAGGAACAGTGGATGCCCCATCCTATCGCATACTTTCGATTAGCTCCACTTTACGACAGGATCCAGCAAAAACGGTCGGCGCTTTTACCGTCGAATGAGTTATCGCGACGGGGTCTACTGGACGGCAGCCGGGAACCCACCACGGAGATTGAACGCCGTTCCCTGACCTTTTATGAACATCTGCTAGAGTATGATGCGCTGTTGGAAGAGATCGCCGTGACCCATCCCACGCTCTCCTATCTAGAACTGACAAGCGGTGTGTGGCTGGAGCGTATCGCTCGCATTTTTGACAGCAAACAGGCAAAGGAGGGGAAATATGACCGCTTTGTGCGTTCGCAGCAATACACGGTATCGCCGTACTACTTTCACCTGATTGATCTCTACGTGGAAAATGTGTTGCGGTACACGCCTTCTGGAACCGAAGATTTCGATGGGAGTAGCGCCAGCCTCGTTCTTCCTCCAAGTGCGGGTGATTTCTACCCAGGGATGAGCCACTAGACAAGTAGAGTGAAGAACTGCTAGAATGCGCCAGGAGACAATTACGTAAGGATTTGAGATTTACGTGTATGAACGTACAGCAAAAGCAAATACCGATCGATGAGGCGCAGCCGTCGGGGAACAGTTTTATTGAGGAGTGCAGCCTGGCTGAGCTGCATGAGCGCATACGTGTCGAATTACTCGCTCACCTGGCTCTCATCGGCCTTGACCCGCTTGTTCCGGCGCCAGATCAAACGTACACAAAAGATCTGGTGCGCTCCCGGCATGCGGCCCAACGGGCAGAGTACAGAGAGGGCGAGCAGCAATTCCTTTCCCGTCACGGCCGCAAGCTCCTACCGCACTTTGCCGAGGGTAGGGAAGTCATACCCGAGGCGGTAGATCCCGCTATCTCGCTCGTCATTTCCGAGACAGAAGACGCTGATTTATTCCGACTCGCGACACTGTTATGGTCGGTTCCCGTCTCCCGCGGGTATGGGCGCCGTTTGCGTTTCCTTGTCCGGGACAGGGCAAATGGCAAGCTCATCGGCATATTCGCGCTCACGGACCCGGTTTTCAATTTACAAGCGCGTGACACATGGATTGGGTGGGATGTGGATGATCGTAGGCAACGGCTCGTCCATGTCATGGATGCTCATGTCGTCGGAGCCGTTCCTCCCTATTCATCTCTCCTTGGTGGGAAAATTACAGCTGCTCTCATGACTTCACAGGAAGTATGCGATGCCTTCGCGGCAAAGTACAGCCATCGCAGCGGCATCATCAGCCAGCAGCACAAACATGCCCAACTCGTCCTGATCACTGTAACCTCAGCGCTTGGCCGTTCGTCGCTCTACAATCGCCTGAAACTGCCTGGTGTGTTGGAATTTCTGCACATCGGTCAGACAACAGGCTGGGGGCATTTTCATATACCGCAACCGCTTTTCTTCCTCATGCGCGAACTCCTGCGCCGGGAAGGGCACGCTTATGCGTCTGGGCATCAATTTGGGCAAGGACCGAATTGGCGTTTGCGGGTCGCGAAGGAAGCAGTGCGGCGTGTTGGGCTCGACCCCCATCTCCTCAGGCACGGCATCAGCAGGGAAGTATACGGAGCCCCGCTTGTACCGAACTGGCGAGAGTGCCTATGTGGGACGGGTGAGATTGGCGCGGTATTGCGTCCTTCTACGGCAACTATTGGTACACTCGCCGTCAATCGCTGGCTCATTCCGCGTGCGCGGACCCGGTCAGATTACCAGCAGTGCACAAGGGAGATCATCTGGGAGCAATTAATTGGGCGAACTCACAGGTGATTGATTATTTAAAACGATCGAGCGGGAAGCGTAAAAGAGGGATCACTTATGCGGCTGACACCAAGCGAAGCTTTTGAGCACATCAAAGAGTCGACGATCGAATACCTGGAGACAGCGTACAAGATCGCGCATCCCGCTATTTTCGCCGAGCGCGGCGACATCCTTCGTCAACGAGGCGTGGTGGCCCAGGCGCCCTTCATCGAGGCAACCCCCGCTTTTCCCCCCGCCCATAAGCTGATCGAGCTCGAAAGACTGTACCCTCACATAGTCCCTGCTGGCCTGACCTCGCTTATGCAGTATGGCGTGCCGGTTGACCGCTTCCCTTTGTATACCCACCAGGAAGAGGCATTGCTGGCGTCGGTCGGAGATCGTCCCGATTTACTGGTAGCCACTGGAACAGGTTCCGGGAAAACAGAGAGTTTCATGCTCCCGATACTGGCCAATGTGCTGCAAGAAGCCCCATCATGGGCTCCCGTCACAGATCAGGAACGTCCGGGGCGTTTCGATCCTCACAGGGGGTGGCTCAATAACCGACGACATGAACAGCGTCCCGCGGCGATGCGGGGGATCATTCTCTATCCGATGAATGCGCTGGTAAACGACCAGCTCTCACGCCTGCGCCGCATCCTTGCCCGAGGTGGGTCGCCAGATTGGCAAAAGCAACAGTGGAATGGGAACGTGATCCATTTCGGTATGTACACGGGATTATCGCTGCCCACAGGGCACTGGAGCCATAAATCCAGGCGAGAGAGCTTTGATGCATACCTTCAAAAGGTCATAGCCGATTGGGAAAAATTGCGGGAAGAACTGCGCGACACCGGAAACTGGCCCCGCCCGGATAGCCCTGAGATGTTGTGCCGCTGGGATATGCAGGAAGCGCCTCCAGATGTCCTCGTGACGAACTACTCCATGCTCGAATACATGCTCATACGCCCAATCGAGGCCAGAATGTTTGATTGCACGCGCATGTGGCTGGAAAGCACGCCCAGTGCCCGCCTGACGCTCGTGCTAGATGAGGCTCACACCTATACTGGCGCAAAGGGCACCGAGGTGGCCTATCTCGTCAGGCGGCTCAAGGAGCGGCTGGGGCTGCCATCCGGGTCACCTCAGTTCCGTGCAATTGCCACGACAGCCTCTGTCCCACCGGGATCAGATGATCAACTGATCCAGTTCGTTGCAGACCTCTTTGGCGAGCCAGAAAGCAGGTTTACCCTGATTCACGTAGGTGCGGGTGCCCAGGTTGTGCCCGAACGCCAGGCATCTTCTCGTACCCTCTTTGCTTTCGAGCGCTTCCATCGGAACTTTTCTCTGAGCAGTCCAGATCTGGCCATCGAACAACTGGCCGCTGATCTCGTCGCGGGGCCAGTTGATAAGCAACTGCCGCCGCAAGTCGCCCTTTATAATCTGCTGGAGCAGAATCACGATATCCAGTGGACGCGTCAACGCACTGCCCGCCGGGCAACGCTGCTCGATAGACTTGCTGAAGAGTGCTGGCCCGGATTGGGAACGCCCGGAGAGCGCGAGCGCGCTACGGCGGGTATCTTAGCAGCGGGGAGCTTCGCGAGAGCATCGGCACTCCCAGATACGCCGCCGCTCATCTCTGTGCGCATGCACATCTTCTTCCGCGGTGTCTATGGGATCTGGGCCTGCATGGACCCGGACTGCCCGAAAGCGCCTCCCCCAGCTTCGGAAACCACGCCACGTCCCGTCGGGAAGTTGTATATGGATCCGCGTCCGTGGTGCGAGTGCGGTGCCCGCGTGCTGGAGCTGTTCTCATGCCGGCAGTGCGGACTGCTGTATTTGGGCGGAATACCGGACTCCGCTCAGGGAAGCCTCTGGCCATGGAGCGACGATTTGAGCGGGAGGCGGACCGACTTTACCCAGTTTGAAGTGTTTGGCGTCGAGATCCCCGACGCCTATGCGTCAGTTGAATATCGTTCCACCCGAACCACGTTACCGACACACCCACATGACGCGTATGCGCGCCCAGTCTACACGGTTGATCCAGACGCGGATGGGATTGCGCAGGGTGGGAACTTTCCGGCCCAGTGCCCGCGCTGTCGCAATTACCGTGAGATGAGGGAGGGCGGCCGCGAGATCATCGAGCCGCTGCGCACGAAAGGCCCGCGCACCTTCTCCATCATCGCCGAGGATGGGTTTCGCGTCCAACCGCGGGCGACGCATGGCACCCCTCCGAATTACGGGCGCAAAGCGCTCCTTTTCACCGATTCGCGCCAGGAGGCAGCGCAGCTGGCTGCCGACCTGCGGGACGACCACCACAATGATGTGTTTCGCCAACTTGTCTATCGGGCTTTGATGGCTTGCCAGGAATGTGAGGGGGAGGGGAGCATCGAACAAACGGGGGCATATATTATCGGCCAGGAACAGGTACGCACGCTAACGACGTGCCACGCGTGCCTGGGATCGGGAAGGCATCCCGACCCCAGGGCGCTCTCTTTCGAAGAGGTGCGTTCCCGCGTGATCCAGCTCCAAATTCAGCGAGGGATCGATCCGACAAATGGGCTCATACGTGAATACTTCAGGAAAATGGAGCAGGGAGATTCGGCTTGCTTCAAGTGGGCGCAGACTGCCTTTCATGTGGGTCTGCGCCGCGAACTCTCGCAAAAAAGAGAATTTGCACTGGAACCCCTGGGGCTCGCTTACTGGCGTGTCGGACTCCCGGAAACGTTCGGCACATTCCCCTGTCTGAGCGAACCTGAGACGGGCCTGTTTCTCCAGGCTGTGACTCGCATCCTCGCCACCGAGAATATTCTCCTCCCCCCTCAGCCATTGGCTCCGTGGGAGTGGCCAGATAAAATGGTGAACGAATATGAGCGCAATGTACTCATCTGGGGATATAAACGGGATACCGACCAGGGGCGGCACGCTATTCCCTACAATCTCAATGCCACGCGCAAGTTGGGGCGTTACGTCATCGCCGTTTCCCGGGCGCTTGTTGCCATGAAGCGCCTTCCCAACAAAGCTGCGGCGGACCAGTGGGTCAGGAACCTGGCTGGGCCGCTGTGGGACGCGCTCATTGGCTTCAAGATTTTGACACCGGCTGGGAAAAAATTTGGCGAAAAGGTCCCTCATGGCATCCGCATCGACGTTTTCAACCTCCATCCTATCGGTTCTACTGTCCAGCGCTGTAATGCCTGCGCGTATATTATGAGCGAGGCACCTTTCAACGTTTGTCTCCGGTGTGGCCAGCCAACCAGCCCTTTCTCTGCCGCCTCCGTCCGCAGCTTCTATCGGCGCTCGGCTTTGCATGCGCTCCCTGGGTCGCTCTTCGATGATCCCTATCCATTGAGAGCGGTGGAACACACGGCCCAGATCCCGGGCGTGGAAGCCCGAGACGAGGAACGCTGGTTTCAGGACCTTTTCCATGACCACCAGCATGCCGATGACTACCGTGTCGATGTTCTCTCTGTGACCACCACCATGGAGATGGGGATCGACATTGGCAGCCTCCTCAGCGTGGGGATGCGCAATGTTCCCCCTACTGTGGCGAACTACCAGCAGCGTGCTGGCCGCGCCGGGCGGCGCGGGAGTTCCCTCGCGACGGTACTCTCCTTCGCGCAGTTCCGGAGCCACGACCAGTACTATTTCGCCCACCCACCAGAAATCGTGAGCCATCCGCCTCGAGTGCCCGCTCTCTACCTGACGAAGGAGGTCTTCGCACGCCGCCATGTGCGCTCTTTGCTCCTGCAGAGTTTCTTCTACCAGTCGTCAAAAACGCGACAGTCTGCACAGCAGTCAAATCTTTTCGAAGCCTGGGGAACGGTTGCGGACTTCACGAACGGCCAGTATTCCACACGACTGCGCACCTACCTGGCCTCAAACCGCGCTCCTCTTCTGGAGCGTTGCAAACAAATCGTTGATCCAGTGTTTGTGCCCAAACTGGGAGTGTGGCTCGACAAGCTTGTGACCGAAGTGCAGGCGGTGGTGAGCAGGTGCGAGAATAAGGATAAAGTCCTGGATAGCCTGATGAACGCCGGTCTTCTCCCAGAGTACGCCTTCCCGGTGGATGTCGTGAGCCTCTTCATCCCATCGGATCAACCATCCTACGGGGAGACGGAACTGGTCAAAGGCGATGCTATGCAGCGGGACCTCCAGATCGCGCTGGCAGAGTACGCTCCAGGGTCTGAGGTGATCCGGGGAGAATTCCCAAATACCTACATTTACCGCAGCGCCGGTGTTTATGATCGCTTCAACCCGAATCCGGACTACAGTCCGAGCGGTATGCTGGTGGAGTGCTCCGACTGCCAGTCGGTGACACTGGTACGCAACACGGGTGACCTGCCCGATCAGTGTGAAGAGTGTGGGAGCTTCCAGGTCACCCCGCTCCCCTATCTACAGCCCCGAGGCTTCACCGTTGACTGCGCTCTGCCAAACGTCGGGCGCGAAAGGTATGTGAGAGGGGGGCGCGAGCGGGGCGGTTATGTGCTTCCTGCCCGGCTCCTTGTGGGACAGACATCATTCAGCACAGGGAAACCCCAGCTCTCCTTTGCGCCACGCTTGTACGTCCGCGTACGACAGGGCGAACTTTTCATCTGCAACAAGGGCCCGAACTCCGACTTCCCTGGCTTTATCATCTGCCCGGCCTGCGGGCGGGCACTTGATCCCGATAATCTGGGGAGCCATACCTATCCGGCCAGTGTCCCACCTTTTTGGGGGAAAAATGCTGGCCCGCGAGCCGGTGATACGTGCCCAAACACGAATGACTTCCACAACCAGGTCATCCTCGGCCACCAATTTTTCTCAGAGGTTGTCCTACTGGGAGTTGACCTGCCGGATACGCTCGATGCTCCCTTCCAAAGTCCGTCCGGGAAAGCTGTCTGGTATTCTTTCGGTATGTTGATTGCGAATGCCGCTGCCATAATCTTACAAATTGATCCTGGGGAACTGAAGGTAGGCGCGCGAGCAGTGCGCAGGGGCCTCGGGCATCGTCTGCACGGTGAAGTTTTTCTCTATGACAACGTTCCCGGAGGGGCCGGCTACGCACGGGCAATAGAGCAAAACCTGGAGGCTATTTTGCGTAAAGCGTTGGAATTGGGAGAAGCTTGCCCGAATCCAGAGTGCCAGGGAGCTTGCTACCATTGCATGTTTGATTACCGGAACCAGATGTTCCATCCGCTTCTCGACCGGGAATTAGGGGCGGCGTTGCTGCGATTCGTACTCCGCCACCAGCTGCCGGCCCTGAATCCTCTCCAGGTCGAATACTGTTCCGCAGCGCTGGCAGAATATGCGCGAACGAGCTGGAGCGTACTACCTGGGGTTACACTCGACAGGCAACGCTTCCCGCTTGTCCTGCGCGATTCGGAGGGAGTACAGGTGGGTCTCTGGGTGATCCACCCACTCCAGGGGCGCCCGACCCGCGACGAGCGGCAGGCATTTTTGAGTGCCCAAGGATTGCGTTGCGCAGTCCACACTACCTTTGACCTCGAGCGGCGCCCATTCTGGGTGCTGAACAACCTTACGTGGTGAGATGATGAATAACGTGACGCCAACTGCCTTCAACTGGCTGATAAACGAGAGCAGCCTCTGGCCGCCAAGGGGTCGACCAGAGGCGCCCTTTGGGCCGACCGCCATTGAGATCATGCGTTCCTGCACGCTACGCATCTACTTCGAGTACTCAAAAGGCTACGAAAGCCGTACGGCTTACGCAGCGCGCGTCGGGATCGCGTTCCACCGGACTTTGCAATCCCTGACTGAGCGCCCTATCGGTTCATCCAACCCTGACATTATCGTCGAGGAAGCTGCCAGACGTTTCCGCGAAGAGCTCGCCCTGCAGGAAATGCAAAAGGATACGCACCCGCGCGAGCAGATGCTCGCTCGTAATGAGGAGCGGGTTCAGCGCGCTTTGGAAGCGGTAACCGTGGAGGCGCTGCGCCTGGCCGAATATTCCCTTGGGGAGTCCAGCGTATTGGAGCACAAACAGCAGCGCGCGGATATGCCGATCAAGGGCGCGACTTCCATGGGCACGAACGTGAGCGGGGAGTTCGTTGTGGTAGAAATCCCTGTTCAGTCGCAGGATGGCCTCCTCATGGGAAGAATAGATTATGCGGAGAGGCTTCCCAATGGGGGCGTGCGTTTAATAGATTATAAGTCAGCCCTACGCGCTGATCTGCCGGAGCGCTACGAGAGACAACTGCAGTTGTACGCATTGCTCTGGCATGAGACATTCGGAGAATGGCCTGCGGAGGCCCTGGTCGTTTATCCCTTTACCGGAGCGACGCATAAGGTAGCCGTCAATCCTGGGATATGCCTGCAGGTTGGGTATGAAGCTCGCCAGATAGTGCAAAAACTGCAGGAGGGTTTGAGTGCAGAACACCTTGCCTCTCCCGGTACGGTCTGTACGGTCTGTGAGTTCCGTCCCTGGTGCAGGCCATTTTGGAGGTGGCAGGCAGACCATGCCAGCCATTCGCGGGCGTTAGAGGATGCTGTTCACGGCTTTGAAGGAACGATTCTTGTACTTGAACTCAAGGATTATCATTGGAAGGTTACTGTGAGGTGGCGTGAAGCCGAAGTCCGCATTGTTGCCCCTCAAGAACGCTTCCCACAGTTAAAAAACGCCCGAATAGGTATGCGTCTTCGGGCACTCGACATGCGGCTTCATGGACAGCGCTACCGACCGCAGGCAATCGTTAGCGAAAACTCAGAGATTTTCCTCGTGGAGTAGGTCGAGAGATCCAAACGTTAAGTGGCTTTATGGAGGGTACAAACTGCCGGCGTGCCAAATTCTCCACAACCTGTCAATCCGATTGCGAAATATGGGTTACGCATTAGTGATGAGGGATTGTTGGCGGAGAAAGATGAATGCTCTGGGAGTCATGTGCAACTGGTAAGCGCGAGGTCACATCACTTCGCAAGATCACATGCGCCTTGTCCGCTCCCGCTTACTCGTCCGGTGCTTGGAACAACACCCGGCGTAGCTGGTAGAAGGCGATGGCCTCCGAGGCCTCACGTTTGGTCCAGCCTGCTGCGCGCGCCTGCTCGGGGAGGTGCCCACGGTGGCGCCCCAGGGTCCCCAACTGCTTCTCGGTGGCGGGCTCCTTCAACCAGGCCGCCGCTTTCCCGGCAAACGCCTCGCGGAAGAGGCCTGCGGTGGCCTCCTGTACCAGCGCCACCTGCTGCCGCAGGGGCAGATAGCGCCGTTCAATCCATAAGTGCTCTGGCACGCGCTCGGGCTGCCTGGCGTACTGCCGCGACCGGTAGAGGCCGCTTTTGGCCGGGTCGCGCTCGAGGATAGCGATCACATGGGCGTTGATGCGCGCGAAGTAGCCGCGGCTGTAAGCCGTCCAGCGATACGGCGAGCGCCCAAGGGGATCTAGTAGCGCCAGCCCCGTTTCTCCCCGGCCTCCCAGGATGGACCGCAAGACGGGGTCGCTGCTCCTGCTCCTGAGAGGCTTACCCGCATGTCCCTCATCCTCAGGTGCCGCTTCGATCCCGATCACATGCGGCAGCACCACTTGCCGACGCGCATCTGGCTGCTTGCCCAGCACATCGATCACCAGGCAGTCGGTCTTCCTCTCGGCCCTGCGCATGCCCCTGCCAAGCATCTGCATGTACAGGGCGGGCGAGAGCGTGGGCCGCGCGATGACAAGGGCCGCGATGCCGGGAAAGTCGTAGCCCTCCGTGAGCAGGGCGCAGTTGCAGACCGCCTGGATGGCGCCATCCTTCCAGCGGGCAAACAGCTCGTCGCGCTGCTTCCTGCTGGTGCGCCCGGAGACGGGGGCTGCTGCCAATCCACGCGCCCGAAAGGCCGAGCTCAGGTGCGCAGCGTGCTGCACACTGGCGGCGAAGACCAGGGTGGGGCGCTGCCCGATGAGCGAGGCGGCGTGCCCCACCAGCCGCGCGGTGATGGCCTCGCGCAGCAAGTGCGCTGCCAGGGCGGTCTCGGCGTAGTCCCGTTCGCCGGTCTCGCGCGAGGTCGCCACCTGAGCCAGGTCGAGGTCGAGCTGCACCGGTTTCCAGGTGAGCAGGGCGAGGTACCCCTCCTGCACCATCTCCGGGATGGTGCGCGCGAAGGCGCAGACGGGCAAGAGCGAGAGCATGCTGCGCTCATCGTTGCGATAGGGGGTCGCGGTCAGGCCGATCACGGCCACCGGTTGTGCGCCAGCCGCTTGCTCGATGGCGGCCAGGACGCGCTCGTAGGCCGAGCCGGGGACGGCGTGGTGCGCCTCGTCGATGAGCACCGTCAGAATGGGCATCGCGTCGGCCGTCAGGAGGGCCTGCGTCGCCTCTGGCATGAGGGATTGGACGGTGGCGACCACGACCGGAGTGTGCAACGTGTGGCTGCCCTCCATCAACAGGCCCACCTCCAGCTCTTCCTGTCTGAACG
>WNGG01002910.1_pt1 | contig 19402 bp, 13 predicted proteins | sample 5400661 | NCBI WGS metagenome assembly WNGG01 (sample SAMN13153372, study PRJNA577476) | soil metagenome | isolation source: 100 cm soil or saprolite under Garry oak tree replicate 1 | place: USA:California | collected 2016-06-15
GGATCTGCAGGGCGGCGCCGGTGTCCATGATGTTCTTGCTGGTGGCCCCCCAGTGGACGAAGCGCGCGCTCGCCGGGCTCAGGGTCCGGCGGAGCGCGTCCACCAGGGGCATGACCGGGTTCCAGGTGGTGTCGAAGTCTCGCTTCATGGCCCGGAGGTCGACGCGCTCCACCCGCGCCTTGCGCGCGATCTCCCGGGCGGCGGTCTTGGGGATGAGCCGCAGCTCCGCCTGCACCGCGGCGAGGGCGGCCTCCACGTCCAGCCAGCGCTGGACCATGGCCCGGTCGTCCCAGATGGCCCGCATGGCGGGCGAGCCGAAGCGGTCCTTCAGGTAGAAGGAATCGAAAGCGGAAGCCGGCACCGGGGGAGGATACGATGCCACCGCCGGTCACGCCACCCACGTGGCGGCGGGGCCTGGAGTAGGATGGCCGCGCATGACCGGGGGCGACCTGATCGCGGACGTCCTGCAGAAGCAAGGCGTTCGCTTCCTCTTCACCCTCTGCGGCGGCCACATCGCCCCCATCCTCGTCTCCGCCAAGGCGCGCGGGATCCGCGTGGTGGACGTGCGCCACGAGGCGACCGCGGTCTTCGCGGCGGACGCGGTGGCCCGTCTCACCGGCGTCCCCGGGGTGGCGGCCGTCACCGCGGGACCCGGGGTCACGAACGCGGTCACCGCGGTCAAGAACGCGCAGATGGCCCAGTCGCCGGTGGTGCTCCTGGGCGGGGCCGCGGCCACCATGCTCCGCGGCCGCGGCTCCCTCCAGGACATCGACCAGATGTCGCTCATGAAACCCCATGTCAAGTGGGCGACCCGGGTGAGCCGCGTCCGCGACCTGGTGCCGGTGCTGGAGCGGGCCTTCGCCCTCGCCCAGGAGGGAGTGCCCGGGCCGGTCTTCGTCGAGACCCCGGTGGACCTCCTCTACGAGCCGAGCCTGGTGCGGCAGTGGTACGGAGCGAAGACGGGGGAGAAGGCGGGGGGCCTGCGCGCCGCCGCGGTCCGGTGGTACGTCGAACGCCATCTGCGACGGCTGTTCGGAGGCGTGGACGGCCTGGCGGCGAATGCTTCGTCTCCGCCCCATCCGCCGGAGCCGGAGCCGAGCCTCGTCCGGCGGGCGGCCTCCCTCCTCGACGGCGCGCAGCGGCCCGTGCTGCTCATCGGCAGCCAGTCGATGATCGCGGCCGGCGAGGCCGGCCGGCTGGCCGAGGCGGTCACGGCCCTCGGCCTGCCCGTCTATCTGTCGGGGATGGCCCGCGGCCTGCTCGGGCGCGAGCACCCGCTGCAGCTCCGCCAGAAGCGCAAGGAAGCGCTGCGCGAGGCCGACCTTGTGATCCTGGCCGGCACGCCCTGCGACTTCCGCCTCGACTACGGAAGCCACATCAACCGGCGCGCGGTCCTCGTCTCCGCCAACCGCAGCCCGCGCGACCTCGCGAAGAATCGCCGGCCCACCCTCGGCCTCCTGGGCGCCCCCGAGCGGTTCCTGCGCGCCCTCGCCGGCGAGCGAAGGGATCGGGCCGCCGCCTGGGGGGCCTGGCTCGCCGCCCTGCAGGCCCGCGACCAGGCCCGTGAGGCCGAGATCGTCCGCCAGGCGGAGGAGAAGCCGGAGTCCGGCGTGAACCCCCTCGCGGTATGCCGCGCGATCGAGAAGGCACTCCCCGAAGACAGCGTGATCGTCGCGGATGGGGGCGACTTCGTATCCACCGCGTCCTACGTCCTGCGGCCGCGCCGTCCGCTCTCCTGGCTCGACCCCGGCGTTTTCGGCACCCTCGGAGTGGGGGCCGGCTTCGCGCTCGGGGCCAAGCTGGTGCGGCCCCAGGCCGAGGTCTGGGTGCTCTACGGTGATGGCTCCGTGGGCTACAGCCTGTCCGAGGCCGACACCTTCGTCCGTCATGGCCTTCCCGTCATCGCCGTGATCGGCAACGACGCCTCGTGGATGCAGATCGCCCGCGAGCAGGTCGAGATCCTGAAGGACGACGTGGGGACGGTCCTCCGCCACAGCGACTACCACCGCGCGGCGGAGGGGCTGGGGGCCGCGGGCTTCCGGGTCGACGACACACGGGAGGTGACGGCCACGCTCGGCCGGGCCCAGGAAGCGGCGCGGGAAGGCCGGCCCGTCTACGTGAACACGATCCTCGGCCTGACCGATTTCCGCAAGGGCTCGATCTCGATGTGAGCGATGGTGAGCCCCTGCCTGATCTACGGCGCGAACGGCTACACGGGCGCCCTGACCTCTCGGATGGCGGCCGCCCGCGGTCACCGGCCCATCCTGGCCGGACGCCGCGCTCCGGATGTCGAGGCGCTCGCGCGGGACCTGGGCCTCGCGTCCCGGGTCTTCGCGCTCAACGACCCGCGGAAGGTCGACGCGGGCCTCGAAGGCGTGACGGTCGTCCTGCACTGCGCCGGCCCGTTCTCACGCACCGCGAAGCCCATGGTCGAGGCCTGCCTGCGCACGAAGGTCCACTACCTCGACATCAACGGCGAAGCCGAGGTCTTCGAATCCCTCGCCGCCCGCAACGCGGAGGCCCGGGCCGCGGGGGTGATGATCCTGCCCGGCTCGGGCTTCGACGTGGTCCCGTCCGACAGTTTGGCCGCCCACCTGAAGCGCCGGCTACCGACCGCCCGCCGCCTCGCCCTGGGCTTCCAGGCCCGGGGCCGGCTCTCCCGCGGCACCGCCACCACCATGGCCGAGAACCTCCACCGCGGCGGCCTCGTGCGGCGGGGCGGCGTGCTCACCCCGGTCCCCGCGGCCTGGAAGACGCGCACCATCGACTTCGGGCGCGGTCCCGTCACCGCCATGACGATCCCCTGGGGCGACGTCTCGACCGCGTTCCACAGCACCGGCATCCCCGACATCGAGGTGTACACGGCGGCCCCCGCGAGCCTGCGCGTGGCCGCCCGCCTCTCGCGCTACCTACGGCCCATCCTCGTCTCGGGACCCGTGCAGCGGTTCCTCAAGGCCCGCATCCGCTCCGGAGCCCCCGGCCCCACCGACGCCGAGCGCGCCCGGGGGAAGTGCCTGCTCTGGGGCGAGGCCGAGGACGCGACGGGTCGCCGCGTGGTCTCACGCCTGCAAACCCCCGAGGGCTACACGCTCACCGCCCTGGCTTCGCTGGCCATCGTGGAGCGAGTGCTGGCGGGGGAAGCGCCTCCCGGCTTCCAGACTCCGTCCCGGGCCTACGGCCCGGACTTCGTCCTCGCCATCGAGGGCGTGACCCGCACCGACGAGTGAGGATGCGCCTCGGCCCGGCCGTCGCGGCCGCGCTCGTGATGGCGGCGCCCGCCCACGCGGACCGCGAGCCGGTGCTCCCGCAGATCCGGCTTCCCCACGGCTACTACTACCGCGAGATGTACCTGCCCCAGGCCACGAGCGGGCCCACGAGCCCCGCCTGGTCGCCCAACGGCCGCACCCTCGCGGTCTCCATGCAGGGCTCGCTGTGGATGATCGACCCCGCCACCGGCCGCGCGCGCCAGCTCACGAACGGTCCCGGCTACGACTACCAGCCGGACTGGTCGCCCGACGGCCGATTCCTGGCCTACGCGTCGTATCAGCGCGACGCGATCGAGCTGTGGCGCCTCGAGCTGGCCACCGGGGCCGCGCGGCCGCTCACCCGGAGCGGCGCGGTCAACGTCGAGCCGCGCTTCTCGCCCGACGGCCGGCGGATCGCCTTCGTGTCGACCGCGTACGAGGGCCGCTTCCACGTCTTCACCCTGGACGTCTCCGGCGACGAGCCGGGCGCGCCCCTGCGCCTGACCGAGGACAGGGACAGCGCCCTGCCCCGCTACTACTACTCACGCTTCGACCACTACCTCTCGCCCGCGTGGTCGCCCGACGGACAGGAGCTGCTCGTCGTCTCGAACCGGGGGCGGATCTGGGGAACGGGCGGCTTCTGGCGGATGAAGGCCGAGCGGGGGGCGCCGCTCCGCGCGATCCGCGACGAGGAGACGAGCTGGAAGGCGCGCCCCGACTGGTCGTGGGACGGGCGGCGGGTGGTCTATGCCTCGTACCTGGGCCGGGCCTGGCACCAGCTCTGGGTCATGACCGCCGAGGGTGGCGACGTGCTCCCGCTGACCTACGGCGACTTCGACGCCACCTCTCCACTCTGGTCGCCCGACGGCACGCGCGTCGCCTACGTCTCGAACGAGGGCGGGAACACGTCGCTCTGGCTCCTGACCCTTCCCGGCGGCGACCGGCGGAAGGTCGAGGTGCGCGAGCGGGCTTACCTGGGGCCCGTGGGCCGGCTGCGAATCGAGGTGACGGACGCGGCGACGGGACGGACGACACCCGCCCGCGTCTCCGTGGCCGGGGCCGACGGCCGCAGCTTCGCTCCCGACGACGCCTGGCGCCACGCCGACGACCATCTCGACCACGCGGAGCGGAAGCTCGAGTACGGCTATTTCCATACCGCGGGGATCGCGGAGCTGACCGTGCCTGCGGGCCGGGTGACGGTCGAGGTGATCCAGGGGCTCGAGCACCGGCCGTCCGTGACGACCGTCGACGTGCCCGCGGACGCCATCGAGCGCGTGGCGGCCCCTCTCCCTCGACTCGCCGACCTGCGTGCCCGCGGCTACGTGAGCGGCGACCTGCACGTCCACATGAACTACGGCGGCGCCTACCGCGCGACCCCCGAAACGGTGCGGTTCCAGGCCGCGGCCGAAGACCTGCAGGTGGTCGAGAGCCTGATCGTCAACAAGGAGCAGCGCGTCCCCGACTTCGCCTACTTCACGGGCGGCCTCGACCCCGCCTCCACCGCGGAGACGATCCTGCGCCACGACCAGGAGTTCCACACGTCGTTCTGGGGCCACCTCGGCCTCCTCGGCTTGACCAGCCACGTCCTCGTTCCCGGCTACGCCGGCTACGTGAACACCGCCGCGGCCAGCCTCTACCCCACGAACGCCGAGGTCGCCGACCTCGCGCGGGCGCAGGGGGCGATCGCCGGCTACGTCCATCCCCTGGACTGGGACCCCGTGGGGGTGCGCTCCGCGGAGGGGTCGCTCATCGCCGGCCTTCCGGTGGACGCCGCCCTCGGCAAGGTGGACTACTACGAGGCGATCGGCTTCAGCGACCACCAGGCCTCGAGCCGCTTCTGGTACCGGCTGCTCAACTGCGGCTTCCGGATCCCGGCCGGGGCGGGGACGGACGCGATGACGAACTACGCCTCGCCGCGCGGGCCGGTGGGGCTGAACCGCGTGTACGTCCGGACGGCCGGGATAGTCGATCACGGCCGGTTCCTGACCGGCCTCCGCGCCGGGCGGACCTTCGCCACGAACGGGCCGCTGCTCGAGCTGGCGGTGCGCGCCCGCGGCACTCAGGCATGGAGCGAGCCGGGGGACACGGTCACTCTCGGCCCCGGGCGCCACGAGCTGGAGGCGCGGGTCTGGCTCCGCTCCATCGTTCCCCTGGACCGACTCGAGGTGGTCGGCAACGGCGCGGTGGTCGCACAGGTCCCGCTCACCGGCGATCGCACATCGGCCGAGGCCACGGTCCGAGTCCCGGTCACCGGCGCCGGCTGGCTCGTCCTCCGCGCCTACGCCGAACGCGCGCGCCACCCCATCCTGGACGCGTACCCGTTCGCTACCACGAGCCCGGTCTACGTCACCGTGGACGGCGCGCCGGTCCGTTCGCCCGAGGACGCCCGGTATTTCCTCGACTGGATCGACCGTCTGCGCGCCTACGTCGAGCGACACTCGGGCTTCAACACGGAAGGGGAAAGGCAAGCCGTGCTCACCCGGCTGTCCGCGGCGCGCGCCGTCTACGCGGCCCAGACAGGGAGCCGACCCTGAGGCACAAAGCGGCGGTGGTCGCGCTGCTCCTCGTCATGGCGGGGCTTCTCGTCCTCGGCAGCCTCCACAAGAAGCTGGCCTACGACGAGTACGACAACCTGGCCTACGGCTATCGGGTGCTCACCCACGGTCCGGTCCTCCCCCCGAACGGCCAGCGCATGCCGATCCTGGTCCTGAACGCCCTTGGTTGCCCGCACGGCTGCCTTCAGGCCGACGTGGAGGCAACCGAAGGCTCGCTCCTCCTCGTCCGGTTGCCTACGATGCTCTTCGCGCTCGGCCTCGCCCTCGTCGTCTACGCCTGGGCGGCCGAGTGGATGGGGCCCCGGGCTGGACTGCTCGCCCTCCTGCTGGCGGCGTTCCAGCCGACCCTCCTGGCCCACGGCAAACAGGTCACGACCGACGTCCAGGTGGCCTTCTTCACCGTCGGCGCGCTGTGGGCGGCCTGGCGTTCCCTTCGCAACCGCGGGCCGGTGGCGCGGAACGTCGCCGTGTCCGCGCTCATGACCGCGGGCGCCTTGCTCTCGAAGTACACGAGCGTGCTGCTCGTCCCGATTCTCGGCTTGGTCCTCGCAATCGATCTGTGGAAGCGTCGGCCCGTGACGCAGCGCACCGTGCGCGACGCCATGGGGTCCGCTCTCGCGTTCGTGCTCCTCGTCCTCTTCTTCCTGAACGGGGCCTACTTCTTCGACGGCACGTTCCGGCGGGCCGACTCGTATCCGTGGCGCAGCGCACGCCTGCAGCCCCTCAGGTCGTCGCCCGTGCCCCTGCCTCTCCCGCGGGTCTTCGTCCTCGGCATCGACTTCTCGTACTTCGTCCAGGAGCAGCCCGACCTCGGCCGCGGCAACAACTACGTCCTCGGCCGCTTGAACACCGAGGGCGTCTGGTACGCGTTCCCGCTCATGGTGCTCTTGAAGACGCCGCTAGGCTTCTTCGTGCTGCTCGCCCTCGCCGCGCGCGTGCCGCTGGCCGGCGAGCGGAGAGCCGGACCCGTCGCCTGGCTGCTCCTTCCCTACGCCGTGGTCACCGCGTTCTATAGCCTGCTCGTGGCCCCCCAGCTCGGCATCCGCTACCTGCTCCCGGCACTGCCGTTCCTCCTGGTCTATGCGGCGCGGTCAGCGGTTGGCGACAGGCCCGGCCACCTGCGCCTCGCAGGGGCCTTCGCCCTCTGGTGCGTGCTGTCGGCCCTCTCCTACCACCCGCATTACATGTCCTATTTCAACGAGCTGATCGGGCCCAGGGTCAACGCGTACCGGTTGCTGGCCGACTCGAACCTGGACTGGGAGGACCGCTCCTACGACATCGCGCACTTCCGGGCGGAGCATCCCGAGATCGATCTGGTCGTCGAGCCGGAGACACCGCAGGCCGGCTGGATCCTCGTGGGTGCGAACAAGCTGGTCGGCGTGTACCAGCCGGAGCGCTATCGCTGGCTCCGCGAGAACTTCCAGCCGGAGCGGCACGTCGGCTACAGCTACCTGCTCTTCCGTGTTCCGCCCGACCGCTTGCGCGACGTGCTGGCGGTACTTGACCGCCCGAAGCAGCCCTGAACGCGCTCGTTGACGCAGCTTCACCCGCGCGCGAGGGCGTCGAATCGTTTTCCGATGGCGACGTTCAAGAGCTCACGTTTGCGTAAGATGGTTCAGGGGGGCGGAGTGTCGAGCACATTCCCGCGCCTCCCCGTTGTGTCCCTCCGCTCCAAGCTGACGCCGGAAGCAGTATTGTCCCGAATCAGGGAAATGGTGGAATCGAGCCCGCCACTTCATAGCATGGCGCCCATTTCTCCCGTCAAAGCAGAGCTAGCCAAACTAGAGGCTAGGGTCTTAGCGTCTTTGCGGCCACGAGGCCGAGCCCGGCAAGGATGAGGCCGGCAAACACCGGGCCGGCCGACCAGTAGACGCGGACCTCGTGCGGCCCCGCCGGGAGAGACACGCCGACGAGGTGGCCGTCGACACGGACTGGCGAAGTCGGGATGCCATCCACCGTCGCCTTCCAGGCCGAGAAGAACGTCCGTGACCACACGCGAAGGCCCGGCACTGGCGTATCCACGCGGGCCACGAGTCGACTGGCCGTCTCGCGGAGGACCTGCTGCGCGACCGGCGTCCGCTGGCCTTCCTCGCCCATTGGGCCCGCCACCACCGCATCGGTGGCGGGATCGAAGGCAGGATCGCGGTGCGCGGCGAGGATTCCCTCGAGGTTCGGGCGCCGGAGGATGCGGGTGGCGAAGCGTACGGAAGGCGTCGCGTCGGCCAGACCGTACAGGCGGACGCCCTCGGCCGCGTTGAGAACCTGCAACTCCCGTAAGGGCTCGGCCATCGGCTCGTCCGACAGGACGTGGGTCACACCGGAGAGCCGCAGCTCGGCCGCGCGCTCGGGCCACGGAATGTCTTCCAGCCGCTTGCGGACCTCGCGGTCGTCGTCGGAGTAGGCGCCGTCGGGGTCGTCGTCGAAAGCGTAGCCCGTGCCGGCCTGGGCAGCTGTCAATGGCCAGAGCTCCGCGGTGGCTCGCCGGTACAAGAGCCGGGTCGGCGATTCGGGGAACGTCGCGGGGCCGACGGGATGCGGGTCGAAGTGCAGATTGGCCAGGATGCGGCCGCTGGCCAGGCGTGGCGGCGTCGCGGGCGGGACGTCGAGGAAGGTCAAGAAGAGAGGGACGTGGGCCAGGGCGAGGCTAAGGGCGAGGCCGGCCGCGAGAAGCGTCGCGGAGCGCATGTCGGTCCGACCCGCACTCGCCAGGATCGCCACGGCCATGGCCAGCGAGACGGCGGCTCCCACCTGGACGAGGATCGAAGCAGGCCAGGACGTCACGAGAACCACGAGTGCTGTGGCGAGGAAGAGACCTCCACCTAGGACTCGGGCGCGACTCGGAGGTTCACCCTGCCGCCAGCGCTCGCAGGCGGTGGCAACGAGGGGGATGAGGGCGAGGGCCACGACGTACCACCACTTCACGGGGAAGCGGATCCGGCCGTCGAGGGACAGCAGCGGGAACATCTCGCGTGCCGGGGGCAGGTAACGCCCGAAAGCGAGTATCGCGGCGCAGAGGGCGAGTAGCACCAGGCCGGCCTCATTCTTTCTTCGCGGCTCGGTGAACAGGAGCAACAGCGTGAGCACGGGCAGCCCGACGTGCAGCGTCCAGAGGTACGGGGTGTGGTGGTCGAAGGCTTCGTGGGCGTTGAAGCCGAGCGGCCCCTGGAGGTCGGGACGGCCGTGGGGGAAGGGAATCACCTGCTCGAGGAGGCGGATGGGGTGAGTCGAGGTGCCCGTGGCCACGACGAAGGGAAACGGGTTCCGCTGGCGGCTGGAGTCGGGAAGGATCTGCGCGGTCGCGGCGATCTGCGGAGCGGCCACGGCCGCGGCGACGATTGTGGCGGTGGCGAGGAAGGCGAGCGTCGTGCGGCGCGACAGGCCGGCAGTGCCTGGCGTCGTGAGGGCGCTCATCACTCGCGTAAATGAGACCACGGCGGTCAGGAGGACCACGACGGGCTCGCCCGCGAGCACTTCTAGCCCCGCCCATACCCCCAGCTCCGCGGCCGTCCTCCTCGCGCCGCGACGATCGCCGGACGCCGCCCGGCGCAAGAGGCGCGCGAGCGCGGCCATCACCCAGGGTGCGATGGCAAGGGCGAGGCCGGTGTTGAAGAAACGCCAGGCGGAGAGGAAGACACCGGAAAGGACGAAGGCCCAGGCCGCGGTCTCCGCCGCCTCCCGCGAGTGGCCCTCCGCCCGGGCCCAGCGTCGCGCACCGACGAAGCCCAGAACAAGCGCGAGCGCGAAGCGCAGGCCGAAGGCCACGGGGAGGGGCAAGACGAGGAGGAGCAGGGTGTCCGGGAAGAACACGCCAAAGTTGGGGTTCCCGGCCAGGGGTTGTCCGAATGAGGCGCCCGGGTGAACGAAGGGGAACGTCCCCTCCCGAAGCTGGGCCTGGATCACCGCCCGGGCGGGCCAATGGGTGAGCACCGCGTCGTGATAGGTCACGACCAGGGTCCCCGTGGCCAGGGGCAGGAGGGCCAGCGCGAACAGGACGCGAAGGAACTTCAACGCGCGCCCGTGCCGGGCGCCGGCGAGCCCACCGCGGTCCCGCCGACGGGCGCGACCGCCTCGCGCCAGAAAGCCACGAGCGCCCAGGCGAAGAGCAGGAGGTTGACGAGCGCGATCCCTGCTCCCAGGTCGCGAGCGGTTCGGAGGGCGAGAGGCATTTGGGGGGCAGTGAGCGCCCCGGCCACTGCGGATTCCAGGGGCAGGGCCCGCACCAGATCGAGGGCCTGGTTCAGGGTCGCGGTCGCGGTCAGCACGCCGAAGAGGACGAGGCCGCGGTGCGACAACGGGGCGAGAAGCGCGAGCAACCCCACTGCGGGGACGATGTAGCGCTGGTGGACCTGGGTGGGCAGCATGAAGAAGCCGAAGAGGTGCATGCCGAGGGTCCACAGCAGAACGATCGGCGTGGGCCGGCGCGCGAGCGCGGCCAGCATGAAGAACGTGTACAGGGAGAACGCGGCGAGGCCGACCTGGTGGTAGGTGATGGGACCTAGGGCCGGCCGGTCGTCGCGCCGGGCGAGCGGCGGGCTCATCCCGCGCGCGAGCACGTCATACCGATCGAGCAGGTACCAGGTGTTGTAGGCCTCGCCGGTGCGGAACGGGTAATAGTTCACGGCGCCGGTGTAGGCCCGGAGCATGGCCTCCCCGCGTCCGGCAACGACGTGGGGCAACGCGAGGATGACGACCACGAGCAGCCCGGCCCCCGTGCTGCGGGCGAGCTCGCGCGGGCCGTGACGCCGCCACACCCACACCGCTAGCAACGGCACGGGGACGATGGCGAGCAGCTTGGTCGCGAGGGCCAGGCCCATCCCGACTCCCGCGGCTACCGGCCGATCACACAGAAGGGCCGTCACGGCGGCGATCAGGAAGAGGGTGAGCGGGACGTCGAACTGGCCCCAGAGCGCGGCGTTCAGGAAGAAGGCCGGCGACAGCGCGAGGAGGATTGCGGCCCGCCGTGCCCCCGCGGGCCCCAGGGGGCGGGCGAGGCCGCGCAACGAGAGCGGAACGGTCGCGGCGTGGGCGAGCAGGCTCGGCAGCTTCAGAAGCAGGATCGCGAGGGCTCCCACCGCGGGCGCCCCCGCGGCGAGACGCCCCGCCTCGCCCAGGGTCAGCAGATACGGAACGAGCGGTGGGTAGTCGCAGTCGTCGGCTCCCGTTCCCGGCGTGTAGACGCCCCACGGCCGGAAGCCCCCGGTCGCCCGGGCCCAGGCGAGGAAGCAATCGACCACGTCGTAGTTGTGGTAGACCCGCGTGGCAAGGACGAGGCCGAGACCGAGGACGAGCGCCGCGAGGAGCCAGGGCAGGGCCGGCCGCACGGCCGAGGGCGCGGGCATCGGGCAAGAGTCTAACCCGCTGTCGCTGACAAGTGATTCGACCGCTGATTCTTGACAAGTGATCTGTCCGCTTTTGCCGTTCTTTTTGGCGTCTGGGATGCCGCCGCTGAAACGAGAGCTTTCCGCAGGTCACCACGTTTGGCGGATGACGCGCACCACTCCGCCAAAGTCTCGGAAGGCGCTCTCGTGCAGTCGCAGGAAGGTCGCGACCTTCTGATCCCAGACCGTCTCCTCGTAGCTGTGCCGCGAATGGCACAGCGTCATACGAAACACCCACGGGCGACGCCACAGTCCCGTCGTCGCGTCCAGCGTCGGTGCTCCCTGGAAGAAGTCGACGTGCCCTTCCTCCCCCGGGAGCGTGGGTGGCACGAACCATAGGCAACGAGAACGTGAAGCGGTTTCGGCTCTTCTACCAGATGACGATGGCCCCATCCCGGTCTCAAGTACGGACGGTATGGCTCACCAGGAAGGACGACAGGAAGCCTTAGGCTGAGCTACCCTAGCGTCCGTTTGTGAAGCCTCCGTAAGGGGGGGTAAACGGGTTCCGCGAGCCCCCGGCGAGCCCCCAGTTGTCCCGAGAGCCTCGAGAATTGCGGTTGGAAAGTGTCCTTAAGCCTTTTAGATTGAGTCTGTAGCGGGGTGACTGCATGCGATCTTCATCTTAGGGTGCCGCACCCATGACGCTCCACCTGGGGATCTTCCTCGTCACCCTCTCGGGCCTGACGTTCGAGATCGGGCTCACCCGCATCTTCTCTGCCACCATCTGGTACCACTTCGCCTTCGTGGCCATCTCGGTGGCCCTCCTGGGCTGGGGCCTGGGGGGCTTTGCCCTGCACGTCCTGAAGAAGAGGATGGCTTTCTCGCTTGAGCGCGCGGCCGTTCTCACCCTGCTCTACGCGCTCGCGATTCCATTCTGCCTCTGGATGATCGTCCGTCTGCCCTTCCACCCGGACCGGCTCGCGTTCTACTTCCTGGCGTCGCTGCTTCCGTTCCTGCTGGCGGGCATGGCGCTCTCGATGGTGTTCGACCTGCGGCGCGCGCAAGCGGGGGAGCTCTACTTCGCGGACCTGCTGGGGGCCTCGGGAGGCGCGCTGCTCGTGACCTTCCTGCTCTCGTGGCTGGGTGGGGAGAACGCGATCCTTGCGGTGGCGATCGCGCCCCTGGTAGCCGCCACCTGCTTCGCGCGGCGGCTGCTTCCCGCTTCGGCGGCCGGCCTCGTTCTCGTCTTCCTGGCCGTGAGCGCGAACGAGCGGACCGGCCTCTTCAAGATCAAGAGCGCCCCCGCGAAGGGCATGTACCGGCACATGGCGGCGACGCCGGACGCGAAGGTGGCCCTCACCGGATGGAACGCCTACTCGCGGATCGACGCGGTGACGGGCTTCCCGCCGCCCTACCTGGCCCGGCTCTACATCGACTCCGACGCCTGGACCAACATCCTGCGGTGGGACGGACGGGTGGAGAGCATCACCCACTGGGCCTCCTGGTACCGGGCGCTGCCTTTCAAGGTCGCGCCCAGGGACGCGCAGACCCTGATCATCGGGCCCGGCGGAGGCTCGGATGTGCTGGTCGCCCTGGCCGCGGGCAGCCAGAAGGTGACCGCGGTGGAGATGAACCCGCTCATGCTCCGCTTCGTGCGCCACTTCGGGGCCGAGGCGGGGAACCTCTATGACCACCCGAAGGTGGAGGCGATCCTCTCCGAAGGGCGCACGTTCATCCGCCGCACCGACCGGCGGTTCGACGTGATCCTGCTCGGCTTCGTCGATTCCTGGGCGGCGGTGGCGTCGGGAGGACTCTCCCTCTCCGAGAATCACCTCTACACCACGGAGGCGTTCGAGGCGTACTACGACCACCTGACCCCGGACGGCGTGCTGGTGATCCTCCGCTGGGACGTGGACATCCCGCGCCTAGTCTCGAACGCGGTGGCCCTGCTGGGAGCCGAACAGGCGGGGAAGCGGACCGCGGTCTTCCTCGAGAAGACGACGAGGGGCGAGCCGCCCCAGATGATCTTCATGCTGCGGAAGCGGCCGTTCACCGAGGAGGACACCGCGCAGATGGAGGGCTGGGAGCTGGCGCGGCCGGTCATCGTCCCCGGCCGTCACGTGGAGGAGCCCTACGCGAGCCTCTTCTCCGGGACGAAGACGCTCGCCCAATACGTGGCGGAGGCGCCGGCCCGGGTGGACCCCGTCTTCGACGACCGGCCGTTCTTCTTCGCGCGACAGAAGCCCTGGGGGCTCCCGGCGAGCATGAGCCGGGCCTTCGGGATGATCCTGGCCCCGCTCGGAGTCCTCTGCGTGGCCTTCGTGGCCCTCGGGAAGCCCGATGGACAGCCGGCCGGCCCGTTCGCGGCCTCGATCGTCTACTTCTCCTGTCTCGGCCTCGGCTTCATTGCGGTGGAGCTGTCTCTGCTGCAGCACCTCACCCTGCTGCTGGGCCACCCGATCTTCACTCTCTCGATCCTGCTCTTCACGCTGCTGGCCGCGGGAGGGCTGGGGAGCGCGCGCAGCTCCCGCTTCCGTATCGTTTCTGTCTGCCGGGCGATCGCGGGTCTCGGCCTGGTGTACGCGGTGGCCCTGCCACGGGTGGTGCCGGTGCTCCTGCCGCTGCCCCTGGCCGCGCGCATCGCGATCGCCATCGCTCTGGTGGCGCCGCTGGGCTTCGCCATGGGCATGCCCTTTCCGCGCGGGCTCGCGAAGACGGACCAGGGCCCGCTGCCCGCGCCGCCCTTCTACTGGGGGCTGAACGGGATCTTCTCGGTGGTGGGTTCGCTGGCCACGATGGTGGCGGCGGTGATCTTCGGCTTCACGGTGGCGATGGTGGCCGGCTGTGGATGCTATCTACTCGCCTCCGTCGCGGGGCGGCATCTTGACCACCCGTCGTCCAGGAGCCCCTTGACCGATCGGCAATAGGTCATTAGAGTCATTTTGACGCTTCTGCGGACGCGTGGAGAAGACGCCCATGCCAAGGAAACTGCCGGCCGCCCGCGTGAAGGCGGAGTTTGCCGAATGTGTTCGGAAGGCAGAAGCGGGGGAAGCGGTCGTGATTACGCGCCACGGTAAGGCAGTAGCGGCGCTGGTGCCGGCCGACCGACTCAGGCAGCTCGATCGATTCCTCGCCGCGGGGCCGGAAGCCGGGCTGGCGGGCCTGGCGGGCGGCTGGAAGGGATCCGAAGAGCTGGTCGCGACGATCGCCGGTGTTCGCCGTTCGAAAGCACGCCGCTTGCCCCGGCGCCGCTCCTGAGCAATGGCTTACCTGTTCGACACGGACGCGCTGTCGGAGGCTCTCCGGCCACGGCCGGCCAGGCGCTTTCTGGAGTGGCTCCGGACGATTGGCCGAAGCGAGCAGTTCACGAGCAGCGTAGTCATGGGCGAGCTCTACAGCGGCGCCTTTCGGTCGGCGGAATCGGCCCGCCACCTGCAGAACATCGAGAGCCGGGTGCTGCCTGCGATCACCGTGCTTGCGTACGACCTGCCGAGCGCGCGGGTGTACGGCCGCATTCGAGCGCACCTGGAGCTTGCGGGGAAAATGCTCGCGGACGCCGATCTGCAAATCGCCGCGACGGCCCTGCAGCACGATCTCGAGGTCGTGACGGGAAATCTCAGGCACTTCCAGCGCGTGCCCGGCGTTAAGGTCAATCCGATCCTGGCCGAAGCGCGAGCCGGCGCCCCCTGAGGTCCGTCCTGCCTACTCCCCGAGCGCGCGGAGCAGGCGCGGGGGCAGGTACCAGACGAGCTGGCCCCCTCCGGCGAGGCCGTCGGAAACCTCGAGGAGCGCCGCCCCGCCTTTCTTGAAGGCGAGGCGTGCGTCCTGCGGCGTCCCCAGCAGTCGCGCGAGGAGGGCGGAGAGCGAGGGCTCGTGGCCCACCACCGCCACCAGTTCCTTGGTCCGGAAGCGGTCCACGACCTCGGCCAGCTCTTCGAAGCTGCCTCCGGCCAGGGCCGGGGTCCTCCGCGGGGTGAGCTTGCCCCAGGCCGCGGCCGCGATCTCCGCGGTCTGCCGGGCGCGGAGCAAGGGGCTGGCGAGCAGCACGTCCGGCGGGTCCAGGATGGCGGCCAGGCCCTTCGCCGCCGCGCGGAACTTCCTCGCCCCGGCCGGGGTCAGGGGGCGCTCGGCGTCGGGAATGCCGGGCATGCCCGCGGCCACCGCGATCGCGTGGCGGACGATCAGCAACCGCACGACGCGTCCTGTCGCGGAAACGTCATTTGTCCGTCGTATCCTCGTCTCGATGTCCGTCCAAGCATGCCCCCGGGGAACTCAGGCCGCGGGGCGGGTGCGGCCCATGGCCTCGAGCGCGTCTCCGACGAGATCGGCGGGACGGCTCTCCAGGAGCTCCTGATGGAGGCGGCGGGTCTCCTCGACGAAGAACGCATGCTCGGCCCGCGCCGCCTCGGCCAGGGCCATCTGGCCACGCTCCGCCGCCGCCTCCGCCCGCGCACGCAGCCAACCCGCCAGCACGTGGCGGTCGTGGAGACCGCCGATCCGGTCCTGGAGCTGCTTGCAGAGCGCGGGCGCCTTCGATTCCTCGCCGCGGAGCGCGTCGCTCACCTCGGCCGCGTAGCGGAGCCGTCGGGCCCGCCGGCGCAAGGCGTGGAGCGCGTCGGGGTCGAGGCGCTCGCCGATCTCGGCGAAGCCCGCGAGGAGCCCCGCCCCCTCCTCGTCACGGAGGTCCCGCAGGCGGGCGAACACGGTGAAGACGTCCTCGGCCTTGCGGCCCAGGATCACCCGGAGGTCGCGGCGCAGGCCGGCGATCTCGAGGTCCATGAGCGCCTCCGCCATGCGCGTGCGGCTGCGGGTCCGGGCCGCCCGCAGGCGGCGCAGGAGCACGAGCTGCTCCTGCGAGGGCGCTTCGACCGCCTTCATGCGTTGCAGGAAGAGCTCGAGCCCCACGTCCAGGTCGCGGCTCGCTCCCGCGGTGCGGGTGAGGGCGCGCAGGACGGCGAGAGCGCGCCGGAAGCGCCGGCCGCGGGCCTTCCTGGCGAACAGCGGCAGAGCCACACGGAGCCGCCGGCCCGCCACTCGCATCTGGTGGATCGCATGCTCGTCCCCCGCCAATCCTTTTGGTAAGTGCTTGAAAACAGACCGGATGCGCTGCTTGAGGAGCTGTGAGGATCGGTCCGGGGAAGTGGCAGGATCAGGGATGGGCACGCCGCCTCGCAGGAGGAAAGGCCCGAACCTAGCACGTCCCGAGGTGGCGCCACAAGCCCGGATCTCTATCGACCCCCCACCCTATTGTTCATCGGCCCCCCCTCCTATCCTCCCCCGCGTCGGGGGGAGGGAAAGGCTGCTGCTCGTCCGCGTCTTCGGCCGGGCGGGTACAATGAAACCCTACTCGGAGCCTCTGAAGACCCCGTGACCCCCAACCGCGAGCGTTCCCTGCCCCGCAACGGGGCCGCGCCCTTGGCGCCTCCCGAGCCGCCGCGCCCCGTGGCCGTCCTCGACCTGGGAGCGAGCGCGATCCGGCTGGTGGTGGCCGAGGTGCAGACCGGCCAGCCCGCCCGCATCCTCGAAGAAGTCTCCCGCGGCGTCCTCCTCGGCAAGGACACCTTCACGAGCGGCCGGCTCGGCCCCGCCACCATCGAGGCCACCCTGAAGGCCCTCGAGGGTTTCCGGCGGATCATGGACGGCTATGGCGTGGTCCGCTACCGGGCGGTGGCCACGAGCGCGGTGCGGGAGGCGCTGAACCGCGACACCTTCCTCGACCGGGTGCGCCTGCGCACCGGCATCGATGTGGAGGTGATCGACGGGTCGGAGGAGAACCGCCTGTCGTACATGGCGGTGCGCGAGGTGCTCCGAGACCACGAGGCGCTCACCGCGGGGGATGCGGTGCTGGTGGAGGTGGGCGGGGGCAGCGCGGACCTCTCGTTCCTGCGCAAGGGAGAGCCGATCTACTCGGGCACCTACGCCCTGGGCTCCATCCGCATGCGCCAGAACCTGGCCGCCTGGCACGGCAGCCACGAGGCGCGCACCCGCCTCTTCCGCCGCCACATCCACAACGTGGTCGAGGACATCCGGCGCGAGATGCCGCTCCGCGAGGCGAGGCACTTCATCGCCCTGGGCGGCGACGCCCGCTTCGCGGCCGCCCGCCTGGGGCCCGAGGAGGTTCCCGCCGGAAGCGGCGCGCGCTCGGTGCCGAAGGAGGCGTTCCTGGCCTTCTGCGAGGAGATCGCCGCCTTCGAGGAAGAGGCGCTGGTGGAGCGCTACCGCCTGCCCATGGTGGATGCGGAGACCCTGCTCCCCGCCCTCCTCGCCTACCGGGAGCTTCTCCTCGAGACCCAGGCGGGGGCGGTGCTCGTCCCCGAAGCCTCGCTCCGCGCGGGGATGCTCCTCGACATGACCCGCGCCGCGGAGGGGCAGGGGCTGGAAGACCTCTCCCGGGTGGTGCTGCTCTCCGCGGTCGCCCTGGGCGAGAAGTACCGCTACGACTCCACCCACGCGAAGAACGTGGCCCAGCTCGCCACCCGGCTCTTCGACGAGCTGCGCTCCGAGCACGGCCTGGGCAACCGCGACCGCCTGCTCCTCGAGGTGGCGTCGCTGCTGCACGACGTCGGGATCTACGTGAGCCTCCGCGGCCACCACAAGCACTCGCAGTACCTGCTCTCGGTCTCCGAGATCTTCGGCCTCTCCCGCGACGACATGGCCATCGTCTCCAACGTCGCCCGCTACCACCGGCGGGCGGGTCCCCAGAAGTCGCACCTCCCCTACATGGCCCTGGACAGCGACGCCCGGGTGGTGGTCAACAAGCTGGCCGCCATCCTGAGGGTGGCGAACGCCCTCGACGCCGACCACCTCCAGAAGGTGAAGGACGTGAAGGTGGCGCGGGAAGACGACGGCTGGGTGCTGGAGGTGGAGGGGGCGGGGGACCTCACCATGGAGCGCCTGGCCGCCCTCGCCCGGGCGGACCAGCTCACCGAGGTGTTCGGGCGCCGGGTCTCCTTCCGGGAGGCGGGGCCGCGGTCATGAAGCCGGGCAAGGGGCGCAAGCGCGAGCCGGAGCTGTTCCTGAACCGCGAGCTGTCGTGGCTCGAGTTCAACGGCCGGGTCCTCGAGGAGGCCACCGATCCGCAGAACCCGCTCCTGGAGCGGCTGAAGTTCGCGACCATCGTGGCCAACAACCTCGACGAGTTCTTCATGGTGCGGGTGGCGGCCCTCAAGAACGCGCTCGCCGAGGGGGACACCGCCCCCGATGCCGCCGGGCTCACCCCCGGGCAGCAGATCCAGCAGATCGCGGAGCGGGCCCACGCGATGGTGGACCGCCTCTACGAGGGGCTGCTGGGCGAGATCCTGCCCGGCCTCGCCGAGCGCGGCATCCGCATCGCCCGGCTCCCCGACCTGGACGGCGCGCCGCGCGCGGCCGTCTCGCGCTACTTCCGCGACGAGGTGCTTCCCGCCCTCACCCCTCTCGCCATCGACTCGTCCCGCCCGTTCCCCATGCTGGCCGGCCTCAGCCTGAACCTGGCGATCCTCCTGGCCCCCGCCCCCGGCGACGAAGCCCCGCGCCTGGCGGTGGTCCAGGTTCCCGCCCGCCTCCCGCGGCTCGTCCGCCCCGCAGGGATCGAGGGGACGACCTACGTGCTCATCGAGGACATCGTCCGGAGCGAGCTTCTGGCCCTCTTCCCCGGCCAGGAGATCCGCGAAGCCGCGGTCTTCCGGGTGGCGCGGGACGCCGAGCTGGACTTCGACGACGAGGGCGGTGGCGACCTGCTCGAAGTGATCGAGGAGGAGCTGAAGAACCGCCGGCGCAGCGGCATCGTGCGCCTGGAGATCGAGGCGGGGGTCGGGGACGAGTTGCTCGACATCCTCGCGGAGCGCCTGGCGGTGGGTCCGGAGGACACCTACCGGGTCAAGGGGCCTCTCGATATCCGGGCCCTCTTCGCCCTCGTGGACCTGCCGTCCCTCGAGGACCTCCGAGACCCGCCCCAGAGGCCCCTGGCCAGCGTGGAGGTCCCTCCGGAGGGGATGTTCGCCCTCCTGGACGAGCGCGATCTGCTCCTCCATCACCCCTACGAGTCCTTCGACCCCGTGGTCAGCTTCGTCTCCAGCGCGGCCGACGACCCCGACGTGCTCGCGATCAAGCAGACCCTCTACCGCACGAGCGGCGACTCGCCGATCGTGAAGGCGCTCGCCCGGGCGGCGGAGAACGGCAAGCAGGTCACGGTGCTGGTGGAGCTCATGGCGCGCTTCGACGAGCAGTCGAACATCCGCTGGGCGCGGCGGCTCGAAGAGGCGGGGGCCCACGTCATCTACGGCATCCGGGGCTACAAGACCCA
>WNGG01004708.1_pt1 | contig 19401 bp, 19 predicted proteins | sample 5400661 | NCBI WGS metagenome assembly WNGG01 (sample SAMN13153372, study PRJNA577476) | soil metagenome | isolation source: 100 cm soil or saprolite under Garry oak tree replicate 1 | place: USA:California | collected 2016-06-15
CCGGCGCACCTCGAGCGGCGCGTCGAGGACCTGGACGAACGTCTGATAGTTTCGCGCGATCATGCACGCCGCGAATTCCAGCTCGCCGCCCAGCCACGGGCCCTTCAGGTGGCCGGTGACGGCCTTCTCGCACTGGTGGATGTCGCGCTCGACGACGGCCGGCGAGCGCTTCGACAGCGAGTGCGCGGGAATTTCGCGCAGCTTCGCCGCGCAGCCGCTCGTGACCGCGGCCAGCACGCACGCGAGCGCGAGCACGCCGCGGCCCGACATGGCTCTGGACGGGTGCACGGCGGGTGCCACGCGAACACGCTAGATTCCACACGGAGTTCCGGGCTGGCTTCGCCGGCTGGCACGCCAGTTTGCGGCGGCCATGACAAGGCGACATCGAGCCTAGAGTCACCGCATCAGGTCCGCTTTTTTCGCTCGCGCAGATCGAGCGCCGTGGGCCGGCGGCGCGGATCCTCACCTTTAGGGAAGATTTGGGTCTTCTGGACCTTCTGGGTTCCCGTGGTGGGCAGCGTGGCGACGAAGAGCACCCAGCCCGGCGCCTTGAAGTAGGCGAGGCGCGCCAGCGCCCAGTCTTGAAGCCGCTCGGCGAGGGCCCGGTCGGCGGCCACGCCGGCCATCGGCACGATGCAGGCCATCACTTCTTCTTCGCGCACGTCGTCGGGGACGGCGATCACGGCCACCTGGGCGACCGAAGCGTGAGCCTGCAGGCACGCCTCGACCTCGGCGGCGGCGATGTTCTCTCCAGAGCGCCGGATGATGTTCTTCTTGCGATCGACGAAGACCAGCATGTCGTCGTCCATCTGGCGGACCACGTCGCCGGTGTGGAACCAGCCCCCGCGCCACGCCTCGTCCGTCGCCTCGGCGTTCTTCAGATACCCGGCGAAGAAGCCGTGGCGCGGCCCCTCGGGTCCGCCCCAGCGCACCAGTAATTCGCCCGCCGAGCCTCGAGGGACGTCGCGATCGGCGTCGTCGACGACTCGCCCTTCGAGGCCACCGAAGGGCCGGCCGAACGCGCGCGTGGTGATCTGGCGTGGCTCGTGGAGGTCGGCGTAGCAGCGCCCCGTCTCCGTCATTCCCCACACCTCGACCAGCGGGAAGCCGAAGCGCTCCTCGAAGCGTGCGTGCAGCTCGGGCTCGACTCCGGCGCCGAAGCCAAACTTCACGTGGTGCGCACGTTCCTCGGGCGTCTCCCGTTGGTTGAGGAGCAGCGGCGGCATGACGCCGAGGTAATGGATGATGGTCGCTTTCGCGGCGACGACGTCCTTCCACCAGCGCGAGGGGCTGAAGCGCTCGGGTTGAGCCAGGCAGTTGGCGGTCAAGATCGCGCAGGTCGCGGTCACCGCCTGAGCGTTCATGTGGAAGAGCGGCAGCGGGTTGAGGAAGCGCTCGTGGCCCGGCTCGATCGCGAGGCGTCCACCGAAATCCCGATACCACGCGCCGGCATTCAGGTAATAGAAGTTGGTCAGGATGCAGCCCTTGGGGCGGCCCGTCGTCCCCGACGTGTAGAGCAGGCTCGTCTCGGTGTCGAGGCCGGGCGCGCCTCGGCGCGGCGCGGGCGGCGGTTTCGGCAGCGTCTTCGGCATGCGCTCGGCATCGATGACCGGCAGGGGCGTGAGGCGCTCGCGTCCCACCGCTTCCAGCGCGGCCACGCGCGCGGCCATGACGACCGCGAGGTCGGCTTCCGAGTGCTCCATCTGGTAGAGCATTTCGTCGTGCCGGTAATCGGGATTGATCGGGACGATCGAGCAGCCGAGCGCGTTGAGCGCCAGATAGTGGAAGAAGAACTCGGGGCGGTTCTCGAGCAGCAGCGCGACGCGGTGGCCGTGACCGTAGCCGGCGCCCGCATAGCGGTCGCGCAACGTCAGGACGGCGTCGCGCGTCTGCGCGTACGTGAGCTCGATGCCGTCGGGATGGTACGCGCGTCCCGCGGCCGGCGGCGCACACAGGAACACGTGGTCCGGGGCCGCCTGAGCGGTGGCCATGAACGCGTCGAAGACGGTCCGGGCCATGGGCGGCACGGCCGGGGACGCTACCGGCAGTCGCGCATGCAGCGCACCGCGCGCGTGTCCGGGCGATCGTCGAGCACGAAGTTGTCGCGGTTCGGCATCTGGACCTTCGGGAGCGTCGCCTGATCGAGCACGGCGTCCGCGGGCACGAGGCCGTTGAGGTTCAGGATGTAGGCGGAGACCGCGTAGATCTCGTCCGCCGTCATCGAGAGCGGCCGATCCATGGGCATGGAGCGACGGACGTAGTCGAACAGGATGGGCGCGTACGGATACATGCTGCCCGGAGTCAGGACGCGCGTGTTCGTCGTGAACGATCCGATCCCGCCCACCATCGTGCCGTACATCGCGCCGCCCTTGGCCTCGGGGCCGTGGCACGCGACGCACTTGGCCTCGTACACGGCCTTGCCCTGAGCCACGCCGCCGCGGCCGGACGGCAGGCCGCGGCCGTCGGTCGTGCGGATGTCGATGTTCCAGCCAGCGACGTCGGCCTCGCTGATCGGATGACCGAAGCTCGCGCTGGGGCGCTCGGGCGAGCGCACCGACGACGTCTGAGTCACGCAGGCGGCGACGCCGACGACGAGCACCGCCGCGAGAAGAGCGTCACGCGATCGCATTACGCACCTCCCCGCCCGCGCTCACCGACCATGGGAAGACACCATTGTGGTGCTGGACGAATCCGGCGATCGCGCGGGACTTCATGATGTCCTGCACCGTCGGCTGGACGTAGCCGGTCGAGTCGACGGCGCGGCTGGCGATGACCGCCGGCCGCCCATCCCAGTTCCAGCGGTACCGGAAGCGCGCGAGGCACTTGTCGATGACCGGCTCCTCGAGCGTCGCCGGTTGCCAGTTCTTTCCGCCGTCCACCGAGACGTCCACGGCCGTGACGCGCCCGCGCCCCGACCACGCGAAGCCCTGGATCTCGTGGAAGCCGGGCCGGTCGAGCTTCATGCCGCCCGACGGCCGCGTGATGACCGATTTGCATTCCATGACGAAGCTGAACTGGCGCCACTTGCCGTCGGGCATCGGGTCGGTATAGCGCGCGGTCTCGCTGCGGAAGTGCCACGGCTGATCGGCCACCTTGATGCGCCGGAGCCACTTCACCGACACGTTGCCCTCCCAGCCGGGAATGAACGCGCGCAGCGGATAGCCCTGCTCGGGCCGCAGCATCTCGCCGTTCTGCGCATAGACGAGCAACACGTCGTCCATGACCTTGTTGAGCGGGATCGAGCGTGTGTGGTTCGAGCCGTCCGCGCCTTCGAACAGTACCCACCTGGCATCGGGCGCGACGCCGGCTTCGTCGAGCAGCCAGGACACCGGAACGCCGGTCCACTGCGCGCACGAGAGCAGCCCGTGAGTCTGCTGGACCGTGGTCGATGCCGCCTTGGTCCAGTCGGCCAGCGTATTGCCCGAGCACTCCATGAAGTAGAACTTCGAGACCGACGGATAGCGCAGCAGGTCGTCCATCGAGAACACCAAGGGCTGTTTGACCATGCCGTGGATCACGAGCTTGTGGGTCGCCGGATCGATGTCGGGAATGCCGGCGTGGTGGCGCTCGAAAATCAGCCCGTTGGGCGTCACGACGCCGTGCTGGTGCTGGAGCGGCGTCATGCTCCAGTCCGACCAGTTCTGGCGATTCACGAAGACCTCGGTGCGGCGGCGCGCCACGTGATTCTCGAACTTGGACGGCACGCCGTACCCCGTCGCCGGGATCGGGCGACCCGGCTGCTGCGCCGTCGGCGGAATCTCGAGCGGCGCTGCGGCTGCGCTCCGGGTCATCCGAGCGCCGGCCAGCGCCGTGCCGGCGATCAGTGCGCTCGTGCGAAGAAAGCTCCGGCGAGTGTCAGGCATCGTTGCCTCCTTGCTCTAGGAGCCGAGCGGGCTGGGCCCTGTCAGTCGCGAGGCGACCACATGAAAATCGTGGGTGCCGAGCGAGCCGCAGGGCGGGTGGAGTTGGGGTTCCGCGCCCGAGACGAGTGAAGCTCGAGATCCCGCCCGTCGCGCGGCGACCATGGACGCGCGGATTATAGCAGCCGTGGCGCGGCGGGAACGACGGCGAGCGAGCGGGGTTAGATTGCGGCGGTGGAGAGGACGACGTCGAAGATGTACGGTGTGCCGGGACCGCCTAGCGCGATCTCGTTGGTACCTGGCTTGAGCGTCGCGCGCCGTCGGCCGCTGCTGCCGCCGATCCGCACACCGTTGACCACCGTTCCGAGACGGCTCGTCGCGTCGACGATGGAGAGGCCCTGCTTGTCGCGCACCAGCACGCAGTGGCGCCGCGAGACACGGAAGGGCTCGCGATCGGGCAGACCCAGGCGCCGGTCCAGCACAAGGGCATGGCCGCCGACTTCACCGCAGCGCTCGATCGCATACGGAAAGTGGCTGATGGAGCGCGGCTGCGCCCCGAGCGCGGCCACGGCAGCCGGTGTCCGACCCTCGATGACCGCGACGACGCTGGCGACCTCGGCCCTCACGGGAGCTTCCGTCGATACCTCCTGCGACCCGTTCAGCTCGATGATGGCCCAGCCCCGATTCTGCAGATCGCCGCTCAGGTCACGGCGGCGCCGACCCGGCGCGGCCGTCTCCGGTCCACGGCGCTCGCCCTGTCGGCGATCGAGGACGACCTTCGTGGCGTCATCGGCGGCGAAGTACGTGCTCAGGCGCTCGTGCAATTCGGGCTTGGCTCTCGACACGACGTACATCTTCTTCGGCATGGCGCCTCGGATTTGCACGTCGCCTGCCAGACATCCGCGGACGAGATTTCGCAGGGTTGCGACGATCACGACGGCGAGGCGGGCCGAAACCCGGGACGATCGCCGTCCAGATCCTCCTGAGGCAGCCGGCTCAGGTGCCGAGAAACCGCCTGGCGTTGCCGCCGAGGACGCCGGCTTCGACCATCGCGTCGAGACCGGCCAGGCGGACGTGGGCCACGGGGTCGGCGGCGCCCATGTTGAGCGGGTAGTCGCTTCCCATCATCACCGCCCCCGGCGCCATCGTCTCCACGACCAGGCGCAACGTCGCTGCGCCGTGCGTGAGCGAATCGACGTAGAGGCGGCGGACGTATTCCGCGGGCGGACGAGGCGCCGTCTCGTGGAGGTGGGCGCGCACCGTCCAGCCGTGGTCGAAGCGGCCGAGCAGGAACGGGAGCGTCCCGCCCCCGTGGGCGAAGCCGATGCGGAGCCGAGGCAGGCGCTCGAGCACGCCGCCGAAGATGAGCGCGGCGATGGCGACGGTCGTCTCGAGCGGATAGTGCACGATTTCCCGGACGTCGTAACGCGTCAGTCGGTCACCGGCGGCGACCGGCATGGCGGGATGGACGAAGACGGCCACGTCGAGCGCCGCACAGGCCTCGAAGAACGGAAACAACATCGGGTCGTCGAAGTCGCGATTGCCGGGAAACGTGCCGATCTCGATGGCGCGGAGGCCCAGCCGCTCACGCACCCACCTGAGCTCCTCGACGGCGAGCGCGGGGTCTTGCATGGGCAGCGTCGCCACGCCCACGAACCGGTCGGGATAGGCCGCGCACAGCGCGGCGATGTGCTCGTTCTGCATCCGCGCCCACGCCCGCGCGGCCTTCGCCTCCGCCCAGTAGCAGAACATCGGGGGCGGCGGCGAGATGGCGTGGACGTCCACACCGCTCCGGTCCATGTCCTCCAGGCGCGCGGCCACCTTGAAGGCGCCGGCCTCGAGCGCGCGCACCGCCTTGCCGCCCACGACCAGCGACGCGGTCCCATCGTCGTGGTGAGCGATGGCGGGCCACGGCCCGACGGCGTGGCGCGCGCTCCAGTCGTCCCAGCGTTCGGGGACGACGTGGGTGTGAACATCGATGACGGGGTTTGGCCTCACGCGCTCCCGGCCTCTACCGGGCGGCCGGTGCGGCCTGCACGCCGCGCAGGCCGGCCGCGTCGATGGCGCGCTGGACGAGGCCCGAGCGCCTGGCCTGTGCCATCCACGTGGTGACGTAGGCGAGCGCGGTGGGACGGCCCTTGGGAAGCGCGAGCGCGAGCTGCACGACGTCCAGCCGGTCGTCGAGGACGCGCGCGCCGGGCAGCCGATCCGCCAGTCCGAGGAGCATGAAGCGATTCTGCGCGTACGCGTCGGCCTTCCCCTCGCGGATCAGCTCGAAGGCGGCGGGCTCGCTGTCCGCGGGCGTGAGCTGGGCGTTCTTGAGCGTGCGCTGGAGCATGAGGGCGGTGGCCGCGCCGCGCGCAGCCGTCACGCGCACTCCGGGCCGGTCGGCCTCGGCGACGCTGGCGATCGGCGAGCCGGGACGAACGAGGTAGGTGATGTCGACGACGACGTAGGGCGGCGCATAGTCGATCACCGCTCGCCGTGCCGGATCGATGGCGAGAACGGCGACATCCCAGGCGCCGGTCTTTGCATCGTCCATCAGGCGGGCGATCGTCGTGTACTCGATGGGCGCGAAACCCACGCCCGCGTCGGCGGCCAGTGCCCGGCCGAGCATGAACGCCGTCCCCGAGAGCTCGCCGGTCTCGCGGTTCTTGCTGGCGATGACGGGATTGCCGGTGAAGAGGGCGGCGCGGAGCTCACCCCGAGGCGCCAGCTCCGCCTTGATGGACGGGCTCGGCGCGGTGAGCCGGCCCGCACAGCCGGCCACGAGCGCGACCCCGACGATGCCCGCGATGACCCGCGCCGCCCTCATCGAAGGCACTACGGCTTGAAGACGTCGATGCCGACGATCACCACCTTGCCCGAGCTCTTGTTCGCCGCCCAGTGCGTCACGTCACGCGATTCCGTGATGACATCACCGGGGTTGTGTTGCTTCTGGAAGCCGCCCTCGCGCATCTCGGTGAGCGTTCCCTCCAGGATGTACGCGAACGCCGGGCGGTCCTTGTGGCTGTGAACCCCGGCCACGGCTCCGGGCTCGAACGTCAGGCGCCGGAGACGGAGCTGATGTCCCGGCAGATCCGGCGCGAGATCCACCGTGCTGACGACCTTCGCGTCCACGCCCTTGGTGTCCTGCGGCGGGCTCATCTGCCCAACCGCGGTCCCGAGTCCGAAGCCAACCAGCAACGTGAGAAGCCAGACCACGAACCGAAGCGACCGCGGTGACTTCATGTGCGTTCCCTCCACGATGTCTATGGCCCAGCGGGCCGCCCATTGACGCCGGGACTCTAGCACGGCGACAATCCGGGCGGCGCTCGCACGCGAGGAGGTTCACCCCCGATGAAACCGCCCGTCGAATTCCAGGATCGCCGTGAGTACCGGGAGCGGATGAACGCGCTGCTGACGATCGATCGTCGCCGCACGGTGATGGTCACCGTCGACATGCAGCGAGACTATCTCGACCCCGAGGTGGCGACGTCACCGGTGGCGCCGGACGAAGCCGAGCGCGTGATGAAGCACGCGCGCGACCTGCTCGACTTCGTGCGTGGCGAGGGCCTGCCCGTCGTTCACGCCTACGTCAATCGGCGGCCGGCCGAGCTCGACCGTCACGTCATCGCCGGCCAGACGTTTCGCATCGCCCATCGGAACGGGCTGAGCCAGAACGCTCAGGTGGGCGTGCGGCACATTCCCGACCGCCAGGAGGGCTCGCCCCAGGCCGAGGTGCCGGCGCTCCTCGTCGCCCCGGGTGACGTGCACGTGACCACCAAGAAATCTCTGGACAGCTTCCTCCACACCGATCTCGACTTCCTGCTGCGTCAGGTCTATGACGCCGAGACGGTCGTGCTCGCCGGCGTCAACACCGACACCTGTGTCTACTCGACGGCGTTCGGCGCGTCCAATCGCGGCTATCAGACCGTCGTCATCTCGGACTGCGTCGCCAGCATGCGGGGCAAGGACCACCACTGGATGGCCCTCGAGCTGATGGCGCGATCCATCGCGTGGGTGCTGAGCGTCGAGGAGCTCAAGGCCAAGCTGCGCGCCGGCGCCTCGCTCCGGTCGTGAGGCCGGAGCTCGATAAGAAGCGCGTCCAGGAGTTCGCCCGCAAGGTGTTCGGGTTCTACACCGGCGGCGTGCTCACGCTGATGATCGAGCTCGGCTACCGCCATGGCCTCTTCGAGGCGGCCGCGCAGGGCCCGGCGACGAGCTCTGAGCTGGCCGCGCGCGCCGGCCTCGACGAGCGGTACGTGAGCGAGTGGCTCGGCGCGATGGCCACCGGCGGCGTGGTCGACTACGACGCGGCCACCAGCCGCTTCACCCTGCCCGCGGAGCACGCGCAGTGTCTCACCGGCGCATCGAGCCGGAATCTCGCCCCGGGGAGCCAGACGCTCAGGATGCTGGCCACGCGACTGCCGAAGGTCTCCGACTGCTTCCGCCAGGGCGGTGGCGTGCCGTACTCGGAGTTCCGGCCCGACTTCACCGAGGCCATGGACGCCTCGTGGCGGCGGATTTACGACGGGCTGCTCATCAAGGCCTTCCTGCCGCTGGTCAAGGGCGTTCCGGAGCGGCTCCAGCAAGGCATCCGCGTGGCCGACGTCGGCTGCGGCACCGGTCATGCGGTGAACGTCATGGCGCGCGAGTATCCGCGCTCGACGTTCGTCGGCTTCGACCTCGGCGAGGACGCGATCGCCCGCGCGCGCGCCGAGGCCCATGCGATGGGACTCGCGAACGCGCGGTTCGAGCGCCTCGACGCGACCACGCTGCCGACCGATCCGAAGTTCGACCTGATCACGTCGTTCGATGCGATCCACGATCAGCGCGACCCCGCCGCCGCGCTGCGCCGGATCGCCGGGGCGCTGGCGACCGACGGCCTCTACCTCATGATGGAGCCGCGCGCCTCGTCCGCCCTCGCCGACAACCTCGGCCAGCCGTTCGCACCGTACCTGTACGGCATCAGCGTGCTGCATTGCATGACGGTCTCGCTCGCCGAGGGCGGGGCTGGGCTCGGAACGGCCTGGGGCGAGCAGCTCGCGCGACGCATGCTGGCCGAGGCCGGGTTCACGCGTGTCGAGGCGCTGGAGGCGCCCGGGCCCCAGAACACGATCTACGTCTGCGGCACGAGCGCGTAGCGGCGGACCGGATAGCGCGTCAGCACTAGTGCTGCCGCCTCATTGACCGCTATCGGCGTCGCCTCTAGCTTGGATGTGATGGTATGGACGGGTGAGAACCTCTTCAAGCGCTTCCTGGCCGATCACCGTGGCCACGCTGGCTTGACGACCTCGGCGTCCAGCTCCCTCGCGGGGCCAACGGTCGCCAGTTGCGGCTGCGGCGCGTTCTTCGAGTCGTGGACGCACGCTGACGGCCAGTGGAGCGCGCGGATCGGCAACGGACCATCGCGCACGCTCTCGACCCGCTGACCTTTCCTACCTGTCCAGCCACACCTCCTGCATCCGAGAGTAGTTGTAGAGCGAGTTGTGGGGGACGAGGTTCTTCACGTACGGCCAGCGAGTGAAGTACTCGGTACGCCAGCCCAGCATCGGCCGGGCCACGTCGGCCTCGAGCTTGCGTTGGATCTCCCACACCCGTTTGAGCCGCTTGTCGCGATCGAGCTCCTCTGACTGCTCGTCGATGAGCCGGTCCATCGCCTCGTTGCAGTAGTCGGTGTAGTTCCGGGCCGTCCCGCACTTGTAGTTCTCGAAGAGGTAGGCGTCGGGATCGTCGAACGCGCCCGCGGTGAGGTTGGCGCCGATCACGAACTCGCGACGGGCCAGCGCCGGGAAGTACTGCGCGGTGTCGAGCTGTTTCACCGCCGCCTCCACCCCGACCTGGCGGAGCTGATCGGCGACGAACGACGCCAGGTCCACGTAGATGGCGATCGCACGCGTCGTCAGCTCGAGGCGCAACGGCTTGGCGGGGCCGGCGCCGGCCTGAGCGAGCAGCCGCTTGGCCTCGGCCTTGTCGACGGCCGGGTCGCGGTAGCCCGGCAGCGCCTTGAGGTCCTTGTCGAGCAGCCCCCAGGATCCCCACGGCTTGGGCATGAGCGCGGCGCCCACGACGGCGCCGTTGTAGCGGACGCCCTTGACGTAGGCGTGGCGGTCCATGGCCAGGCTGACGGCGCGACGGATGACGACGTTGTCGAACGGCGGCTTCTTGTGATTCATGACCACGTTGTCGCTGCCGTTCTGACCGATCTCGGTGACGATCATCGAGGGCACGTTCTTCTTGATCGTCTCGGCCATGAGCTTCGTCATCTCGAGCGGGATGCCGGTGTCGAGCCGGCCGGTCTGCAGCGCGGCCAGCCGCGTCCCGCGCTCGGTGATGATCGGATAGCGGATGCCGTCGAGATACGGGCGATCCTTCACGAAGTACTCGGGATTGCGCTCGAGCTCGACCATCTGCCCCCGGGTGTACTCCTTCAGCCTGAACGGTCCCGTCCCCACGCAGCGCTGGCGTAGCTCGGCCAGCGGCACGTGGGCGGGATACACGGGCGAATACCCAGACGCGAGCATCAGGATCAACGAGGGCTGGGGCCGCTTGAGCCGGAAGATCACCGTGTGGGCGTCGGGCGCCTCGATGGCCTCGACGTTGGCGTACCAGTCTTTCCGCGGGCTCAAGCGGAGCTTGGCCGGCGCGTCCTTGGCCTCGCGCACCACGTCGAAGGTGTACTTGACGTCGGCCGAGGAGAAGGGCTTGCCGTCGTGCCACTTCACGTTCTTGCGGAGGAAGAGGACGAGGTTGCGGTAGCTGTCCTGCCACGACCAGCGCTCGGCCAGCTCGGCGATGACGGTCTCCACGCTCTCGACCGGCTTGAGCGGATCGAAGGTCACGAGATTCGAGTAGCAGGGCGCCACCGGCCACACTCCGGAGATGGTGGACGACTCATGGATCGAGAATCCCGGCGGATCCTCCATCAGCATCGCGTTGAGGATGCCGCCCCGCTTCGGCGTCTGGCCGACGGCTGGCCATCCCGCCGCGGCGAGCGTGGCGATCACGGCCAGCAGGGCGACCGCGCAACGTGATCTCATGGGTTCAGCCGAGTCTCATCACGTCGAGTGTGGCGCGGCCGACGAGGCCGTAGGGGCTGGCCAGCGTCTCGGGGATCTCGAAGTGGTTGTAGCCCTGGCCCACGATGAGCGCGTGGAGCCGGCCCGCGGTCCTGAGCGCCTCGGCGAACTCGCGCGATTGCCGCTGGAACTCCGGCGATTCCTGATCACCGTAGGCGACGATCACCGGGCATGGGATGCGAGCCAGATGGCGCTGAGCACTGTGGTCGTGCTCGATCCGATCGTCGAACTTCACGTAGCTCGACCGCGCCGACAGCCGCGGGCCGCGGAGATCGTACATGCCGCTGATGCAGACACCACCCTTGACCACGTCGCGAGGCAAACCGAAGTCCGTGCTCCAGTCGGTGACGAGCACCGTGCCGGCGAGATGGCCGCCCGACGAGTGCCCGGCCACGTAGATGCGGCCGGGATCGCCGCCGAACGAGGAAGCGTGCTTGGCCACCCACGCGACCGCCCGACGCACCTGAGCCACCATGCCGTCGAGGCCCACCTCCATCACGGTGGCGAAATCGGGCACGACGTAGTGAGCGCCGGCTCGCACGAACGCTTCTGCCGCATACGCGGAGTCCCTGGCCTTCCCCGTCCGCCAGGCGCCACCGTGAACGAACACCAGGACGGGAGCGTTGGCTCTGGCCGTCGGGTAGATGTCCAGCGTCTCGATGGCGCTCGCGCCATACGCCACGGTCTTCGGCGCGCCGAGCCGCGCGCGCACTCCATCGCTGTTGACGACGTACCGCGTGAGGACCGCGTCCATGTTGGGCGCCCAGGCGCGCTGGTCGTACGCGCGATCGAGCGCGTCCTGGTCATAGTCGAGGAAGACCTTCGGCTGGGCATGGGCGCGCCGGCCGGTCGCGGTGACTGCGAGGCCGACGAGCAGCGCGCGACGCGAGAGCGGCGGCATTCCTCTCATGGTGGTGGCCCCTCACGAGCGGAAGGCGGCTTCTCGCGAAGGAGGGCCTGATCACGGTCGGCCACGGTCTTCTCGAGCGCGGCGGCGCGAGCCTCCGCCGAGCGCGCCCGTGAGCGCCAGCGCCACACCTGGATCCACAGCGGGAACCCGGCCACGACGAGGCCGGCGGCGAGGGCGGCGAGGACGACGCCGGCGAGCGGCACGGCATCGATGCTCCAGGTGAGGAATCGGACGCTGGTGGGCACTCCGTTCTGGAGCGCGAACACTGCGATGACCGCCGCGACCAGCGCCGCCACGACGTACCCGATGGCCATGTGCGGGGGATTATAAACGGACGGCGACCGAGGTGGCCGACGGGCTACGCGCTCTCTTCGGCTTCCTTCCTGAACTGGGTGTCGGACGCCCGCGGGCTGCTCTCCATCAGCCGTGGATACTCGCGCGCGAACGTGGCGACGATCTCGTCCACCGGAACGTCGGCGTGGGCACCGTGGTCGCGCAGGTACTCCATGTGACGGCGGCCGCCCCGGTCGTAGGCGTGAAAGAGCGAGTCCGACCGGCCGTCGAACTCGAGGGGGCGGACTCCGAACTTGTCGCAGAGCACGCGATCGAAGGCCGGCGTCGCCTTCACCCACCGGCCGGCCACCGCCATCTCGGTGTAGCCGTGATAGTAGAAGACGTCTCCGCCGACCAGCGCCCTCAGCCGGGGCGTGCAGAGGTGATTGCGCACGTCGGCGAAGCCGACCCGAGCCGGAATGCCGCTCGCGCGCGCGACGGCGGCGAGCACCGCCGCCTTGCCGACGCAGAACCCGTCTCCACGGGCCAGCACCGCGCTCGCGCGGAAGGTGTCGAGCGAGCGGAAATCGCAGTAGGGCGTGTAGACGATCCCGTCGCGGACGGCGTAGTAGAGGCGCACGGCCCGGGTCACCTCGTCGCTCTCGTCACCGGCGGCCTGGCGGGCGAAGGCGACGATGTTCGGAGCGGCGCTGTCGATGAAGGCGGTGGGGAGCAGGAAGTCCGGCACGTTCGGAGTCTACTTCAGCGCGGCAAACACCTCACGCGCGAGCCGGGGAAGCTCGGGATCGCGCGCGCCCATGATCAGCACGGTGTCGCCCGGGCGCGCCTCGCGGGCGACCCACGCGCGCACCGCCGCGTGATCAGGCGCGTAGGCGCAGCCGATGTCCTCGGCCAGCGCGCGGCTCGAGATGTCCCGGGCCACGGTGCCGCCCGCGTAGAAGACCTCCGCATAGCAGAAGCGGTCCTCGGATCGCAGGAGTGATGGCAGGAGCTCGCGAAGCTCGGGGCGCAGGAAGCGCGCGGGCCCGAAGCCGTGCGGCTGAAAGACCGCGAGCACCCGGGACGCGCCGGCCTGCGCCGTCGTGATCACGGCGCGCAGCTTCTCGCCGTTGTGGGCGTAATCGTCCACCACGCGGATGCCCGACGCCGTCACACCGATCCGCTCGAACCGGCGCGCCACGCCCGGAAAACGCGCGATCAGCGTCTCCACGGTGACGGTGTCCAGCCCGAGCTCGAGCCCGATCAGCGCCGCCGCCGTCGCGTTCTCGAGGTTGTGGAGGCCCGGCAGCAGCACGTCGAGCTTGAGCTCGCTCCCGCGGTACCGCAGCATGCCGGCCGCGCGCTCGGCTCCCAGGCCGAGCACCTCCAGCGCCGCATCGGCGCCGGCGACCGTGCCATAGGTGATGGCGTTGAACGTCTGCCCGATCGCGGTCGCTTCCGGGCACCGCGCGTTGACGAGGAGCGTGCTGCAGGACGCGGCGAACGTGGCGAACTGAGCGCGCAGCGCCGGCAGCTCACCGTGGTCGCGGCTCACGTTGTGGATGAGGCCGATCGCGGGGCGGTAGCCGACCAGCGTGCCGTCGGACTCGCACGCCTCGGCGATGACGGGGCCGTCGGCCGGCCCGGGAAGAAAACAGCCGGCGGCGCCCTCGCCGACGCCGGCCGCGCCACCGATCACGGTCGCCGGCCTCCCGGCCTCGCGCACGAGCCACGCGATCATGCCGGTGATCGTGCTCTTGCCGCTGGTGCCGGCGATGGCCACGCCCGGCTGGCCGGCGTTGACGACCTCGGCCAGCAGCGCCGGACGCGAGATGCGCGCGAGCCCGAGGGTGGTGGCGGCCTGCATCTCCGGTGTGGATGCCTCCACGGCGGTCGAGTGAACGAAGCGTCCGATGCCGCGCGTGATCGCGCTGCCGTCGTGCGGCAGGACGACGATGCCGGCGGCGCGCAGCCGGGCGGCGACGTCCGAGCTCTTGCCCTGATCGATCGCCCGGTCAGAGCCCTGGACGTCGTGCCCGCGCGACCGCATCAGGCAGGCCAGCGGCGCCATGCCGGCGCCGGCGATCCCCGAGAAGTGGTACCGCATCATGCAAGGCCTCGTGCAGTCGGAATGCCAGACCTCCCGGCTGTCGATGGTGACGCTTTCATTCGAGTTTAGGGTCGGTCGGTGCCAGGTTCCGAAATTTTTCCGACCGGTTGTCACGCCGGAATGTCGAGCCGGTGACAGTGATGTAGAGTACGCCGCCAGGAGGGACGGTTATGGCCCGCAAGTCCACCCCCACGCCCAGGTCCGTGACGCCCGACACGATCGATCCCCGCCATCGCTGGGACCGCCCGCTGCAGGCCCCCGGCCACATGCCGGTGGACTTCGAGGAACGCGTGGACTTCCGGCGCCTGCAGGGGTATCGGCTCGCCCGCGTTCGTCAGGCGCTGGCGCGCTCGGGCCTGGGCGCGCTGCTCGTCTTCGACCAGTACAACATCCGCTACATCTCGAGCACGGTCATCGGCGAGTGGGCGCGGGACAAGCTCACGCGCTGGTCGCTCCTCACCGGCAACGGCGAGCCATGGGTGTGGGACTTCGGCTCGGCAGCGCGCCACCACAAGCTCTACGCGCCGTGGATCCCCGAAAAGCAGTCGCTGGCCGGCATGGTCGGCATGCGCGGCGCGGTGTCGCCAAAGGCGGGGCTCTTCAAGCAGGCGGCGCTCGAGATCAAGAAGATCCTGAAGGACGAGGGCGTGGCCGACATGCCGCTCGGCATCGACCTCGTCGAGCCGCCGTTCCTCTTCGCCCTCCAGGAGGCCGGCGTCCAGGTGAAGGACGGCCAGCAGGTCATGCTGGAGGCGCGGATGATCAAGAGCCAGGACGAGCTGACGCTGCTCAACATGGCTGCCGCGATGGTGGACGGCGTCTACCAGGACATCTACGAGGCGCTCAAGCCCGGCGTGCGCGAGAACGAGATCGTCGCGCTCGCCACCAAGCGGCTCTACGAGATGGGCTCCGACTGCGTGGAGGCCATCAACTCGATCTCGGGCGAGCGCTGCAGCCCACACCCCCACAACTTCACCGACCGCATCATCCGCCCGGGCGACCAGGCCTTCTTCGACATCATCATGTCCTATACGGGCTACCGCGCACTGATCAAACCAGGCGTCACCACCGACAAGATCGCGCGCGCCTTTCCCAAGGCGCAGGACATCGGGTTCGAGAGCGAGATGGGCGCGTTCGGCCTCAACTTCTGCCACGGCATCGGCCTCGGCCTGCACGAGCGGCCGATCATCAGCCGGGTCAACTCCTTCGACGACCCGATGGAGCTGGAGGCCGGGATGATGTTCGCGGTCGAGACCTACTGCCCGGCCACGGACGGCGTGTCGGCCGCCCGCATCGAGGAGGAGGTGATCGTGACGCCGGCCGGCGCCCAGATCATCACGCTCTTCCCCGCCGACGAGCTGCCGATCGCCAACAAGTACTAGGCTGCCCCGGGACCATCCGGGACCCTGGGCGGTCGCGGGACGGCGTGCGTGCTCCTAATACCCGGCGGCGCGGTCGACCAGATTCCGCAGGGTCTCGCCCGCGAGCCAGCGGCGCACGTTCTCAGCGAAGAGCGTGACGCACTTGTCATCGTAGCTCGGCAGGAAGCCCGACACGTGCGGCGACAGGATCACGTTGTCGCACGCGTAGAGCGGATGCCCGGGCGACGGCGGCTCCTGGGCGAACACGTCGATGGCGGCACCGGCGATCACGCCGTCGCGGAGCGCCGCGGCCAACGCGGATTCGTCGACCGTCGCACCGCGCCCGACGTTGATGAAGTATGCGGACGGTTTCATGCTCAGAAGCTCGGCCTTGCCGATCATCCTCTCGGTCTCACGCGTCAGCGGCGTGGCCATGACGACCACGTCGGAGCGGGCGAGCAGTTCGCCGAGCTGGCGCGGGGCATACCACGCGTCCGGGAGCGCGCCGTCGGGGTCGCCCGTGCCGGGGAGCGCGTAGCCGGTGTCTTCGCGCTTCGAGGGATCGCGCTTGCATGCGAGCACCGTCATGCCGAACGTCTTGGCGAGACGCGCGAGCTCCCGACCGATGCTGCCGTAGCCGATGATGCCGAGCGAGGCGCCACGCAGTTCGCTCGGCACGAACAGCGGCCAGCGCTCGGCATCGGGCGGCCACGTCCCCCTCGCCTGCCAGGCGACCATGCGCGGCACCCGATGCGCGAGAGCCAGCAGCATCGTCATCGCATATTCCGCGATGGTGGCCGCGTGCACCCCGCTGGTGGTGGTGATCGGCACTGTGCTGTGCGTGTAGAGGGGATGATCGACGAGCGCGTTCACGCCGGCCATGTGGAGCTGAACCCACTTGAGACGCGGCACGCGGGCGAGGTCGCGAGGCGGTGACATCGAATAGAGCACGTCGACGCTCATGTAGTTTGCGCTCTCCGGCTCCGCGCGCAACACGGTGAGCCGGGGCGAGACCGCACGCAGGCGGTCGAGCAGCGATTCGCTGAAGGGCATGGTGACGAGGATCGTGGTCGCGCTCAACGCGAGATCCCGCGTCCGTTACTTGATGGCGTACGGGTTGATGGGCGTGCCGACGCCGCGAGTAACGGGCAGCGGCGGCGCGACGAGCAGGAAGGCCCAACGGCCGTCGGACGCGCAGTCGGCCGCCAGCTCCTCCAGGTAGAAGATCTCACCGAGCGTCAGGCCCATGTTGGGGATGGCCAGGACGTGGAAGGGGTTGCGAAACGCGGGGAGCATCTCCGAGGGCCGGACCTCCACCGCGTAGTTGTCGCTGGCGATCGCGGCGATCTGGCGCGCGTGCAGCCACGGCGCGGTGTGGATCGACACGCCAGGAAAATTGTCCAGGTCGTAGCCGCGCCAGTCGTTCTTGTCCAGATAGCGCGTCATGTGGCCGGTGCGAACGAGCAGCAGGTCGCCGCGCTTGACCTCCACCTTTTGCGCCGCGGCCGTCCCCTCGAGATCGGCCACGGTGATGGCGTAACCCGGCTCCAGCGCGCGCACGCCCTTGTAGCGCGCCACGTCGAGCAGCACGCCGCGGCCGGCCAGCTTGCTCTTGGTCTTGTCGATGCTGTTCTTGGCCGCGCCGGTGCTGGTCACCAGGTCGGCGTCGTAGCCGTTCCACATCTTTCCCTCGTAGAAGATGTGGGCGAGACTGTCCCACTGGGTCACGCACTGCAGCGGCATGACGATCCAGTCATCGGAGCCGCCGTAGCCCTGGGCCTCGCGCACCTGCTCGGGGGTGCGAGGCCGGTCGCCGCCGTCGCGGAACATCGCGTGGATCGGATTGAAGCGCTGGCGCGTGCCGCTCTGCGGGCCCTCGCGCTGCAACGGAATGCCGAGCGCGAAGATTTTGCCCGCCGTCGCGAGCCGGCAGCCCTCGGCGATCGTCTCCGGCGTGATGTAGTTGAGGGTGCCCAGCTCGTCGTTCGGCCCCCACTTGCCCCAGTTCCGCACCTGCAGCGCCAGCGTCCGAAGCGCGTCCTCGCTCATCCCGCCTCCCGGGCTCTCAGTCCACCACCTGCGGCCGGAGCCGCTCGGCGATGATGTCGATGGTGTCGTGGATGGCGGGATAGGTCGAGTACGACACCTCGAGCGCGATGTGGCCGCAGCCCAGCGCTCGGAAGCCGCGCAGCTCTTCGGCGATCTTCGCGACGGTGCCGGTGATCACGTGACGGCCGCGGATCAGCGCCATGTCCACCGCGGCCTGGTGCACGCCCTCGATCACGATCGGGATGCGCAGCGACAGCGCGGGCTCCCCGTCGCGTCCGGCCTCCTTCCAGAAGCGACGGAGCGTGTCAGCGCTCTGCTGAAAGGCGTCGCGGTTCGTCGCGGTCGCGTGCCAGCCGTCGGCGAACCGGGCGACGCGGCGGAGGGCGGCCTCGCTGTTGCCGCCGACGTAGAGCGGCGGCCGAGGCTTCTGCAGCGGCATCGGCGAGACGCTCACGTCGTGCAGCCGATAACGCTTCGTCTCGATCTTCGGGTGGGCCTGCGTCCACAGCGTCCGGAACAGCTCCAGCGCCTCCTCGCTCCGGCTCACCCGCTCCTTGAACGGCACGCCGAGGGCCTCGAACTCGCCCTCCAGCCAGCCGATCGCCGCCCCCACGATCAGCCGGCCACCGGAGAGGACGTCGACGCTGGCCAGCAGCTTGGCGACGGGAATGGGCGAGCGGTACGGCAGGATCACGACGCTGGTCCCCAGCGCGATCCGGCGGGTCACGCCGGCCAGCCACGGCAGGACGGCGAGCGGATCGAGCATGTGCTCGCGATAGATCACGTTCGCCTGGTTGGGCACGATCACGTGATCGGTGACCCAGACCGAGTCGAGCCCGCGCTCTTCGGCGCGGCGCGCGACCTCGAGTATCCGGGGAACCTCGATCGGTCGGCCGTAGTGCGGCAGGCAGATGCCGAGCTTCATCGGCCGGCAGTATACCCTTCACCGGATTTGGGCGACGGCGGACTGCTCGACAACTGGTGGGGCTAGATCCTGGCCCTCGGGAACGTCGACATGGACGGGCGAAGCGTTCGGCCGCTCACCGCGCTCGTCCCGGCCGACGAGCTACCGATCGCCGACGGCGACGAGCGCGACGACCAGCAGCGCCGCGGCCAGGGCGGCCACGGGATGCCAGAAGAACCCGATGAAGCTGCCCGTCACGGCGCCGCCGACCACGAGCTCGGTGTGGGGTGAAAACATCGCTCAGACCGCCGCGTGCTTGCGCGCGGGGGCGTGGACGGTGGCCTCGAGATCGCGCGCCTCGGTGACCGCGTGCAGGCTCTTGAACGGGACACCGAAGGCAGCGTGTCCCGCGATGAGGATCATCGCGAAGTTCAGGGCGGCGGCCAGGATCTGGAGCACGGGCAGCGCGATCAGCTCCAGCACCTGCTCGCTCTTGTCGTGGAGCCAGTCGATGTCCCTCCGGAAGTCTTCGAGGGCCGGTCGCCACCGCGCCAGCAATCCTCGCCGGTCCGGAGCAGCGTATTCCGGCGCGGCCACCGGCTCGCGCGCGATGAAACCCAGCAGCGTCGGCGTTCCATACTGGGCGAAGAGGAACCAGGTGGCGGCACGGACGCTGATCCAGGCGACCGCCGCCAGGACCAACGTCATGGACATGCTGAGCGTGATCCTCGCCTGCTCGGCGAGCCAGGGCGTGAGGGCCCGGACGACCTCGCGGTAGAAGAACATCGCCTCGAAGAACATCACGAAGAGCTGGACGAGGACCATCTGGATCAGGAACTTCACCTCGCGCTGGCGGACGGCGTTCACGAACGA
>WNGG01012431.1_pt1 | contig 19396 bp, 24 predicted proteins | sample 5400661 | NCBI WGS metagenome assembly WNGG01 (sample SAMN13153372, study PRJNA577476) | soil metagenome | isolation source: 100 cm soil or saprolite under Garry oak tree replicate 1 | place: USA:California | collected 2016-06-15
TCGCCCCGCGTTCGCCGATAGACTTCGACCAGCATTTCCGGTGTTTCATCCCTTCCTCCGGAGTCTGGCGATGTCCTGGGCATCGGCATCGGGATCATACCGGCCGGTGGGAGGAGCGGCAAGCTTCTGGAGGTCGCCGCGGCGCACGCGGTGGCGGCCTTTGGGGTCGGCGCGGCGATCGGGGATGGTTCCGTCACGGACGGCGCGGCGGATAGTCTCCTCGCACCTGCCCGTTTCCGCGGCGGCTTCCGCAGCGTCGAGCTCGGTGTCGAAGTAGGACTGCGCGGCAGCGACGAGCTTTTTGAGCAAGGCCGTGCGAGCTGCGGTGGCCTGCTCGGCGCCGTTGTCGCGGAGCGTGTCGGTCTCGCGCTGCGCTTCGAGAACGAAGGCAGCGAGCCAGGGCGGGATGCCGTCTGGCAGATCGAGATCGACCGGCGGCGAGTCGCGCATGCTACATGCCGTGCTGCTTCCTGATCCGCTCGCGCGTCTCGGCGGTCATCGGCCAGTACTGTTGGTCGAGACAAAACGTCACCTGCTCCAGGTACTCTTCCTGGCGGCGCTCCGTGTCCCATTCGCCGAGTAGTTTCGCGCGGTACTCGCCTCCACCGAATCGCTTGCCAATCGGTTCGATATCGCACAGCTCCGGGGGGACGCGGCCGATGTACGTCCACTCGTTTCGCATCGGGTCCAGGCGGCGCCACAGCTGCACCACGCGCACGCGCGGACCGTATCCGTGGATGATGATGTCGATGTCGTCGGCGAAATCCCGATGAGGCCGCGTTTTTGTTGGCGCTTTCAGCTTCATTTTGTGCTCCTTTCAGTCCCAAATCCCGCTGGAATCCGTGCTAGAAACCCGGCTAGAATGCCGGCTGGAATCCCGGTGAACTCCTGCTGGTCACTCTCGGAGCCATAGAACACGAAGCCGCGCGGGAAGCGCGGCTTGGAATCCAAAGGTTTGCTCGTGTCTCTATTGTGGCTGCCCCATTCCGTGTGCCGCGAAATCATAGTCGGTCTCCTCGGGCCAGTCCTTGAGAAGGACGGCGAGTGCGTCGATCGCCCCGTCCACGACCTTCGAGTCGGCGTGTCCATCGTCGAAGACGGACACGAGATCATCTCGGCGTCGGGTCAGCCGGGTGTGCAGCCAAGCGACGTGCTCGAGGAGGCCGAGCGGATGCTGCACGTCGGTAGGCTGCATCAACTGGCGGGCAGCCTGGGCGATCGTGATGTCGGCCGTGGCGGCGCGGCGTCGGAGGGCGCGCACGACGTCAATGGGCAGACGAATCATCTCAGTAGAGGGTTGTCTTGTTCGGGGCATGTGTCATGCTATCATATGCTAGCATGACCGTCAAGGGCCCAAGGGTTCCTCGGATTCGGATGGGCTTCGCTTAATCAATCGGAAACACGTGCCGCTGGTTACACGGAGCAAATGCTCATGGTTTGCATCAAATCCGCCTGTCAGTGCCGCAAAAACGCCCTAATTCACAACGCGTGTAGCCCCCAGTATCCTGGGGCAACGGGCCGCAGAGGCCGGGGCGGACCGATCTAAGGACTTGCGCGGCCGAGCCTGTGGTTCCGTATTAGTTGCGCGGAGTTCGTGAATAGGATGGAACGTCGTTTTGAAATTGAGGACGAATGCCACGCGACAAGCTTCCATGTCTGGTCCTGATCAGTGGCGGAATCGATTCCGCGGCATGCCTTCGTTACTACCTTCGCCGACAGCATCCTGTGGCTGGGCTGTTCGTGGACTACGGGCAGCCGGCGCAGCACATGGAGAGAAGCGCAGCCGTAGCCATCTGCGAGAGGTTGGGCGTTCGTCTCGGCGTCTCACAAGTTGAGGGTCCCTCTGTAGGAGTGGGCCTGATTCGAAGCCGAAACGCGCTCCTCCTCATGCTCGCGCTTATGTTGACCGAGTTCGATATCGGTCTCGTGAGTATGGGCGTGCACGCCGGTACGACGTATCCAGACTGCTCTCCTCCCTTCATCAGGCATGTGCAATCGCTTTACGACCTCTATACCGGCGGCCGGATACGCGTTGATGCACCGTTTCTAGAATGGTCGAAGCGAGACGTATACGATTTCGCGGTAGGACACGGCGTTCCGGTCGACCTTACCTACAGCTGTCTAGCCGGTGCGGAGCAGCCCTGCAGAATCTGCGAGTCCTGCAGGGATTTGGAGGCCCTTGGTGTTAGGTAGGTCAAGGGAGCTTTCTCACCCCACTGGCACGGTGATAAGAACCCCGTTGCTCATTCCCTCCTTTTCCAGTCGCGGCTTCGGCGGGGAAAGAGAGGTGGGGAAGCTACTGGACGTGTCAAAGGAGCAACTTACCGACTCGATGCTGATCAGCGCCTACGATTTATATCATAAGCTCATAAAACGTCCTCGACGCGCGATCGCAAACATCACGTTCGTCGATAGTGGTGGATATGAGACATCTGATCTTCAAGACCTGTCAACTGTCTTCGTGCAGGCATGGAAACATCATCCATGGACCAAGGCCAGGCTAAGGCAGGTTTACGACAGCTGGCCAGATTACGTGCCAGCTGTCTTTGTGAACTACGACGACCGCGGTTCCGTCGTGCAGCAGGGAAAACGGGCTCTCTCTCTTCTCCGTTCATATCCGAAGCATCTTCATGCCTTCCTCGTAAAACCAAAGAGAAAAGAGGACCGATTCATTTCAGTAGACGAGATAATTAACGGCATTGACGTCGTCGAGCCATTTCACATTCTCGGAATCACCGAGAAGGAACTTGGCAGCTCGATGATTGATAGAATGGATGCCATCGCTCGAATAAGGCTGGCGCTAGACGATGCCGGCCTTCAACGCGTTGCTTTGCACATCTTCGGTGGTCTCGATCCCATCACTGTGCCCCTTTACTTCATTGCGGGTGCCGAAATATTCGACGGTTTGACATGGCTTCGGTTCGGTTTTTGCCAAGGTGCCGCCTGGTACAGACAGAACTCTGGGGTTCGTCTTTTTGGTGTTCATTATTCAGACGATCATGTGAAGCTGCTGACTCTGCAGCAGAATCTCCTCCAGCTGTCCGAGCTAACCATGCAGCTCAGGCGTTTCCTGATCGATCTCGATTTCACGAAGCTGTCCCCCAACGAAATGGCGATCCGGAACGCTTACGATCTGCTGCGCACGCGTAATCCGAGGTTCGGTGGTAACGAGAGGGTCGCCTAATGGGTGGATCGGGAGGCCGTGGCTATTTCAGCAGCGATCCGAAGAAAGTGGCTCAGGAGCTTCAGGCATCGCAGGACACGACGGATGCCCAGGAATTCGATGCGCTGTGCAATCAAACTCTCCAGTCGTACCTGGCCGAGTTTAACAGCCGAGACGCTGAAGAGATTTCGCGACGTCTCGAGCAAATAAAGGAGATTCTCAGCGAAGACATTGAAGGAACAATCGATCTTCGCTTTGGCGGGTCAGTTGCCAAGCACACATTTGTTAATGGACTTAGCGACGTTGATTCATTGGTGCTGATAAACAAGTCTGACCTTGCGGACCTTACGCCAGATCAAGCTAAAGAGTTTTTTCTGGCGAGACTCAAGGGTGGTTTACCCGATGCGACAGTAACTCAGGGGGATCTAGCCGTTACTATCGATTTCGGCGATCTGCAGATTCAGCTCCTCCCGGCTTTGAAGACGCGCGGCGGGTACAGAATTGCGAATCCCGACGGTGGTTGGTCGGATATTAGACCGCAGGAGTTTACTCGGGCGCTAACCGCTTCCAACGAGCACAACGGCTTCAAGCTTGTGCCAACGATCAAGCTCGCCAAGGCAATTGTCGACAACCTCCCAGACCGCCAGCGTCTTAAGAGCTATCACGTGGAGGCTCTGGCAATCGAGGCCTTTGGGGACTACAAGGGCTCGCAGAACTACAAGGACATGTTGCTTCACTTCTTCTCGGAAGCTTCGTCGAGGGTGGCTTCCGAGCGCAGGAGGGTCACCAGGGATTCGCGACTGACAGCCGAGTGTTGGCTTCCATTTACCTGAACGCGAAGCAGGCTGTCGTCCAGGCTGGCTTCCTGTCGGAAATCGATTGGCAGGGTCGTGTAAGGGCAGAGGATCTCACGGAGAGCCAGTTCCTTAGAGAGGCCGCTTGGACGGTGCTTTCGGCCGGGATGAACGAGAGCATCATCCGTAAGCACTTCCCGGCTATTACCGACGCATTCATGGGTTGGTCGTCCGCCGTTGAGATCGCGGATACGCGAGAGGTATGTCGGAGACGCGCACTTGCGGTCTTTCGCCACCGCGCGAAGATCAACGCCATCATAGCGATTGCGCAAAAAGTGGCCGCACTTTCAATCGACTGGATTCGCCATCAGGTGCTCTGCTATGGTGTGCACTACCTCAGGCGTTTTCCATTCATTGGCCCGGTGACATCGTTTCACCTCGCAAAGAACATTGGTCTCCCCGTCGCGAAACCTGATAGGCACCTCGTGACAATCGCGAGGCTGTTAGGGGCAGGATCGGTGCAAACCATGTGCGAATCAATCGCAGAAGAAACATGTGATCCGGTTCCGGTGATCGATGTGGTTTTTTGGCGATATGCTAGGGAAAACCGGGGCTATCGAGATGAGCTTAGAAGGTGGCTTGCCACAGAGTCTATTGGACTAGTGGCGGCAAGTCGCTGAACCGGTCGAACCACTCCCGATAAGCGCGGAGTTGCTCCTCCGATTCTTTTTGGTTGTCCCAAAGGAACGTAGGTAACTTGTCCTGATCGAACGGCAGCATGGTTCCGCGCTTTGCGCTGATCACGACGCGCCGACGGCGGGCAAGGGCATACCCCAACTCCATAGTGCAATTGGGTCGGACGCCAGTGAGGTCGACGACGACTAAACTTGCATGATGAAGATTCTGGAAGATCTCGACATTCATGAACGCGTTGTCAGGCCGTTCGCGACCTACTTCTTTATGCAGGAACCCTCGATCGGCAACCACGACATCGACGACGTTCCGAAAGAAGTCCTCAACGTCCCGGAAGTCGGGATGATCCTCGGCCAGCAGTCGGACGTAGAAAGCGAGAGGCGGGCGTAAATCCTGAACCAGACTTGCGACTTGAGACACCAAGCCATTCGTGTCAGAGCTGGGCTCAAGTCGCAGAGATGAAAGGCGCGCCGCTGCGTTACCCGTGCCTGGTCGAAGTCGGAAGAATGCAGCTGGTTCGGCGAGTGCGCGTCGATGGAGGTAGGCACTGCCTCCGTTGCCGTCGTTATTGAGCGCACCCAGTTCTGCGTAGATCGGGATGACTGGCTTCCCCTCCCCACGGTACATTTCGGCGAGGTGTTCTGATCCAGCACCTCCTCCGAGAACCATCAGAACGTCCCCACGCAGAACCTGGCGTTCACGAATGATTCCTGCCATGCGCCATCCAGCCGGAGAGACGTCTAAGAGAAAGTCGGATCGATTTCGGCAGCGCGCCCATGTTTCCTGACGATCACTTGGGATCCGGTCCAGTGCCCGCTGACTCGCCACGCTAACGAACCGCTCTGGACGCAGTGCGGGCCAGCGTGGAGCGGGATCGGCTGCGTCACCTATTACCTGTAAGGTCGTCCAGTCGAAGATGCATGGTCTTCCAGTGTCGGTCCGCGGCTCGCCTCCGACACCGATGACAATTCCGGCACCAGATTCGACAAGCCTTTTTGCGAATTGATGAATAAATGAATGCGCTGAATCGAGTAGGGAGTCACCGCAGGTGGCCGCTGCGCTACCCGTAAGATGTACCCGCCGCCCTTGCATTTCCTAAGTCACTCCGTAGCGGTTGCTGCCGACTTTCAGACTTACTCTTCCTGCATGCAGCGGGCAGGTTAGCTGTTGAATCATTTGGTCGCGCCTCGCCCAGCAATCCCCTGCCACACGAACAGTCGATTAAAGATCACGGCCTGATCGATTGCATCCTCCATCGCATTATGGGTATGGCGTCGCGATGATGCGATCTCCGACGGCAGGTCACTTAGGCCAGAAGACTCAAGCGTCACGTAGGCCTTCTGTTGAAACATTGTCTTCATGTCGAGTGCATTTGAGAAACCAAATGGAGATTCACCCAGGAAGCGTACGAAGTACCAATGAATGAACATCCAGTCGAATACGATTGGGTATCCAACCATGACCAGGTTAAACCCATAGGCTTTCTCCTTAAGCCAAGAGCGTGCTTCCAACATCGCCGCTACAGGGTCGGACCCATTTTCCCCGAGAGCTGCGCGATCGAGTCCAGAGACTTTGAGCGCGTTGGCATCGAAGTTTGGGCTGATTGGCTTGAGCTCACGGTAGAAGGTGTCCCGTGTCGGATCCCGTGGTACGAAGTTCACTCCGTCGAATGTTGCTGCGACGCAGAAACCGAGCGACAACATCGAGTAAAGTCCTGGAACAGGGCCGTCAGCTTCGACGTCTGCGGAAACGAACATATCAGGCACGGGCATCGACTCTTCCTTACGCGGTGTAGTCAAATTCCTATCAGAGAACAGCGTTGAGCGGCTCGGTCAGGACGAATCTGCTTCCGCATTACGGACCTCGCAAAGTGAGAGACTTCTTCTGCCAGCACCATTGCTTCCCCAGCGTGTTGCACTGCTGCCGAGACGGGTATCTTCTTGCCCCGATGGCCAATGAGGCCGATACGTGCCGCCGGTTCGTCGTTCCCAAGCTCCAAGCTGCGGGGTGGGATAACGAGCCGCACCAGGTCCGTGAGCAACTTACGTTCACGGACGGCCGGATCGTCGTGGTTGGCCGCAAGGGCACGCGCCGCCCCGGTAAACGCGTCGACTATCTCCTCCGATACCGCCCAGATTTCGCCATCGCCGTTCTTGAGGCCAAGGCCGACTACAAGTCGGCAGCTGACGGTCTTCAGCAGGCCAAGGACTACGCCGAACTGCTAGGCGTGAAGTTCGCCTACGCAACCAACGGTCAAGACATCATTGAGTTCGACTACCTCACAGGGCGTGAGTCTAGGCTAGCGACGTTTCCGACGCCCGCAGAGCTGTGGGCCAGACTGACTGCCGGCGAGCATCTAGCCGCAGATACCGGCTCGAGGCTACTGACACCTACGTACGAGGTCGGCGGGACGCGTCTTCGCTACTACCAGGAGATCGCCATCAACCGCGCCGTCCAAGCGATTCTCCAGGGGAAGAAGCGCGTTCTCCTCACGATGGCGACTGGGACTGGGAAGACCCTCGTGGCCTTCCAAGTCTGCTGGAAGTTATCGGAGGCGCGTTGGAACCGGACGGGCGAACACCGCCGACCCCGAATCCTGTACTTGTCCGACCGCAACATCCTGATCGATGATCCGAAGGACAAGACCTTCGCCCCGTTCGGCGACGCGCGGTGGAAGATCGAGAATGGGGTCGCCCCCATGGGGCGCGAGATGTACTTCGCGATCTATCAGGCGCTCGCCCAGGACGAACGCCGCCCTGGGCTCTACCGCGAATACCCACGCGACTTCTTCGACTTGATCATTGTTGACGAATGTCACCGCGGTGGAGCCAACGAGGAGGGTAGTTGGCGGGAGATCCTTGAGTACTTCGAGCCTGCCTTCCAAATCGGAATGACGGCCACGCCGCTGCGCGACGACAATCGCGACACGTATCGCTATTTCGGAAGTCCGATCTACACCTACAGCCTGCGCCAGGGCATCGAGGACGGGTTCCTCGCCCCTTACCGCGTGCACCGCGTGATCACGACGTGGGATGCGGTCGGGTGGCGGCCCAGCAGAGGCGAGATCGACCGGTACGGCCGCGCCATCCCGGACGACGAGTACCACACTAAGGAGTTCGAGCGAGTCGTGGCACTGCGCGCCCGCACCCAGGCAGTCGCCGTGCACCTAACCGACTTCCTGAAACGAACCGACCGGTTCGCGAAGACGATCGTCTTTTGTGTTGACCAAGAACACGCGAGTGAGATGCGGCAAGCGTTGAATAACCTCAACACGGATCTGGTTCAACGGCATTCGGACTACGCCTGTCGTGTTACTGCCGATGAAGGGGACATCGGTCGCGGACACCTTAGCCACTTCCAAGACGTGGAGCGAACGACGCCCGTGATTCTGACGACGTCGCAGCTACTGACTACCGGCGTTGACGCGCCGACGTGCAAGAACATCGTCCTTGTGCGCGTGATCAACTCGATGACCGAGTTCAAGCAAATCATCGGACGCGGGACTCGAGTTCGAGATGACTACGACAAGTTGTATTTCAACATCCTCGACTACACGGGGTCCGCAACGCGACTGTTTGCGGACCCGGCCTTCGATGGGGACCCAGTCGAAGTCACTGAGACGGTGATCGATGATCACGGAGGAGTTTCTGAGCCACCAGGCACACTCGCACCACTACCGGGACCGACGGTGCCTCCGGATGTCTTTCCGACTTTTTCACCGACGCCTCCGGAGACTGCCCCCCCCAGGAAGTTCTACGTCGACGGCGGGCAGGTTGAGATCGCCGCACACCTCGTGTACGAGCTGGACCCGGATGGCCGCCAACTGCGTGTAATCAAGTTTACGGACTACACTGCCGAAAAGGTCCGAACCTTCTGGCGAACCCCCGCAGAACTCCGTGCGCTGTGGGCCGATTCACGAGAGCGAGCCGCCATCATTGTGAAGCTGGCGGAGCAGGGCATCGACTTCGTGGAACTCGCGGCCGCCACTGGTCAGCCGGACGCTGATCCGTTCGACCTGCTCTGCCACGTCACGTTCAATGCCCCCTTACGGACGCGTCGCGAGCGCGCACAACGATTGAAGAGCGACAAGAAGGACTTCTTCGAGCGCTACGGCCCGAAGGCCCGGGCCATCCTCGAGGAGCTTGTCGAGAAGTACGCCGACCATGGATCGGCGCAGTTCACGCTCCCCGAAGTTCTAGAGGTGCCGCCGCTGAACCGCTACGGGAACGTGATCGAGATCGCCCGACTCTTCGGTGGGGAGCAGAAGCTCCGTGAGGCGATCGAGCACCTCCAAACCCTGTTGTATGCGGCCTGACGGGAAGAACGATGCCTGAACGTAGGAACCGAGCCGCAGCTGCTCCGCTCACGACCTCTCAGCAGCTGGGTAGTCTGATCAAGTCCGCGCGCGACATCATGCGCAAGGATAAGGGCCTGTCCACTGACCTCGACCGGCTCCCCATGCTCACCTGGATCATGTTCCTCAAGTTCTTGGACGATATGGAGCAGATCGAGGAGTCAAAGGCAAAGCTGCGCGGGGAGAAATACCGCACCGCCATCGAGCCACCGTACCGTTGGCGTGACTGGGCGGCGCCAGCGGGTGGCCTGACCGGGCGGGATCTCCTGGCGTTTGTCAACCAAGACGAGGCGACCTTACCAAACGGGAAGCGCGGGCCTGGCTTGTTCGCCTATCTCCGGGGCTTACGCGGCGGGAATGGGGGCGCTAGGCGACGACACGTGATCGCCACAGTGTTTACGGGAGTCGTGAATCGAATGACGAGCGGATACCTACTCCGCGACGTCCTTAATAAGGTGAACGGAATCCACTTTCTCGCGAAGGAAGAGTTGTTCACTCTCGGTCATCTATACGAATCGATGCTCAAAGAAATGCGGGATGCGGCGGGTGAGAATGGCGAGTTCTACACACCGCGTCCCGTCGTGCAATTCATGGTGAAGGCGGTTAATCCCCGGCTTGGGGAGACGCTTCTCGATCCCGCATCTGGGACCGGTGGTTTCCTGGTCGAAGCGTATCATCACTTGGAGAAACAGTGCAAGACGGTTGCGGACCGGAAACGCCTGCAGAGCGGGAGTCTGCTTGGCGGCGAGGCCAAGCCGCTTCCCTATTTACTGTGCCAAATGAACCTGCTCCTCCACGGCCTTGAGGTCCCCCAGATCGATCCTGAGAACAGCCTGCGATTCAAGCTTACCGAGATCGGCGATCGGGACCGCGTGGATGTTATTCTCACAAACCCGCCGTTCGGCGGCCAGGAGGAGGGGGGGATCAAAGGAAACTTTCCCGCCGATATGCAGACATCGGAAACTGCGCTGCTATTCCTACAGCTGATCATGCGGAGGTTGAAGCGCCCGGGACACGGATCGCTAGGTGGCGGCCGGGCCGCGGTGGTCGTGCCGAACGGGACGCTGTCGGGTGACGGAGTGTGCGCACGTGTCAAAGAGCAATTGCTGAAGGACTTTAATCTCCACACTATCGTGCGTCTGCCAAATGGGGTGTTCTCACCCTACACACCTATCCCAACGAACCTCCTGTTCTTCGACCGCTCGGGGATGACACGCGAGATCTGGTACTATCAAGTCCCGCTTCCCGAGGAACGGAAGAACTATACGAAGACGATGCCGATGAGGTTGGAGGAGTTCGGTGAGTGCCTAGCCTGGTGGACGATGCGCAAGGCAAACTCGCGATGCGCTAAAGCATCTCCCACCAGAACAGCTCGTCGAGAGCATCGCTAGGACGGAGCAACGGATTCTGGCGATAGTGGACGAGATCAAGGTTCAGTTGAGGGCAGTTGGCACCTCACAATGACGTGGCCCATCAAGCGGTTTGCGGAGCTTCTTAAGCCACAAAGGCGTCCGTACACCCTCGGGCCAACCCAGGATGCCAATCTGGTTGGGATGAGACTCTATGGCGGCGGGCCGTTTCATCGCGAGATGAAGGCAGCGACAGCGATCCGAAAGAAGAGCCATTTCGTTATTCGAACTGGTGACGTCATCTACAACAAGTTGTTCGCTTGGAAGGGGACATTCGGGGTCGTCCCACCCGAATTGGACGGAATGTTTGTTTCGGACAAATTCCCGACCTATGAGCTCGATCCAACGAAGGTAGACGCGGACTACCTCCGTTGGTACTTCAAATACCCGCCGCTTTGGGAGCAAGCGCGACAGATGTCCATTGGCTCAGCGGCTCTATCAAAACTCACGCTCAACCCGCCGCGATTCTTGGATCTAACGGTGCCACTACCTCCCGTTTCAGAGCAGCAGCGAATCATTTCGAGAATCGATGGGTTTGCTTCTAGGATCAGGGAAGCCAGGGATCTACGACGGCACTCGAACCAGGACGCTCGCGCTCTCATCAAGGCTCAGATCAGCAGACTGGCAAACGCATTTGACACACTGAGTGTTCTCGGAGAAGTGCTCCTGGAGCGGCCGAGGAACGGCTGGTCCGCACGATGCGACAATCTGGATGGGGGTGTCCCAGTTCTCACACTGGGCGCGGTGACCGGCTTTCGGTATGACCCCAAGCACTACAAGACAACATCTCTGCCAACAGATCCAGCGGCGCATTACTGGCTCCAGACCGGCGACCTACTGATCACACGCAGCAACACCCCTCAACTAGTGGGGCATGCCGCGGTGTACGATGGGACCCCAAGCCCTTGCATATATCCAGACCTGATGATGCGAATGCGGGTTGACGAGCGACGGGCTGATAAGCAGTTCGTGTGGTACTGGCTGCAAGGCTCAGTTGCGCGGGGGTACATCGAAAGGAATGCGAAGGGCACGAGTCCCTCGATGAAAAAGATTGCTCAAGCCACTGTCATGGGGGTCCCGTTCCCCGCGCATCTCTCTTTGGACGAACAGCGTCGGCTAGTGGCAGGGCTGAACGTCCTACAGGAAAAAATGGATGTGCTCAAGCGCCTCCAGACAGAAGGCGGCGCCGAGCTCGACGCGCTACTCCCTGCCGTCCTCGATAGGGCGTTCAAGGGCGAGCTGTAGGAGGTAGGGCGGACCGAGCTGGGTGGCGCTTGCCACGGACACCGGGGGATTGCATATGGCGACCTCGCCTGGAGTCGCGGAGATGTCGTTACCATCTGGAGGCGCGATCGTCATCTCGAGAGACGGGCGCAACGCGTTACATATCACCGAATACGAGGAGCACGATTCCCTTCTTGGGAGTGAGCACCGTGACTCAGTGGCCCTGTACTTCACGGTTCGACTCACGCCCAAGGGAGAGCGTACACGTCTCAGGGTCATCGTGTCCGGATACTTCTGGAAACACTTCAAGCCCAGTTGGTACCAGCTCGCAGAGGTGGATCGCGGTCGAGCTATGCTCCAAGTGGCGCTGTATGCAATAGGAAGACACTTAGAGAACGTCGGCATGCCGAGCCCCACTCCGTCTGGAGTGGCGGCCTTCACGATTGAGTTGAACGATCAGGAGCTTGGGGAGAAGCACGCTCCGGCGACCGACGAGGAGGTATTCACGTACATCGCTGGGAAGGTTTACTGGACTTGGAGGTTCGGAGTCGCTCGGACGGAATTCACCTTAGCCGATCGGCTTCGGCTGCCGGCGCCCGATGGCGACATTGAGCGCGTAGCGATGCGAGGTGAGTCCGTCTACTGGGACTCGTTTGGCGAACCCCCACGGGCGGGAGATGCTTCCTCTCGCACTTCATACACCCCCACGGCTACACTTCTTAACGACTTCGCAGCCGGCCGGCTGCCTGGGCAGTCTGTGTCACCGGTCTTCCAGGTCCAGGACAAACTGTCGGCACCTCGGTATTCCGCAGCCAACGCACATTTCTCTAAAGCAGTGAGTTACATCGCAGGTCCCTCGCCGGATTGGGCAAACGCCGCGAAGGAAGCTATTAGCGCAGTCGAGAGTCTGGCGAAGGTGATAACGGGCCGAGCCAACGATACTCTCGGAGACTCGATCAAGCACCTTCGCTCCGGGGGAAAACTACCCACGCCAATGGACAAGATGATCGAAGGTCTGTGGGGATTCGCGAGTAGTGCGCCCGGCATCCGACATGGAGGAACAACACCGCCTGCTGTCACGGAAGCCGAGGCAACCTTCATGGTGAACAGTTCCGCCTCCACGATCCTGTATCTGCTCGACATTGATCGATAGAGTTATGGAAGGGCCTTTCCCAGGCCTCGCCATTTAGACGAAGTGAACCCTTCGCTGCCCCATCTCAGGCAGCACCTACCTCCAATGCGTTCTTGAACGTTCTTGTGAGCGCGTCTCGCAATTCGGCAGCCGATACGAACAGTCCTGGGTCTTCAACCGCACGAGGGGCGCCCGTGCTCCGCAGTGCCTTCAGGTGGACTCCTGTCGCGGGCGACGACATCCATGAGGAATTGAAGATCCGGCTCTGCGCCCCTTCAGGGTGCTCGAGAAGATGGTTGCGGATGTCTCGAATCGTAGGTGACTCGAACTTCTGCAATTGAGGGAGCGCCAAATCATGCCCCTTGAGGATCTTCCGGAGGCGCGAAGCGAAGTAGACGAATGCCTCGGCATGGAGCTTGGCTACAAACCTGCACGCCTCGATCTGCGCATCCAGTTCGTCGGGTACGACGACGCGATAGGAGCTAGTTCCAGGACCGGTCGGCGTGGGGGCCTCGTGTGGGAGGTGTGATACGGTATCCATCAGCTGCACATGCCCTTCTAGTTGCCGGCGAACATCCGCCAGCAGCCAGTCCAACTGCCGAATACGCTCGAGCGCCTCGGATACGAGTTCGTTCTGGAGAACGGACAGCGAAGGCTTGAGAGAGGCTTGTAGCTTACTCAGTAGACGGTATGGCTCGGCGAATGACACGGGATTATCTGTGGGCATTGTATGGTTTCTCCTAACGCGCCTCGCCTCCGTTGCGAGGGCTGAGGGTATGTTAGGCGGATTCCGTTGGAGCACCGTTTGTTGTTCCCTGTTCACCATCCGCGGGACTTGCTCGCCGCTTGTACGAACCCAGCGTCGCCAGACGAAGTCCCTTCGGTGCGGGAAGCGTAACAGTACCAGGGGGCATGTGCGTGAACTCTGCTGGCTCATACTCCACGCAGGGTGTGTTAGTATCACCCGCACACGTCATCATCTCGCGAAGAGTTTCGGCTCGCTGCGCGATCGAGCCCAGACCAACCATCACCATATCACCGAGGCACAAGGCCCAACCGGAGTTGGGATGTTGGTGTGAAGCGTTTACAAGAATGTCATATCCAGAACTCTCGGCGACTACGAATAATGGACGAGACACCCTCCCGAACCCGGTGCGTTCACCTTCAAGCGTTATCTCTACTTCTGTTTCGAGAGCTTCGGTCCAAGAATGATGAATCGAGAAGTGAAAAGGGCGATCAAATGGTATGAGTTGATTCGACAGAAGCTGGACACGTTGACCAACGACGTCTTGCATGTCGAAATGGATTCTGCCCAACGGATCTACGTAGACTGCATAACTCATCGAGTGCCCGGGATACACCGCATCGATCAAGAATCCCGGTTGTTGCAGAGTTTGTTGAGGAATCGTTAACGCAAAATGGATCTCGAATTCGGTCAGGCTACGCAGGAGCTGAGCCGCTAAACGCTGGGCTATCAACCCCACTTGCCAGACAACCCCTTTTAATGGGGACATTCCCAAGACCGAGAGTGCAAGCAACTCCCCGATCTCCTTAGGGAAGATCTTTGAGTAATGCGCGCCTCCCGCGCGGTTTGCGAAGAAGTCAATGACCTCTTGAAGCGTATGTCGCGATCCTTGGTAGTTCACGACGTTTCTTTTGAGGGCATCCTCTATCGTTATGGCGAACTGCTCCGGTAACTCGCGCGTGACGGAGAAGTAGATGCCTGTAAAGCGCAGCAGAACATTGTTTGCAATCTTAGGGTTTATGGGCGCGTCATCGACTCCTGTGGTTGAGTAAACATTCAGGGGTCGGTCAAATTCCTTTGCCAGATCGATCAACAACGGTTTAGCGTGTCGAGTGCGATCTGTTAAAAGGGCTCTGAGCTGTCCAGACAACGGGATGATTTGGTAGTCCTTGCCGGACCGGACTGCGTCCAGGCTGTCCCGAATCACCTGGATGGCATTAAGAAGCTCGGCCAGTCGCTGTACCGTCGATTTCGGAACGAACTCTGGCTTCTTCAAGGAGTTCTAACGGCAGAGGATTCTGGCGAGCATGCGCCTAACGTCGTGCGCCAACCTGCGGCGCGCTGAAGAGGAATTCAATCCGCAATCTATGCGCGCCGGCAGCTTCACGCGCGTGTTTATGGGAGCGCTCACACGCTCAGCGGGGGCAACGGCGTGTTCCTTACGCGATCTCTCAGAAGAAGCAGATCTTTCCGAGGCAATTGACCGACGAACTGACGCCGTCTGTAGAGATTCCCGTTACTGAGATCAAGCTTGTATCCATTGTAGAGATTGTGAGCATGCGGTAATGCTGGGAAAGGATCCGCATCGTATTTGTGGATGCGCCACTTCTCACCAAGCGCCTTTATAGTCTCCTCGTCGGCGCGGCCCGGAATACCTGGAGGCAGGATGGACGCATGAAGAAGGACGTCCTCGAAGTTGTTCCATGCCGAGAAGTCAATGTCCCGGATGAGCGAAAGAAGATCGGCAGAGTCCCAGATACGGTCCAGGAGGTCTGTAGGATCGTCCAGTTGCATCTTCGCCATCGCAGCACTCTGCACGTCGATCTGCTCTGGGCGCAGCTTGTGGTGATCGGCAAGGATGGCTTTCACTTGTTCCTGCGCTGCGATCCAGGAAAACAAGCTCTTGGTTGAGTCCACCATGTTGCGTGGCCGGGCCCCCTAGCGGTGTACGCCCAAGCTGCGGCGCGCTGAAGAAAGATTCATTCCTCAATCTACGCCCACCGGGAGCTTCGGGCGCGTGTTAGGCGCCAGCGTCATACAATCAGTGTGGCCCCTGCAGGCGTTTATGCGCTTCGTAGTGGTCAAGTGACTCCGGCATGTCACTTCTGAGCCGACCAAGCGCTCGAAAGCTGAATAATTCCCAGTGATGAGCTAAGGGCGAGAGCTTGTGCAGGAGCTGATGCCGAGCGTGAAACCGAACCACGTGTCCCGTTGTTGTCGTGAACCTGTAGGTACGGAACCAAGAGAACCCGTAATTCCGTGGTGTGTCCACTCTACTCGCGGTGAAAGTACGAGCCTCGAAGGGCGGAAGCTTCCGATCAACTTCTCGAACTGCGTAGGTAGCTTCGCCGCGGGTGAACTGCCCCTGCCGAAGGAGCCAGAAGCTGACGGCGACCGCCGGGTTCAAGGATGTGGGACGGCCGCCGACGTTCTCAATTTCGAACTCTAGCCCTCCCAGCTCGACTGAGTCATCGTCCCTGAAGACACGCACGCGGAGGGACGGTCGGTTGATCAGGTATCGGAAGAGCTGGACTGCGTAAGAGAGCATGGGGGTCCGAGCTGCCGCTTAACGGATCGCGCTTCAGCTGCGGCGCGGTGAATAAGGAGCCACTCTCATCCTTACGAAGGGAAGGGCTTGGCAAGGATGGCCTTGAGCGCATCTCTATGATTTGCAGCCGACGCCGGCGTCTTCCCCTTGAAGTCCTTCGCGCCGTCCACGTGAAGCGTCAGGGCAGAAAGGTCACCGATTGCGCCCTGCTGACGCGCCACGAGGCCAATGCCCTGCCAGATGAGTTTCAGGTCCGACGTCTCCACGACATATGAGCTCGTCTCGACCCACTGCCAACCAGCCTGGATCAGCGCATTCTTGAGGGCTTCACCTTCGTTACCAGCACCACCTGCCCAGTCGACGTTCAGAACAGCACGATATTGGAAACTCATATGGCTCCAGCTGAATGGTGTAGCCTAACGGGGTGCACCCGAGCTGCGGCGCCGTGCAGTGTGGTTCACAAACAAAAGAGTACCACAAAGAGCCGCGGCGCCGCCAGCTTCGGGCGTTTGTTGGTTTGCGACCATCAGCCATGTGCGACATACCACTCCTGGGCTTTTCGAAGCTCATCCGCCCAGAATAGCACGCGGGCGGTCTCGTCACGGCTGCGAAAGAGCCCAAGCTCCTCAACGAGAAGCCAAAAACCCTCGCTCGGTTCTCCCGAAGTCTTGCTGGTCACCACGGCACTCGCGAGGATGCCATGCTTGGCGTACATGTCGAGGGAGATCTTGCCGAGGATCTCACCCAGAATCGCTCGGTCTAGATCGCGCCACTCCGGCACTCCGAGTTCAAATGGATGACCGTGCTCAACATTGGGAAGCCGTAGTTCGATTCCTTTGACGACGTCCGAATAGCTAATCGTTCCGCCCCGCCGAGCAGTTCGTGCGATCCGATCCGCGACCTCTGTTACTGCCTTACCCGCGCCATCTGCGTAGGGCCAGTTTCGGTCTCGTAGGATCGGTGGAATTCGAGATTTGGCCATAATGGTTGGCGCCTAAAGCTGCGGCGCGGTGAAGAAAGAGTAATCATTCCCTATTATACGCGCGCCGTCGGCTTCAGACGCCTGTGAGGCCGAATGCTCTAGAGACGACCCAATGCACGAGCAATTTCGTGAGCGACCGAACGAGACACGGCCAGCGCCGAATGATGAGCGGCAATGGCCTCATCGAGGGTGACAGGTGGGTTACCGTAACGAACGCCAGGGTCGCATTGGATCTCAGCCAGCACTGACGCGCTGACCGGCGGTAGCCCTAAACGTATGCAGTGCTCTGCTTGCCGGGCGAGATCATGGTTTCGCCCGGGCTGCTCACCACGTTGGATGATGTATGACTTAAGACTCTTCTCACCAGCCTGGAGGGACGCCCATTTGGCCTGACCGAAATGCATGGGAGGTTCGATCAAATGTCGCACGGCCGCGGCATGGTCGGTGAGCACTTCCCAGATTAGCTGGATGTCCTTGAGTCGCTCGAGGCGGTGAAAGGCTCCAAACGCGAGCAGCGCAATCTCGTGAATGTAAACGAGCTCGATATCTGTGAGCGATTCCTTCAAGCCAGACGCAAGTTGCTTGATGCTTTCAACGATGTTGAACTTCGAGGGCGGAGCCCCACCAGGTGGGACAGGCCCTCCTTCATCTGAAAGAAGGGTGCGGGACGCCAAAATATCCCAGCTACCGATGAGGCGCGGCAGCTCGAGGAGCCATGGATCTCCTCGCAGAAGCACAACGATGCTTCCCGGACTGAAAGACTGCTCCTGCCTGCTTCCGTAGCGTCGGTCGAACCACCGCTCCACCCGGATTGTCAGGTCATCGCCGGAGTAGACGCCGTCGTGCGGTTCGCGTCGTGGGTATGGGTGAACGAATGGCTCGCCTAGAGCGACTGCAAGCACCGACTCTGCCCTCATGACGCGCATTTCGATGGGAGTGCCGTCGGTTCGTAGTTCCAAGTCGACGCGCTCCATCAACGCTTCGAACTCGTTCTCGTTCGACGGATGCGCTTGACGTGCCATGAGAGTAGCCAATTCCGTTTAACGGTCGATGTAGCTGACCTGTCCATTCTACGAGCGGCGATTCGTCCTCGCCACATCAGCCTCGTGAAACGCAAATTCTACAATACGCTTCGAGATCATCACAACCTCCTGCGCTGCGTTCAGGGGTCGTTCGTTTGTGAGCCCGTTGTGAGTCGTTGTGAGTAGTTTTTCAGGCTCACGGGGCGAGCGTCGTCAAGAAAGTCGACCCCCTGATTTGCTCAGGGGGTCGATTGGTTTTCGTGTTTTTTTGTGCTCAATTCTGTTGTGAGTTTCGTTGTGATTCTGGTACGATTCCCGGTCGATCTTCGGGGTCCGAGTCACAACACCGATGGCCCAGAACATCGCGTAGTTGCTACTCTTTGTCGTGACTCCCCCGACAAATCGACTCCATGGGGTTCAGGGGGTCGCGGGTTGAGCTGCGGCCGCTGCGCGGCCTCGCTCCGCTTGACCGGCTGCGCCGGTCACCGGCGCTTCGCGCCGGACGCGTCAAATCCCGCCGTCCCGACCTAGTTGGGAAGAGCGATCGCGAGGAACGACCGACTCGCCGATCCCTGTCCTACCGGCGGCTTCTTCCGCGATCGCCGGCAGATTCCTTGGTAGCGGCCTGCTGCACCAGCTCGCGCCCCCAGCGCTCAATCGCCTGAGCCAAATCGCCGAACTCCCGTCCTGCGCGGGTCAGCTCGTAGGTGACGCGCACAGGCGGTCCAGCCTCGACACTCCGGACGAGCAGACGACGCGCCTCCAGCTCCTTGAGCCGAGCCGAGAGCACCTTGTCGCCGGGTCCTTTCGCGCGCTCGGACAGCTCGCTGAAGCGGAGCGGCCCGTCCTGCAGCACGTTGAGAATCAAGGCGTTCCACCGGCTCGACAGGATGTCGATGGCCGTCTGGAACGTCCTGCACTGTGAATCGATGCGTTTTGGCATTGGGCTATTGGGAACATAGTCCGGTCGCTTTCGGTTCGATAGTCGCACTCCAACAGAAAGCAATAGGTAACGTATGGCTCTCGGTCTCTTGATCATGCGCCTGGTCGTCGGGCTGACGATGGCGGCGCACGGCGCGCAGAAGCTATTTGGTTGGTTCGGCGGGTACGGTCTGACGGGCACCGGTGGATTTCTGGAACAGCTCGGCTTTATCCCCGGGCGCCGGAACGCGCTGTTCGCCGGATTGGCGGAGTTTGCCGGTGGGCTGCTACTGGCGGTTGGCCTCGCCACCCCGCTCGCGGCCACCCTCATCATCAGCGTAATGTTCGTCGCGATCGCCACCGTTCATCTGAAGCATGGCTATTTCAATCACAATCAGGGGTTCGAGTA
>WNGG01002912.1_pt1 | contig 19393 bp, 24 predicted proteins | sample 5400661 | NCBI WGS metagenome assembly WNGG01 (sample SAMN13153372, study PRJNA577476) | soil metagenome | isolation source: 100 cm soil or saprolite under Garry oak tree replicate 1 | place: USA:California | collected 2016-06-15
GTCGGCGCATACGGATTCGGATCGAGCCCGACGCCCCTGAACATCACCCACGACAGGCCGCCGAGCCACGGCGATCCGGGCGCGAACGCGAGCGAGTAGCCGATCACCACCCAGAGCACGCCGATCGCGCCCATGGCCACGATGCTCATCATCATCGTGTTGAGAGAGTTCTTGGAGCGAACGAGCCCGCTGTAAAAACACGCGAGCCCGACCGTCATGAGGAGCACCAGGGCGCTCGCGGCGAGCACCCACGCGGTATCGCCGGCGCTGATGACCGGGGGGGCGTCTGCGTCATGCTTCGTCGGCGGCGCGCAACGCCGCCTGCTGCACCTCGTTGGCGTTCACCGCGGTGAGCGCCTCGTTGTTCTGTTCGCCGGTGCGGATGCGAATCACCCGCTCGATCGGCTGGACGAAGATCTTGCCGTCACCCACCTCTCCGGTGCGGGCGGAGGACAGAATCGCGTCGATGCAGGGCTGCACGAACGGCTCCGAGCAGACCATCTCGATCTTTACTTTCTCGTGGAATTCCATGACGAGGGTCGTCCCGCGGTACTGGCTCACGATTTCATGCTCGCCGCCGTGGCCGCTCACGCGGCTGAGCGTGATGCCGGTGATGCCGGCCCGGAACAGCGCCGCCTTGACTTCGGGGAGCACCTCCGGGCGCACGATCGTCGTGATCAATTTCATCGTCACCTCCGAGCGTCGAACACGAGCCGCGATACGTCGCGCACTAGCGCGTGGGAGTCTTCGTCCTTCTGAATCCCCCCGGTCAACACGACGAGCACGTAACGGCGCCCGCGCGCACCGACGGGTTCGACCAACGCTGCGTCATGATAGACCACCTGCCCGATCCAACCGGTCTTGTGATAGACCCACGTTCCCGGCGGGAGACCCGCCGGAATCCCTTCGTTGAACTGTTGCTTCGCGAGAATCGCGAGCATCTCGCGGCAGGAGGCCGCGGAGGCCGCTGTGCCGTTCGAGATCGCGGCGAGCAACATCCCGAGATCGCGCGCGGTCGTCGTGTTGTTCAGCCCCGCGCGGTAGGCTTTGCCGTCTTCGACCCCGCGCAACACCAGGATTGAGTCGGCGCCGAGGGCATGCGCTGTCGCATTGGCGCGCTTCGCGTCCACTTTGGCGATCAGCAGGTTGGTCGCAAGGTTGCTCGACACCGTCTCCATCAGCTCGATCAGCTCGCGAATCGAAGCGCGCTGGCCCACCCGCTTGTAGAGCGATGAATCCGAGTCGTCGGTCACATCGAGCAGGTACGGCGAGCCGTCCACGATCGAGCGAAACGTGTTCGTGATCGTGATCGAATCGTCGAGCGACAGCAGTCCTGCGTCGCGATCGCGGAACAGCTGAATCATCACCGGAATCTTCATCGTGCTCGCGGCGTGGAACCGCACGCCAGAGCCGACGGTTAGGGAGTCGCCTGTTGCCAGATCGTGGTAGTAGACACCGACCGCACGCGCGGGCGCCCGGGCGATGCGCGCTTCAACCTGGGATCGAAGACTCGAATCGCTCTGGCTGGTGAGAAAGAGAAGAAGTAGCAATGACATACTGCGAAATAAGATACCGTATAGATTCCATCCCGTGAGCGAATTCGTTTTCGGCACCTACGACGCCGCCTTCGTACAAGCCATGTACGAGGAGTACCTCCGCGACCCGAATTCTGTGGGCCAGGAGTGGCGGGAGCTGTTCGAAAACGGGAAGCTGGCGGAGCTGCCGATCATCCCCGCAGTTCGTCGGGAAACGGGAAACGTGAAACGGGAAACGGAACAGGCTAGCGCACCTGGGCCTGCCGTGCCCCCCACGTTTCCCGTGTCCCGTGTCCCGTCTCCCGGTGCTACACCGATAACCGGCCCTGCCGCTCGGTTAGTCGCCAACATGACCGAGTCGCTGACGGTGCCGACCGCGACTTCGTTCCGCGACATCCCCGCCACCACGCTCGACGCGCGCCGCAAGGCGCTCAACGCCCAGCTCGCGGCGAGCGGCAAGAAGGTTTCCTTCACCCACCTGATTGGGTACGGGATCGTCCAGGCCGCCAAGCGGTTCCCGGTGATGACGCACCACTTCCAGGAAATCGACGGCAAGCCGCACCGCGTGGATCCGGGAGCGATCGGCCTGGGCCTCGCGGTGGACGTCGAGAAGAAGGACGGCAGCCGGGCACTGGTCGTGCCGGTGATCAAGCACGCCGAGACAATCGATTTCGCCGCCTTCCACGCTGCCTACGAGGCGCTGGTCGAGAAGGCGCGCACCAACCGCCTGATGCCTGACGACTTTGCCGGCGGCACGATTCAGCTGACCAATCCCGGCACACTCGGCACGGTCGCCTCGGTGCCGCGTCTGATGAAGGGCCAAGGCTCGATCATCGCGACGGGCACGATTCGCGAAATCGCCGGCACGAAAATTATCACCATCACCAGCACGTACGACCATCGGATCATTCAAGGCGCGGAGTCGGGAATGTTCCTTCGCACTCTCGACTCCCTCCTGCAGGGCGAAGAGCGGTTTTATGAGGGAGTGACGGAGAGCCTTGGTAAAGCGGGAAACGAGAAACGGGAAACGGGAAACGTGGTGGCACCTGAACCTCCCGCCGCACCCACGTTTCCCGTTTCTCGTGTCCCGTTTCCCGACGATCTCAAAAACGTGGCGGCCGCTTATGCGCTCGTCCGTGCGCACCGAAACTTCGGCCACCTCGCGGCGCACCTCGACCCGCTAGGCAGCGAGCCGCCTGGTGACCCATCGCTCGACATCGGCCGGTTGGGTCTCACGCCGGAGATCATGGCCCGCATTCCGGCTGAGGTGCTGCGGATCTACGTGCCCGGCCAAACCCTCGCCGACGCGTTGCCCGCGCTGCACGCGACCTACTGCGGTACCATCGCCTACGAAGTCGAGCACATCGGCAGCCATGAAGAGCGCATTTGGCTGCGCCAAGTCATCGAATCGGGACAGCACCGCCGGCCCCTTTCTCACGAGGGGAAGAAGCAGCTGTTGGCGCGTCTCACGGCGGTGGACGCGCTCGAGCGCTTCCTGCACAAGGCCTACCTCGGCCAGAAGCGGTTTTCGATCGAAGGACTCGACATGACCGTCCCGATGCTCGATTTCACGATCGAGCTCGCCGCCGCGCACGGGACTCGGAAGACGGTCATCGGCATGGCGCACCGCGGGCGGCTCAACGTGTTGGCGCACGTCGTGAACGTCCCGTACGAAACGATCCTCGCCGAATTCGAGGGCGGCCGCAAAGAGGAGACGCCGGAGAACGAAGGGGCGACCGCCGGGACCGGCGACGTGAAGTACCACCACGGCGCGGACGGGGTGTACCACACCGCCACCGGCGCGGACATGGCGGTCAAGCTTTCACCCAATCCGAGCCATCTCGAATCGGTGAATCCCGTTGTCGAGGGCCGCACGCGCGCCAACCAGACGGATCGGACCACACCTGCGGCGGAACACGAGATCAACATCGCGCTGCCGGTGCTGCTGCACGGCGACGCGGCGTTCGCGGGCCAGGGCGTCGTTGCCGAGACCTTCAACCTCGCGCGGCTGCGCGGATACACGACCGGCGGTACGCTGCACCTGATTCTCAACAACCAGGTCGGCTTCACCACCGACCCGCGCGAGGGTCGCTCCACCGACTACTCGAGCGATCTGGCCAAAGGTTTTGATGTGCCGATCATCCATGTCAATGCCGACGATCCCGAGGCATGCCTGGCGGCGGTACGGCTCGCGATGATGTATCGCGAGAAATTCCATGGTGACGTCGTCATCGACCTGGTCGGCTATCGCCGCTACGGTCACAACGAAGCCGACGAGCCCGCGTACACGCAGCCGACGATGTACGAGCGCATCAAGCAGACCCCGGCGGTGCGGGAGAAGTACGCCGCGCAGCTCGTGCAGGAGGGCATCGTAGACTCGGGCGCGGCGGCGGCCGAAGCGGAGGCCGCCTATCAGCGCCTCGCCGCCGTCCAACAGGCGGTCAAGTCCGGCCAGCGGGCGGACGAGCCGCAGCGCATTACGCGCCAGAGCGCGCCCGAGCCTGCCACGGCCGTCGCCGCCGATCTACTCAAGAAGCTCAACGACCAGCTGCTCGCTATTCCGGACGGCTTCGCCGTGCATCCCAAGCTGTTGAAGCAACTCGAGCGCCGGCGCGACGCGCTCACGTCGAGCGAGGGGATCGAATGGGCGCACGCCGAGGCGCTCGCGTTCGCGTCGTTGCTGGTGGAGGGCACGCCCATCCGCCTGACGGGCCAGGACACCGAGCGCGGCACCTTCAGCCAGCGGCATCTCGTGCTGCACGACATCCACACCGGCAACCGCTACGCGCCGATCCAGCATCTGCCCGACGCGAGGACGCCCTTCGAGCTCCATAACAGCCCGCTCTCGGAATACGCATGCCTGGGATTCGAGTACGGCTACGCGGTGGAGGCGCAAAACGCGCTGGTACTGTGGGAAGCGCAGTTCGGTGATTTCGCGAACGGCGCCGAAGTGATCATCGATCAGTTCCTCATCGCCGGGCTGGCAAAATGGGGCGAGACGTCGCGGCTCGGGCTGCTGCTGCCTCACGGCTACGAAGGTCAGGGACCCGAGCACTCCAGCGCCCGACTCGAGCGGTTCCTCGCGCTCGGCGCCGAGGGCAACATCCGGGTGGCGAACTGCACGACGCCGGCGCAGTACTTCCATCTGCTGCGCCGCCAGGCGCTCCACACCGAGATCCGGCCGCTGGTCGTGCTGACGCCGAAGAGCCTGCTGCGGCTGCCCGCGGCGAACTCGCAGCTCGACGACCTCGTCCTCGGCAAGTTCCGGTCGGTCGTGTGGGACCGGGATCGGACCTGGCCCGAGAAAGTGACGCGTCTGCTGTTGTGCAGTGGGAAGATCTATTACGACATCATCGCGTCGCCGCGCCGCGCCGAGACGCCGCACGTCAAGATCGGGCGCATCGAGTTGCTCTACCCGTTCCCGGGGACGGAGATCGGCGAATACGCCCGCCGCTATCCAAATCTCAAGGAAGTCGTGTGGGTCCAAGAAGAGCCGCGTAACATGGGCGCGCGCAAGTTCGTGCTGCCGAAGATCCGGGAGGTGTTGCCCCCCGCAGTCGCGCTGCTGGACGTCTCCCGGCCCGAGCGCTCGAGCCCCGCCGAAGGCTATCCCGCGGCGCACAAGGCCGAGCAGGAGCGGATTGTCGCCGCGGCCTACGGCTCCTAACGCCAGCATGCTTCAGTTTCAGGCCGTTCTGCGTTACTCGATCTTCGGGCTCGTCGCGCTCTCAGCGCTCGTTGCGCTCGGCTCGTGGCTCCTGCGGACGCGTCGCGTTTCGCCCTTCGGTGTGCTGGGCCGGAGGCTGCGGTCGGTCACCGATCCGATCGTCCGGCCCGTCGAGCGGCGGTTGGTGCGGATGGGAGGGAATCCCACGCACGCCGGCGGCTGGCTCGTCGTCATCACCGCGGTGGCTGGAATCGTGCTGTTGTCGCTGATCGGCTGGCTGGTCGGGACATTCCAGACGGCAGGTGCCGCGGCGAGCGCCGGCCCGCGCGGCACCTTCAGGCTGATCGTCGACCTCGCCTATCGTATCCTGCTTGCGGCGTTGATCGTTCGCGTGATCGCTGCCTGGTTCGGCATGTTCCGCTACTCACGCTGGGTGCGGCCCACCTACATCCTCACCGATTGGATCGTCGAGCCGATTCGTCGAGTCGTGCCGCCGGTCGGCGCCGTCGATCTCAGCCCGCTCGTAGCGATGATGGTCCTGAGCATCCTGCGGCAAATCCTGCTGTCCATGTTGAGGGGGTAGACGGATGAGACTGCTCAAGGTGCTGGTCAGCTTCATCGTCGGCACGATCGCCGGCGCGGTGGGCAGCAAACTCTTCGGCCCGTTCGGGGCGATCCTAGGCTTTATCGCCGGAGGAGTGGCGGCGTGGTGGGTGGTACAGCGGATGGCACTGTTCGAATGATCAATGAACAATGATCATTGATCAATGATCGCTGATTATTGAGTACCGATCATTCGCATCCGCTCGCGGATGCGCGTCTCCATATCAGGGAATGCGGAGCGCAGCTGCTCGAGCACCACGCGCGCGGAGTCCGGTTTTCCCGTGGCGACGTACGCGTCGGCCCTCAAAAAGCCAATGCGGAGCTGCAGCCGGCGATCATCCGCGGGCACCGGGAACCGCGCGAGCGCGGCCAACGCCGCGCGACCGTTGTCCCTGTCGCGCACGAGCGATTCGATCGCAAGCAACCGGACGCTCGTATCGTTGGGGAACTCGCGCTCCAGCTGGGCGAAGAGCGCCGCCGCGCGCGCGCTGTCGTGCTGGGCCCGCGCCTGCTGCGCCGCCTGATACAAGCCCGCCAGATACAGCCGGTTGACGTCCGTCGTGTCACCCGACCGAATGCCGACGCCGCCGGCGTAGTCGTAGACGAGATCGCCGCCCTTGTCTGCGGCCTTGAGGATCGCGGCGAAGCCAAATATCCCCACCACACCCGAGCCCCACAGCGCGACGCGCGCGATCTGCACGCTGCGCTTCTTGGCGACGAGCGCGATGATCTCGAGCAGCGCGACGACCAGGAAGACGTTGCGCGCCCAATGCCCCGCGTCCTCATGATCCATGACCGCCTGCCGGACTCCCGGAATGCGCTCGACCGGCCCGTGCGCGTCCGTTCCTGAGTGCACAGCCAAGAATGCGGCGGCGGCGCCGAGGATCAGCAGCGTCGCGGCCCCGGGACCTGTAAAGGGCGCGCGACCGGTGAGGGAGACCCAGCGAAAGATCACGCCGACGCTGAGGAGCGCGATCGCGAAGTGGACGATGACTGGGTGGTACGCACCGATGTTGGGCATCGGCAAAAGATCAATGATGAATGATCAATGATCAATGACCAATGATCATTGAGCGTTCGCGCGCCGCTTAGCGGGGTCGAATGGCGTCGCGCACGATGTCGTCCACCGCAAACTTGATGAACTCCGCGCGCTTATCGAGCCGGCGCTGTGTCTCGGCGCGCACCTCACCGAGGCGCCGCTCGATATCCTTGATTTCGAAGAGGCGCAGCTGGTTCTCGTAGTCAAAATGCGCGGCAATCACCTTCTCGATCTGACTCCGGATCGACTCGCGCTGCGTGTCCGCAGCAGCGCGGTAGGCGCGTTGGAGCGTGCGGGCCATGTACTCGAGGCCGAACATCTGCGTAACCAGCGCCGCCCGTGTGCTATCGCGCCGCACGAGATTCTGGACCACGTCGAACTGCACAGTCAGCTGCGCCACCTCCTGCCAGTATGCTCCCAGGTCGTTGGCTTTCAGCGACTCGAGCCAGGCGACGTTTGTTTCCACCGAGCCCTGACCCCGCTGCATCGAAATCAGGTTCAGGAACGCGCGTGCCGCAGCCTCGGCTTCGCGGGGACGCTGCTCCGCGATCCGCTGGACCTGCATCTGCATCGCTTGCGGATTGGGCATCGGGCCCTGGTCCTGCGCGCGAACGGCGCTCGCGAGCAGCAGGCCCGCGCCTGCAAGCAACAATTGGCTAGTTCGGCAAGGCATACGACCGCTCCTGTTCCAGTCGAGTGAGTTGAGCATCGATGTCTACCACGGCGTTCCCTCCCGCGACGTAGCCCGCCGTAGCCGACCACACGGTCGTCGGATTCCAGCCGCGTGCGGCGACATTGCCAGAGGGCGGGGTGCGGGTGACTAGGACGCCGGCGACGGCAGCGGCAGCGACGAGCGCGCCGAGCGCGGCCCACCTCACGACGCGTGGCCGTCGTTCCGGCAGTGCAACCTCGAGCGCGACGCGCGCGCGCTCGAGCTGCGCCAGCTGGTCCACGCACGCTGCGCAAGCAGCGACATGTGACTCGATTTCGCTGCCGAGCGGCTCTGCAAGCTCGCCATAGGCGAGGAGCAGGAGCTGGTCTTCGGTCGGATGATTCATCGGTAGTTCTCCAATGCCGCGCCGATACGGGCGAGCGCGGCGCGCATTTGCGTCAACACTGTGCCGAGCGGCCGGTCCAGGCGGTCGGCGATCTGCTGGAACGTGACGCCGCGGTGCCGAAGCTCCACGACCTCACGTTGTGCGGGTGGGAGCACGCGTACCGCCTCTCGGACAGCGGCGCGTAGCTCGCGTTCCAAGAGTCGCGCGTCCGCCGCGTCAGCCAAGCGCGGCTCTCCCGACTCCAGCACGACCGCCGCGCGACGCCGCACGAGCTCACGCCGCAAGTGGTCGCGCCAGACATTGGCGGCGATGCGAAACAGATAGCCACGCGCGTTGCCGTTCAATGACAGCCGGGGTGACGCCGTCACGAGGCGCGCAGCCACTTCTTGCAGCATCTCTGCGGTCAAATCGGCGTCCCGGCAGCGCGCGCCGAGGAAGTTTCGGAGCGCCGGCGTGTGCTCCGCCAGGAGTTGTTCGGCCGCGATATGACTCATGGTCACCTAAGAGTACGCGCGAAGGGGGTTATTATTTTCCCTTGTGACTACCACCTTCCGAGCCCTCCTGGCCGACGGCCGCGTCCACGTCTTCGACGGGGCTATGGGCACGATGCTGTACGGCAAAGGCTTCTTCCTCAACGTCTGTTACGACGAGCTGAACCTGAAGCAGCCGCGCCTCGTGCAGGAGGTGCACGCGGCGTACGTGCGCGCCGGCGCCGAAATCCTCGAGACGAACACGTTCGGGGCCAACCCGCTCAAACTGAACAGCTACGGGCTGGCCGACGAGACGGAGAAGATCAACCGCACCGCCGCGGAGCTGGCGCGTGCGGCGTCGGGTGGTAAGGCGAGTGTCGTGGGCGCGATCGGGCCGCTCGGCATCCGCATCGAGCCGTTCGGTCCCACGTCAAAGCTCGAGGCCCAGGCCCTGTTCGCCCGGCAAGTCCAGGGACTGCTCGGCGGCGGCGTCGACGGATTCATCCTCGAGACGTTCAGCGACCTGGACGAAATGCACGCCGCGCTGCTGGCGGTACGCGCCGCGTCCGACCTGCCGGTTGTTTGTCAGATGACGGTCGGCACCGACGGCCTCACGTATTACGGCACCGACCCTGACACGTTCACCAAGCAGCTGGCGGCATGGGGCGCGGATGTGATCGGGGTGAACTGCTCGGTGGGACCGGCGGGCGTGCTCGAAGCCGTCGAGAAGATGGTCAAGGCAACGGAGCAGCCGGTCTCCGGGCAGCCGAACGCCGGTCTGCCCAAGGATGTCGGCGACCGCAAGATCTACCTCGCCTCCCCCGAGTATATGGCGAGCTACGCGCGGCGCATGATCGAAGCGGGCGCGCGCTTCGTCGGCGGTTGCTGCGGCTCGACGCCGGAGCACATCAAGAAGATTCGAGACTACGTCGCGAGCGTCGTGCCGCGCCAGCCGAGTGCCGTCGTCTCACGCGCGCAGGTGCAGGCGCCGCCCGACATCACGCCGGTGCCGCTCGCCGAGAAGTCGCACTGGGCGGCGAAGCTCGCGCGGGGTGAGCTCGTCACGAGCGTAGAGATCGTGCCGCCCAAGGGCGTGGATCCGAAACCGATGCTCGAGCAGGTGCGCGCGCTGAAAGCCGCGGGCGTCGACGCCGTGAACGTGCCCGACGGGCCGCGCGCGCAAAGTCGTATGGGCGTGCTGCCGTCGGCACTCTTGATCGAGCGCGAAGTCGGGATGGAGACGGTGATCCACTACTGTTGCCGCGACCGCAACCTCCTCGGCATGCTCTCCGACATCATCGGCGCTCATGCCGCGGGGCTGCGCAACATCTTGATCATCACGGGCGATCCGCCCAAGATGGGACCGTATCCCGAAGCGACGGCGGTGTTCGACATCGACTCGATCGGGCTGACGAATCTCGTCTACCGCCTGAATCAGGGACTCGATCCCGGGAACAACCCGCTGGGCGGCGCCACCAGGTGGGCGATCGGCGTCGGGGTGAACCCCGGCGCGAGCGATCTGGATCGCGAGCTGTCGCGCTTTGCGTGGAAGGTGGACGCGGGAGCGGAGTTCGCCGTCACGCAGCCGGTGTTCGACGCGCGCCAGCTCGAAGCGTTTCTGACGCGCGTCGAGCAGTTCAAGACGCCGATCGTCGCCGGTATCTGGCCGCTCATCTCGCTCCGCAACGCCGAGTTTCTGGCGAACGAGGTGCCGGGCGTGTCGGTGCCCGACGAAGTGTTGCAGCGCATGCGGAAGGCGCAGGAAAGAGGAAAGGAAGCCGCGCTTGCCGAGGGTGTGGCGATCGCGCGCGAGATGTTCACGAAGGTGAAGCAACTGGTGCAGGGAGTCCAGGTGAGCGCGCCGTTCGGACGTGTCGAGGTGGCGCTGCAGGTATTTCAGTAGATACCATCCCGGAGCCATGCCGGAGCTCCCCGACATCACGATCTATCTCGAAGCGCTGGAGCCGCGCATCGTCGGCCAACCGCTCGAGCGCGCGCGCATCGTCAGTCCGTCGCTGCTGCGCACCGTCGATCCACCGCTGAGCGCGGCAGAAAGCCGCAGGGTCGTGGGACTGCGACGCCTGGGGAAGCGCATCGTGTGGCAGATGGACGGCGACATCTTCCTCGTCTTCCATCTGATGATCGCCGGTCGCTTCAAGTGGCGGCCCGAAGGCACTCGCCCACCGGCCAAAGTCGGCCTCGCGTCGTTCGACTTTCCCTCCGGAACGCTGCTGCTCACAGAGGCGAGTCCTAAGAAACGCGCGTCGTTGTACGTCGCACGCGGCGAGGCAGGGTTGGCCGCGCATGACCCCGGCGGGCTGGACGTCCTAGGCGCCGACGTCGCGGCGCTCAGGATGCGGCTGGAATCCCAGTCGCATACGCTCAAGCGCGCACTCACCGATCCCCACCTCTTCGATGGCATCGGCAACGCGTATTCAGACGAGATTCTCCACGCGGCGAAGCTCTCGCCGTTTCAACTCTCGACCAAGCTCTCGGATGAGGAGGTCGCGCGACTGCACGGCGCCACGCAGCGCACGCTGCGGGAATGGATCGATCGTCTACGCAACGAGGCTCGCGGCGATTTCCCCGAGAAGGTCACCGCGTTCCGCAAGGAGATGGCAGTGCACGGTAAGTACAAGGAGCCCTGCCCCGTCTGCGGGTCGCCCGTGCAGCGTATTCGCTACGCGGCCAACGAGGCGAATTACTGCGCGACCTGTCAGACCGGCGGACGCGTACTCGCCGATCGCTCACTGTCTCGGCTGCTGAAGGCGGACTGGCCCCGCTCGCTCGAGGAATGGGAAGCAAGGATCGGCGGGTGAGTCTCCGGCGCGCGCTGCCCGCGGACGCGCAGGCCGTCGGCCGAATCCATGTGGAGTCGTGGAATGTCGCCTATCGCGGCATCATGCCGGACGACGTCATCGCCCGGACGGACCTCGCCTATCGAACGAAGTTTTGGGCGGAGCGCATCGCCGACCAGGCGTGGCCAGTGTTTCTGATCGAGGAAGACGGCGACGCGGTCGCCTTTTGCCAGATGATTCCGACCCGTGACACGGACGATGACCCCACGCGCGTCGGCCATATCACGTCGCTACATGTCCTGCCCCATCTGCGAGGTCACGGTTACGGTCGCACGCTGATCGATCACGTGTGTGCTGAGTTTCGGCGGCGCGGATTCGCGGAGGTGACGCTGTGGGTGCTGGAAGAGAACCGCGACGCGCGGCGGTTCTACGAAAAACGCGGCTTTCATCTCGACGGCGGCACGCGTTGGTATGCTCGTACACAGGTGCCCGAGGTACGGTACCGCATTAGACTTCCGATTCCACTCTGACGCTGAGGAGCTGCACCGTGCGACGTGTTCTGCCCGCTACCCTCTTCCTTGCCGCACTCGCCACAATCACCGGTGCCGCCCAGGGCTTCCCGCAGCCATCGGGCTTTGCCGTCGACGATCCCGTGCTCCGCCGCATCTGGGCGATCGAAACCGACAGCTCGCAGTTGCCGCGCCTCGCACAGGTGCTGTTCGACTCGCTCGGTCCCCGGCTGACGGCGTCGCCCGGCATGGCGGCGGCGCAGAATTGGCTCCTTGCGACGTACACGGGCTGGGGAATCGCGGCCCGCAAGGAGCAGTACGGCACGTGGCGCGGCTGGCGGCGCGGCAAGTCTCACATCGATCTCGTCGCCCCGCGCGCGCGCACGCTCGAAGGCACGATGCTCGCCTGGAGCCCGCCGACGCCCAAGGGACGAGCCGTGCGCGCGCCGGTGATCGCGCTGCCCGACGTCGCCGATTCGAGCGCCCTGGTGGCCTGGCTGCCCCAGGCGCGCGGCAAGTTCGTCCTGGTCTCATTTGCCCAGCCGACCTGCCGGCCCGACGACAGCTGGGAAAAGTGGGCGACCCAAGCGACGGCTGACTCGCTCAAGGCGCGGCGCACTGCAGCCCAGCAGGCCTGGCAACAGCGGTTGCAGCGGACCGGCTATGCCACGGGTGCAGGCGTCGCCGGAGTCGCTGGTCTCACGCGCCGCCTCGAAGCGGCCGGTGCCGCGGGAATCGTCGGCAGCTTCTGGTCGCAAGGATGGGGCGTGCAGAAGATCTTTTCCGCTTTCACCGACCGCGCACCTGTCCTGGATATCGCGTGCGAGGATTACGGGCTGCTGTATCGGCTCGCGGAGAACAAGCAGGGACCCGTCATTGAAGTCACCGCAGAGTCTCAAGGTCTGGGCGAAGTGCCGGTCTTCAACGTCATCAGCGAAGTCAGGGGCAGTCAGCTCCCCAACGAATACGTCATGCTCTCGGCACACTTCGATTCGTGGGATGGCGGCTCAGGCGCGACCGACAACGGCACCGGCACGATCATGATCATGGAAGCGATGCGAATCCTGAAGCAGGTCTATCCGAACCCGCGCCGCACGATTCTCGTGGGGCACTGGAGCGGCGAGGAACAGGGCTTGAACGGCTCCCGCGGCTACGTGCACGATCATCCCGCCGTCGTGACCGGCCTGCAGGCGCTGTTCAATCAGGACAACGGCACGGGGCGCGTGGAGAGCATGAGCGCGTCGGGATTCCCCGATGCCGCGGCGAGTCTCGCGCGCTATCTCGCGCGCGTGCCGGCCGACATCACCCGCAACATCAAGTTTGGCTTCCCCGGCAATCCGAGCGGCGGCGGGACTGATCACGCGTCGTTCGTTTCGTGCGGCGCGCCGGGATTCGGCCTCGGCTCGGGCGACTGGGACTACGGCCGCTACACCTGGCACACCAACCGCGACACGTACGACAAGATCAGTTTCGACGACATCAAGAACAACGCTGCGCTCGCGGCGATGCTGGTCTATCTGGCGTCCGAGGACACGGTCCGCGTGTCGCGCGAGAAACGCACCGTTTTCTCATTGACGCCGAGTGGCCAACCGGGCGCGTGGCCGGAGTGCCGTGATGCCCAGCGCACCACGCCACCGTTGGTGCCGGTGCCCCCTCCACCACCTCCACCTGCCGCAAGGCCGTGAGCTTCGCGGATTATTTCTCCGGCGTTTCCGCCGCCTACGCGGCCTTCCGGCCCCGGTACCCGGACGCGCTGTTCGACTTCCTCGTGCAGGCGGCGCCGGCCCGCGACGACGCGTGGGACGCAGGCACCGGCTCGGGCCAGGCGGCTGTGGGGCTGGCTCGGCTTTTTACGCACGTCATCGCGACCGACGCCAGCAGCAGCCAGATCGAGCACGCCACGCGTGATCCGCGCATCGACTACCGCGTCTGTCCCGCGGAGTCGTGCGACCTGGACGACCGGTCCGTCGATCTCGTCACCGCGGCGCAGGCGCTCCACTGGTTCGACCGCCCGCGGTTCTGGACGGAGGTCCGGCGCGTTTTACGGCGAAACGGCGTGATCGCGGTGTGGACCTACGTGATGCTCGAGATCGCGCCACGGATCGATGAAATCGTGCGCCATTTCTACCACCACGTGGTGGGCCCGTACTGGCCGCCGGAACGGCGGATCACCGAAGAGCGTTACCGGACCATCGAGTTTCCGTTCGCCGAATTTCCGGCGCCCAACTTCGTGATTGAGCAGTCCGTACTTCTGGATGACGTCGCCGGCTACGTGCGCACCTGGTCGGCCACGCGAGAGTTCATCAAGCAACACCGCGAGGATCCGGTAGAGCGCCTGGTCACCGAGCTCGGACCAGCCTGGGGCGATCCGCACAAATCACGGTTGGCGCGCTGGCCGGTAGCCATGCGGGTGGGGAGGATCGAATGAAAGACTGGATCACCAATGTCATCACGCGCGAGCTGAAGGCGCTGCGCCGCGAAATCGAATCGTACCCGAACGACGACGACCTGTGGGAGATTCCGGCCGGGATCGCCAACCCGGGCGGGAATCTCGCGCTTCATCTCGCCGGCAATCTCCAGTATTTCGTGGGCAACGTGCTCGGCAAGAACGGCTACGTGCGCAACCGCGACGCCGAGTTCGGCAGTCGCGACATTCCGCGCGCCGAGCTGCTGCGCGAGATCGACAACGCGATTGCCGCCGTGGAGTTGGGCCTGAGCCAGGTCCGGGAGGAGGATCTAGCCAAGCCGTTTCCCGAGAAAGTTGGCGGCGTCAGCTCGTCCACCGGTGCCTTTCTCGCCCACTTCGCGACGCATCTCGCCTACCATCTCGGCCAGGTGGACTACCACCGCCGCATTATGACCGGTGAAGGGAAGACCGTGAAAGCGATGGCGCTCACGGAGCTCGATGGGAAGTCGCCATGAATGGGCGCGTCGTCGGACGCCCCGAGCCCGACGAGATCCCGTCGCATTATGTCGGCTACATCAAGCGCGTGCCGGAGCTCGATCCGGTGATGGTGTGCGCGGCGCAGATCGAGGAGACGGTCACGATGCTGCGCGGCCTCTCCGAGACCGATGCGATGTACCGCTATGACCGCGGCAAGTGGAGCATCAAGGAAGTCGTCGGCCATCTCGCCGACGTCGAGCGCATCATGGCCTACCGGGCGTTGCGCATCGCGCGCGGCGACACGACGCCGCTACCCGGATTCGACGAGAACGCCTACGTCCCCGTCGCCAAGTTCGATACCCGCTCGCTCGCCGATCTCGTCGGGGAGCTACGCAGCGCGCGCGCAGCGACACTCGCGCTGCTGCGCACGTTCGATGCCGACGCGTGGCAGCGCCGCGGCACGGCGAGCGGCAAGCCGGTCAGCGTGCGCGCGCTCGCGTTCATGATTCCCGGACACGAGCGCCATCATGTCGAGATCCTGCGAACGCGGTACGGCGTGGGAGGCGTGGCATCGTCATGAAAGTCGGCATCCTGGGCACCGGACAAGTCGGGCAGTCGCTCGCCGCAGGTTTCACGAAGTACGGCCACGAGGTGAAGCTCGGTCACCGCGATCCGAAACAGTCGTTCGCCGATGCCGCGACATTCGGGGAGGTCGTCCTGCTGTGCACGGCGTGGGCCGGAACCGAGGGTGCGATCAAGCTCACCGACCCAAAGAATCTCGCGGGCAAAGTCGTCATCGACGTCACGAACCCCCTCAAGCCTACGGCGACGGACCCATTCGCGCTCGCCCTCGGCTTTGAGGACTCGGGCGGCGAACAGGTGCAGCGGTGGCTACCACAGTCACGCGTGGTGAAAGCCTTCAACATCGTGGGTAACTCATTGATGGTCGATCCGAAACTCCCCGGCGGACCACCGGATATGTTCATCGCCGGCAACGACGCCGCCGCGAAGCAAACCGTCACGCGGATCTGCACGCAATTCGGCTGGCTTGTCGTGGACATAGGCGGGATCGAACGTTCGCGAGTCCTTGAACCCCTGGCGGTGTTGTGGTGCGTCGTGGGTTCCAAGCTCGACTGGCGGGAACAGGCGTGGAAGCTGTTGCACGAGTAGATTGGGGCGGGCTCAAACAAGGATTCCGTCGTGGTCATGACACTCGTTCTCGCGGCATTGATGCAGCAGCCGGCGGCACCCCCCGCACCGCCGCCAGGACCCCCAGCACTCGCGGTCGGCGCCGTGGCTCCCGACTTCGCGCTCCCCGGCGCCACGCGCTACGGCACGCTCAAGAACCCCGTGCGGCTCAGCGACTACAAGGGGAAGACGGTGGTCCTCGCGTTCTTCTTCAAAGCGCGAACGCGTGGCTGAACGGCTCAAATGAATGCGTACCGTGATCAGTACGCACAGGTGTTCAACAAAGGCCGCAACGTCGTCCTTATCGCCATTAGCGCAGATCCGGATACGGCGCTCGCCTCCTGGGCACACGATGCGGATTATCCGCCCCTCTTTGCGAGCGATACCGGTTCAGCGGTGGGAAAAGCCTACGGCGCCTTCAATGCCCAGTACAAGCTCGACAACCGCAATCTGTTCGTGGTAGGTCCGGATGGAAGAATCGCCTATCGGGCGACGCCGTTCCGGGAGATCGATCCGACGTCGTATACGGAATTAGGGGCTGCGATTGCGAAGTTAGCGCCAGCCGACACGACAGCGCATTAGGGGCGGCGAGCGGGCGCCGATGGGGCGGCGATGGGGCGGCGCAGAGCCGTTTCCATCGCCGCTTCGATGTTCTGATCGGCACCGACTCCCGTATAGACCACTTTGCCGTTGCCATCGAGCACCGCGATGTACGATGTAGAAGGAGCCTGGAAAGCCCGCACCGCTGCGCCGTTGCCATCCCACAGAAACGTGAAGGGCATGGGATGGCTCTCGAGGTGCCGCCGCACGCTGTTCTTGCTCTGATTCACCGCGACTGCGACCACGAGAAACTCCGCGCGATCACCGAACTTCTTCTGCGCCGCCTCCATCCTCGGCAGCAGCTCGGCGCAGATCGGGCACCACGTTGCCCAGAACTCGACGATGACCGGCTTTTTGCCGATCCACTGTGCCAGCGCCACCGAATCGCCGTTCAGGTTTTCGAGGGTCACAGCCGGCGGCGTCTCGCCAACCGGAATGCCGATAATGTCCTGAGCGTGCAGCGAGACGGGTGCACAGAGCAACGCCGCGACGAACCACGCACCACGCACCACGCACGTTTTCACCAGACCTGCCCCGCTTTGACGAAGTAGTACTCAGCCATGAGCAGTAGAACCACGCCCGCCACCTTTTTGATCCATGACATCCACGCGCCGGCGCGGGGCAGCGCCGCAAGCGCACCCGAGAAGAACCCGACCACGACGAGCAGGGCCGACATGCCCAGCGAAAACACGAACAGGTACAGGAATCCGAGCACGGCGCTGCGCGTCGTCGCGACCCAGGTGAGCACCGCGGCGAATGCCGGCGCCCCGCACGGCGCCGCGACGAGTCCCGACGTCGCACCGAGGAGAAACACCGCCGGATAAGAGCCCCCGCCGAGGCTCCCCGCCCAGGCGGAGAGGCGCGCGGGCAGCCGCACGGGAATGACGTCGAGCAGCGCGAGCGCGAAGACGAGCAGCAGGTTTCCGATGACGAGCCGCGCCCAGAAGCTCGCGCCGATCGTGCCGAACAACGAACCCGTCATCCCGGCGATCATGCCGAGCAGCGCGTAAAAGAGCGACAGCCCGCCCACGTACGTGAGCGTCAGGCCGAGTGTGCGTCGGCGCGTCCGTCCCGGGGCGTCGACGCCGGCCAGTGTCCCGGCGGTGATCGGGATCATCGGGTAGATGCACGGATTGAGACTCGTCACCACGCCGGCCCCGAACAGCAATGCCACGGCGACGAGCGGTTGGTTTTGCAACGCCTCGGAGATTCCCACGGCCGGGATAATAACACTGGAGGGCGATCGCGGCGTATCTTGTAAGACAAACCTCAAGGACTTCCTACGATGACGCGTCGAGCAATCATCACCGCAATGGTCTCCGGCGCTCTTGCGGTCGCGCCGCGTGCCGCTGCGGCGCAGCAATTCACCCGTCGAGCGCCCATCGCCGCGGTCTCCGCACCGGTCCTTCTCGATACGACCGGGTTGTTCTTGGAGCGTGCCGCCCGCGTCGGCGAAGACATTTTCGTCACCGGACAACCAACGGAGCGCGCGCTCCGCGAGCTGCGGGAACAGGGCGTGACGACCGTTGTGAACTTGCGCACACCGGAAGAAATGACGAGAAACGTCAAGTTCGACGAGGCGGCGCTCGTTGCGTCGCTCGGAATGCGGTATGTGTACCTGCCCGTGCGAGGGAACGATCAGTACCCGTACTCTCCCGCAACCCTGGCGAAGTTCGCGGATGCCGTAAGCAACGCAAAGGGCAAAGTATTGCTCCACTGCACCGTCGCGTGGCGGGCGAGTCACCTGTGGGCCGCGTACCTGATCGACCGTGGCATCCCGGTCGACTCTGCTCTCGCGAACGCGCGGGCGATCAATCTCATGGACGACCACCGCATGGGCTCGAATGGGCGCCAACCGGTCGAGGACTTTCTCGACAAGTCGCTGCCCACGCTCGGTCACCCGCCGCGTTAGAGGACGTGAGTCGCACAGCGCTCGTTGCCGGCGCGACCGGTCTGATCGGGGGTCATGTCCTCGACCTGCTCCTCGCCGATGCACACTGGTCGCGGGTCGTCACCGTCGGTCGCCGCACCACACCCCAGCGACACGACAAGCTCGAACAACGGGTGCTGGACCTGGGCGCGCTCGAAACGGCGAGCGACTTGCCGCATGGGGACGACGTGTTCTGTTGTCTGGGAACCACCATCAAGCAGGCGGGGTCGCAGCAGGCGTTTCGTCTAGTCGATCACGCCTTCGTAGTCGGATTGGGCCGCGCCGGGCTCCGCGCCGGCGCCACCCAGTTCCTGCTCGTCAGCGCCATCGGCGCCGATCCAGAGTCCCACGTCTTTTACAGCCGTGTCAAAGGCGAAACAGAGGCGGCGATCCGACAGCTTGCATATCAAGGCATCCAGATCTTCCGCCCCTCCCTCCTGCTCGGCGAGCGAGCCGAGTTTCGTCTTGGCGAGCGGATCGCGATGCTCGGCGCACCGGTGTTGCCGGCGCTGCTCTTCGGGAGGCTGCGGCGCTATCGCCCCATTCAGGCCAGGGCAGTGGCGCGGGCGATGGTCACGATCGCCCACGAGGCGCCGCGCGGTCCCAATGTGTTCGAGTACGACGCGATGCGCGTCAGCGCGGCATGACCACCGATCCATTCCTCGCGGCCGCCATCGCCGAAGCGGAACAGGGTCGGCGCGAAGGCGGCATCCCAATCGGATCGGTGATCGTGTCGCAGGGCAAGATCATCGGACGTGGGCACAATCGCAGAGTGCAAAAAGGCAGCGCCGTGCTGCACGGAGAGATGGACGCACTCGAAAACACCGGCCGGCAGCCGGCGTCGGTGTATCGGGAGGCGACTCTTTATACGACGCTTTCGCCCTGCGCGATGTGCAGCGGCGCGATTCTGCTGTATCGGATCCGGCGCGTGGTCATCGGAGAGAACAAGACGTTTCTGGGCGAGGAGGCGCTCCTGACGAGCCGCGGCGTGTCACTCGAGGTGCGTCAGGATCCGACCTGCATCCGCATGATGACGGAGTTCATCCGGACGCACCCCGAGCTGTGGAACGAGGATATCGGGGTCTAGCGACGCCCGCCCCGCCGTACCGTCA
>WNGG01005186.1_pt1 | contig 19387 bp, 19 predicted proteins | sample 5400661 | NCBI WGS metagenome assembly WNGG01 (sample SAMN13153372, study PRJNA577476) | soil metagenome | isolation source: 100 cm soil or saprolite under Garry oak tree replicate 1 | place: USA:California | collected 2016-06-15
GCCGTGAGCGAGAAACAGGCGCGCACCGCCTCTGGGCGGCTCGTGCGTTTCAACTTCGATCCCTCTGATCGCCAGCAGATTTCCATGACCCAACGAAATGGAAAAAATGCGCCGATTCAGGGAACCAGCGCCGATATTCTCAAACGGGCGCTGCGATTACTCAGAGAGGAACTGCGCGGGACTTCAGCAAGAATTGTAAACATCATTCATGATGAAATCGTAGTAGAAGTCGACGGAGGAGAGGCCTGCGAGGTCGCGCAGAAGGTGGAGCAAGCAATGTGCGTTGCCGGTGAGGAATATTTGAAGACCGTGCCGGTGAAAGTTGAGTCGCAAATCGCTTCTGAATGGGCGAAATAGCCTGCTCCGACGTGTTTAGAGTCGGGCTACCGCCCGACCCGGCAGGCGGTAGCCTGCCGCTAAACGAGCGCGAGATATTTTGCCTATTAGAGTCATATAACTGGCGCTTTCTAACGACTAATAAATGAACACGGAAGTCTTCCGTGAATATTGACCCGATGGACATCGCGGAGCTCAAGGCTGAGCTGGAGAAGCTCCATGGCTCCAGTTTCGGCTGGGCGGTTAGTTGTTGCCGGCGCGATCGAGAAATGGCGGAAGAAGTCCTGCAGACGGTTTATTTGAAGATCCTTGAAGGAAAGGCGCGCTATCGCGGCGACTCGAGTCTAAAGACCTGGTTGTTTTCAGTGATTCGCAAGACGGCAATCACTGAGCATCGAAAACGGATCCTGCGCCTCGTCAGGTTTGCGAGCGAGGGACAAACTGCCGAACCAGTTTCTTTGACGGATGGTCAGGCAAAAGCCTTCGAAAAATCTGAAGAGCAGAAGCGTTTTCAGCAAGCTTTGAGAAAACTGCCAGCCCGCCAGCGAGAGGCTCTGCATCTTGTTTTCTACGAAGATGCAAGCCTAAGCGAAGTGGCAAAGGTCATGGGAATTTCGATCGGATCGGCGCGCACCCATTACGAGCGCGGTAAGAAGAAACTGCGAGAATCTTTGGGACAGACGGAAGTCGCATATGGAATTGGTTGGCGAGGAAAAGAGAATCCAGGCGCTGTTTAGCGAACTGCGCGCTGAGGACGAGAGCCTGACCGAGCGGTTTGCCACGTTGTGGGATCGCGCTGAGGCCCAAACTTCAGCCGTGCGCGCACCGTTCCGGTTGTCATTGGTTTATGCGACAGCGTTCTTCGTCCTGGTTGCAATTTCATCGGTTGCGGTCTGGCGAGGATTCTGGCGCAAGTCTCAGCCGGCCGCTCAAGCGAACAATAATCTGATGACTCCGAACAGCTTCTCGAAACAAACACCAACAGAGCCGGCTGTCGTCCAAACAGGCGATGAACCGCCACGCATCACACGAAAGCCTGTGCATCAGAGTTTGCCGGCGCGTCGTCTGTTGGCCTTGAGCTCCGCGAATAAGAAAGCCGCGAGCGAAGCCGCCGCCATCTCGCATTGGCAATCACCGACTACGGCGCTGTTGCGTTCACCCAGTGACGAAATCTTTACCTCGCTTCCGCAGTTGGATGAAAACGCGAGCGAGTTGAAATCATTCTTAGGCAAGACACCCAAATGAAGGAGGAATGAATGAGCAAAATCGTAATCAGAATTGGGCTGCTTCTTTCCGTCGTCCTGTTGAGCGCGGTCCTGGCATCCGCACAGCAGCCGCCGCAACCCGCCGAGGGACCAATGCCCCAGGAGCAGCCGCGGCCGGCAATGGCGCCGCATCCGCCTATGGATCCTCTGGGCGGATTGATGTTCCCGCCGGAAATGATCATGCAGCATCAGCGCGAACTCGGACTGACTGACGAACAGAAAACATTCATGCGCAGCGAGATCAATCGAGTCAGCGCGCGCTTCAATGATTTGCAGTGGCAGTTGCAGGACGCCATGGAGGCGCTGCATGACAGCATGAAAGCAAACCCGGTTAATGAACAGCAGGCGATGGCCCAACTGGATAAAGTGCTGGACACCGAGCGCGAGATCAAGCGTTTGCACATGGAGCTCGCCATTCGCATAAAGAACCGGCTCACGCCCGAACAACAAGAGAAACTTCACGCCGGCATGCACATGATGATGGGTCCTGGACCGGACGGCCCGGGAAGAGGACCCGGCCGTGGACCTGGTGGCCCTTCACCAGCGCCGGGACAAGCGCCGCGGCCGGAAGGTCAGCCGCGACCGGATGAGCCACCAATCCCCTAATCCCGAAACTCTAATCACAAGCTGGAACATGAGACAGGCCAGAGCAGTTAGCGCTGGCCTGCTGTTGCTTTTGCGCTTGAAAAGGACGTGCTTGACAGTGCGTGCGCCGCTCCCATAGTCTTCGATGGCATGGCGACGAAGACAGAATGCGGCCGGAAGGCGGAGCAGCGGCGAATTATTTTTCCATCGCTGCTAATTGTCCTGGGCCTGCTGGTGGTCGTGGCAACGGGGTCGGCGCAACAGAATCCGCCGCCGAAAAATCGCTACGAAGTCCTGCTGGAAAAGCTCAAGAATAAAGATCAATCGCTCGACTTCAAAGATCTGCGGCTGGCTTACACTGAGACTTCCCACTACAGCCCGTATGGCTCGGACAAAGAATCTCAAAAAGCCATGTTTGCGGCCATTAAGGCCAGCCAGTGGGACGAAGTTCTGAAGCAATCAGCAGCAACTCTCGATCGAAACTACCTCGATATTAACGCGCACTTTGGTGCATTTCTCGCGAACCAGGGCAAAGGAGTAACAGAAAAAGCCGAGTTCCATAAGTTCGTGGCCAGAGGTCTGCTGGACTCAATCCTAAATTCAGCTGACGGCAAGAGTATGGACACCGCCTTTGTCGTGATTTCGACGGACGAAGAGTATGCTCTGTTCAGTGCGTTGGGCTTGCGCGTAACTGCCCAGGCGTTAATAAATGAAAAGGGCCATAACTACGACAAGATGACCGCCGGTCGATCCGAAAACAAATGAAACTCTCATCTATTATTTCAATATTGACAAACCATTTAACTGGCTCGGCAACAGCCTGAAGCAATAAATCATTGCCCGCACCCTCAAACGAATCCCTCAGATGATGAAAGATCAGCTTAGACAAAAAATTTCCGAAAAGAGCGCGCGCGTCGGCGTCATCGGTCTCGGCTATGTAGGACTGCCGCTGGCGGTAGAATTTTCTCGCGGCGGACTTTTCACGACCGGATTTGAGGTTGATGAAAGCAAGGCCGCCGAAATTAACTCAGGAAGATCCTATGTTGGTGATGTGGCCTCGTCGCTGGTTAAGGATTTGATTGACAGCCGCCACCTGAGGGCCACAACTGATTTCGATCATCTGGCAGACTGTGATGCAGTTATTATCTGCGTTCCCACGCCGCTCAGAAAGACGAAGGAGCCTGACGTCTCTTTTATTCTGGCTGCCGCCGAAGAGATCAGGAAGCGCCTGCGCCGCGGCCAGCTCGTGATCCTTGAATCGACGACTTACCCGGGAACGACAGACGAAGTGCTGCGGCCAATGTTTGAAGGAACCGGACTAAAGCTTGACAAAGATTTCCTGCTGGCCTTTTCGCCTGAGCGGGTCGATCCCGGCAATCCGAAGTTTCAGACTCACAATATTCCAAAGGTCGTCGGTGGCGTGACAGACGACTCGACGGAAGTGGCTACCTTCCTTTATTCACAGATCGTTCAGGATGTTCATTCGGTGAGTTCTGCCCGCGTCGCCGAAGCGGCAAAGCTTTTAGAGAACACATTTCGGGCCGTAAATATCGGCATGGCAAATGAAATGGCGCGGCTGTGTTATGCGCTGAACATCGACACCTGGGAAGTCATTCGCGCAGCCGCCACGAAGCCGTTCGGCTTCATGCCGTTTTATCCGGGGCCTGGAATAGGCGGGCATTGCATTCCTCTCGATCCGCACTACCTTTCGTGGAAGGCGCGCCAGCATGGGTTTGATTCGCGCTTCATAGGGTTGGCTGAGGAAGTGAACTCGCGCATGCCTGAACACGTGGTCCAACTGGTGGCCGACGGACTGAACGACGCGCGCAAGGCAATGAATGGGTCGCGGGTATTATTGTTGGGCGTAGCCTACAAGCCGGACATTGACGATGTGCGGGAAAGCCCCGCGCTCTCGATCATTGATCGCCTGCGAATAAAGGGTTGCGATGTTCGCTACCACGATCCATTCGTGAGGGAAATTCGCTTTGACAATGCCCATGCAGAAGGAAGCGGCGCGCCGCTATCATCCGTTGTCCTGACTGACGATGAGCTCAAGGCGGCCGATTGCGTGGTCATCGTGACTAACCACAGCAAAATTGACTATGGCCGGGTAACCGCGCTTGCTCCGCTGGTCGTGGACACTCGGAATGCTCTCAATGGTGACATGCGACGAGGAAGTCGCGCTCGGATCATACGGTTGTAAGAACAGTTTTGAATTTCGAGTTCGGAGTTTCGAGTTTTGGGAAGAAGGAACTTGGAACTTGAAACCTGAAACTTGAAAACATGCTTAAAGTCATCAACGTTGCCGGCGCGCGCCCCAACTTCATGAAAATCGCGCCGCTCGTGGCGGCGATGAAGCGCCGCCCCTCACAATTCCAATCGATTCTCGTTCACACCGGCCAGCACTATGACGCCAATATGTCGGATGCGTTCTTCCGCGACTTGGGACTACCGGCCCCAGACATTCATCTTGGTGTGGGATCAGCTTCGCACGCAGTACAGTCGGCGGCGATCATGAAGGCCTTCGAGCCCGTCGTGCTCGAACAAAAACCTGATTGGGTGATTGTTGTGGGTGATGTTAATTCAACGCTCGCATGCGCGCTTGTTTGTGGGAAGCTCGATATTAAAGTCGCGCACGTTGAGGCAGGTTTGCGCAGCCGCGATCGCACCATGCCGGAAGAAATCAACCGTTTGCTGACCGAATCGATTCACTCTCGGCTAATTTGGAGCGCGCGAAGGGCTCGAAGATTCAAGTTGAACTTGCTGTTGCTGATAAAGACTACGCGCTGCTGACACTGCACCGGCCGTCTAGCGTTGATGATCGCGAATCGTTTATCAGAATTCTCGATGCGCTCGAGCAAATCTCGGCGCGCCTGCCAATCGTTTTTCCGATACATCCGCGCGCCCGGAAAATGCTGTTTGAATATGGATTGTCCGACCGGGTTGAAATGATGGGCGGGCTCCTTCTGATCGAGCCGCTGGGTTATCTCGATTTCCTGAATCTGATGAGCGGCGCGCGGGTCGTGCTGACCGATTCCGGCGGTATTCAGGAAGAGACCACTGTGCTGGGGATCCCTTGCGTGACTCTCCGCGAAAATACTGAGCGGCCGATTACCGTCGAGATGGGAACGAATACAATTGTGGGAACTGATCCAGCGAAAATCGTTCCTGCCACATTTAGCAAGCTTGAGAAGCAAATTGAGAAAGATCAATATTGCATCCCACCACTGTGGGATGGACATACAGCGGAACGAATTGTCGATGCTTTAATCAAACAGTCCGCGATGAGTGATTACTAACGGGCTCGCCACCGTCAGCTTCGATTCATTTCAGGCACCCTTGATGATAGACAGAAACGTTCTGTCAAGTTCATCGATGCAGTTGTTGCGCTCAAGATTGAGAACGGCCAGTTCTCTTATTACAACGTCTTTTTCGGCGGTGGGGATTGCCTCAAAATCGTAAACCGTCTCCTGAACGTGCCAAAGTTTGCAGTTCACCTCTGAGAGATGAGCAAACATTTGCCCGAGGCTTCCTCTTAACACCCTGGTTTCGTTACCATCCTTCTTATAGACTTTGTTGGCTTCGAAGGTGAGTTTTTCAAGCGGTATCTTTCCCGCGATGGCCGCGGATATGAATTCATCAATCTCAGTTCTCAACTGTGTCTCTTGATGAGACAGGCTCTGAAGCCTCGCCTGGTCCTCCGAGTGGTACTGTTTGAGCTTGACGGTAACAAGCTTGTCACTTAAAGAGCCGAGTGTCTCTGCCATAAAACAATTTACCAAGCCTCCATCATCATCCTGGCCAGCCCCTCAATATCAACCTTAGGTTGCTAGCCAAGCGATTTTATCAGGGCGGGGTTCGACACCACAATTCGATATTCAGGCTTGAAGTGTTCTTTTATAATAACGTAATCCCACCAGTTCTTATTCACAAACCTGAAACACAATTCCAGCCACTCGGCAATGCTGCGCGTCGCCGCTCCCGATCACAGCTTCAAATACGTCTTGCTGATTAACCGGGAGCCTATATCCAGCACGGTTGCATTTTGTCTTGCGAAAATCTGCGTGGTTTCTTCCGTCAGACGCCGCTGGTGATTACGCATAGTGTTGTTGGTTCCCGAGCGATACCAATCGGCGGCGTAGAGTATTTGCGGGGGCACGGTATGCTTCATTTGCAGCAACCCGCAAGCCTTTTCATCAATCATCGGATTGCACCGCACAAGTTCACAAGGAATCCGGCGCATTGGCGGAACTTCTTTACTCTCTTTGACAAAAGATCCTTGCAGATACTGTTCTTCCAGATTGATAACGGGTGTCAAAGAATCAGAACCGCACACGCGACAAGTTTTTCGGCTGATTATGTGATGAATACTCAGCCTGGCTCGCGCGAAGAATTCTATACGAACCGATCTTGGTGTTGACGAGAAGAAGTATGCATTACTCACATTGCACCGCCCGTCCGACATTGATGATCGTGCAGCCGTTGTGGGATGGACATACGGCCGAGCGAATCCTCGATGAGTTGGCCCGGAAAGACCGGTGAGGAGAGATCGTAGATCCAATTTTGAAGAAGTAAGCTACCAGCCCTGGCAGGAGTCCGTCGGAAAAAGCCTCCCCGTCATCTCCGTGCCTCCATGGTGCATCTCTTCTTAGCAATTCCTACACGAAGACTTACTTTAGGGCCACCTCACTGAAGATAGCTGCTAACTTGCCGACGTTGGCTTTGACAGAATAATGTTGCTCGACAACTTTGCGGCCGGCACGGCCCATGCGCCTGCCCAACTCGCGATCATTCCATAGGCGCAGGAGGGCTGCGTGCCAGTCGTCCGCAGTCTTGGCCGGCAATCCTAACTCCTCGCGCTCGAGTATCGCCTTATTTACGCCGACCGGACTAACGACTACGGGCAATCCGACGGCCATGTAAGTGAGCATTTTGAATCCGCATTTGCCTCGCGCCCACTCTGAATCCGCCAGCGGCATCAAGCCAACATTCATAGTCTGCACACTTTCAAGTTCGCGTCGCAGGGACCATCTAACGAACTCCCAGGATCGCGACGGGATGCGTTTGAGAGCTGGCCGGCGATCGCAGACAACTCGCAGCCGCGCGTCCTTGTGCTCGCCCAGAAACTGGGCGAGCGGCTCTTGGATAGCCTCAAGAAAGTGAAGATTGGAATTGGTGCCAATCCAGCCGATGATCCAGGGGCCGTGGCGCAAACTGTCAGTTTGCGCTTCACTTGACGCGAGGGGCTTCCACACCTCGGTATCGACGGAAGTCGGAACGATCCAGACTTGCTTGCCCATTTTTTGGTAATGCTCTGCCAGCCAGTAGTTCCCGGCGATTACTCCGTCGCACCGCGCGACAATTTTCTCGGAAAACCCGGAGGAGCTCAAGAGCCAGATGGCATCATCGACGTCGAAGATCCGCCGCCCGCCGGTAAATCGCTCCAGCGTGAATCGTTCGGGAATCAGCTCACGCCGAAACCAGGTAATCTGGGCGCGCCGCGAGGCCGCAATGCTCGGCAACCGCCAGAGCATAGCCAAAGACGCAAGCGGCTGCCGGCGATATCGCGTTACTGGCAGATAGTGTTCGGTGACCTTGATCCCAAATTGGGCCAGCGGGCGAATGAACTGCCGGATGCGAAACCTGCTGGCCGGATCGTAGCGATTGCCACTAAGTGCGGTCACCTTGATCATCCAACGCGAATTATATGAGATTCTTGTGAAAACCGAACCACGATACCAGCAGCCGCACGATGGAGGCTCATGCTCGGGGCTAAAGAACACAACACGAGACTCGTTAAGATGCCACCGGCTTGTACGTTGGAGTTTCATGCTTTCTGGTTCTCCTTCAACAGCTTTAGCATCAGTAGCATGAGCCTCCACGGGACAAGCCCGTGGTATCAATTTGATTTTTCACAGTGTCCCGGCGAAATAAGGGCATACCTACATTCAGTTGGGGACTGGACCGCGATACTGCTCTTGACGCTGTTTGTTTGCGGTGGGTACACTGACGGCTGAAAACTAGGTTTTTCCACATCGACGAAAGCCCCATTGTCACTTTCACTGCCAGAAAAGCCGCGCATCCTAATCGAATCAATCGAATCGGGGGTCAAACTCGATCTCGATGAGCTCTGGGCCTACCGTGAGCTGTTGTACTTTCTGACGTGGCGGGACATCAAGGTGCGCTACAAGCAAACATTCATGGGCGCAGCCTGGGTGATCATTCAGCCGCTGTTGACGATGATCCTGTTCACAGTCTTCTTCAACAAATTCGTGGGCGTGAAGTCCGGCAATATCCCCTATCCGTTGTTTGCGTATGCAGGTCTGTTGCTGTGGACCTTTCATTCAAGTGGAATCATTAACAGCGCCACCAGCCTCGTCAGCAATACCAACTTGATCACGAAAGTCTATTTTCCGCGGATGTTCATTCCCGCGGCGGCCATCAGCGCCGGGCTGCTCGATCTGGCCATCGCCTCCGTTGTCCTGCTGGGACTTGGCCTCTATTATGGAATCGGTTTGAAGTCGAGCATGGCGATATTGCCGGTGTTCATCGTGCTGGCGACTTTGCTGGCTTTGGCCGTCGGGCTCCTGGCCTCCGCTTTGACCGTAAGGTATCGCGATCTGCGTCATGCGTTGCCTTTTTTAATTCAGTTTTGGCTGTTCGCTTCTCCGGTGATTTATCCGTCGGCGATCGTGCCCGAAAAATGGCGCTGGATATTACTTATTAATCCGTTCGCAGGCATCGTCGAAGGCTTTCGCGCGGCGCTGGTGGGCGCGGGATTCGACTGGTTCGCGATTGCGATCTCTGCTGGCGTCACGTTGGCACTGCTGGCCGTCTCGATCTACTTCTTCCGGCGAGCGGAAGATAGTTTTGCCGATCTGATCTGAAACCGGTATGCGACCAATGGTCAAGATTGAAGCTCTGAGCAAGCGCTATCTAATTGGCGGACTGCATCCCGGATACATGACGTTTCGCGAGATGGTCGCGGATACTCTCTTCGCGCCTTTCAGGGCTCTGCGGGGAATGGCGAGTCCAGCTCGCGAAGTGCTTTGGGCTTTGAAGGGGATCGATCTGGAGGTTCAGCACGGCGAACTGATCGGAATCATCGGACGCAACGGGGCCGGCAAATCGACACTCTTAAAAATTCTCTCGCGGATTACGAAACCAACCACCGGCCGTATCGCCATATATGGACGCGTCGGCAGCCTTTTGGAGGTTGGCACGGGTTTCCACCCCGATCTGACGGGCCGCGAAAACATTTTTCTGAATGGCGCGATCCTGGGAATGCGCCGCGCTGAGATCGCGCGCAAGTTCGACGAGATCGTTTCGTTTTCCGAGATTGAAAAATTCATCGAGACGCCGGTCAAGTGGTATTCCAGCGGGATGTACGTGCGGCTGGCCTTTTCCGTGGCCGCGCATCTCGAACCCGAGGTCCTGATGATGGACGAAGTGCTGGCGGTGGGCGATGCAGCTTTTCAGCAAAAGTGTCTCGACAAGATGCGCGAGATCCGTCAACAGGGCCGTACCATCTTTTTCGTCTCGCACGACATGCCGGCGATCACTCGCCTGTGCCAGCGCGCAATCCTGCTGGATCGCGGCGCGATTGTCGCCGATGGGCCGCCGCAACAGGTCGTGGACGAATATCTGAATCACCCGACCTGATTAATAACTGCTAAAGGAACCGCCGTGAAAATATCGGTCGCGCTTTGCGCTTACAACGGATCTTGTTACCTGCGCGAGCAGCTCGACAGCATCGCGGCCCAGACACGGCTGCCGGATGAATTGGTTATCTGCGACGATCATTCGTGCGACGAGACGCCGAAAATTCTGGAAGCCTTTGCGGCGCGCGCGCCCTTTCCTGTTCGCGTGTACGTTAATGAACGCAACCTGGGCTCAACCGCGAATTTTGGGCGCGCCATTGAGTTGTGCACAGGGGATGTGATCGCGCTGTCCGATCAGGATGACATGTGGCAGGAGCAGAAGCTGGCGCGATTTGAATCAGAGTTTCGGTCGCGTCCCGGCCTCGGTTTGATCTTCAGTGACGCTGAACTGGTGGATGAAAACGGATTACCGCTCGGTCACCGTTTGTGGCAACACACGCTAACCAGGCGCCGAAGAAGATCGATTGATGCAGGCAAGGCTTTTGAAGTCCTGGCCCGCGGTAACTCTGTTACCGGAGCCACGATGGCTTTTCTCTCGTCACTGCGACAACTGGTACTCCCGATCCCTGAGAGTAGCTATATCATTCATGATGGATGGATCGCGCTGATAGGCTCGGCCGTGGCTGAGCTGCGGGCCCTGGATGAACCTTTGATTCAGTATCGCCAACATGGCGGGCAACAGCTCGGTATTGATTTGGATGCCAGAGTCGCCACCATCAGAACTTCCGCCGCGGAGCGCTGGCGTTATTATTCAGGTGAAATAGATCGGCTTGAAGCGGCACGCGAGAGGTTGCTATCAGCCAAGGTTTCGGACCAATACCAGGTGCCGTTCTTGTCATCGCGGTTAGAACTCCTCGAAAAGCTGGAAAAGCACTATCGTGTGCGCGCCGATATTCCCAGACGATTGTCGCGGCGCTTCAATCTGATTTTGCGAGAGCTGTTAACCGGCCGCTATCATCGTTTCTCTAAAGGTGTTCGCAGCGCGGTGTTGGATCTGGTGCGGTGATTTGGCGATTCACCGGCTCGTCTGGCTAATCTGGCGGTAGATGTCCAGGACCTCTCCCGCTGCTGCGCCGGGACTAAATCCTTTCGCCAGTTCCCGGTTGTGTTCGATCATGCGGGCGCGCAGTTCAGCGTGTTGCAGGAGATAACCGATTCTTTCGGCAAGCATCACCGGATTTCTTGGCTCGACCCACAGACAATTGCGTGGCTCCTGTAGGTAATCCACGGCGCCTCGAATGCGCGTGGTGATGATGGGCACACCCGCCGCCAAAGAATTGAGAAGCACCATCGGCAATCCTTCCTGATAATAGGTCGGGAAGACAAAGATCGTACTGTGGACATAGAACTGCGCCGCGCGCTCTTCCGGGACGTAGCCGCAAAAATGAATCTCCTGCTCGAGCCTGAGCCGGGAAGCTTCAGCCTCAGCCTCAGCGCGCGCAGGTCCATCACCCAAACACATCAGAAGAAATTTCTCACCGCGATCGCGCACGATCTTGCAGGCGCGGATCACATCAAGCAGTCCTTTCTCTCGCACCAACCGGGCACAGAACAGCAACAGGGGCGTGTCCGCCTTCGCCTCCGGCAGTGGAAATGTCGAATCGGGCACGAACCTTTCTGGCTCGACCGCGTTTTTGACGATAAAGAATTTCGGGGCCGCGAAACCGGCTGCGACAAAATTGGCTTTTTCTTCCACCGACAAGAGCCCGACCCCGTCAACTCGCGATAGAAGCTGCTGGGACAGCACACGTAACACTACATTACGCGTCGCCAAAAACGTCGCGTTCGACCCATGGCACTTCAAGAAGACTTTGACGTTGCGGGGTCGAACAAAAACCAGCGTAAAGAGATCGCGCAGGACGGCCCGGAAGTCAAAATAGGTATTCAGATGAATAATGTCGAATGATTCAGTCTTTACTCGCCGCTCCAGAGCACGAGCTGCGCGTACTACCCTTTTGATCCTGATCCACAGGCTCGGCGAGTCGTTACTCCCGAAGATGTAAGTCTCCTCTGCTACCGTAAGGCCAAGTCGTCGCAGCTCATTGACAATTGGCGGCTCTGATGCGTTTGGCCCGCCCCAGGCGCCTTTCTCCGGCATACCGACCAGCACGCGCATACTTATGCAATCTTTGCTCGTGAAATGATATAAGTAACAGCTTGTGTGAGCGATCCGGAAAGCGGAACCGGTGTCAAATGAATTATCTGCATCACCGCGTCTGGTATGACGTGCCCGTCTATGCTTCTTATCCAGCCTGCCACTTGCTGGCAATAGAATACACCATTCCCCTCGCGCCGGCTCCCGCGCGTGACCAGCGCGCGGCGGAGCGCAACTGGCGGAAGGTCTGGACCTTTGTGCGCGCCGAAGGCCTGGTCCGCACCTGGCGAAAGATTCAATCCAAGCGGATCCAGGAGCAGCTCAGCTCAGATTTTCACATCGTCCTGGCCGCAGGCACTATTCTCAATCCCGATAATGACAAGGCCGATTCGGCCGGCGCCTTCGCGGTTTGTCTGGGAACCCGGCATCCGCGCTGCGCCGAGGTCATGCTTTTTCAGCGGCAACTCACGATGCAGCTCGCTGCTTTGCCGCCTGACATTCGCTGCTTGCAAATCGTCAAGGAACTCGCTCAAGCAATCTCGAGCGCGGAATGGGACCGCATTGCAGGCTACAATTTCTATTCTGACATGCCGCCTCCGGCTGAAGGCATCGAGTTCGTTCGCCGGGTGGCGTTATCGCTGGCAGCGCAAGTTTCAATCGGTCAGGCACCCGCGACAAATGACGGGTCGTCAACTCGTTATCAGGTTATTCGTCCGCCGGTCATGCGAGCCAAAGCGACTGATCCTAAGTCGAGTCCAGGCGCCAGCATCATTGGCGCCGGCGATTACGTTCGCACCCAGGCCATTCCTGCCCTCAAGAAGGCCGGCGTTCAGCTGAATGCCATCGTGGACATCGATCCCTTGCTCGTCTCGCACGCAAAGCGAGAATGCGGCTTTGATCAAGCGCTGACCGATTGGCGCGAAGCTGTGCAACAGAAGGAGACCGAGATGGTCATCGTCGCCTCGTATCACGATTCGCACGCGCAGATAGCAGCGTCGGCGTTGGAGCTCGGGAAAAAAGTTTTTGTCGAAAAGCCGCCGGCAGTCACACGCGAAGATCTGGCGCTGCTGCTCGAGGCAGCCCGCGCGCCTAATGCATTTCTGGAGGTGGGCTTCAACCGGCGTTACGCCCCGTTTACGCGCCGCACAAAAGATCTCTTGTCAACCGCCAGCGGGCCAACAACCATCACTTGTATTGTGAAAGAAGTGGAAATCCCGGACCAGCATTGGTACTACTGGCCAAAGGAAGGCACGAGGGTTACCGGCAATCTCTGCCACTGGATCGATCTCGCCATCTATCTGCTTGGCCCTGACAGCCACCCGATCGAAATGACCGTCTCCGGTCCGGCCACGCCTTATCATCCTGACGAAGAAAGAATCCTGAATGTAATTTTCCGCGATGGTTCAAGCGTAACCGTCGCGGTCACGGTTCGCGGCGATTCGACGATGGGCGTGCAGGAGTTAATCGACGTAAGACGCGGCGACCTGTCGATCCGAATTGATGATTATCGACGCCTGGTGGCGACACGCGCCGGTCGCGTCATCGATCGCCGCACCGGATGGCGCGACAAAGGGCACGACGCGATGTACCGCGAAGCGCTGCGGAGGATGAAGAATAATTCTCACGCCCAATATGCATCTGAAGACTTGCGGCGCACGACACTGCTCACTGTGACGGCGACAGAGATGATACGGAGCGGCCTACGCTCGCTGTCCCTGGATTTCGAGCCAATCGAAAGCGAATCATGAGCCAGGCGTAGCTTTTGCGGCTCCGCCGCCCGATGCGCGGCAAGTCTGCCGCAAATTTATCGGGCCGCGAGGATTTCAATCTGTAAGTGTTCCAGCTTCTGGTGCGTGAATATATGGCAGCGACAGTTTCTGGATTGAGCCTGCGTGCCGAAAATGGGCAATCCAGTGGACGACCCGGCCGCAAGCTTGCCATTTGCCTCAGCATTTTCCTGCTTGCGTTCTCCGTCCGATTGCTTCATTGGCAGAACAACCGTCCAAATTTTGGGTCGGTCTTTTCAGTCATGGTCGCGCTTCACGAAGCCAATGCCGCGCTTCTCTTGCGCGGGAACTTTCGGACCTTTCTGACTGGACCAGCGCCACCCGACGACGCGAACATTCTTACTTATCCGCCAGGCTATCCCATTTTCGAAGCCGCGACCTTCGAATTGATCAGTAAATCTGACGCGGCGGTGCGCCTGGTCCAGGTCGGATTCGATTCTGGTTCTGCCGTCTTGCTGTTTCTGCTGGCCGCGAATTTATTTCGCAATAGCGTGGCTATCATCGCCGGAATCCTGGCAGCATTGTCCCCGCAGCTTTCGTACTATTCGACTCTGCTTCTGCCGGACAGTCCGGTGACTTTTCCGTTAATACTGGCTCTCTATCTGCTGACGCGTGCCATGAAAGCCCCGCGGCTAGTTCATTTCATTTTAATCGGTTTTTGCATCGGCACTTCGTGCTGGTTGAGATCGAACGCACTGCTGCTGGCGCTTTTCTTTGCCGGAGCGATTCTCATAATGTTCAGATCGAGACGAGGCTGGTGGTACTCAAGCGCGGTCGTGCTCACGACGATTACAGTCATTGCGCCGATCACGATTAGAAACTATGTCGTTTTCCATCACTTCATTCCGGTGTCGCTGGGCGCTGGTCACATGCTGACGCTGGGAATCAGCGACTATGACAAAGCGCGGCGATTTGGGTTGCCCGATACAGATACAGAGACGATGCGCATGGAGGTCGGTCAATATGAGCGCCCGGATTACGCAAACTCTCTTTACGGCGGAGGCGGTATCGAGCGAGAGCAGTTACGCACGGCGAAGGCGCTGGCGGTAATTCGTTCGCATCCATTCTGGTTTACCGGTGTAATCGTCAGGCGCGCCTTCTCGATGATGAGACTCGAGCGCGTGCCGATTCTTTCTGCAATGGCACAGCCTTCGCGAGCCTTAGAAGTCGGTGATGCGAAGCCAGTCTGGATTTATCCCGACGCCATGGTTTCGCAAGCAACCAACGCGCGACCGGACAACAGAACAATGATGCGAGTGAATCAGCCCTTTGCATCTCCGCCAATCGCGATGCAAACAGACAGTGAATACGTCTTGCAGTTACCTGTCACAGTCGAGACGGGAGCTGTGGTCATCAGAATAGAAGATAGGCAGAGCCCGAATCAGTTGGCAGCGAGCGAGATTCTCCAACCGCTCGAGCCATCTTTAGACGGCACCCGCGAATCGCAAATGGTCGCCGTGCCATTCGTGAACCGCAACGCAAGTGAAGTGGTGATCATCGTCGAAGACGCGAGCAATCATTCTGCGACGATGGTTGCCGATGTCGGCGCCTTGAAGATTTACAAGTTAGGTCCCGCGAGATTCCAGTGGCTTCGCTTCCCGCGCCTTGCGCTTCACTTGATGCAGAAGCTTTTTGTGACGGCCTGGATTATTCCACTTGCATTGCTTGGCTTGGCGTTCCTCGTGCGCCTGCGCCTTAGGCGTGAACTCTTGATCCTGCTGATTCTTCCTATTTACTACATGAGTGTGCAGTCATTGATCCATACCGAGTATCGATATGTGATGGCGCTTCAATTACCTGAATTTGTGATGACGGCGGTGGGACTCTGCGGCATTTTTGTTTGGCTTCGGCAATTCGCTGCGAAAAGAACCGTTATCCGCGCGTCGCTTTGCAAGCTTTGCATTCTGGCGTGACATGCTCGTGCTTTGGATCAGAGCTGCTCAGTTCTTAAGAATTCACTTCCATCGCCATTCCGGTGCGAAGCGAATCCTTCACGCGAAAAGTGGCCAGTGTTGTAGCCCGAAGGTCTTCGAGCGAAATGGGCGCAGGTTTCCCGCTAAGCACTGACTCGCAAACTGCGCGCAGTTGATTAGCCTGTCCCTTATCTTGATTCCGAAGTCTTGTCGTCCTCTTCCGACCGCCGCGATGCGAAGTCGAGCAGCGAAAGTCATCGATCACGAAGACCATTCCTTCGCCAAAAATCTCTATGCGCTCTTTGGGCATCGCCTTATCCCCTTCGGCAAGATAAGCAATCGCTCCGTTTGATCCGTCGCTAAACCGCAAAGTTATAAACACCGAGTCTTCGCTGACAATCTCGTGATTGCGGCTGCTGATTCTTTCGGCATAAACGCGCGTCGTCAAGGCGCCGGTCAGGAAATGCATAAGATCGATGAAGTGACATACTTCGCCGACGATGCGTCCGCCGCCTTCGCCGGCGTCCTGAATCCAGTGTTCCGGGGCAATTCGTCCCGCGTTGACACGGTAAGCGATCGACAGTGGCGCCAGACGTTCTTTGAAGAATTCCCTCGCGCTCAGAGCCAGCGGCGAGAACCGCCGGTTGAAACCGACCATCAACCGCCCGGACGATTTGGCCGCCGCTGCCAACACCGCGTCCACCTCCTGGTCGTTCAAGGCCAGCGGCTTTTCCACAAATACGTCACGCCCGTGCTTAAGCGCGGCGATCGCCAGGGGCGCGTGGGTGTTGTGTCGGGTTGCAATCACGACCAGGTTTACGTTGCGGTCGCGAATTACTTCTTCCGGGCTCGAGACACACGCGCGAAAGTCATACTTCCGTCCGATCTCCCTGGCTGAGACTCCGCGGGCGCTGGCAATCGACTCAAAGGTCGCGCCGATGTTCTTGAAGTGGGGCAAGAGCATCGTCTTTGCATAGCTGCCCGCGCCGATCAGGCCGACGCATACCGTTGGCGCCGGCGCTCTCTCCGCGCCCTCACGCAGCACGATCTGCCGCTCAAGCTCTCTTTCAGAATCGTATCGCAGGACAATGCCGAGGTATGGTTCTTTGGACTCGCCGGTAATCAGTTGATAAGCGCGATCGCCTTCGCTGATTGGAAAACGATGCGTGATTAGCGGTTCGACATTCACGCGATGCTCGCTGATCAAATCCAGAAAAGCTTCAACGTTGCGCCCTTCGGTCCAGCGCACGTACGCGAATGGGTAATCATGTCCGCGCTCTTCGTATTCCGGATCGTAACGGCCCGGTCCATAGGACATCGAAATCTTGAGCGTGAGTTCCTTCTGATAATACAGGTTGCGCGGAACATCGAGACCGACCAGGCCAACCGCGACGATGCGTCCTTTGCGGCGCGAGATCTCACCAGCAAGCTCAACAGGTTGGTTTGAAGAAGTGGCCGCGGTGATCAGCACTGCATCCGCGCCACGTCCGCGGGTCCAATCAAGAACTGTGCGTGGCGTTTCGTCATCAGGTACACATCCGCGATCGGCGCTGAGTTGAACGGCCAGCGCGATTCTCCCCTCATCAGTGTCGATACCAAAGACTCGACAGCCATTGGCCTTTAGTAATTGAGCGGTGAGCTGGCCGATCAATCCAAGTCCAATGACGACGACTGACTCTCCCAACGTGGGCTCAGCCTGGCGAATGGCTTGCAGGGCAATGGCTCCGAGAGTTCCGAATGCACCGGCTTCGAAATTGACGTCATCAGGCAGGCGCACGCAAAGATTTCTGGGGACTGACAAAACTTCCGCGTGGGAAGCGAATCCCGCGCCCGCACAGGCGACTCGATCACCGGGATGTAATTCCGTGACGTCGTCTCCAATTCCGATCACGATGCCTGCCGCGCTATAACCGAGACTGCTCGATGAATCTAGGCGATCTCGTACCGCGTGAAAAGTACTGATGACCCCCTCGTTCTTCGCCTTCTGAATTACTTGCTTGACGAGATCTGGGCGTTCACGGGCCTTTCCCAGCAAACTCTTTTGGCCCATCTCCACAGTCATGCGTTCCGTGCCCGCGCTGATAAGCGAAGCCGCCGTGCGCACGAGAATTCTTCCGGGCTGGGCGATCGGAGAAGGCACATCAGCCACTTCGATGTTACCAGTCTTGAGGTTTTGCAGAATTTGCTTCACGTTTGGTTCCGAAACGGCAGACTATGTCGCAAATTGGTTGGGTCAGTCAACGCAATACCTGCCAACCCATCTTCTGAGACGACGACCAACCAGGATTTCCTCACAATTTGATTGACAATCACCGTATGTTTTTGTTAGTTATGCAGCGCTGTTTGCGGCCCGCAACTGGCAGAAATACTCCAGAATTCCGATTATGCTGGAAGATTTCTTCGATCGCCGGAAGGCGACTGCTTGATCATTTCGAGAGGCTCCGGTCTCGCCTAAGGGCCGAACGTTCCGCAAAAACAAAATCAACTAGGAGACAAACAATGGCGCAAAACTGGACTCCGCCGCCACCGACTGGCGGATCGGCAACCGTTCCCAACTATATGGTACCAGCGATTATTTCAGTTTTTTGTTGTGTGCCGGCGGGGGTTGCAGCGATCATATTTGCTACTCAAGTGAACAGCAAAGTAGCGGCGGGCGATATCGCCGGCGCCCAGGACGCGTCGAAGAAGGCCAAGATCTTTAGTTACATCGGTCTTGGTGTTGGTCTTCTCTGGGTGATTTTCGTAATTATCTACGTTGTCTTTGTCGTGGGTCTAGCAGCGCTTAGCGCGGGCTCACGATAAGCAACGTAGCGTAGAAGTAATTCCGAAAGTTTCAGGTTCGTGCTGGAAACCTCTTCGGGCTGGCAGTCTTACTCTCAGTTCGAACGCCGGGTGGCGAGGCTTTCAAATAGAGAATAAACGCGATGCCTGTCTTCTGTACCAAATGCGGCGCCCAGAATTTGGACGGCGCGCAGGTGTGTTCACATTGCCAGGCGACGCTACCGCTCGTCACAGGATACAAGCCTCAATACGAAACGCCCTCTGATTTTCAATCGGGTTATCAGCCGATTCAACCACCTGCTCCGCTATACGGCGAACCACCCTTACAGGATTGGCAAAAGCGAGGAGCAGACAAGAAGATCGTCTGCGGGATTTTGGCGATCATTATCGGCGGTCTGGGAATTCACAAGTTCGTTCTTGGTTACCAGACCGAAGGCATCATCATGCTGTTGGTTTCGATATTGTCGTGCGGAATGCTCGCCCCGATAATGCATGTGGTGGGAATCGTTGAAGGAATCATGTATCTCACAAAGTCTGATGAAGAGTTCGTGAGAACATACGTTGAAGGACGCAAGGGTTGGTTCTAGGTTTGTAGTCCCGCCTTAAGGCGGAAATTTGCGACAAACATTCCGACTGAAGACGGTACTCCAAACGAGTCAGTAGTTGACTTAGATAACCTCGGGATGATTGAATCCGCAGCAGCCAGTGTTATCGGGCTGCTGCGGATTTTTGATCATGACTTCGTTTGAATTCATTCCCGTAACCTACGATCGCACGAGGCAGCTAACGATTGCCGCTTTCATCTGGTTTGGGATTGCCGCCGGCTCGCTCTTTCTCTTTCTTTTCAATCCCTCAAATCCCGCGAATCAGTTTTTCCCTAAATGTCCGTTTCGCTTGATAACCGGATTGCAGTGCCCCGGTTGCGGAACGACGCGGGCTTGTTATCAACTGTTGCACTTGCATC
>WNGG01005490.1_pt1 | contig 19381 bp, 21 predicted proteins | sample 5400661 | NCBI WGS metagenome assembly WNGG01 (sample SAMN13153372, study PRJNA577476) | soil metagenome | isolation source: 100 cm soil or saprolite under Garry oak tree replicate 1 | place: USA:California | collected 2016-06-15
TCCCTGAACGAACGGGCGCCGCGGGAGTCGAAGATCGGCCTGACGATGCGTCAGCCGGCCCTCGGGAAGCTCGACTGGATCGAAGAGGACCGCGCGAGGGCGGAAGGCCGCGTGAGGAAGAGGAAAGGCTGAGCCATGGTCGTGAAGATTCCGAAGGCGTGCAAGAATTGCGGTCACGTGACCGACGAGGACAAATGCCCCCTGTGCGGCGGCGAGACGTCGAAAGACTGGCAAGGCTACGTCATCATCGTGGACCACCAACGGTCCGAGATCGCGAAGAAGATGGGCATCCATGTCAACGGGAAGTTCGCCCTTCGCGTTCGCTGAATTCGCCGACGTGACGTTGCGACTCCCGGAATCGCTGCGCGAGTATCTCCGATGGCCGATGGGCGCCCTCACACAGGGGCCGAGCATCTTGCCGACGATCGGACGCGCGAGCCCCGTGGTCACGGTCGGAGATTTCTGCACGCTCGACCTCGTCGCCCGCGGCCGCACGCCCGACATTTGCGTCGTCGACTTCAAGACGAGGCGACAAGAGGATCCGGAGCTCCGAGAGGCGCTACAACGAATCGGATCGAAGGTCCTTCGAGTCACGAATCCCCCAGCGACGATCACGCCGGATGCGTGGCGCGTGCTCTCCGAAGCCTTTAAGTCGGACGAGCGGGTACGCGTCGAAGTCCGAGGCGAAGAGGACCTTCTCGCCCTCGTCTGCATCGCGCTCGCGCCCCCGTCCGCGGCGGTCCTGTACGGCATGCCGACCCAGGGGGTCGTGATCGTCCGGGCGGACGAGACCGCGAAATCGAGGGCCCTCGACGTCTTGCGGCGAATGGAACGATAAATCATGCAACTCGAAGTCCTGCAGCGAAAGGAGAACCCCCTCCTGAAGCGGGTCGAGGTCACGTTCAAGGCGACGCACAAGGCGGAGCCGACGCCGACGCGGGACGCGCTGCGGGCGTTCCTCGCCAAGGAACTGAAGGCGACGAAGGACATCGTCGTCATCGATTACCAGGCTTCGACGTTCGGTCGGTATGAAACGGTCGGAGCGGCGAAGGTCTACAAGTCGAAAGAGGAGGCGCTCGCGGTCGAGCGCAAGCACATCCTCGTCCGCAACAAGCTGATCGAACCGGAGGTCAAGGAGAAAGAGGCCGTGCCGAAGCCGGAGAAACCCGCTCCGCGGGCCGAGAAGGCGGAGAAGCCCGCCGCACCCGCGCCGAAAGCGGAGGCCCCGAAGGCGGAAGGGAAGCCCGAGCCGAAGCCGGAAAAGGGCGCACCGAGAGACGAAAAGAAGCCCGCCACCAAGGAAGAGAAGAAGCCCGCCGAGAAGAGAGAGGAAAAGAAGGACGAGAAGAAGGCGGAGAAGAAGCCCGAGGGCAAGAAGAAAGAGGCGAAGTGATGGCCGAGGCGAAGAAGGAGAAGGGCACCGCCGGCCTCAAGCGGAAGTTCTACAAGATCGACGGCAACCGGATCACCCGGGAGCGGGCGAACTGCCCGAAGTGCGGGCCCGGCGTGTTTCTCGCGAGACATGGCGATCGGGTGTCGTGCGGGCGTTGCGGCTACACCGAATTCGCGAAGAGGTGAGCGTCGGTTCCGGCTCTCAAAAACCGGACCGTGTGTTGTTCTCGATAATCGGACCATTGGCATTATCCCGGCTCAACCTAGGTGCCTTAGGGTGAAAGGCCGACTCGTGGGGCTCCTCCTCGTCAGCCTGCTGGCGATCGAGAGCGGAATCGGGGTGGCCTCTGCCGTTTCGTTCGATCGGAGCTACGCCGATCCCGCGAGCGATGTCGTCGAACTGTGGGCTTCGAACCTGACCCCCGTGCTCACGGACGGCAACCTCACGATGAGCCCGTTCCCCGATAGCGTGAACGTCCTTCGGCTCGCATCCGCGGATGCCGGCGCAGACATCGCTTTGACGATTCAGGTCAAGGGCAGCATCGCGAACCTGGACAACACCTCATACCAAATCCGAATCTACACGCGACAGGACAATTCCACGCACTTCCGGGCGACCTATGTGAACGGCAAAATGATGCTGACCTCGAACGCGAGCGGATTCGTTCCCATCGACATCAGTCCCAGGGTTGCGGTTACACAAGGAACCCTGACGGTCAACCTGGCGAAGTCTTGGTTGGGGACGATCAGCGCTTGGGATCTGGATGCGACCGCCACGGAGACTGGAACGATCTACTCGTACCGCGATAGCGGCTGGCAAATCCCCGGCAACCCGGGATCAGAGCCCACCTCACCCGGAGCGCCATCCGTGCTCGCGAACTGGGCGTGGATTGCAGTTGTCCCGGTCGCGATTGCGATTGCGACCGTCCTTGTGATGATCCTGACAGAACGGAAGCGCGAATCCGCCGGAAAGGCACGGACTCGGGCCGAAGACGTCCCGTCGTCCCATCGTCGCGGAAAGCCTTAATCCGTGGACCCGCTTCGGCGCCCGAGGGCCTGTAGTCTAGCTTGGATAGGACAGAGGCCTCCGGAGCCTCTGACCTGGGTTCGAATCCCAGCAGGCCCGTAGTCACCCTTGAAAATCGACGTCCAAAATCTCATCGCTCCAGTGCCATTGCCATGGCGTCCCCGCCACCGATGCACAGCGTTGCGAGCCCGCGAGGCACGTCCTTCTCTTTCATGGAGTGTAACCCCAAGGCCACGGCGCCCCCACAGATGTTGAAGACCTCCCAGGGGATGCCGAGCTCCTTCCTCACACCGACACTCGCCGATGAGAACGCCTCGTTGTGCTCGACCAAATCGAACTCATCGAGTTTGAGCCCGGTCTGGTTCATCAGCTTCCGGACACATGGGATCGGCGCGAACATCACCTCCTCGGGTTTCACGGCTTGAGAGCAGAAGCCTCTGATCGTCCCGAGCGGTTCCACGCCGATTTCGCGCGCCTTGCGCTCGCTCATCAGCACCGTGGCGCTCGCGCCGTCCGAAATTTGGGATGAATTGCCGGCGGTGAGCACGCCGTCCTTCCTGAACACGGGCGGGAGCCTCGCCAAGGCCTCGAGGGTCGTATCCGGCCGGAGCCCGCCGTCCCGCTTCACCGTCACATCCTTCCCGTCAATCCGGGTCTCGACCGGGACGATCTCTTTCGCGAACCGGCCGGACTCGGTCGCCTTGTTCGCGAACGATTGAGAGCGCAATGCGTATTCGTCGCACATTTCCCGCGTGAGCCCCAACCGCTCCGCCATGATCTCCCCGCCAATCGCCATGTGGAAGTCGTTGTAAACGTCCCAGAGACCATCCGTGATCATCGAGTCGAGGACCTCCGCGTGGCCGAGGTTGAAGCCTTGGCGGGCCCGCGGCATGAGATACGGCGCCCGGGTCATGTTCTCCGTGCCGCCCGCGACGATGATCGCATCGGGGTCGTCCTCGATCGCGCGCACGCCTTCGACCATCGCCTTCATCCCGCTGCCGCAGACCATGTTCACGGTGGTCCCGCTCACGCTCTCCGGAATTCCCGAGTAGATGACGACCTGGCGGGCACAGTTCTGGTAGAGCCCTGCTTGGATCACGGAGCCGAAGAACAGCTCGCTGACGTCTTTCGGCTCGATGTTCGCCCTTCGGATCGCCTCCGTCACCGCGAAAGCTCCCAGGCGAGGGGCCGGGACCTCGGAGAACGCGCCCTTGAACCGGCCAATCGGGGTTCGCGCCGCGCCCGCGACGACGACTTGGGTCCTCGAAACGACTGATAAGTCTATGTCGGCGAAGGCCACCGATCTCTGCGGAGAATCGTTCCGAGTCCGAAGGCGGCGTGGCTTTCTGGTCCAAGTCAGGAAGGCGGTGAAGGTCTCATGCGGGCGAGCACCGCCTCGACCACCGCGTTGGGTCGCTCGCGTTGGACGAAGTGACCGACGCCGCCGACGACCCGCCTCTTGTACGGGCCCGTAAAGTGTCGTTCTTTGCCCGCCGACGTCTCCGGAAACGTTGCTCCGTCATTCGCTCCGTGTAGGACCGAGGTAGCGACCCCGATTCGCGGTAATTTCGCCATCCGGGCTTCGATCTCATCGTACCGATGGTCTCCGGGCGCGTTGCCCCAACGGTGGCGGTAGGAGTGAATCGATACTTCCACGAAGTCCGGATTGTCGAAGGACCCGGCCGTCGTTTCGAACGTCGCATCATCAAAATGCCAGTCTGGGGACCATGCTTCCCAGAGCCACCGGCAGAGCCCGCGGCGGTCCTGTTCCAGCGCCGCGCGTCCTCGCTCGAGGCCGAAGTACCACTGATACCAGTACGCCCGCGCCTGATCATACGAAATCTGATCCTTCGGCGTGGACGTGCCGTAACCAACGGACAACGCGACGAGCCCTTGGACTCGCTCCGGCCACAACGCCGCAGCGATGTACGCGGCTCGCCCGCCCCAATCGTGGCCCACCAAAGTGAATCGCTCAATGCCGACGGCATCCGCAAATTCGATCAGATCTTGGCCGAGCGCGGCGAGCTGGCCGGATCGGAACGCGGTCTTCTCAAGAAAACGCGTCGGTCCGAATCCTCGCAGGTAGGGCGTCAGCGTCCGATACCCCGAGTCGACGAGAGGAGCGACGACACCGTCCCAGGTGCGGACGTCGTCGGGGAAGCCATGGACCAGGATGACGGGTTCCGCTTGCGGACTGCCGCGGTCCTCGTACGCGACTTCCAGACAACTCGTTCGGACACGTTTCGTCATGTCGCGCATGGGCCGAGGATAGCTGGAAAACGGGACTAAGCCTTTTCGAACAACATCTGCCCGAGGTCGGTCGGTCACGAGGGCGAGAAGGCGCCTGGGAGGAGAGCCGGGCTCGGCTCTCCCGATCTCATTCTCCCGGTGATTCGGTTGGGGGGTGCTCCGGCGATCCGCTCTCTTTCTTGCGAGTCGTGTTCTTCGTCAGATCCGACGTGTAGTCCGGGTGTTCGCTCCACTTGTAAGGATCGGCCGGCTTGCCCCCGTTCGGCTCCGTGAGGAGCTTCGCGAGGTAGGCCGTCAAGAGGGTTCCCGCGCCAGACCCATCTCCGCCGGATGTGACGAGGGTATCCGGCGTCACTCGGATCTTGCCGTCGCGGACCTCCTCCATGACCTTGACGAGCGCGACCCGGTCGGAACCGAGCACGTCCGCTTGAGCGTGGTACGCGTCCGCCTGCGCCTCGCCGACCATCCGGATCGCGGCCGCATTTCCGTCCGCCTGGATGCGCGTCGAGTCACGCACGCCTTCCGCTTGCTTGATCGCCGCCTTCGCGAGGTTTTCGTTGATCTGCACCTGGTAGGACGCCTCGACGACCTTCGGCTGGAGGTTCGCGCGCGCCGTCATCTCCTGGACCGCGATGCGCCGCTGCTCCGCGGTGGCCTGCTGCTCGTACTGCGTCTGCTGCTGGATCGCGATCTCCTTGTTCGTCTGAGTCGCAAGGAGCGTCGGGTCGACGGCGATGTAGGAGATGAGAAGGTTCTGCGCCTCGACGTAGTACTTGGCAAACTGGACCCGCGCGCGGTTCAGAGCCTCCTCTTGCAACTGAGATCGGCCCTGAACGAACTCGAGTGCCTTCTTCTCTCCGGCATTGTTGCGGAAGGACGCGTCGATCAGGGGATGCACGATCTGCTGGATCAGGTTGAACACCGAGCCGAAGCGAGCGATGACGAAGGCCGCGTTCTCCGGAAGGATGCGGATGACCATCCGCACGTCGACCTCGAGTTTGAATCCGTCTCTGGACGTCACGAGCAGTTGGCCGAAGCGGAAGAAGGAGAGGCCCTTCTCGCCCTGTTCCGTCAGGTAGGGATAGTCCGATTCGTCGACTGCGGGATCCGCCGGACGGCGCGAGAGACTCGGGGCGTCTGGCCGCTCGGAGCGAGCCCAGTCGACCATGATCGCCGACGTCGGCACGAGGTACGCCGTGAATGCGACCCGGTTCAGGTTGTACTTCCCGGGGGCCACGGGATTCCGCCAGATTCCCCGCCGGTTTCGATCCGGGACGAGCAACCGTTCGACCGCCGCATGGATCGTCTGGTCGAAGTCCGGGCTGTCCGTGACCGGCACGGGCTCCATGTCGACCTGGTCGAGCTCCTCCCCGATGTTCGATCGGAGGACCGCCACGAAGCCCGGTGGGACTTCGGCGACCTCGTCGATCTGGACCTGGAAGAGCGTCGGATTGACGTAGTACCGTCCCGGCTGGAGCGTGTCGAGCTGCGGGCCTCGGAAGCCGCCACTGTCGAGGAACGCCTGGCCATCCTGGAAGAAATTGTGCGGCCGGGCGCTCGGATGCGCCGGCGTCGGCGAGACGTCAGGCTGGGGCGCCACGATGAACTTGGGCGGAAGGGGCTGGCCATCTTGCGCGGTGACGACGCCGACCTTCCCGGACGCAACCTCCGTCGCGGGCTGCTTGGCCACGTAGAACAGGAATGGGTTGATCCGATACGTTCCGGGGCGGATGATCGCGACCTGGGGACCCTTGAACCCGCCGTTGTCGAGGAACGCCTCGCCGTCCTGGAACTGGTTGCACTCGACCTCGTCCCCGAGGAGTCGTCCCTTCGGCAACGGACGCCCGTCGATCGCCTCGACCGTTGCGATTTCCGTCTCGGCGACCTGGACGACCTTGGACCGGCGCATGCTCCACACGACGGGAATCCGCCAGTACAGGCCGGGCATCAGGGTCGCCGCCTGCGTCCCGATCTCGCCATGTCGGGCGATGACTTGTCCGGCGGGCATCTTCCGCCCGCCGAGTCTCTTCACGAGCACGCCGACCTCGCCTGCTCGGATGAGATATAGACCCTTCAGGAAAAACACCAAGGTCGCAACGAGCGCGAACCCCGCCAGAAGCACCACGACCTGAGTAATGTCGATCATGTCTGCCACCCTCTGCCTCCGATCCACAATATGCGTTCCTGAAGGCATCAGCCTTGTTTGGGCTTCCCGCGGGCATGCCGCATCGCGCTCGCGATTGGCAGCAGAATTACACGCTACGCAGCCCGAAGAATTTCCTTCACGGTCTCCGAGTCGAAGGGGTTCTTCTATCTCTTCCGCTCTCGATTCTCCTTCGCTCGAAATCTGACGATTCTTCGCACCAAGTCGTACGGAATGGGCTTGTCGATCGGAAATTGCACTGAGCCTTTGCCTTGTTTGTACCGCGACAGTTCCTTCTTGAAGGCCTCAATGCCCGAAGGTATCGGATAGAATCCGATGTGATTCTTGAACGCCGCGAAGTAGACCAGCCCTTTGCCGTTCAGTTTGAACGTCGGCATTTGATAGCTGATGGTCTCGATAGCCTCCGGCGCGGCTTTTTGGATTGTCAGTCTCAGCCTCTGAAGGATGCTTTGCACATCCTTTGGGGAGGCCTTGATGTACTCGTCGATCGTCTTGAATTGCGCGTCTTTGCCATCCATACGACTCACCGGGCCATCCTGCGGCTCTTTTTTCAGGCTTTCGCGGCGCGCGCCGACGCCGACGTGTCAGCCGTGCGTTCCGGCTGGTAGCGAAGGATCACGCCACCCGACTTCAGCGGTCTCGCCTCCAGCAACTTCATCTTGATCCGCTCCGAATTTGGTTTGAATAACGGATTCCCTCGGCCCAGGAGCAACGGCGTGAGGGCAAGATCGAGCTCATCAAACAGCCCGTGCTTCAGGAGCGTCGAAGAAAGATTGGCACTGCCAAAGACGAACAAGGTCTTGCCAGGCTCTTTCTTCAGCTTGATGACCTCCTCGACCGCGTTGTCCTTCACGAGCCTAGAGTTGTTCCAATCGGCTTTCTTGAGCGTCTTCGAGAAGACGACCTTCGGAACCGTGTTCATGAAGTCGGCGACTTCGCCTTTCTGGGTCGGCCAATACCCGGCCATGCCTTCGTATGTCACCCGGCCGAACAACAACATGCCCGTCGACTTCGATTGTTCGACGGAATACTTTTCGAGCTCTTCCCCCCAGATCGTGTCATGCCAGTCAATGTCCCAACTCTTCGGGCCCTCAAAGAAGCCGTCCAGCGTGACCAGATTCCACATGATGAGTTTCCGCATTCCGTTCACCCCATTCGTAAGAGGTCAATCGCTCGAGCGGGATATATCCGCGGTTGACCCCGTCGAGCGAGCTGCATCAACCCCGAGCCCCGTGAAGCGGCGAGATCCAAGCGCGTCATTCGAGCTCCCCTCGTTCCGCAACCGAACCTCGCTCCTGCGTCGCCTCATCGATGAACGAAGGAACGCTCTCGCTCCGAAACCGAAGGGCGATTCCGAGTCCGACCGCGCTCAACACGGCGGCCCCGACGAAGGCGTACCGGAACCCGGTCAGCCCGAGTTGCGGATCGAACGTGCTGGCAACGGTCAACACCAAGGACAGGCCAAGCGGGAAGCCGAGGCGCTGGGAGGTCTGGATCAGCCCCGAAGCGAGGCCCTCTTCCCCGGGCTTCGTCCCCGAGAGGCCCGCGATGGCGAGTGCTGGGAATCCGATGCTCGCCCCGAGCGACCAGAGAATCGTCCCCGGCAAGATGCCGAGATAACCCGCGGCGACCGGCAGAGGCGCCAGCATCGCCAGCCCCAAGGTCACGAACGCCGTGGAAATGACGAGTACTCGTTGTAGGCCGATCCGGTTCATGAGCCACGAGGACCCCCATCCGCCGACGAAGAAGAAGATCGCGGCCGCGGGAAGGAATGCCAGACCCGCGTCTAGGGGGGAATATCCAAGGACGCCCTGCAAATAGACGGTCAATACGATCAGTGCTCCCGCGGAGGAGCTCACGACGAGCGAGAGAACGTTCGCGGTCAGGGTCGTCCGGCGGCGCAGGAAGGCCAGCGGCATGAGCGGCGCCTTCGACCGGTATTCGATGGCCAAGAAGGCCGCCAAGGTGAGGGCGGAGAGGCCCAGGGGCAGCGCCGCTTGGATCGTGAAGAGGCCGTCGGTCGCCGCAATCGTGAATGCGTATACAAGGAGGATCAACCCGGCCGTGACGGTCACGGCGCCGGGGATGTCGAGACGCTTCGACGTCGCCCGTGGACCACTTCGCGCGATGAATCGCTGAGCCAAGATCGTCGCCACGGCTCCGATCGGCACGTTGACGAACATGACCGATCGCCATCCGAACGCCGCGGTGAGGACCCCGCCCGCGATCGAGCCTGCCGCGAACCCTGCGGACAGGATCGAGACGAGAACCCCGAACGCCCGATTGCGCTCCTTCCCCTCGGGGAACGTGGCCGCGAGGATCGCCAGGGCCGTGGCCGTCGTCATGGCGGCGGCGATACCTTGAATCGCCCTCGAGACGACGAGGGAGAGAAGCGACGGCGCAAGTCCGGCCGACAAGGACGATACGGTGAACAGGACGATTCCAGTGAGGAAGAGGCGCTTCTGGCCGTAAACGTCGCCGGCTCGGCCACTGACCATCAGGAATCCGGCCAAGGTGAGCCCATACACGCCGGTCACCCACTGGCTCTCCGCGAGCGGGGCCAGGAATTCTCGCTGAATCGTGGGGAGCGCCACTTGAACCACCGAGAAATCGACGACATCGAGGAATGCGGCCGCGATGACCACCGCGAGGATTAGCCGCGCGTGGGAAACGAGGGCGGCCCCCGCACGAACTGTTGGTTCCGTATCCCCCGCAACGTCCTCCTGCCGCCGGATCGCTGTCAACGAAGTTCTCTTCCCGGTTACTCGATTCCGGCCGTCGGAAGCATCGGTCGTTCATGAATCTGCGGCCGGCCCGTTCCGAAGACCTTAGTATCGACCCGAACGTTCCTGAGTGGCATGGAATCAACGGGCCTCGCTCGTTTCCTCTTTGAACTCGCCTCGGACGAACGACTCGGCATCCTCGAGGCAATTGAGGAAAAACCGCTACGCCACGCCCAGATTGCGCGCCGCCTGAAGATTACCGACTCGGAGACGACGCGCCACCTGAACCGGCTCGCTTCCACGGGTCTGCTGACGAAAAATCCGCAGAGCCAGTACGAGCCCACAAGCCTGGCCCGACTCGTGTCCGCGGGCTTCCCGTTCTTCCGATTCCTGCTCGCGAATCGTGAGTTCCTCCTGAAACACGACGTGCGGGAGGTGCCTGCGGAATTCGTCGAACGGCTCGGCGCGTTGAACGGGGGCACTTTCGTGACGGGAATGTATGATGTCGCGGCCGCCCAAGAGCGGTACCTGCGAGCCGTGAAGCAACGGATCTGGGTCCTGACCGACCAGTTGTTCGAACGGCCGTGCCGGTCATGCGGGAGAAGGCGGCGGCCGGCGCGGATGTCCGCGTCATCCGATCCCGCGAAGGGTTTCGACGCGAGACGGCCCGACTTCCACCGGTCGAGCGCAACTACCCCGTGCGCCTGGTTCCCGAGGCTCGAATCTTTCTTGCGGTCCTCGACGACGTGGCGGGCGTGTGCTTCCCGACCCTCGAAGGAAAGGTTGACATGGAGTCGATGCTCCTCTTGTCCGACCCGGCGGGACATCGATGGGCTGAGGATCTGTTTACGCAGCTATGGAGTCAGGCTCGGGAATGGCTTGGTCCGCAGACGCCTCTTTGACCGACAAGAGTCGTTCGCGGGCCGACTCACGTTTCAAGTCTGGCCGGTTCGACGCCTGTGCGTGGGCGCGACCTTTGTTTCGTCCATGTGGTCAATCGAGTCTGACCGCCCGTGGGGAGTCGATGCATCGACCGCGTCAACTGTGGGCGCTTATCGCTACGTCTTTACCCGAGTCGTCACGTACAGGTCCTGATCTCCCACCGAACCGGGTCGAGTGGACCCGAAGAAGAGGGTCACGCGATCCGGGGCGATAAACGGTTGCGTGTCGTCCTGCGGGCTGTTCACCCCGGAACCGAGATTCACGGGCGGGGACCATGGGTCGGAGGTGCTGCCACGGGTGGAGACCCACACGTCGGTGAGCCCGATTCCTCCGACGCGGTCCGAGAACAAGAACAACTCGAGTCCATCGGAGCGAATGGATGGGCGCTGATCGTTGGTCGAACTGCTCAGCTCCGTCACGGGTTCGGCCGCCCCCCAGGATCCGTCCGCCTGCTGGGCGCTGACGTAAATGTCGTAACCACCCAATCCGCCGGCCCGGTCGCTCCCGAAAAACAGGAGCGGCACGCCGAGGTCGTCGTTCGCGAAGTAGCTCGGGCCCGCATCATTGGACGCCGTGTTGACCGCCGACCCGAGATTGACGGGCGTCTCCCAGGAGAAGTCATCATGGACCTTCTCGCGATGAGAGACCCAGATGTCAAAGCCGCCGAGACTACCGGGTCCTCCGACGCGGTTGAAAAACATCCAATGACCGTCGCGCGAGAACTCAGGGACTGCCTCGAGGACTGCCGTGTTAATCGTCGGGCCGAGATTCACGGGTGGTCCCCATGATTCGTCGACGCCCGCTCGGTGCGACACCCATATGTCGGAACCGCCGAACCCGCCTGCGCGGAACGACCCGAAGTATAGACTCAGGCCGTCCTTGGAAATCGCAGGTCCGTTCTCCCTGAGGACTGAGTTGATAACGGGACCGAGGTTGACCGGGGTCGACCATCCCGAGAATTTCGGAGACCCCGCGACCGGATTAGATACCGCAAACAACGCCAACGCTACGCCCATCAGGACGTACGCTTTCAGACTGCTCCCTCCTGTCACGCCGCATCCGGGTCTTCTCACTTAAGCGCTGTGCCTCCTCGCTCATTTTGGCGCCCTCAGGTTCGCGCTAGGAACCGACCAGGACCTTGAACCCGCGGTGCTCGAGTGCCGCCGGAGCTGTCGCCTGATCCCTACCCTAGGAAATGCGCGAGTTCGGGATCCACTTTGCTCGCGTGCGTCCAGTTCAACCCGTGCGGCGCGCCCTCGATCGTGATCAACTTGCTCCCCTCCACGATTTCCGCCGTGCGCTTGGCCGACACAGGGAGGGGCACGATGCGATCCGCATCGCCGTGGATGATCAACGTGGGCACATCGACGCGTGTGAGGTCGTTCCGGAAGTCCGTCGACGAGAACGCCGTGACGCAATCGAGCGTTCCCTTCGGCGAAGCGCCCGCGGCGATGTTCCAACAGAGTTGCACGACCTGGTCGCTGACTAGCGTGCCGCCCAGCTGATCGACGTTGAAGAAATTCGCGAGGAACTGGGTCAGAAACGCGGGGCGATCCGCGAGGACGCCCGCCTTGATTCCTTCGAATGCGGCTCCGTCCACGCCTTCCGGATTGTCGGCCGTCTTCAGCAGGAATGGAGGAACGGCCGACATGAACACGGCCCGACTCACGTCGTCGGATCCGTACTTCCCGAAGTACCGGGCGACCTCGCCGCCTCCCATCGAGAAACCCACGAGCGCGAAATCGTGCAGGTCGAGCGTCGTCACCAGCTTGCGGAGGTCTTCGGTGAAGGTGTCGTAGTCGTAGCCGCTCGCCGGCTTGCTGGAGTGGCCGAACCCTCGGCGGTCGTATGTGATGACTCGGTGGCCCGCACGCAGGAGGTCCGTGACTTGCTTCTCCCATAAGGCGCCGCTGAGCGGCCAACCATGAATCAACACGACGGGTTTCCCGGATCCGTGATCCTCGTAATAAATCTCAATCGGCGCCGAATTCTCTTCACCCACCGTGACGCGGCTCATTACACTCCTCCGGCCGTCCGCATACCGGTATGGAGTATTTGGGCCTTCCCCCCGGGGACTCGCGAGGCACCCAAGATGCTCGGGCCGTTCAACTACGGCCCTTGAGACGAGTTCATCCGGTCAAATGGGACCTCAGCATCCACTCTTGTTTCTCGAGACCGCGGGCGATCTCGATGTAGACATCCTGCGTGGGAAGGTCCTCTTCGCTCCCGTCGATGCCGCGCCGGATCTCCGAGATCGCCACGCCGGCGCGGTCGGTGACCGCCTTCAGGAGAAGATCTTCCCGATGTTCGTCCAGCGGGAACGCAGGGAGCGTCGTCTCCTTCACGGCTCCTTCGATCGTTCCATGCGAGGTGCCGCGCAATTGAACCGCACGCTCCGCGACGAGATCGGCATATTCTCTCGTCTGGTCTGCGAACCGGTCAAACAATTCATGGAGCTGAGCGAATCCCGGGCCCTGCAGGTTCCAATGCGCTTGTTTGTAGGCCGTCGCCAAGGACGTCATGTTCGCGAGGTTCAGATTCAGCCCGCGAACGAGTCGTTCTTGCAGGTTCCGATTTACCGCCGCCGTCTCCTTGCTCCGCTTAGACCGCTCCATGGGATCCCCTTCGGTCCCCCGTGAAGACGGACCTCGGCATGAGCCTTGTGCTCCAGGTGGACGGCCGTTCCAAACCGAAACTCTCCGTGTGCGGCTGCGGGAGCCTTGCGAGACATCTAGAAATGCAGAAAAGTGTATATACACATGCGTGTATACATCGCGCGTGGAATCCGTCGTATTCGAAGTCCTCGCCGATTCGACGCGTCGCCGGATCGTCGAGACGCTCGGGGCGGGCGAGCGCCCCGTGCACGCGCTCGTGGAAGCCGTGGACATTCAGCAATCGGGGGTCTCGCGGCACCTCCGCATCCTCCACGAGGCAGGGTTCGTCCGCGTGCGGGCGGAGGGGCAAGAGCGCCTCTACTCGTTGTGCGCGGAGCCATTCCGCGAGCTGGACAAATGGATGCAACAATACCGCGGCCTGTGGGAGGCCCGCCTCGACAGGTTTGGCACCGAGCTCAATCGACGGCAGAAGGCGCGGGCAGGAAAACACAGGGAGACACACGCATGACAAACAACCGGAAGACGGGGAAGGGCAGGGAGGAGAACACCGCGCAAAAGATCACCACGTTCCTGACGTTCAACGATCAGGCCGAGGAAGCCGTCAAGCGCTATGTCTCGATCTTTAAGAACTCCCGCATCGTCAGCATGGTCCGCGGGGAGGCGGGAGGTCCGATCGCGAAGGGGCAGATGTTGAACGCGACGTTCGAACTCGACGGAGCGCGATTCATGGCCATGGACGGCGGCCCGTACTTCACGTTCGCGCAAGGAACTTCCCTCTTCGTGAGCTGCGACACACAAGAAGAGATCGACCGGTTGTGGGAACGCCTATCCGAAGGCGGAGAACAGCAGCCGTGCGGCTGGCTCAAGGACAAATTCGGTGTGTCGTGGCAGATCGTCCCCTCCGTTCTGGGTGAGATGATGAGCGATCCAAAATCCGGCAACTCGGCGAAAGTCATGGAAGTGTTGCTCGAGATGACGAAAATCGAGATCGAGACCCTAACGCGAGCCTACGCGCAACGGAAGTGAGGGACGTGCCGACGAAAGGGAAGACCGCGACATCCGCGAGGGTTTCGAGACCGAAGATCCGGTTGGAGCGGACCTTCCAGGCGTCCGCGAAGGAAGTCTGGGAGCTCTGGACGACGAAGGAGGGCCTCGAGGCCTGGTGGGGCCCCGAAGGATTCACGACGACGGTCCACAAGCTCGACCTCCGCCGAGGAGGCGAATTCGAGTACGCCATGACGGCGACCCGTCAGGACTTGATCGAGGGGATGAAAGCTATGGGGCTTCCGCTCACGAGCGTGGCCCATGGGACGTACACGGAGGTTACGCGGCCGCGGCGGCTTGCCTACATGACGGTGGCCGACTTCATCCCGGGCGTCGCACCGTACGAAGTCGCGGCGGTGGTCGAGATTCAGCCGGTGGGCCGCGGAGTCCGAATGGTCGTGACCGAGGATGCGATGCACGACGAGCTCTGGACCGAGCGGTCAACGATGGGCATGAACAGCTCGCTCGACCGGCTCGCGAAGGTCCTCGAGGCGCGCCTGGGAAAGCGACGGACGTCGCGGTGACAGCAAATCCGGAAACCCGATTCGATCCGGAACGGACTCGGCGGGTGCAGCGCGGAGTTAGCCACGCGTTGTCACGACGGTTCCGCCCCATTCCTCCGGAGCGACATCGGCAATGGACTCAGAAAACGTCCACGTGTGACCCCCGAGGTCCTCGGCCGTGTACTGCCGCTCGCCGAACGGGTAGTCAGTGGGGGGCTGCACGATCTTCGCGCCGCGATTCTTGGCCCGCTCGAAGTGGCGATCGACATTCGGCACACGCACCATGACGGAGTGGTTGGTCCCTCCTTGGTGCGACCGACGGCCCTCCCTGGTCTTATTCGAGTCGATCTCAGGCCTGGGGAGCCCCGCCGCCACGACGATCGATCCATCCCCAACGGTAAGTTGCGAGCGGTGGCTCCCGATTCGCAGATGTTCCGCGAATCCGAAGGTACAGGACAACCAATCCACGGCCTGGGCTACGTCTGGGTAGACGAGCACGGGAATGACCGTGGACGAGGGCATGGACCGGTTCGTTCGCATGCGTCCTCCTGTCGCCGGATCGGCCTTCGAGGATCTCGTGGGCATTGAACGTCAGGATAACCAACTGACTACTGAAATCTGACGCCGTCGGATTGGTGCGAGTCCAACGTGATTAAGTACGGCCTCCCATCTCCGCTTTCTTCCTGAAAATTCGGGAGAGAATGCCATGTGCCGAAACATCAAGACGCTGTTCAACTTCGATCCTCCGGCGACCGACGAGGAGATCCACGACGCCTCGCTCCAGTTCGTGAGGAAACTCTCCGGCTTCGCAAAACCGTCGCGGGCCAACGAGGCAGCGTTTGATCGCGCGGTAACCGAGATGACCGCGGCCGCGCGGAATCTATTGGATTCGCTGGTGACCGAGGCGGGGCCGCGAAATCGTGAGATCGAAGCCGCGCGCGCTCGAGCGCGCGCTCTCGAGAGATTCGGGAGCTCTTGAAACGGTCGCATTCTCAATCTCGACAGGTAGGTCCGAGGTCGGTCGCGGTGGTCGCGTTGACGCCATGATAGTCACGGGCCAGGCTTGATTACGCATGAGCTGCTTGCGTGACGGACGCAAATGGGATTGCGTGGACCCCGACGGCGTTCCTACCTTCCGGTGGGACTCACTCTCATCCTCCTCGGGCTGACGGCTGCGACGGCAACCCACGCTGGAACCACTGGACTCAGTTCCGCGGGCGTCATGGCCTCCGTCGGGATGACGGCGTCCGCGCCGACCATGGGCTGGAACAGCTGGAACTCGTTCGGGTGTGGCGGTCTGACCGAGACGCTGGTCCGGGAGACCGCCGATGCCATGGTGAACGGCGGGCTCCTCGCGGCGGGTTATGACACGTTGACCCTCGACGATTGCTGGTCCGCGGTCTCCCGCGATAGCTCCGGCAATCTCACGAACGACCCGGTGAAATTCCCGAGCGGGATGAAGGCCATCGGCGACTACATTCACGGTCGGGGCCTCAAGTACGGGATCTATGCTTCGATCGGTACGGCCACGTGCACTGGGGGTACCGCAGGCAGCCTAGACCACGAATACATGGACGTCGCGCGGTTCGCCTCCTGGGGCGTGGACTACATCAAGGCTGATCGTTGCAATGCGGACGGCCTGATCATGAAGGACATCTACGCGCGCTGGCGGGACGCGATCGTCGCCTCCGGCCGATCGATTGTCTTGAGCGCAAGCGACAACAACCCTACGGACGAACCGTGGGCCTGGGGACCTTTGACCGCGGGTCAGTGGCGTATCTCCCCGGACATCAGTGATGATTGGACGTCGCCCCCGGGCCAGCCGCCGTGGAAGGAGGGGATGATCGACATCTTCGACCGCAACGCCGCCCACGCAGCCGCCACCGCGCCCGGGACGGTCAACGATCCGGACATGCTCGAGGTCGGCAACGGAGGCATGACGGACACCGAGTACCGGACGCACTTCGGCTTATGGGCTCTCATGTCCGCGCCCCTCATTGCGGGCAACGACGTTCGCAGCATGAGCGACGCGACGCGGGCGATCCTCACGAACCCGGAGGTGATCGCCATCGATCAGGACCCACTCGGATTCCAAGCGAACCTAGCGGGGGACATCGGAAACGGCTTGCAGGTCTGGTACAAGCCACTCGCCGGGAGCGGCGCCCGGGCCGTGGGGCTCCTGAATCGCGGCTCTGCCTCGGCGACGATGACGGTGAGTTGGAACGCGATCGACCTCGCCCCCGGAATCGCCACGGTCCGCGATCTATGGGCCCGCGCCGACCGAGGTTCGTTCGCGAACCAGTACAGCGTCAGCGTATCCGCACATGGGATGGCCCTGCTCCGGGTCGTCGGCACGGATTCGCCGGTCTCGGACGGGTTTCTCAGCGACCAGCCGTGGACGTACATGGCGAACGAGCAAGGCCCGGTCGAACGAAATTCGAGCAACGGCGGGGGCGGGGCGGGGGATGGCGGCACGCTCACGCTGAACGGGGTCCCCTACCTCCGGGGATTTGGTGGCCATGCGCCGTCGGCCTTGGAGTTTCGACCGAACGGGTCATGCCAGACGTTCACCGCCGAGGTCGGGGTCGATGACGAGGTCGGCACCCTTGGGAGCGTCCTCTTCCAGGTGTGGGGCGACGGTCAGAAGCTGTACGAGGGTGGCGTGATGACCGGGGAGACGCCCACCGAAAACGTCAACATCAGCATCGCCGGCATCCGGAGCCTGCGCCTGCAAATCGTGTCCGTCGATTCGACGGCGGACGACCATGCCGATTGGGCGAACCCGCGAATCGCGTGCGCTGATCGATCGCCGCCGAACCAGCCCCCTCAGGCACGCTTCACGACCACACGGTCTCTGGTGGCTCCGTGGGAGATTGTGGCGTTTGACGCCGAATCTTCAACAGATCCCGACGGGACGATCGTATCCTACATGTGGGATTTCGGGGACGGGTTCACCGCCAATGGGATCCTCGTGCGACACGCGTACGCCTGACCGTCCTCGACAACAGTCAAACCTCGACCACCGCGACGTCGGAAATGACCGTGGACGTCCCTCCGATCGCCGCGTTTTCGACGAGCTTGAACACAGCGCCCCCGGGTTTGCCGATTCTCTTCGACGCGTCCGCATCGATGGATTCGGATGGCACAATCGTTTCCTACGCTTGGGACTTTGGCGATGGACAGACGGGCGCCGGCGTATCCGTTACCCATGCATATGCGAACAATGGGACATTCACTGTGCGGCTCGCGGTGGCGGACGATCTCGGTGCGGTGGACAACGTCGCGGGATCAATCGAGATCGGAAACCGAGGGCCTTCGATCGTCTCCGCCAGTCCACAGGCAAGCATTGTCCTGGGGCCGGGTGACGCGGAGACACTGGTGGTCGTCGCTTCGGACCCCGACGGCGATCTCCTGACGTATTCGTGGCTCGTCGACGGGCTGTCGGTCGGCGGTTCGTCGTCGGCGTACGTCTTCCACGGCTCGAGCGTCGGGACCCACGTCGTCCGGGTCCTCGTCTCGGATGGACGCGCCGAAGCGAGTTTTGCCTGGACGATTGAAGTGCGGGCGCTACCCCAACCCCCGACCGGGCATCTCGAACCGGTCGGAGAGGGTCTGTTCGTCCAGGTGCTCTCTGCGAGTGCGCTGGTCGCCCTCGGTGTCATCCTGTTGATACAAAACTTGCGTCGGCGAAGACCTTGAAACGGGCATCTCGATTCCAGGAATCATGTTATCCATACCGATTATCGGAACATGTCGGTCGGGAGAATACTAACATGACCGGGACTACTGATGATGCGAGCCTCCGGGAAAATACGGAATGGCTCCCCCGAGGCGCGTGTTTGCGGCCCTTACGGCCTCCGCCCTCCTCATGCTTTTGAGCCTCACGGTCATGACCGGGACTACTGATGATGCGAGCCTCCGGGAAAATACGGAATGGCTCCCCCGAGGCGCGTGTTTGCGGCCCTTACGGCCTCCGCCCTCCTCATGCTTTTGAGCCTCACGGTCCTTGCCTCGAATGCGCCCGCGCACCAGGCTCTTGACCGGCGTGGGAACGTCATGATCTCGCCCTCCGCAACGAACAACTTCGATCAACTCGTCGTCGTCCTCATGGAGAACAAGAACCTGAACGAGGTCTACGGGCCCGCGCCGTACATGACGCAACTCGCGGACCAGTATTCCTTCTCCCAGGGTTGGTCGAGCATCACGAATCCGTCGCAGCCGAACTACATCGCCCTCCTGGGCGCGAGCACGTTCGGCGTGGGCGGCGACGGGAACCATCCGAACCTGAACCATCCCACCTTGGTGGACCTGATCGAGACCTCGGGCCACACCTGGAACGCGATCGCGGAAGGGAGCGGCTCCGGCTGTTCCATCAACCCGGATCGAGGCGAAGACCACTTCCCGTTCCTGTCGTACACGACGATCACGGGCAATCCCGCGCGATGCGCGAACCTCCACTCCGGCAGCTCGGCGGATGTCGTCACGGCGCTCAATGCCGGCACGAACTTCATCTGGTTCACGCCGAACGACGGGCACAACATGCACGACAACTCCGTCGCGTCGGGCGACGCCTGGATCCAAAGCTGGGTGCCCGGCTTGCTCACGGCGATGGCCGGCAAGAAGGCGGCGCTCATCCTCATGTTCGACGAGGCGTACACGAGTCCTCCGTACATCTACATGGGATTCAGCGGTCCGGCGACGAAGCTCGCGTACAAGTCGAC
>WNGG01003175.1_pt1 | contig 19380 bp, 19 predicted proteins | sample 5400661 | NCBI WGS metagenome assembly WNGG01 (sample SAMN13153372, study PRJNA577476) | soil metagenome | isolation source: 100 cm soil or saprolite under Garry oak tree replicate 1 | place: USA:California | collected 2016-06-15
GCCCCAGGCACGGTCCGCATCCGGAGCTGCCGATGACCGCGCCCGCCGCCGAGAGCGCGAGGAGTGTGCCATCGGCCATGGCGTCCTCGAACTGCCGGCGCGACGACGGCACCACCTCGAGGCGGACCTCCGCCGATACACGCCGCCCGCGCAGCACCGCGACTGCCTGCCGCATGTCGACCAGGCGGCCATTTGTGCATGAGCCGAGGAAGACCACGTCGACCGGCTGGCCGACGGCCGCGGACACGTCGACAACTTGGTCGACCCGCGGCGGCACCGCGATCTGCGGCTCGAGCGTTGAGAGGTCTATGGTCACCTCGTTCGCGTACGCGGCGCCACGATCCGGGTAGAGCCAGTCTGGCGCCTCGGGTGTCGCGACGACGATCCCGGCCTTGGCGCCCATCTCGGTGGTCATGCCCGCGAGCGTGATCCGGTCGCCCTGAGGCAGCGAGCCCGCGCCGTGGAACTCGACGCACGCGTAGCGCGCACCGTCGGTCCCGATCTCGCGCACGACGCGCATGATCGCGTCCTTCATGGTCACGCCCCTGCGCGGGCGGCCGGTGAACGTGACCTTGATGGACTCTGGAACGCGGAGCCAGGTGCGGCCGAGCGCGAGTGCCACCGCGATGTCCGTCGCGCCCATACCGGCGCCGAACGCCCCGACCGCGCCGTACGAGTTCGAGTGCGAGTCGCTGCCGACGATGACCGTGCCGGGCTCGCAGTAGCCCTCCTCGACCATGATCTGGTGGCACACGCCCTCGCCCGCGTCGTAGAAGGTGGCGATCCCCTGCGCTCTCACCCACTCGCGGAGGACACGATGGGAATCCGCGACGACCGGCGTCGGTGCGGGCGCGGCGTGGTCGACGAACACGGCGACCTTCGTCGTGTCCCACACGCGCTCTTTCCCGAGGTCGCGCAGACCGGCGATGACCGCGTCGATGACCGAGTCGTGGACCATGACGCGCGAAACCGGAACGATGACGAGGTCGCCGGCCTTCGCGTCGCGCGCGGCGACCCGCGAGAGGATCTTCTCGGCGAGGGTCTTATGCAACGACCCACTCCCTCAGGAGCGAATCGAGCTGGTCCATCGACAGCGGCCCGGAGTCGGCGAGCGTCTTGATCTTCTTGGTGATCAACTTCAGCTCGTCCTCGCCGAACTCGAGACCGAGCTCCTTCGCGCGGTGGTCGATCGCGTGCTTCCCGGTGAGGCGATGCGCGACATTGATCGTTCGCTCGAGGCCAAAATCGGCGGGGTCCAGGATCTCGTAGCTGTTGGGATTGAGGTAGATGGCCTTCGTGTGCATGCCGGCCTTGTGGTGGAAGGCGTACTTGCCGGTCACGAAGTTGTTATAGGGGATCTCGATCCCGACGAGCGACGCGATGAGCTCGTCCAGGTCCCGCAGCTTCGGAAGGTCGTATTTCTTGCGGATCGCGGCCGGATCGTCGGCGTACATCCGCGCAACGAAACCGCCGAGCGGCGTGATCCCGTTGCGTTCACCGATTCCGAGCACGCTCGTGTCGATGTGGGTCGCGCCGCCTTCGAGGATCGCGTAGCTGTTCGCGATGGCGCATCCCGTGTCGTTGTGGCCGTGGAACTCGATGTCGCATTTCACGTGATGACGGAGCTCGACGGCGAGCGCGTAGCACTGCCTCGGGGTCGCGATGCCGACGGTGTCCGCGACGCCGACACGGTTCACGCCCATCCGGTCGACGGCCGTGTAAACCTTGAGGAGATCGCCCTCCGTCGATCGGAAGCTGTCCTCGCTCGAGAAGCGGACCTCCTTGCCATGGTCGCGGATGAAGGCGATCACCTCGCACGCGTCATCGATGATCTCGTCGACGCTCTTGCCGTGGCTGAACTCGCGCAGGATGGAGGACGTCCCGAAGAGAATGTCGATGCCGTCGACGCACGTCTGGACGGCAACGCGCGCGTCGTCCATGTGGCAGCGCACGTGCGTCAGCACCTTCGCTCGGAGCGGGAGCGCGGCGATCGTTCGGCAATCCTCGAACGACTGGGGAGACGCCACAGGCGAGGTGAGCTCGATGTACTCGACCCCGAACGCGTCGAGCATCTCCGCGATGGCGATCTTGTCCGCCGTCGTGAAGTGCGCGTTCGAGAACTGCTCCCCCTCGCGGAGCGTGGAGTCGATGATCGCGAATCGCTCGATCGGCACCGTGCCTCCTCAGCCACACGCGAGGACGGCCACCGGGCTCCTCATAAAAAAGAGAGCCCGGTGCGCGAACGTGCCACCGAGCTACTCGTGAGAGCTTGGTCACACGGCAGCGCTTCGCGGTGGAGTTTCCTCCGTCGCGACAGTCCGTCTCCTTCCGGAAAGCGGACCAGCCCGAGATCCCGAGACGGACCTCTGGCTTCGGCGGTCGCACCGTTCGCACCGCATCTGGCGGAAGCTCGTTCCTCCGCGGTACTACTGCTTGTGACCGCACCTCTGGCCGGCAACGCGTATGAAGTTGTTGCGAACGAGTTTAGGTCTCAGGTTCGAGGGCTGTAAAGCCGCGCTCGCCTTCGTTAGGCTCGCAAGCGCTGCGAGGTGCGGTGACCGACATCCTGGTTGCGGACGACCAACGGTTCATACGCGACATGGTCCGGATCACTCTGTCCACGCAGGGCTGGACCATCGCTGAAGCCGCGACCCCGGACCAGACCGTCGATCTCGCCCACCGCGACCCACCGCGCGCGGTATTGCTGGACGTGAACTTCGACGAGGACGGGCCCACCGGGTTCGACGTCTGCAAGCTCCTGAAGAACGACCCGGCGACGAAAGCGATCCCGGTCGTGATGCTGACGGCACGCGACAGCTCGGCCGACCGCAAAGCGGGTCTCGCCGCGGGCGCTTCCCATTACCTCGTCAAGCCATTCGGCCCGATCGACCTCATCAACACCCTCCGGGGCATTCTTGGCGAGCCGCCGGCCGTCCAGACGCTGGGCCAGTACCTCATCGACGAAGGGATCCTCAGCCACGAGCAGCTTGCCGAAGCGCTCGAGCGGCAGCGCTTCTATGAAGCGCGCGGTCATCCGCGCAGGCTGGGCGAGGTCCTCGCGATCATGCGGGCGATCAGCCCCGAAGAGCTCGAGCGGGCTCTCGAACGACAGAAGAAGGAGACGAAGCCCTAGTCTTTCGACGAATGAGGCTTCGCACTTAGCGTTGCGCATCGGAGTCCTCACCGGCGGCGGCGACGCCCCCGGGTTGAACGCGGCGATCCGCGCGGTCGTCCTGCGCGCGACGGCACTCGGTCACGACGTGCTCGGCATCGCGGACGGCTGGGCCGGCCTGCTCGGTGAAGCCGAGCCACGTCCCCTCGGAGTCAGGGACGCGAATCGCATCCTGAGCGAAGGCGGGACCATCCTCGGCACCTCCCGGACGGATCCGCGTAAGGACGAGGCGTCTCGCCGCGCGGTCCTCGACAGCGTCCGGCGCTGGCGCATCGACGCACTCGTCGCGATCGGCGGCAACGACACGCTCGGCGTCGCGCAGTGGCTACACGAGCAACGCATCCGCGTGATCGGCGTCCCGAAGACCGTCGACAACGATCTGTCCGAGACCGACTACTGCATCGGCTTCGACACGGCGGTCACGGTCGTCGCCGACGCCCTCGACCGGCTCCGAACGACGGCGAGCGCGCATCACCGCGTGGTCGTCGTCGAGGCGATGGGTCGCGACACGGGCTGGGTCGCGGCGTACGGCGGGCTCGCGGGCGGAGCTGATCTCATCATCGTCCCCGAGATCCAGGTCACGAGCGAGCAGGTCGTTCGGACGATGAAGCGGCATCGCGCGATCGGCGACCCCGACATCCTCGTGGTCGTCTCGGAGGCGGCGGTGATCGACGGCCTCGAGACCGAGACGGCCGTGGACCACGACGCCTTCGGGCACGTCCGCCTCGATCAGCGCGCGATCGGCGCCGTCCTTGCTCGGCTCATCGAACAGCGCACCGGGATCGAGGCCAGGCAGGTCGTGCTCGGCCACCTGCAGCGGGGCGGTTCGCCCACCGCGGTGGACCGGCTGCGGGCCACGCGATTCGGTAACGCCGCGGCGGACCTGGTGGACGCGGGCCGGTCCGGGGTGCTGCCCGTCCTGCGCGGCGGACACATCGAGGTCGCAACGATGACGGATGCCGTGCGCGAGGTGCGGCGCCTATCTGACGACATCATCGAGCTGGTCCGGCGGTTCGCCGGAGTCGTCGACTAAGCATGGCCGCGCGCCCGGCGGCGTATGCCGACCGGCTCGTCGCGACGCCGTGGATCGCCCTCCTCGGCTTCCTCGCGCTGAGCCAGACCGCCCATCTCCTCGAGCACGTCGGGCAGATGGTCCAGATCCACGTACTGCATCTCTCCGGCGCCAACGCCCAGGGGATTGTCGGCCAGCTCAACATCGAGTGGGTCCACTTCATCTGGAACGCGCTCGTTCTCGTCACACTTCTCGTGCTGCTTCCGCACTTTCGGACGAACCCGTGGCTCATCGCGGTGGCGCCGCTCGCGGCCTGGCATTTCGTGGAGCATTCGGTGATGATCGCGACGTACATTCAGAGCGGCGTCTCGGGAACTCCTGGCCTGTTGTCGTCAGGCGGTCTCCTCTTCGGCGGTCTTCCGATCGCGCGACCGGACCTGCACTTCCTCTACAACCTCGTCGAGACCGCTCCACTGCTCGTCGCGTGGCTCGTGGAGATTCGCAGCGCTTAGCGGCGCCGACCTCCGCGCGAGAGGAAGAGCGAGAGCAGGACGAGGAACCCGATCGCGATCAGCATCGCGTAGAGCAGGAAGTTCGTTCCGTTGTCGGCCGCGGTCGCCGGCGGACTCGCAGCCGCGACCGGCGAACGGCTCGCGGTCGCGCTGGCAGGGGCACTTGTAGGAGCGGGCGTCGGCGATGCCGTCTGACTCGGGGTGAGTGACCGCGTCGCAGTCGGTGTCGCCGATGCCGTCGGCCCTGGGCTCGATGTCGCCGTCGGCGGAGGCGTGGTCGCGGCCGCGCTCGGCACCGGCGAGGAGCCGGCGAGGCTCGCGCACGCATTCGTGTCTTGCGACTCGACGGAGAGACAGACCGATTTCGCGCTCGGCAGCCAGGCGGTCCCGTCGGCCGCGGTCCGCGAGAGAGCCACGAGGACGAAGGGATAGTGAGCCGTGCTCGGTGCCCCGCAGGTCCCGACCTGCCAGGACGCCGTCGCGGTCAGCGTGTCGCCCGAGAATCCGGCAACGATCTGCGTCCCGATGCAGCGCCCGCCGGTGTCATTTCCGCGCGTGTACAGCGCGAGGACGTCCTTGTCGAAGCTCATGAATAGGGAGGTCGCCGCCGGGAACACGTTCGCGTCACCGAGGCTGTTGCGGTACGTGTCGTACTCGGCCTGCGTCACAAAGACACGCATCGTCGGCCGCTCGCCGAGCTCCGGGAGATGCCCGCGCAGCTGGTATCTCGCGCTGACCGCGGTGGCGGCGCCAGCGGGACCGCCCAGGAGTGCGACCAAAATCGCGATCAAGACCGCTGTCGCCAAGGCTCTTTTCATCGGTGACGCGCAGGATATGCGGCTCCGACCCGTTGCGGAGCCCTGGGCCTGTCGTTAGATAGCGGGGTGAAACACGCGCTGCTGCGGATCGGCGCGGTCGGACTGGCAAGCGCCGTCACCGCGCTGGTGCTGTTCGGAGTCGGGAGGCTCATCCTCGTCGGCGATCTCGGCGTGGCGTTGCCGTCTTTCTCACAGCGCAGCCCGTCGCCGAGCCCGACCGTCTCACCCGCGGTGCTGAGCGATATCGCGACACCGAACCCGTCTCCGACGGCAGCCGCGCCCGCGCCATCCCCCAGAGAGACGGCGGCCCCGACCGAGGCGCCGATCGCGTTGACCTCGTTCCGCTTCGGCGCGCGGAGCTACGTGGGGATCGTCGTGCCCGAGGTCGGTCGCACATTCGCCGCGCCGTTCGCCGGAACGGTCGAGGTCCTCGTCTACCAGTTCATCGACGGCGAGGTGAGGGTCGGCTCGAACGTGCCGACACTTCCCTTCTATCCGTACATCTCCGTTGTCGCGGCCGATCGGAAGATCACATACCGGCCCGGGACGCTTCGCTCGGTCACCGAGCTCCTCGCTCGCGACGGAACACAGGTCGGCGCCGGTGATCCGCTCTTCCGTCTCGTCGCGCCGGGCCGTTCGTCGTGGACCACCTTTTACAACTCGACCGCGCCGTACCAGGTCGTCGTGTCGCTCCAGGGCCTGCCGAGCGGACGGGACCTCGACCCGACGCCCTATCTCTAAGCGGACTAAGCCGAGGTCGCTACTTCGAGGGCTTGGGCTTCGTCTCGGTAGTCACGCCGGAGCAGCATTTTCCGCAGCACGCTCCACATGCACAGGCCATGATCTTCACCTCTTGCGTTTCGTGGAAATGTACGCCACGGCCGCTAAGGCACGAAGGTCGTGGGCGTCGCGATGAGGTAGACGACGCCGCCCGAGCCGCCGATCCACGCACGCTCGAAAGCCTCGCGTCCGTAGACCCGTCGCACGGTCGCGTCGCTCGTCGCGGCTGGGTCGTTCGCGATGACGTCACCTGACGCGCTGAAGCCGATGATCACGAGGAGGTGCCCGTTCGTTCCATCGTTGTTGAGGAAGCCGGGCAGCGCGCCGCGCGCGTGCGAGATCGACGCGACGAGCGGAACGCCCGCGAGGATGTAGCGCTCGGCGTCGTTGAGCGATCCGAGCTGGAGCACGTGTGCGGAGAGGCCGAACCGTGACGCGTACGCCGTATTGAAGGGCCAGTTCCCAGTACCGCCATAAGCGGCGTCGTACGTGAAGCGCGCCGCGTAATCGACCTGCGGATCGGCGTGTGGACCGACCCACGAGAGCTCATCCGACGTGGGCCGTTTGTTCCAGTACTCGACGACCATCTCGGTCGACGTGGGGCTGCACCACGCTTCGCCGCCGCCGTCGTACTCGGGGAACTCGCCCGCATGGATCTCCTGCGAGTACCGCGGAACCGCGAGCTCCATCGCGCGGTCGGTGTAGCGGGGACTCGGATAACGCGGGGTGTAGCTGCGCGTATCCGACACGACCGCGTAGAGCCGTCGCACTATCGGCGAGGCGGCGGCGGTGCGCGAGAGCGTCACGCGAGCGCGATACGCCGTCATCTTTTCGGCGCTCGTCTTGAAGGTGTCCGTCTCGACCACCCCGTCCGCGTCGCTTTGGCCGCCGACCGACGTCCTGCGGATCGTTTCGTCGCCGTAGGCCCAGATGCCCATACGCCACCAGCGGGTCTCGCGCCCCGCCGCGGTGCGGGCCTGGATCTCGACCTCGATCCAGCTGCCGGCCGGCGTGTCGGCGCTCCACGATGGGATGAGCTGCGAGAACGGGAAGCGGGTCGGCTGCCACCCAGATGTCCAGATCCCTTTCGTTCCCGCGGTCAGGACGATCCCAGTCTCCGGCGGCTGCGCGAGTCCGACGTTGTCGAACTGGCCCGGCGCCCACCCGGGCGAGGTGTCCTCGATCGGCGCCGGAACGCGGGAGCTGACGCGGCCGGCCGGCGGCGCTCCGTCGGGGTTCAGAACGGTGACCTGCCAGTACACGCCTGCGTCTTCCATCCAGGTCGCGCCCTCGACGAGAGGCCTGATGTACAGGCGGTAGAACCCGGGCCGGTCGGGCGCCTGGATCGTGAACTGGAACCACGCGACCTGACCGGGTCCCACGTAGTCGCTCGGTTGTGTCGCGACACGGTTGAAGCGCGGCCATCCCGTTTGCGGCGACCCCATCTCGCCATTGCCGCCGAGAACGGTCGGCTCGTCCTGCCCAGGATCGCCGTTCCACGTCCCGAGGTAGGCGACCTCGCCCATGCGCCCCGCGACCCAGCCGCGCGAGCCCGAGTTGTAGAACGCAACGACCGCGTTGGACCGCCCGCCGGGACAGAGCGTCGGGTAGCCGCTCTGCCCGTACCAGGACGCGTGGAATCCGGGAACGCCGGCTCCCACGCGGGCGGGCGGCGCGATGCCTGGACCCACGCTCGAACCGTTGCAGACGGCCGCCGACGGCGCGATCAGCGGTGCTGCGATGGCCGCGGGCGCGCCCGTCATGGAACCCGCGGTCAGAGCTATCGCGACAAGCAGAGCCCTCACTACGAGAAAACTACGTCCAGCCCGTCTCTGGGGCGTGCCAAGGGAGACTCGGGTGCCCCACGCAAATTCGAACCTGGCGACCCGCGCCCTGAACCAGGACGTAGGTGTCAGCGGCGAGCCGCCTAGCGCCCCTCGCTCGACTCGCCGCGGAGAGTCATGCAGGTGCTCATCGCGCGCGCGATGAGCCGTCCTTCGGGATCGGTCACGTCGCACTCGGTGAGCCCGATCGTCCGCCCCGCCTTCACCACGCGTGCCGTGGCGGTGAGGGTACCGTTCCGGAAGGGCCGAAGAAAGTTGATCTTCAGCTCGAGAGTCGTGAAGGTTTCCCCCTCACCGAGAGTCGACGCGTACGCGACGCCCATCGCCGCGTCGGCGACGTCGCACAGGACTCCGCCGTGGAGCGTTCCCATGGGATTCGCGTGCTGCGGGCCCGCCTCGAGCTCGAAGACCGCCTTCCCGTCTTCGACCGACGTCGGCCGGAAGCCGACGAGCTTTGCCACCGGCGCGCCCGACTCGTTCGCCCGCATGCCGACAGTGATCCGATCGATGAGCCGCGCCACGACACCTCCCGGGACGCTAAGCCGTTTTCACCAATGCCGCTTGTTGGAGGCCGAGCTCCTGGACTGAGATCTCTCTCATTTCGACTTTGCGGATCTTGCCGGTCACCGTCATCGGAAATGTGTCGGTGAATTTCCAGAACCGCGGGATCTTGTAGCTGGCGATCTGGCCTCGACAAAACTCCGAGAGCTCCGCTTCATTGCACACGGCGCCTTCGCGGAGCCTGACCCAGGCCATGACTTCTTCGCCGTACTTCTCGGACGGGACGCCGATGACGGAGACGTCCGCGACCGCCGGGTGGCTATACAGGAATTCTTCGACCTCGCGCGGATAAATGTTCTCTCCTCCGCGGATGATCATGTCCTTGATCCGGCCGACGATGTTGCAGTACCCATCCGTGTCCATGACGGCGAGATCGCCGGTATGCATCCAGCGGGAGGCGTCGATTGCCTGGCTCGTAGCGTCCGGGTTGTTCCAGTAGCCCAGCATGACGCTGTAGCCCCGGGTGCAGAGCTCGCCCGATATACCGCGCGGAACGATTCGACCCGTCTCCGGATCGACAACCTTGATCTCGACGTGCGGATGCACACGGCCGACTGTGCCGACTTGTTTCTCGAACGGATCGCCGATCTTCGTCTGAGTCGAGACCGGGGACGTTTCGGTCATGCCATAGCAGATGGTGATCTCGGGCACGTGCATTTTGGTCAGCACGCTCTTCATCACTTCAACCGGACAGGGCGCGCCGGCCATGATCCCCGTTCGGAGTGAAGAAAAGTCGTGGCTTGCGAACTCAGGGTGGTTGAGCTCCGATATGAAATGGGTCGGTGTCCCGTAGAGCGCCGTGCACCGCTCCTCTTGGATGGTCCTCATCACAGCGAGTGGGTCGAGCGCTTCGCCCGGGATCACCATGCACGCGCCGTGCGTCGTGCAGGCAAGGTTCCCCAACACCATCCCAAAGCAGTGATAGAACGGGACGGGGATGCAGACCCGATCGCGCTCGGTCAGATTCAAACCTTCTCCCGTGAAGAAGCCGTTGTTCAGGATGTTGTGGTGCGACAAAGTGGCGCCCTTCGGGAAGCCGGTCGTTCCAGATGTGTATTGGATGTTGATCGCATCGTCGAACTGAAGTGACGCTTCTCGCTCCTCAAGATCGGCCGGGCTGACAGCCGCGCCGCCGTCGAGCAACTTCGACCATGAGGATTCCAACTCGACGGTCGTCTCGATCGCGGGGCAACGCGATCTGACCTCTTCGATCATGTCGGTGTAGTTGGCCTTGCGGAAGCCTCTCGAGTGAATGACGACTCGGCAGCCAGATTGGTTGAGCGCGTATTCCAGCTCGTTCACGCGGTACGCCGGATTGATATTCACGAGGATCGCCCCGATCTGGGCGGTCGCGTACTGAACGATGACCCACTCGGAGCGGTTCGGCGACCAGATGCCGACTCGGTCGCCCTTGTTGATGCCCAGTCCCATCAGGCCTCGCGCGCACTCTTGGACCTGCTGCCAGAGCTCGGCGTATGTCGCCTGGTAACCCTGATGTCGAACCACGAGCGCGTCGCGCGAGCCGTAGGCCCGGACGGTCCGTCGTAGGTTCTGCGAGATGGTTTCGCCGAGGAGCGGTACCGACGACGTCCCCTGGCTGTAGGAATCCAGTTTCCCGTTGGCGACAGCGCCCACCGTCGGTACCTCTACATCCCGATCGGGTGCCAGACCGTCTTCAGCTCGAGGAACGCCGCAATGTCGTATGGGCTCTCCGAATCGGCGCGGCCGCGAACGATCCGCTTCACGTTCTCCGCGCCGAGCCTTTCCAGCTCGGCGCCGTCACCGTCCGCCCCCGTGAGATCGAGAGCGGCGACGTCCATGTGCGACGCGAGCACGGGCGCGAGCTCGCTCCGAAGACCCGTGAGAATGTTCACGACACCCGGGGGAACGTCGGCCGTCGCCAAGCATTCCGCAAGCTCGATCGCGACGAGTGGGTGCGACTCCGACGCGATCAGGACCGCGGTGTTCCCCCCGACGATCACCGGCGCGAGCCGCGACACGAGGCCGAGCAGCGGCGGCAGCGGCGCGAGGATGCCGGTGACGCCCGTGGGCTCGGGCACGGTGAAGTTGAAGTAGGGGCCGGCGACGGGGTTCGCCGAGCCGATGACCTGCGCAAGCTTGTCAGACCAACCGGCATACCAGACCATGCGGTCGATAGCGGCGGCCACTTCGTCTGGTCCGCTGCAGAGCGCCGCGAGCTCCGCCTGACGCGTCTCCAACATCTCGGCGATGCGATAGAGCACCTGCCCGCGGTTGTAAGCGGTCATCCCCGACCAACCCCCGCCCGCCTGACGCGCGATCCGGATGGCGTCGCGCAGATCCTTCCGCGATGCGCGCGCGACGTTCGCACCCTCAGCGAGGTAGGTGCGCCCGGACTCGGAGCGTGGGAACGCTCCTCCGATGAAGAGCTTGTAGGTCTTCTGGACCGGGAGGCGTTCGGTCATGCGTCGTCCAGCACGACGTACGGCTCGAGCCCGTGCCGTCCGCCCTCGCGACCGAAACCCGATTCCTTGTAGCCGCCGAACGGTGCGGCGGGGTCGAAGCGGTTGTACGTGTTCGCCCAGACCACGCCCGCGCGGAGACGCTGCGCCATCGCGAGGATCCGCGAGCCCTTCTCGGTCCAGACTCCCGCCGACAGGCCGTACGGAGTGTTGTTCGCCTTCTCGATCGCCTCGTCAGGTGTTCGGAACGTCAACACCGAGAGCACCGGACCGAAGATCTCCTCCTGCGCGATGCGGTACGACTGCGCGACGTTCGTGAAGACCGTTGGCACGAACCAGTACCCGCGCTCGGGCAGCTTGCAGGGCGGCTGGTAGATCTCAGCGCCCTCGTCGACGCCCGACTGAACGAGCGCCGAGATCTTGTCGAGCTGCTGCTTCGAGTTGATCGCGCCCACGTCGGTGTTCTTGTCGAGCGGATCGCCGACGCGCAGTGTCGCCATACGCCGCTTCAGCTTGGCGATGACCGTCTCGTAGATCGATTCCTCGACGAGGAGGCGCGACCCGGCGCAGCAGACGTGGCCCTGGTTGAAGTAGATCCCGTTGACGATCCCCTCAACCGCCTGATCGAGCGGCGCGTCGTCGAAGATGATGTTCGCAGCCTTCCCGCCAAGCTCGAGGGTGAGCCGCTTGCCCGTCCCGGCGAGGGTCTTCTGGATCGCCTTCCCCACCTCGGTCGAGCCCGTGAACGCGATCTTGTTCACGTCGGGGTGCGACACGAGCTCCGCACCGGTGAGGCCGTCGCCGGTGACGATGTTCACGACGCCGGGCGGAAGCTCGGCCTGGCGGAGGACGTCGCAGAAGAGCAGCGCCGAGAGCGGCGTCGTCTCGGCCGGCTTCAGCACGACGGTGTTGCCCGCGGCGAGCGCCGGCGCGATCTTCCACGCGAGCATCAGCAGCGGGAAGTTCCACGGGATGATCTGTCCGGCGACGCCCACGGGACGCGGCTTGCGGTTCGGGAACGCGTACTCGAGCTTGTCCGCCCAACCCGCGTAGTAGAAGAAGTGCGCGGCCGCGAGCGGGACGTCGACGTCACGCGACTCCCGGATGGGCTTGCCGCCGTTGATCGATTCAAGGACCGCGAACTCGCGCGAACGCTCCTGCAGGAGCCGGGCGATCCGGAAGAGGTACTTGGCGCGCTCGCTCGGGCGAAGCGTTGACCAACCGTTCGCGAACGCGTCGCGCGCCGCGCGGACCGCGCGGTCGACGTCGGCTTTGCCGGCTTGCGCGACCTCCGCGAGAGGCTCTTCACGCGCAGGGTCGATCGTCGTGTAGCGCTCGCCTGACGCTGGCTCGACGAACTTCCCGCCGATGAACAGACCGTAGCGTTCCTGGATCTTGACGATGTCACGCGCCTCAGGCGCGGGCGCGTAGTCCCAAGCGGTCGCGATCGGGGCTTTGTCCTGGCGCCGCGCGAGCTCGCGCTTGTCTTTAGTCAACGGTGAAGTAATCCGGGTTCTGGTACCGCCCGGTCCGCTCCTTGCGGATCTGCATGAGCACGTCGTTGAGCAGCGTCGACGCACCGAGCCGATAGCGGTCCGGCGTGAGCCAGGCGAGCCCGAGCGTCTCGTGGACCTGCACGAGGAACTGGATCGCCTGCTTCGATTGGCGGATCCCGCCCGCCGCCTTCATCCCCACGACCCGTCCGGTCTCCTCGTGCACGTCGCGGATCACTTCGAGCATGCAGAGCTGCACCGGTAGTGTCGCCGAAATCGGGAGCTTGCCGGTCGACGTCTTGATGAAGTCGGCGCCACCCGCGATCGCGAGCAGCGATGCGCGGCGCACGTTGTCGTAGGTGCCGAGCTCGCCGGTCTCGAGGATCACTTTGAGATGCGCGCGCCCCGCACAGACCTCCTTCACGCGGACGATCTCGTCGTACACCTCCGCGTACCGGCCCGACAGGAACGCGCCTCGATTGATGACCATGTCGACCTCGTGTGCGCCCGCCTCGATGACCTCGCGCGTCTCGAGCAGCTTCACGTCGAGCGACGACTGCCCTGACGGGAAAGCGGTGGCGACCGCGGCGACCTTCACGCTCGTGCCTTTGGTCCGCTCGACCGCGTACGGCACGAGGTTCGGGTAGACGCAGATGGCGGCGACGGACGGGATGTTGGGATCGGAAGGGTCGGGGCGGATCCCCTTCGAGGACAGCGCGGCGACCTTCCCCGGCGTGTCGGCGCCCTCGAGCGTCGTGAGATCCATCATCCGAATCGCGAGATCGAGCGCGAAGAGCTTCGCCTCTCGCTTGATCGAGCGCGTCGCGAGAGACGCGGCGCGCTCTTCGAGCGCCACGGCGTCGACGGATCCGAGGCGCGGCAGACGCGGCTCGAGCGGAAGCTCGAACCCGCCTGGAAGCACAGGTGCGGTGGCCATGTAGTGAGTTTAGGAGCGTGCGGGCTGGATCAGGGACCCTTCGGTGCGGGCTCGTCGAGGAACGGGATGACCGCGGCGGCGAGCGCCGGATCGCTGCCCATCGCGTAGTGGGTCATGCCCGGCAGGATCGCGAGTCTCGCGTTCGGACGGCCGGACCCATCCCACCCGCCGTCCCGCTTGCCGCCGCCGAGGAGCCCGAACATTTCCACGGCGTGCGCGGGAGGGAACATCTCGGAGTCGCCGGCGACGATCATCGTCGGCACCTTGATCTGCGCGAGCTCCTTCGAGTAATCGAAGTCACCCTTCATCGCATCGCCGAGCTTGCCGAGCAGGCGCGGCCAGTCCTCGAGCCTGGGCGCGACGCTCGCGTACAGCTGGTACATCGGCGTCTGCTTCATCGCCTCGGCCGCTTGAGGGCCGACCTGTTCCTGCTGCGCGAGCATCTCGGGGTAGATGGCGTTTCGCCTGAGATTCGTCGAGACGATGACGAGCTTGCGCACGAGCTCGGGATGACGGAGAGCCGTGAAGAAGGCCACGCCCCCGCCAAGCGAGTAGCCGACGAGCTCGACCTGCCCGAGCTTGAGGTGCTTGATCAGCGCGGCGATGTCGCCGGCCATCAGCTCCGGAGTGAGCGGCCGATCGATGTCGGCTGTGCGGCCGTGACCCTGCAGATCGGGGACGATGACCTGGTGTCCCTCCGCGAGCGCGGATAGGTTCGGCCCGAACGTCGCGCCTGAGGCGAGGCCGCCGTGCAAGAGGACGAGCGGCCGGCCGGTTCCGTGGATCTCGTAGTACAGCTTGATGCCGTTGACGTCCGCGTACGTGCCTACGCCTTTCTTGCCTCCCCATTCACCCTGCGCGTCGCGTTCGGTCTCCTCCTCGGGAACCGTGACTCCTCTTGAACTGGAACTCATTGCTGTCTCCCCCTGACTTTGTGGACCGGCCTAGCCTATCGCCGCTCGAGCGCGAAAGCCTTCCGCACGACGCGCTTCACTGCGGCGCGCTCGGCATCAGCCGGCGCGTTCAACGTGATGAAACGGAGATCCTTGCCGGAACCTTGCAGCAGTCCGCTGCCATCGTCTAGCTCGCTGCCGCGGTAGAAGAAGAGTGTCGCGTGCTTCGGGAATGTTCCGATGGCAACGACATCGGCGTCGTCGACGGCGTAGCGTGCGAGCTTCCACATCGCTCGACTCGACCGCGGCGGCTTGCTCCGGTACGCGATCTCCTTCGCCTTCGGGGCGGCGGCTCGCACGGTGCGGCGGGCCGCAAGCACCGTCGGACGCACGGCAGGCGGGACCTTCTTCAGATGTCCAGCGACGGAGAACTCTGCGCTCGGCATCGGCAGGACTCCTCTTATAAATTGACCGCCAGCTTCGCGAACTCGGTCATCGCGCCGTTGAACAGGACATCGGAAGTCTGCGTCATCGCGATCGCGACGAGCTTCCTCGCGGGGTCGTTGAACCAAAAGGTGCCGTAGCCTCCGTTCCACCCGTACCGGCCGGGGACCGGCGACACGTCATCCGGCGCTGTCACGACGGTCATCCCGAAGCCCCAGCCCTGGCCGGCCAGTATCGGGTCGCCCCCGGCCATTTGTCCGGGGGTGAGATGGTTGGTCGTCATCAGCCTGACCGATCTCGGCGACAGAAGCCGTTGATCCTTGTACGTGCCCTCGCTTTGGAGCAGCCGAGCGAAGGCCAGATAGTCGTCCGCGGTCGAAAGCAGCCCGGCCGCACCGGACGGAAATACCGGCGGCTTGGTCCACACGCTCGGGCCGGTGAGCGTCTGCTGCTCCATCTTGCCCGTCTGGAAATTCGTCATGTACTGGCTCGGGAGCCGGCCGGTCCGCTCTGGCGAGATCCAGAAGCCCGTGTCCTTCATACCCAACGGCTCGAAGATGCGGGTCCTGAAGAAGTCCGGCAGCGCCATGCCGGAGGCGCGCGCGACGAGGACGCCCAGCACGAGCGATCCGGTGTTGTACTGCCACCTCTCGCCGGGCTGGTACATCAGCGGCAACGTTGCGAAGCGCCTGAGCCACTCGTCTGGTGCATGCGGCGTACGCGGGTCTGGTGGCCCCATCACGAGCTCCAAATCCTTTGCCGCGGTGACGATCGGGTATGGCGGATCGAACGTGGGCTCGAAGATCAGGCCGTGCCCCATGCGGAACGTCAGCAGGTCCTCGACCGTGATCGGGCGACGCGCGGGGACCGTCTCGTCGAGCGGCCCGTCGATGCGCCTCAGGACCTTGCGCTCGGCCAGCTCAGGAAGGAGCCGCTCGACGGGCTGATCCAATGCCAGCCTGCCCTCTTCCACAAGGAGCATCGTCGCCAAAGCCAGGATCGGCTTCGTCATCGACGTGATGCGAAAGATCGTGTCGCGCCGCATCGGCTCGTTACCACCGAACGCCATCACGCCGATCGTGTCGACGTGCACGTCCTCACCGTGCGCGACAAGCGTGACCATACCCGGGAGTTCACCATTCGCGACTCGAGCGGCCATGGCTTCGTGCAGCCGGTCGAGGCCGGCCTGCGATTTGGAATCAATCATCGTCACTACCCCAATGCTTGCTACTCGTCTCGCTCGTCACTGAATTCTGATGGTTTCGAAGCGGCGTCGCGCGGGCGGCGAGCAGCAGACTGAGCTGGCTGGCGCCTCAGGTCGAAGTCGAGATCACTGGTGTGACCGCCGTGGCGCGATGCTCGACCGACCAGCGCGGTCTGTTGGCGCTCGACGGCGTTGCCCCTGATCTGGCGGACCTCGCTCTCGAATCAAAGTCTCGTCGCCATCGCCGGAGGATCGCGTCGAGGCGATGCTCGCCGCCTGGCGGGAGCGCTGCCCGATCTACCTCGCGCTGATCAACCGCAGTCCGTCACGCTGACTATCGCTGGCCGTGCCGCAGCTGGTTAGATCGTCAGGACGACGTTCCCGGTCTTCTGCTCCGTTTCGACGTACCGGGTCGCCTCGATTACGCCCTCAAGCGGGTAGCACCGATCGACGACGGCCCGGTACTTTCCAGCCTCGATGAGTTCCTTGAGGAAGAGAACGTCCTGCTTCGTGTATCGCGGTGGTATTGAGAAAACCACTTTCTTGTCTCCGATGCGCGAGGTCCATAACGCCAGGAAGAGATTCCGGAGCCCGTCGGTCGCGAGGTAGCTGCCGCGCGGATTCAGTGAGCCTCTGCATCGCGCGAACGCGTGCTTGCCGACCGCATCGAAGATGGCGTCGTAGGTTTGGCCGTTCTTGGTGAAGTCTTCCTGTGTGTAGTCGATCACCCTGTCGGCTCCGAGCGATCGCACGAGCTCAAGGTTCTTCGTGCTGCACACCGCAGTGACGTCGGCTTCGAAGTATTTGGCCAGCTGCACCGCCGCGGTGCCGATGGCCCCGGACGCGCCGTAGATCAGGATCGTGTGTCCCTTCCCGAGAGCTGCCCCTCTTAGACACCACAGGGCGTTGAGTCCTCCGTCGCAAACCGCCGCAGCTTGCTCGAGGCTCATGTCGCGCGGCTTGTGCGCGATTCGCGCGCTCTCCCGCATGCAGATGAACTCCGCGTATGCGCCGAATCTGAACCCACTCGTGCCGAAGACCTGGTCACCGACAGCGAACTCTTTGACCGCTGCGCCGACTACTTCGACGTCACCCGCGAACTCTGTTCCGAGGATCCGCTGCTTCGGTCGGCGAATGCCCGAGATGAGGCGGCTGAGGAGCGAAACCGCAAGGCCGCTACGTCGGTTGGCTTCACGAGTCGCGCAGTCCGCCCGGGTGACCGCCACGGCGCGGACCCTGACGAGGACCTCGTCCTCCATGGGGACGGGCCGCTCGACCTCCTCGAGTCGCAGAACGTCTGGAGGCCCGTACCTGTCGTACACCACCGCCCTCATGCGTCGGCTTCCCTCTCTCGCTGGGGTGCGAGCGCTAGGCGACCGCGGGAATCGAACGCGCGATGAAAGTTTTGCAGACGGTGGGATCGGCGTCGACGCTGCCCTGGAGTGCGTCGGTACGGGTGAGTCGATGACGACGGCGTTCTCGATCGCACGCCCCGGCTCGATCGTGGGCGCCATCGGCGCTCCTCATGGCGTGGAGGTGCCGATCGAGATCGTGATCTTCCGCAACGTCGGGTTGCGTGGCGGCGTAGCGCCGGTGCGCCGATACATCCCCGAGCTCCTCGACGATGTCCTGCAGGGCCGCATCCATCCTGGGCGCGTGTTCGACTTCGAGACCGACCTCGAGCACATCACCGACGCCTACGCCGCGATGGATGGACGCCGTGCCATCAAGTCCCTGGTGCGAGTCGGCACGATCTGAGCATCTTGACGCCGGCACCGAGGGCGATCGCCCCAGTCGTACGCGGGCGCTGCGCTCGTGCCTTGCGCCTCGCATGAGACCGGATGACGCGGCGCCGATGTGCGGCTGATCTACAGGTAGTCGTCCGTGAGGCCGTCTTCGCGGACGAGAAATCGCGTTTTTCGTTAGAAACTCGCGAGCGACTCTTGAAAAGTCAGGGCAATCAGACGTACAAGAAACTCAGGGGCGGGGGAACGATCTCTGCGGGAAAAGGCAAGACCTCTGCGGTGGACGCGCAGAAACCCGCGCCAGAGGCGACGGCGGGAATCGAACCCGCGATGAAGGTTTTGCAGACCTTCGCCACGGCCGTTCGCGATTTTCCGCCTGATCTTCGCCGCTGAAAGCGGTGGTCTGCGGAACGAGATGATGGTCTGCTAGGACGCCCTGCCGAAGAACTTGCCGAGCGTGGATGGGTACTGCTTGAGTCGTGAGACAGGGATCTCACCACGGTATCGGCGAAGCATGCGCATCCCCGATCCACTGTTACTGCGGTCCCAACCATGCACTTCGATGATCGCACGATCGCGCACCGCGGTGGAACCATCGATCCCCCGGAGGATCGCGGCGATTTCGTCGTCCTTGTAAGGCGGAAGTCCGCGCGCGGATGGTTTTGGAATGGCCAGATCGTGCAGAGCCGACAGCCGGACCCGCTTGGTTCCAGCTTCGTCTTCAATGAGGAAATGTCCCGCCGCCTCGCCGACCTTCGGAAAGACGACGTTCCGTCGAAGCATCAGACGAGCCTCTTTCGCTCTGAACCCGTGCAGCTCGACGGCGATGATCGCACGATCGCGCACCGCGGTGGAACCATCGATCCCCCGGAGGATCGCGGCGATTTCGTCGTCCTTGTAAGGCGGAAGTCCGCGCGCGGATGGTTTTGGAATGGCCAGATCGTGCAGAGCCGACAGCCGGACCCAAAGCTTCTTCCGAGCGAGATACGTGGCGAACGAGCGGAGCGTGATTGCCAGATTCCGTCGCGTGTTGAGGTTCTTAGCGGTCCGAACGAATCGCTCGGCGGTCTCAATTTGAACGCTTCGAAGCACGCGGTGTTCGACGTCCAGCCAGAGGTGGAACTTCGCGAGCCGACGCTCGTACGACCGCAGAGTAGTTGCGGCGATGCCCTCGCCGTCGAGAGGCTTATCCGCAACGAACCAGGCGATGGCATCGAGGAGCGGGAAATCAGGCCGCTTCACTCGGGCGTCCCATATTGGGCTTGTGAAGGTGCGAGCGGTTGAAGCCACGCGGAGGTTCCTTCCGCGCCCGCGCTGAGCGCTCGAAGTGTACTAAGAGCGGCTCCGTTCTCAACCAGTCTTCTCGCGAAGCCGAGCATCGTCGACGCGAGCGATTCATTCATCACGACTTAGAGCGACGATCTCGAGACACCTCTCGCGTGCTCGCCCCACTCCCCGCGGCGAGCCAAAGGACCTTCGCGATAAGGTCGGACTCGCCCACCTCAAATGGCCGAGCGGGCCATC
>WNGG01003557.1_pt1 | contig 19373 bp, 17 predicted proteins | sample 5400661 | NCBI WGS metagenome assembly WNGG01 (sample SAMN13153372, study PRJNA577476) | soil metagenome | isolation source: 100 cm soil or saprolite under Garry oak tree replicate 1 | place: USA:California | collected 2016-06-15
GCGGCGGAACGGCGCAGCGGGCGCCGCCATCCGGTCGCGCGGGACAGTTCAGAACGACCCTTCGGTACACCTCAGCTGTCCGACGCCACAGCAGCTTCCCGGACACATAACGAGCCATATAGAGCGGATCAGGAGCTGCCGTAGTTCCGCACGAAGTCACATTCCGTGACCGTGGTGGCCGTCTCCTGCCAGCTCGCGATGCTGCCAGCGGGCAGTATCAATGATCGTCGACGGTCCAGGTCGTTCGTCCTCGCTTCGCGCGCTCCATCGACCGCGGCTCCGGGTTGGCAGGGTTCTTAGCCACGACGGAGAGCGGTGAGAAAAGAGCGTGGCCGTTGATCATGAATTGGTATCCAGACAAACGTGCCGTCAACAGGGGGCTGAGTGCAGCAGGTGCCTGATCTGATTGTCGAGCCTCCCCTTGAGCAGATCACGTGGATGCGGCCGGATGGAGAGCGTGGTCCAGGCTCCAGGCAGACGGTCCGGCCAGTGCTCGGGGAAGACGTTCTCGCCGTCGTAGTAGATCCGGACGGTTCTCGTGCCGGGCACAGCGGAAGTGAACGCATCGTAGTAGTGCCGGTTGACGCCGAAGGCGATGCGTGCGTGCGATGCTGTTTCCGGCGTGACGGTCGCTCCCGCGAGGGCGAGCCCGCTCACCTGGAGAACGGACCGGCGGCTGATATCCATCGTTTGCTCACACCGGATCATTCCGCCACCTCGATCTGGTCTCTCATCGGGTTCCTTCGCGCGGGCCTCATCGGTTCTTGAGTCCTTCCCGCCCGCAGCGGCGCCACGCGCACGCGTCTATGCGGCATTCGCGGCGGTTGCCGCGCCCGGCCCTGGCTCGGCTGACACCAAGCGCAGGGACATCACCTGCTTGATGCCGAGCACGCGGAAGCCCGCTCGCTCCATGGGGCCGAACGCAGCCTGCACGAGCGGCCTGGCTTCCTGGCGGTTCATGATCTGGGCCTGCGTGACGTCGTAGTCCTCACCCTCGATCCGGATTGAGCCGCCTCCGGCCGACCGCACATTCCGCGACCAGTTGGACTGATTGCCGATTGTGAGCGCGATCACGACCGTGTCACCGCTGCGCCTGGCACTGACCGGCGTCGTGTAGGTTCGCCCCGAACGCCGGCCGACGTGCCGGATCTGCGCGGCCATGTGGAAGCGCCGCCGGCCGGCGAGCTTGACGATCAGCGGGTTGAGCATCGTGGTCATTGGCCGCATCACGACTTTGACAATCGGCGACGGCCCGACCGGCTCCAGCGGGTCGGCAATGTCGTGCGCCAGCCGTTCAGGCGGTGAGTTCATCTTGGTGCTCCTCTTCATCGGCCGCGGGAGTCGCGGCGGCACCAGTAAGGACGAGGCGTGCCCGCGGATCGTAACGCCGGCCAGGCCAGTGAGCCAGGGCCCGCGGGCGGCCCTCCTAGACCGGAACCGTGAGCTGCGAGCTGAGGAAGTCCAGCTTGCGGGGATCCCGGCACCGGCCTGGAATGGGTAGTGACCGGATATGCCGTCACGTTCGGCGGACTGCTGTTGCTCGGCGGGCGGGCCGGCGACATTCTCGACCGGCGGCGCATGTTCAGCGCAGGCATCCTGTTCCTCGCCTTCGCCTCGCTGCTCGGCGGCCTCGCCACGACTTCGTCGCTGCTGATCACCGCCCGCGTTCTGCAGGGCCTCGGGGCGGCGCTGGCCGGACCCGCGGGGCTGTCGCTGATCGTGGTGACCTTCCCAGAGGGCAAGCTCCGCACCCGGGGCCCTCGGCATGTACGCGGCGATGACCGGGCTCGGCGGCGTCGGCGTAGTTGTCGGCGGCCTCCTCACCACCTACGCGTCCTGGCGGTGGGCGTTCTTCGTCAACGTGCCCATCGGCCTCCTGCTAGCCCCACCTTCCGCACTTGGATATAGATCAACTTTCGAGTTCGTCGCCGATTGCCTGACGGTCATCCGGTGGCCCGGCCAGTTGCGGCCGGGGATCTGCTGTCCCCGTCAAAGTCACCTGATTTAGCGCCCCGGCCAGCCCGGCCGCGATCGGCTGGACATGTGCGCCGGTAGCTGGCACGATTCCGATCGTGGCCTCATGGACCGGTGATCTGGCGGTGCGTCCGGCGTCGCGCGCTGACAGATCCCGGTTCGACCGGCTGCTGGAGGCCCATCACTGGCTCGGCGCGCGCCTGTTCGGTTCGGTAGTCCGGCACGTCGCCGTGCTGGACGGCGCCTGGGTCGCGTTGCTGGGTTACGGGTCGGCGGTGCTGCGGTGCACTGCCCGCGACGCTGTGATCGGCTGGCCAGCTGCCGACCGCCTCGACCGGCTGCCGATGCTGGCCGGGCAGCAGCGGTTCTGCGTGCTGCCCGGCGGGCGGCCGAACCTGGCCTCGGCGGTGCTGGCCCGGTCACTGGCCCGCCTGCCCGGAGACTACCTCGACCTGCACCACCAGGTCGTGCTGGCGGCCGAGACGTTCACCGACCCGGCCCGGCACGCCGGCGCGTGCTACGCCGCGGCCGGCTTCGCCTGCGCCGGCTCGACGGCGGGGTATGCCCGCGGGCCGGGCGGACGCGGATATGTGTTCCACGGACAGGTGAAGCTGTGCTGGCTGCGGGAGGTACGCCCCGGCGGCCTGGCCGCGCTGGGCGCGCCGGCCCCGTCGGCGCTGTTCAGCCCGCCCGCCCCGGCGGTGTGGCTGGACCTGCCGACGGCGCAGGTCGCCTCGCTGCGCGCCCACCTGGCCGCGTCCCTGGCCGATCCGCGGCACGCCCGCGGGATCCGGCACGAGCACGCCGTCACGGCGGTGATCGCGGCGGCGGCGCTGCTGGCCGGGCACCACCGTCCGGCATCGGCGGCCGCCTATGCCGCCGGGTTCAGCCAGCAGGCGCTTGCGGTGTTCGGTGCCCGCCGGTCACCTCGGTCCGGCGGGTATGCGGCGCCGTCGGAGTCAAGTTTCCGCCGGTTCGGCCACGGGCTGCCGCCCGGCGCGCTGGCCGCGGCGGTCGGCTCCTGGCTGGCCGGCCAGGCCGCCGCCGGCGCCCTGCATCCCTGGCAGGCCCGGCGGCTGGCCGCCCGCCTGGCCGTCCCGGCGGCAGGGTGACGGCCGGCCGGCACCAGGCCGCCGCGGAACTGAGCTACGCCAGCGTCCCGGCACGGCAGGTCAAGATGCTGGGTTCCCTGCCGGTCATCTGCTCCTTCTGCCGGCGCCTGGACATCAGCGGCGTCATCGACGCCATGGTGCCGATCCGCGACGTCGCGACGATGACCGCCGGACGCGCCGTCGAGGCGATGATCTGCAACCGGCTTACCTCCCCGGCCCCGCTGGTCCACGTCGGGGACTGGGCCCGCACCTGGGCGGTGCCGGAGATCCTGGGCATCCCCGCCTTCGCGCTGAACGACGACAAGCTCGGCAGGACGCTGGACGTGATCGCCCCGAAACTCGAGGAGATCACCGGGGCGGTCGCGCTCCGCGCGATCGGCACCTTCGGCATCGACATATCCCAGCTGCACTGGGACATGACCAGCTTCTCGCTGCACGGCGCTTACGAGCAATCCGATGAGGAATACCCGGCGCCCGCCTACGGGCACCCCAAAGACCGCAGGGAAGACCTGCTCCAGATCCAGGCGGGGATCGCCGCCGCCAGCGACGGCGGGATCCCGGTCTACGCCCGCGCCTACAGCGGCGGGGCAGCCGAGATCTCCCAGGTCACCGGGGCGATGAACAGCCTGAGGAAGATCGCCGGGCGCAAGAAGTTCCTGCTGGTCGGCGACTCCAAGCTGATCAGCTACGACAACGCCGCCGCGATCAGCAAAGCCGGCTGCACGTTCCTGGCCCCCGCGTCCAAGACCTATGTCAGGGCCGCCCAGCTGGCCGCCTGCGACCTGGCCAGGGCAACCGAGGTCGGCTACGTCGCCGGACGCGACCAGCACAAGAAGGACACCGGCCAGCTGGGCCGCTGGTACGTCCTGGAAGACGATCAGGGCTTCGAGATCCGCAACCCCAAGCGCAAAAGCGACCCGCCGATCCGCCTGCGCCGCATCTTCGTGCACTCCACCGCCCGCGCCGGCGCCGCCGCGACCAGCCGCACCAGGAAACTCAGCCGCGCCGAAAACGACCTGGGCCGCCTGGTGTCGGGCCTGGGCGGCCGGTTCTACCCCACCGGGGAGAAGGTCACCGACCGGCTCCGGCAGATCGCCCGCGACCGGAAGGTCGGCCCCTACCTGCACTACAGCCTCGGCACCGCCCCCGCCGCGCCGGCCGGCGACCCCAAGAGCACCAGCACCGGCCAGGGGACCGAGCAGGCGGAAACGACCGGCACTGCGCAGACCGGACCCGGCGCCGCCACCGACGGCTCCTGGCAGGGCAGCGGCAGCGGCGGGCCCGGAAAGCCGACCCTCACCTGGTGGTCCGGCCAGGCCGCGATCGACGACGAAGCCGCCACCGACGGCTGGTACGCCCTGCTCACCAACCTCGACGCCACCCAGACCGCAGCCGAGGTCCTGCTGCGCTACAAGGCACAGGAAGCCGTCGAGCGCCGCTACGGCAACCTGAAAGGCCCGCTGGCCGTCGCGCCGATGTTCCTGAAGAACAACCGGCGGATCGCCGCGCTGATCACCGTGATCAGCCTCGCCTTGCTCATCTTCTGCCTGATCGAACGGGAAGCCCGCCGCAACCTCACCCCCGAAACCAAGGTCGACGGCCTGTACAACCGGCAGCCCGCCCGGCCCGCCGGCCGGCTCATCCTCACCGCCCTGGCCAGCCTGCAGCTGTTTCCCGCCACCGCCACCAGCCCGCCCCAGATCACCAGGCCCAGCCCGGTCCAGGCCCGGCTCCTGGAACTGCTCGGCGTCGACCCGGCCCGCCCGCCATAACGCGCACAACCTGGCCCGCCGAACGTGATCTATGTGCATGTGCGAATTACGGGGCTAGCGTTCGGCGCCCGGCTCGCCATACCAGAGTCACAGCGCTACCCCGGCGGTGGGAGCAGATCGGCGGCGCTGTCGGCCTGGCAGTCATCGGCAGCGTTGCCTGGACCGTCGTCAACAGGCATGTCAGAGACCCGCTCAGCCAAATCGCGGCCGGGCACAACCTCGCCGGACACATCGCCGCCGGGCTGGGCAGCCCGATCTACGATCACGCGCTGCCCAGCGGCGTCACTACCGCGCGGACCATGGGCGCGGGAGCAACGGTGCTCGCCCTCATCGTCACGGCCATCGCGATCCGGGTGCGCCGTCAAGACCTTGCAGACAGCCCGCTGGTGATGTGACCGGCAGGCGTGCGGCCATGAGGAAGACTTACTCCTATGGTGCGATGTAGCGGCCCGACGGATACTGGCGAGCGAGGCGTTACGCCGCCGCGGCGCGGGGACTCGCCTGAGCCGGGATGGCGGTAATGAGCACTGGCATGATCGATGGCGTTAGCCCGCCCGGCGCGACCGACTCCGGTGCGGCAACCGACCCGCCGCCCCGGCGCAGGTGGCGCTGGCTGGTGATGGCCGTCGTGACGCTCGGGCTGGTCCTGGTCGCGGCGTTCATCACTGGCCTGGCATTGGGTGCCGCCTACCAGCCGGTCGGGCTCGGCCTCTCGCCCGGCAACCTCGCCGGCCACATGATCACCAGGCAGGTCGACAACTTCTCGCCGATGACCGGCCAGACGTACCTGCCGCCGCAGCGGCCGGCCAGCGGCGGGCTCTATGTCAGCCTCACCAACAGCGGCCCATATCCGGTCACGATCGTGTCGGCGTCGCTGAACGCGCCAGACGCCCAGGCTCCGGTATTCCGCCAGGCCCAGCCGCTGCGCGACACTGGCACGGCGACCTACTGGCCGGAGACCGGTGTCAACGGCCCGGGAGCGCGGCTGGCCGGCCTGGTGCTGCGGCCGGTCCAGTACATTCTGGTGCGCCTGCCCGTTACCACCGCGGGCTGCTGGATGCCGGCGAAGGGCTATGCGGTGCTCTCCACCTTCTGGGTCAAGGTCAAGTACCTGTACTGGACCCACCTGGTCCAGATCTCGTGGACCAGCCCCTTCGATCAGTCTGAGGGCGCGATCATCGCACACGAGCCAGAGTCGGCCAGCCAGGGCGGAGTGTGCCCTCGCTGACCGACGGGCAGAAGCGATTAAGGAGCTTCCAACCACGGCGAGCTCGGGTCGTCGGGCTGGTCCGCCGCGAGCCAGACGCGCAACGACCCAGGTGTCTGGGCGGGGCAGCATCTGTTGACCTGCCGCGAAGCCGGTCACCAGGGGCGAGCGGACCATGCTGCCTTCACAAGGCGCCGCAGCGCCCGGCTGGTCGGAAGTCCGGGTCTGGTGGGCGGGGTGGAATAAGGGGACAGGGCTGGCTTCAGCCACATCCAGAGCCCGTGGACGCTCCATACCAGGCGGTTTCCGGCCCGGCACACCTTGGTGCCGGACACGTAGCGGCATGGGCTGCCCGGTACGCTGCCGCGCCGCGGGGTTGTCCAGAGCGCGAACGACCGCTGGCCTGTGCCGCCGAAGATGGCGCCCGTGCCCTGGTTTCCGAGGTTGATTACGTCCGCCTGGCTGAGCACCTGGTTCACCCAGGCGGCCTGCGGGCAGTATGTCCACTGCCCGGCCTGGCACAGCGCGGCTGGCCGCTTGGCCGCAGGAAGCGGCGCGATGTGCAGGGTGTTGAGCGACCGCGTGACCTCGGCGCGGAGCGAGGCGGGCGCCTTGGCTCCGAAGACGGTCTGGACCTGGAAGTACCGTCCGCCGTCCCGGAACACCATGAGGTGGGTCTTGACTCCCCAGCATTCGTACGGACTTCCGACCGGGCCGAGGCCAAGCCGGCCGCGGCGCGGCGGGAGGGTGTACGGCTGAGTGCCGCTGCCGCCGTACTCGATCAGCTGGAACAGGGCCCCGTCGGCCGGCATCTGACGCAGCGCCGCGGTCGGGGCGCAGTCTCCGCCGCTGGGGACCTGACCAGTGCCTATTACCCACCGGACCACCGGTTCAACCAGGGCGGCACGACTGCTGACATGCCACGCGGCCGGCGTGTCGATGTAGTCTCCAGTGCTATCTCGGTGGCGGGCCCATCCGCGCGGCGGCGGAGGCTGCTCGGGCTGTTTCGCCGACGGGAACTGTTTCGCCGACGCGTGCGCAGAGAAGTTCGCTGATCCGACACCTGCTGCCGGATGGCTGCCCGGCTCAGCAGCGCCAGGCTGGCCGGCACCGCGGCCACGATGACGGCGGCGGCCGCCGCGCTGACCGCTATCTGACGGGTCCGGTGCCGCCGGCGCCTGCGGCGGACCAGTTCCATCAGATCGCGGGAAGGCCGGGCACCGGCGACGGTGGCCCGCATTGCCTCCCGCAGTTCGGTCTCCAGGTCAGTCACGGATACCGCCTCCCTCCGCGCGTGCTGCAGCCTCACCGTCGCGGACTCCGGCCAACTGGCGCAGCCGGGCAAGTCGCCGGGAAGCCTGGCTCTTGACCGTGCCCACGCTGCAGCCCATCATCGCGGCTACCTCCGCCTCGGAATGGTCCTCCCAGTACCGCAGGACCAGGACCGCCCGCTGCCGGGGCGGCAGCGTGGACAGTGATCGCATCAGCAGGTCACGGCGCGCGACCGCGCCCTCCGGGTCGGCGGCCAGCGGGTCCGGGCCACAGTCTTGCAGCGGCTCCTCGCCCCGGCGGCGCTTCCAGCGCCACCGGTCAATGGAGGCATTCAGCAGGATCCGGCGCACGTACGGCTCGGGGCTGCGTTCCCGGTACCGCATCGCCCCACGCCGCCAGGCCCGCTCCAGCGCCACCTGGAGCAGGTCCTCAGCGTCTGCCTGATTCTGACCGGCTAGGAGCAGGGCTAGCTGAAACAAGTACGTGGACCGACCGCGGACGAAGTCCACATTCCTACGACGAATGGCGTGCGTTGAGTCGAGACGCGACCGGCATGAGCGGGTCTGGACAGGCGCGGGCTAGGCTCGGTGACGTCGTGTCACCCAGGTCGCGGCGTTGCCCATTTCGGCGAGGCATTCGTCGGGAGAGAAGGAACCAGCCGTGGCGGACGCGCCTCTCATGGCCGGCAAGTCCGTTCTGGTCACCGGCGGCACCGGCGGCATCGGCAAGGCCACCGCCATCGGGCTGGCCGCGCTGGGCGCCCGGGTCGGCATCACCGGCCGTGATCAGGGCCGCACCGAGGCGGCCTCGGCGGGCATCCGCGCCGTAGCCGGCAACCCGGACGTGGATGCCTTTGTTGCCGACATGTCCGCCCGGGCCGAGGTGCGCCGTCTGGCCGCTCAGGTGCTTGACGCCTACCCGCGCCTAGACGTCCTGGTCAACAACGTCGGCGGGTTCTGGGCGCACCGGCATGTCACCGCTGACGACCTGGAGCACACCTTCGCAGTCAACCACCTCGCGCCGTTCCTGCTGACCAATCTGCTGCTGGTCCGCCTCACTGCGAGCGCGCCCGCCCGTGTCGTCACCGTCGCCTCCGGCGCCCACGCCCGGGGCCGTATCGACTTCGACGATCTGCAGGGCGAGCGGAGCTACTCCGCGCAGCGGGCCTATAGCCAGTCGAAGCTGGCCAACGTCATGTTCACCTACGAGCTTGCCCGCCGCATGGAAGGCACCGGCGTGACCGCCACAGCGCTGCACCCTGGCGTGGTGCGCACCGGCTTCGGCGCCGAAGACCAGGCAGCGTACTTCGCCGTCTTGGCCCGCGTGGCGCGGCCCTTCATGAAGACCCAGGTGCAGGGAGCGGCCACCACGATCTACCTTGCCGCCTCACCCGAGGTCGAGGGCATCACCGGCCGGTACTACGCCAACCGCAAACCCAAGACCTCAAGCAAGGCGTCCTACGACACCGCAGCCGCTGCCCGGCTATGGCAGGCCAGCGCCGAGCTGGCCGGCCTGACTGCCACCCAATAGCAGTCAGACGGCTACTGCCCGCCGGACCAACTCGGATCGCGCCCGAGGAATCCCACCAGCCGGTCGATTGCAGGTCCCTCGCGAGGAGCGGGAATCTCGGGAGCGAATACCGATGGATCGGCGTTCCTCACGTCAGCGCACATCGATGACCACTCCGAGGACAACAGCGCATCGGCTACTCCTCGATCGGGAGGCATGTCCTGGCCAGTCGATTTGGCGAGATCCCAGCCATGGACGAAGATCTCTCCCGTTGCAACCTGGATACATCGTGATCCGGGCGCGGGACCAGTGGGAAGTACCATGGTCTGCTCCATCGCCCCCGGGGCCGAGAAGGCAGTCACCACGCGGCGAGCCTGCTCGCCAAATGACCTGATGAAATCGCCGTCCGCGTAGCTGGGCCACTCTCGGTCTTCCGGCGAAGATCCCAGTTCCGCAATGTCCGCGAAGAAGTCCGTCGCTCCCACGATGTGATCGATCAGGTCATGTACATGCCAGTCGTGGCACGGCGTTGAGAGTGCTAGTTGCTCGCGGGGCACATTCTCAACGATGCTTCTTGTCGACGCACACGCACGCGTAAGCAGCTCAATCTGCGAAATTTGACCGATAGAGACCATAGTTAATCCTAATAAGAGCGCGATGGATCTGGCACGGTTCGGGCACGAAGGGCCGATAACCCACCCTAAGCAGGGGGCCCATGCGGCCGGGAGGGGCGTTGGTGGCGCCACCGCACGGCGAGGCGTCCGGCCAGGATCAGGCTCGCCGGTCCGGCGCGGACCCAGCACGCCTGGCCGTCGCAGCCACGCTGCTGCTCCGCCGAGTTGTCCCGGCACGCATGTCCTTGCGGAGCCCGGCGACCGCCCTCGTGACCATCTTGGCCGTGGAGGCCGCGGCGTGGATGTGGCGTGCTGGCCGTGCCCGCGTTGACCGCGGTGGCCGAGTGGGCGTTCCTCGTGTCGATGGTGGTCTTCGTGGTCTGGTTCTACCGTGCCAGGATCAATGCTGAGGGTCGGGGCTGGCGGCAGCGAACGCCGGCAGGCCAGACGACCGGCGCCTGGTCTGTCCCTGTTCTGAACCTGTGGTTCCGTGGCGACTGATGGCCGACATCTGGCGGGCTGGCCTGCCGTCCGGCGATCGGGTGAAGCCAGCGGTGATGCCCGGCCTTTGGTGGGTGTGCTGGCTGCTCCAATTCTGGCTGGCGGCGGGGTGGGCATTCGCGAACAAGGCGGGCCGTGGTGACCCGTCCTGGTGATCAAGAAGGTTTCGGCGGCCCGCTCGGACGTCCCGACGCTGCCCCGAACAATCTGCAAACGGCATCGTGACCACGCCATGGCGAGCAACGCCGTGGCCCATGATCCGCCAGACGCACATAAACCGTGCCTCGGCGTAGCGACCACCCGGACCAGCCACCCGGCACCTGAGCCAGCAACACGAAAGCTAGCCTCGCCAGCAGCTCGGGGGCGGGGTGATGGCGACCAGCCCTCGGCTGTCGGAGGCGTAGAGCTGGCGGCTTGCCGGGTCCGCGGCTAGTAGCTGAAAGATCAGCTGGCCTTGGCGCAGCCGCTCGATCGCGCGCGGCTTGCCAGTGCGCGGGTCGATGCATGCCACGATTCCGGCCTGGTTGGTTAGCCATAGGGCGCCGCCGCCGTAGCCGGTGGCGGCGTACATGGCCCAGTGGAACAGGCTGGTGGCGGGGGACTGAGCGATGTTCGGGCCGGGCGGGGCGACCATCGCTAGATCCGGCTGGCGCAGGTGCAGGGTCAGGCCGAGCATGCCGGTCCGGAACGACACCCACACACCGCCTGGCACCGCGGTCAGGGCGGATCCGGCGACCGAGTAGGTGACAAGCCCGCGACTGGCGTCGGTGAGGAGCCGCCCGGACCGGGCGTCGTATTCCAGGACGGCGTTGCCTTCCGTGCCGCCGCGGACCATGTAGGCGGCGGAGACGTACAGATGCTCGCGGGCCGGATCGTCGGCCAGGTCGCTGGCCGCCATTTTGGCCGGCAGCCTGGCCGTGGCCAGGATCATTCCGGTGCGGGTGTCCAGGCGGGAAAGCGTTGCGGCCTGGCGTGCGTGCACCGAGCCGATCCAGACCGAGTGACCGGGACCCGCGGTGAGGTGGATCGTCGGATAGGCGGCTGGGAGGGTGCCGGGCAGGTGGATCGACCGGATGACGCGCAGCGAGCGCAGGTCGACCTGGCTGACGCTGCCCCTGACTCCTGGCCCGAGACGGCCGTAGACCCACAGGTAGTCGGATGCGAGCGCGAGGTAGGGCGCCCGGAACACCGGGCCCTTGCGCACCAACCCGGTCCGCAGGTCGACGCACTCCAGCACGTACGGCCCGCGAATAGGTTCGAGCGTCCGGGAAACCAGGGCGTAGGCCGACTGCGCGACCGGATCGACCGCCTGGTCCGACAGAGCCATCGCCATGCCGGGCGGCTCGGCGCGGCGCTCCGGCCAAGGTGTCGGCGGCCCGGACTGGTCGGCCGCTGCCGTCCCGGACCGATGACGCGCGCACCCGGCAGTCGGAAACCGCTCGCCATGCGGCCCGACCGTGCATCCGGCGAGCAACAGCGCCGCAAGTGCTGTGCTAGTGGAGAACATCCGCCTTCCGGGCATCGGAACATCACTCCCTACGCAATCGCCGCACCGCCCGATCGTGTGCACACACCTAGACGCTCGGGCGGCACGCGGAGTTGGCGAGGAACCTGCCACCTCGCGGCACGGGAGGTTGAGGTGGAAACCGGCTGGCGGCCGCTGCAGAAGCGGACGCTGCGGGCGGAACTCTGGCGCACGTGCTCACGAACGGGAGCTACGAGGAGGAGGCGGGTCAGCAACTCCCCGGAGCGTCCCGGCAGGAGATCGAAGCCCTGCCGCAGCCACTGCGATAGACGTTCAGGCGTGGGCTGCCGTGGCTGCTCGCCAGCCAGCCATCGCAGCAGGGCGGTGCTCGCCGCTGTCGTGTTACCCAGCCGGCTAGCCGTGCCACCTCGCGATGCCGTTCATCGCACCAGCTGCCCGCGGAAGGCAAGGCGGTTGCCTTGCCCTGGTCAGATTTTCGGCTAGCTCTCTCTGACGACGAACGCCTGCCGGTGCCCGGAACTGTCGGTGTAACCTCCGCCGGCGCTGCAGTTGCCCGCCGAGGCACACGACACCGATTGGACCGCCGCGTTCCCGCCTTGGTTGAGGGTGGCGGTGCCGGGCACCTCTCTGGCGGTGTGCCAGGTGCCGTTCACCTCACTGACCACGAACGCCCGCATGCGCTTGGAACTGTCGGTGTAGGTCCCGCCGGCGCTGCAGTTGCCCGCCGAGGCGCACGACACTGAAGTGAGGTATGCGATCTTGCCCGTGTTGAGGGCGGCAGTGCCAGGCACTTCTCTGGCGGTGTGCCAGGTGCCGTTCACCTCGCTGGCCACGAACGCGTGCCAGTAGCCGGCGAAATACGACCCGCCGGCGCTGCAGTTGCCCGCCGAGGCGCATGACACCGAATAGATCCACGCGCTCCCGCCTTGGTTGAGGGAGGTGGTGCCGGGCACCTCTCTGGCGGTGTGCCAGGTGCCGTTCACCTGGCTGACCACGAACACCTGCTGGTGCCCGGAGTCGTCCGCATACCATCCGCCGGCGGTGCAGTTGCCCGCCGAGCCGCACGACACCGAATTGACTCCCGCGCCCCCGCCCTGGTTGAGGGCGGCGGTGCCGGGCACCTCTCTGGCGGTGTGCCAGGTGCCATTCACCTGGCTGACCACGAACGCCTGGCCGCTCCAGGAACCGTCGACGTATTGGCCGCCGGCGCTGCAGTTGCCCGCCGACGCGCACGACACCGAACCAACCCACGCGTTCCCGTGCTGGTTGAGGGTGGCGGTGCCGGGCACCTCTCTGGCGGTGTGCCAGGTGCCGTTCACCTGGCTGACCACGAACGCCTGGGTATGCCAGGAGCCGTCCTTGTAGTACCCGCCGGCGCTGCAGTTGCCCGCCGACGCGCACGACACCGAATTGACTTCCGGGTTTCCGTGCTGGTTGAGGTTGGCGGTGCCCGGTACCTTTATGGCGGTGCGCCAGGTGCCGTTTACGTCACTGACCACGAACGCCTGGGTATGCCCATAACTGTCGGTGGTGTAGTATCCGCCGGCGCTGCAGTTGCCCGCCGACGCGCACGACACCGAATAGACCTGCGCGTTCCCGCCCCTGTTGAGGGCGGCAGTGCCGGGTATCTCTATGGCAGTGTGCCAGGTGCCGTTCACCTCACTGACCACGAACACCTGATGGTGCCCGGAGCCGCCGGTGTAGTACCCGCCGGCGCTGCAGTTGCCCGCTGACGCGCACGACACCGATTGGACCTGCGCAGTCCCGCCCTTGTTGAGGGTGGCGGTGCCAGGCACCTTCTGCGCAGCGTGCCAGGTTCCTCCCAGGGCAGCGGCCCGGGCACCAGCGGGCATCCGCGTCCCGGCCACCGCCTGACCGGCCCCGGCAAACACCAGCGGGCAGACCGCAGCCGTAACTGCGATGATCATGGCAGAGGAGCGTCCTGCGGCCATCATGAACCCCTCTTTGTCCATGTGCGGATGCGCGAAGCGGGCACGTCGAGGCTAGCGCAATTCACCGGGAATCGTACGTTGCTGTGATGAAGCACTGGCCGTAGCTCCCGCCGGTAGATCACTTCCGTGGTCCGCGTGCTGGAGTGCCCACCGGCGGGTCAGCATCCGGCTTGCCGTCGAGATCGACATGTCCCCAAGTGAGCGCTCGTGCTTCCTCGGTCCGGAACCTCCGTCTGGAGGCAGATGGACACGTAAGCGCCGAGCCGGTGCTTCTCCAGATTGCTGGCAGTCACCGAGCTCGCCGCCATGACGGACGCCCGGACCGAACGCATCGGCGAGCACGCCGCCAGGCACGCTCTCCCTTGGGCGGTCCGCGCGCTCGACCTGGTGCCGGACGACCCGCTGGACCGGCTTGGTTGGCAGCAGCGCGCCAGCGCCATTGGCGCCTACGTGGAACTGCATGGCTGAGACCACCCCGCCGAGCCGATCGGGCCCGAGCCCGCCGGCGACGCTATCGCGGCCGACGCCGAACTGCGCCGCCGCCATCCCGCCCAGCGTTTCGAGCCGCTGCGGTCCGCCGAGCCCGAGCCGGTCACCGGCGCCGACGTTGGCGAGCTGAACCTCCAGCCCGGCGAGCCCATCCCCGAGGTCGGCCAGTGGATCAAGGACCTCGCCGCTGGGCGTTCGGCCTTCGCCAGGCAGCTGGCTGGGCGGCAGAACCACTTCATCTCACGTGAGGACCCCGACTACGGCCATCTCGGCCAGGCCTTCCTGACGGAGGACAGCCCCAGTCAGGATGCGATCCTCCAGCCGCCCAAGCCGCAGATCCCGCCCTCGGCCCGCGTGCTCGAACGCGCCCAGGAAGACGAGATGCAGATGGAGGCCGTTCATTGATAACGGGAGCCCTCGTAGAGCGGGGTCCTGCCTCATGCTCGCGCCGGTAGTGTCATGGAGTGTCGAACGCGGGCAAGTGGCAAGTGCACGGTGAGCGGCTGGTGGACGATACCTCGCATGTCCGGGTCAGCCTGGCCGATGTCGAGCTGCCGAACGGGGCGCGCTTCACCCAGTACGTCTTCCGGATGCGGCGCTGCGCGATGATGGTTGTGCTCGATGATCCGGGCGAGCGAGTGCTGCTGACGTTGCGGCACCGGTTTATCGTGGACCGCTGGGTGTGGGAGCTGCCTGGTGGCTACGTCGATGACGGCGAGGACCCTGCCACCGCGGCGGCGCGGGAGGTGCAGGAGGAAACCGGCTGGGCGCCGCTGCGGGTGGAGCACGTGCTGTCGTGCCAGCCGATGATCGGCAACGCCGACTTCCCTCAGGACGTGTTCCTGGGGCGCGGCGCCGTGCAGGTCGGCGAGCCCGAGGCGGACGAGACCGCTCAGGTGCAGTGGGTCGCGCTGGACGAGGCGCTGGCAATGATCGGTAGGGGCGACATTCTGGGAGCGATGACTGTCATCGGGGTCCAGCACGCGCTGCTGCTGCGGGCAGCCGCTCGCGTACCTCCACGGTGAAGTCCCGTACCGCCGGAACATCGGCGCCCGGCTGAAGTTGGCGCACCAGGTCTGTGAGGTAGCGGACGCTGCGGGCGGAGCTCAGGCGCACGGTCACGTCCAGGGCGCGACGGCCAACAGCGCAGGCCTGCTCGGGCTGGTCCTGCGCAGCGTGGGCCGCCGCGAGCAGCGACAGGTTGAAGGCCCGGCCACGCACGTAGCGGCCGTCCATTTTGAGGGACCGCTGGGCGAACTGGGCAGCGTGGCGAGCCTCGCCGAGGTCCCGGAAGCACTGGGCCATCCTCGCCGCCAAATAGGCCTCGTCGAAGTAGGCCAGCCATGCCGGGTCGTCTTCGCGCACCGCGCGGTCGAAGGTCCGTTCCGCCGCAGCTAGTGCGGCGCTGCATGCCTGGGCGTCGTCGTATGCGGCGTGCCCGTGCGCCTCCATGACCAGGCACTCGGTCAGCAAGGTCGCCGATCCGTCCCGGACTGCAGCGGCCTGGGCGGCGCGGGACAGGTCGATGGCTTCGCCCGGCCGGGACAGGTACAGAGCCTGGTGAGCTTGCGCGGCGAGGATCTCGGCGCCCAGGCGGTGATCGCCCGCGTGCCGGCGTAGGCAAGTGCTTGCGTCAGGTAGCGCTGCGCCACGCCGTGCTCGCCGCTGTCGTACGCCACCCAGCCGGCTAGCTGCGACAGCTCGCCGCCGTCGGCGGCGAGCTGCCGGCCCGCTTCCTCCTTGTAGCTCCCGTTCGTGAGCAGGCCGGAGACGTGGTCGTCAAGGTAGCTGATGATCGTCCCGCGAAGCTGGCCGCCGCCGAGCCGGTTGTCGAGCTCGCGGTAGAAGAGCGTTAGCTCCCGGATGGCATCGATGTCCGCGCGCCCGACCCGGCGCTTGCCGCTTGATGTCGGAGCGCTGGCTTGCGGACTAGTGAGCCAGCGCAGCGCGGATCCTGGCATCGCGGCGGCGCTGAATGCCGCGCTCACCAGAAACCGCCTTCGCTGCACGTCGGCCCTCCAGAGGGCAGTCGAGATGGCTACCGTGTCTGCCCACGCTGTCGCGAGATGCAGGCCGAGGTCGGCCGGCAGGTCGCTCTGAGTCATGCCTATGTCGATCTCGTTGACGGTCCGGCCCAGGGCATCGCCGAGGACGCCCGCTACGAGTTCAGGCGTGGGCTGCCGTGGCTGCTCGCCAGCCAGCCATCGCAGCACGGAGGTGTGGTCGTAGCGGATGTTCGCAACGCCTCGGGCTGCCCAGGTCGGCGACCCTGCGCGCCAGACCCTTGTTGGACATGCTGGCCTCGTCCAGCAGCGCCCGCAGCCGCAGGTTCGCGGCTTTCGGTTGTTGCGGCACCCTGCTCGCCCCTTCCGCCAGCCGTGGACAAGATCAGCATGACATTTTCCGCGCTGCCCGGCCGAGCAGGCTGCTTCACACCCCCCGTTCACACAGCCGCCCCCGCCGCCAATCTTTCGCCCTCTTGCGCCGCTGCAGTTCGCTGATTGCCATGACGAGGGTGCCGCACGCTGCGCGGGTGGCTGCGGAACTGCGCGAGGCAGCCAGCGAAATCGCGAATTTCGCCGCCCGCCGCATGCCGCGCGGAGCGCTGCGGACTGAGATGCCAATCCCGGAGGGCAATGTCGGCTGGCCAGTAGCCCACCCCGGGCGGCTGGCCGCAGAGATGCCTATATATCGGGACCGGGATGCCGCAGCCATGAACGAACTAGTACCTGTTCTGCCGCATTTGGCCTGGCGACCCGACCCGCTAACTGGCCGCTGCAGGATGTCACGGATTGGGACGTGCGGCCCAGCGCCGTGCCATTAGCCCGTCGGCATGCGCGGCACGTGCTGCGGGAATGGGAGCCGGTCGGCCTGAACGCAGCAACGGAGCGAGTTACGGGCGGCTGATCAACGGAGAGCGCGGTGGTTACCTGGGCTACGCCATGTGGCGCCGCTACCTCAAGCTCGCGCACGGCTACACCGCCGCCCACCCCGACGGAATCGTCAACTACACCGCCCACGAGCTGCGGCACGTCTGCGCCTGCGCGAAGAGATCTGCCCGGCGATCTGCCCACCAGGCCGATGGCGGCGGATGTCGGGGACTTCTTCGACCGGCTCGCCGACTGAGCGCGCGGTGGCTGCTGACCGTCGGTCAGCGCCGCCGACTCACCCCGGCCGTCACTGGCGCCCTAGCCGCAGGCTGGACACCGGCCGCCCTGGCTGAGGTGACGGGAGTCAACAATGCCGGGATCCGCAGCCCCGCGGACACCGACGAACACACGGGCGCACGCCGCGAGATCGTGCGCCTGCCAGGGCCGCGCTGCGCCCCCGCTTTCGCCTGCCCGTGAGCCCTGTTTGCCGCCATCTGCGCGGCGGTTCGTCGTCACCACCTCGCGGTGCTCACGGTCGCCCGCGCTGACGATGCCGGCCACCGCCTTGCCCCGCCAGCAGGGGAGCGGGCGTCCCGCAGCAGGTCATCGACGGCCTCTTCGGCTTCGAGCAGCGCTTGGGCGCCTTCGAGCTCCCGCACGGTTGATGCTGCCTGGCGTGTCCGCCGTCGGCCGACAGTGAGGGACCAGTCGATGTGGCGGGTGTATTCCTCGAACGTCACCATGACCTCGCTGGCCGGTCTTAGGGGTGTGGGCTACGCCCGCCTAAGTTCGAGCACAGGAATGGTGCGGACTCCAGCAGTTTGGCGTGCGTACTCGGCACTGCTGTCACCGTTACGCCTTGGTCCGTTCGAGGCCGCGTCTTAGATTGAGTGCTGGAGTCCGGTGTCGGGTACCCCCCGTTGCTGCTGCGTGCGCGTGTGTCAGTCTCCTGTACTGATGTTGGGGCTCCGCGGGCGGCTCGCGTTTCCCGTTGTTTCGAGGTGAGCCGTTGCAGGAGGCGGGCAGGCGTATGAGAGTGATGTTTGAGCGGGTCGCCGGGATCGACGTGCACAAGGACATGATCAAGGTAGGGATCCGCGGGCCGGGGCACCGGGCGTGGACCCGCACCTCGGAGGTGCTGGAGTACCGGACCTTTTACGGGGTGCTGCTGACGATGGCCGCCGACCTGCGCAAGCGCGGGGTCACCCACGTGGTGATGGAGGCCAGCGGGGTGTACACCGAGCCGGTGTGCTACGCGCTGGCCGGGCAGGGCTTCGAGCAGGTCGCGGTGACCAGCCCGGCGCACGCCAGGGCGCTGAAGGGGCACAAGACGGACGCGAAAGACTGCCCGCGGCCGGCGGAGTTGTTCGAGTGCGGGCTGCTGCGCGGCAGCTACATCCCCGCGCCGGACCTGAAGGGCCTGCGGGACCTGACCCGGTATCGCACCAAGACCGTGCAGGCCCGCACGTCGGAGATCCAGCGGCTGGCCAAGGCGCTGGAGTCGGCGGGGATCAAGCTCGACTCGGTGGTCTCGGACCTGACCGGCAAGTCCGCGCGGCTGATGGTCGAGGCGCTGGTCGACGGGGAGCGGCGCGGGCAGGTGCTGGCGGACCTGGCGATCGGCCGGATGCGCACCGCGGGCAAGCTCGCTGACCTGTCCCGGGCGCTGACCGGCCGGTTCACCGACCACCACGCGGCGCTGTGCCGGCTGCACCTGGACCGGATCGCGCTGTCCGGCACGGCAGTCGGCGGCCTGGAGGCCAAGATCGCCGTCAGGGCCCGTACCGGCGTGAGCTGGGGCTGCTGAAGTCGATCGACGGGTTCGGGGACACGGTGGCGCAGGCGTGGCTGGCCGAGATCGGCCCGGCCCCGCACGAGTACTTCGCCAGCCACGAGAAGCTGGCCTCCTGGGTCACGCTGTGCCCCGGCAACTACATGAGCGCCGGGAAGCGCTCGCACGGCCGCACCGGCAAGGCGGGCACTTACATCAAGCCGATGCTGGTGCAGGCCGCCTGGTCGGCGATCAGGACCCAGGGCCGGCTGCAGGCCCGCTACCACAGGCTGGTGCGCCGGTTCGGCGGCCCGAAGAACCGCGCCGCGGTGAAGAAGGCAATCACTTCGATCGCCCACACCCTGCTGAAGATCGCCTACCAGGTGCTCAGCAGCGGTAAGCCGTATGAGGACCTCGGCGCCGACTTCTACACCCGGCGGGAGTCGCCCGAACAGCGCCGGGCCTGCCTGCTGCGGCAGCTGGAAAAGCTCAGCCCCGGCTGCGTCGTCACCATCACCCCCGCGGGGGCTGCCTGATAGCCCCGGCACAGCCCGCCCGGCCGGTCCCGCTGACCGGGGAACCGTCATTACGCGCTCTGCTCGCGATGAGCGGTCCCTAGGAGGCCGCTGAATAACGCCATTAGTGATCACTCCGCAGGGCTCTGACCTGCGAACTTATAAATGCAATTGGTCGAATTTGGGCCTTGTTCAGCAGGCTCCTAGCCCGAGTTTCCGGGATAAGTTGATCTTGATGCCCTGAGGCTGCGGGTATCTGCGTCCTGTGCTGGGGAATAGCGTGTTTGCTGCTGGCTTCCGGTGCGGTCTTAGTGTATTACCCATATATG
>WNGG01007274.1_pt1 | contig 19372 bp, 14 predicted proteins | sample 5400661 | NCBI WGS metagenome assembly WNGG01 (sample SAMN13153372, study PRJNA577476) | soil metagenome | isolation source: 100 cm soil or saprolite under Garry oak tree replicate 1 | place: USA:California | collected 2016-06-15
CGGTTGAAGCTCATGAAGGTGGCGCTCTCCTCTCCCCAGAGGGGCGGCGCCCAGGCCCGCGCGTCGTCGCCGCGCCCCGGACGCTCGACCTTGATCACGTCCGCGCCCATGTCGCCCAGGATCTGGGTGCAGGTGGGGCCGGCCACGTTCTGGGTCAGATCGGCGACGAGGACACCGGCGAGCGGCGAGTCCATAGGATGACCGATTATAGCCCGGACTGAGGAGCCGAAACGCTGACCGAGCCGTAAGTGACGCCAGACGAGGGAAATGGCGCCCGACCTCTCGAAGTTCTGGTGTAGGCTCCTCGCAGCATGGCGTTACTGGCCCTCTTCGTGGCGGTTGGTGCGCTGGCCGTGTCCCTCAAAGTGCTGCGCGAGTACCGGCCTCGCCCGGGGCAGCCGACGCCGGCCGAGCGCATCGCGGCCCTCGAGGAAAGGATCCGCGACCTTCTCTATCGGGTCTGGACCCTCGAGCAGCAGTCCCAGCCGCGTGCTCCGAGGCCAGATGTATCCCCGACGCCCTCTGAGGTCCCGTCGCCTTCGATGTCAACAGGGCCCGAGCCCGTCGTCTCCGCGCCGCCCTCGGCTCCCGAGCCCACCCTGGCTCCCGCCGAGACCGCGGCCGCCACCTCCACACGGGACGCCGTGGCGCCCGCGCCCGCCCCGTCCGGGCCCGCCCCATCGCCGCGACTGGATCTCGAGCAGCGGATCGGTGGGCGCTGGGCCACCTGGGTCGGCGTCGTCGCCATTCTCTTTGCCGCGTCGTTCGCGGTGAAGTGGTCCATCGAGAACAACCTGATTGGCCCTCGCGCCAGGCTCGGCCTGGGGCTCGCCGCGGGCATCGCGGCCTTGCTGGCGGGCCTGGTGCTACACCGCAGACGCGATGTCCCCTATCTCTCCGAGGCGCTCTCGGGCCTGGGTCTCGGGCTCTGCTACCTCTCGCTCTACGCGGGCTATGCCTACTACGAGCTGCTGCGCGTGGGGGCGGCCTTCGGGCTCATGTTCGTCGTCACCGTGCTCGGCACCATCGTCGCGGTCATCTCGGAGCGGCAGGTGACGGCCGTGCTCGCGCTGCTGGGCGGGCTCCTCACTCCCGTGCTTCTCGCCAGCGATCAGCCCAACGAGCGCGTGCTCATGGGATACCTCGCCGTCCTCGACTTCCTCGTGCTCGCCATCGCGCGCTTCCGAACCTGGAGCGCGCTGAACCGTCTGGCCTGGGCGGGCACGGTGCTCTTGCTCGTCCCCACCTTCACGCGCCAGCCCGAGGCGGAGACGCCGGTGGTGCGTCTGGCCCTTCTCACCGCGCTCTTCGTCCTCTTCCTCCTCACGCCGCTGGCCCGCGAGTGGAGCCAGGGGCGCCGCCTTCGCGAGGTCGGTCTCCTCATCGTGGCCGGCACGGCGGCGGGCTACTTCTGGGCGGTCTACGTCACTCTCGAGGCGTGGCGGCCGATCCTGGAAGCGCCGGTGGCGCTGGCGCTGGCCATCCTGTACACGATCGTGGCCGGCGTCTACCGCCGCCGCGTGCCGGGCGATGACGCCACCGTCGGCGTGCTCATCGGGGTGGCGTGTGTCTTCGTGACGCTGGCCATCCCGCTGGCCCTCAAGGGACCGTGGATCACCCTCGCCTGGGCGGCGGAGGGCGCCGTGCTCCTGTGGCTTGCTCCCCGCGTGGCCACGCCCGTCGCCGCCTGGGGCGGCACGGCCGCGCTCATCCTGGCCGTCTTGCGGGTGTGGGGGGGCGACACGTGGGCCTCCCCGAACTGGCCGCCCGTGTGGAACGCGACCTTCCTCGCGCATCTCCTGACCGTCGCCGCCATCGTGGCGGCGGGGCAGCTCGCGCTCTCGCTGCGTGGCGATCAGCTCTTGACCACGAAGCCGGAGGTGCTGAGGGCCGTTCTGTGGGTCCTTGCCTCCCAGACGCTCTCGGTCCTTCTGTGGCGGGAGCCGGCGGGACTCTGGCCGGCCGGACTTCTCGCCGCCCAGGTCCTGGTCCTGGGCGCTCTGTCTCGTCTCATCGCCTCGCCGACCTTCGCGGTCGCGGTGCCGCTGGCTGCGCTGACGCTGCTCGCGCGCGTGCTCATGGCCGATGACAGCATGGCCAAGGCCGCGGCCGAGGATCTGCTCAATCGCTACCTGGTCGCGCGCATCGTGGCCTGTGCGGTGATCGGACTGGCGGGCCGGTGGCTGGCCGGCTCGGGCGCGTCGGTGCACGCGGGCACCGTGGGCCGCACCGTTTCGGGCACGGCGGGCGTGGTGCTGCTCTTCGTGCTGAGCCAGGGGTGGACCCGCTATCAGAACGCGCTCTTGCAAGACGCGAAGCCGGGGGCGTCGCGACGCGGTCTCCGGAGCGAGATCCGCTGGAGAACGCAGGTGGGCCTGTCTGTGCTGTGGACGCTCTACGCGGCGGCAGTCCTTGCCTGGGGATTCCTTCGCCGCTCTGCGCCGCTGCGCTATGGCGCGCTTGGTCTCCTGGGTTTGACGATCTTCAAGGTCTTCGTGGTCGACCTCGCCTCCGTCAAGACGCTCTACCGGATGCTGTCCTTTCTTCTCCTCGGCGTGGTTCTCTTGCTCGTCGGGCTGCTGTACCAGAAGATGAGCCGAGAGCGCGGCGCTCCAGGCTCGCCTCGTCTGTAACCGGTCTCCCCAACCCGCTCAGAATCGGGGAAACAGCAGTGCCACGAGCTCGCCGCTCGGCGTCCCCACCTTGAAGAAGAAGACGGTGAGGCAGGCCAAGAGAACCAGCATGAGAGCTATGACGGCAGCGTCGCAGTGGTTGTCCATTCCAGCATCTCCTCTCTGGGCAACCGGTATGAGCAGTCCTCACACTCCCACTGGCCGAGGCCACGCATCCAGTGAACGACCGAATACCGTAAGCACCTCGGGCAGTACACGAAGTCATGTTCCATGGCCGCTTCCTCCTCATGGCTTGCGACACCCGTTCTTCCAACCCGTGCATCAGCATCTTCTGTGCCACCCTCGCAAGCTCGCATTCTCTGGATGTTTGCGGGAACCTTGAGGAAGGAAGTGCAAAGTCACGCGACACGGCCCACCTTGGGTCGGTAAGCATCGGTAAGCCTTACCGGGGTCGGAAGTGTTATCTCGGAGCCGTCCGTAAGGCTGGGGTCAGGCGACCCACACTCCCGGGAGCTGCACGGCCAGCCACTTGGCGAGGGCGGCATTCACGGCCGCCGGCTTCTCCTGGGCCATCCAGTGCCCGGACGGCACGATCACTTCGGTCAGGTTCCGGCAATCCTTCCGCATGGGATCCGCCAGACGGGAGGCGACGGTCTCGCACGTGTAGTCGTACTCGCCGTGAAGGAACAAGACGGGAAGACTCAAGACGCCGCCATGCACGGCTTGGCGCGCGAACTCGAGGTTGCGCGCGCTGTTCATGTACCAGGAGTCCGGGCCGAAGAAGCCGTTCCTCTCGAGGGCGGCCACGTATGTGTCAAAATCCGCCGGCGTCAGCACATCAGTGTCCATCGGCACCTCGGGCGCCTGCCCCTTGCCCCCGAACCAGCCGCCGTCCCGACGCACGTGCGCGGTGCGGGACGGCTTGCCCTTGCCGCTCGCGCTTCCCTTTCTGAACAGGGCCTTGACGGTGTTGGAGACGTTGGCCTCGAAGGCGGCCCGCGCCTTGTCGAAGCTCTCCTCGTAGAAGAGCTGATACTCCCACTGCCCCGCGGGGAATTGCGCGTCGGGATAGAGGGAGCGGTCGACGAGAGGGATGAGGGTCTGGGGAGCAAAGCCCCGCGCCAGGTACGGCACGCAGAGGTTGGCCACGCCGAAGCATCGCTCGGGATGATGGCTGGCCAGGCTCGACACCACCGGGCTCCCCCAATCGTGGCCGACCCAGATGGCCTTCTCCCCGCCCAGCGCGTCGAGCAGCTCGATCGTGTCCGCGACGGACTGCTCCAGCGCGTAGTCCTCGTGACGCGAATACACGCTCGATCGGCCATAGCCCCGCATGTCCGGCGCGACGGCGCGGAAGCCGAGATCGGCGAAGCAGGGCAGCTGATGCCGCCAGCTGATCGCGAGCTCCGGCCAGCCGTGCACGAAGATCATCAGCGGGGCGCCCTCGACGCCACAGGCGAGATAGAAGGTCTTGTGCCTGTCGGTCTTCAGGATGTTCTCGACGACGGGAAACATCACGACGCGAACGGGTGGGGCAGTGAGGTGGCCATGGCGGTATCCTACCTTGGGTGTCGCCGTTCACGCTGCTCGTTGCCGTGCCAGTACGCCTTGACTCCGGCGATGGCGGGCGCGATCCTATCCGCGCCGATCGAGCGAGCCAAGCCGTCCACCGTGCACCCGGGAGGCGTCGTTGAGTGACCAGATCAGCATCCAGTTCACACGCTTTTCCGCGTTCTACTCGCCCCTGATCGCCACGATCGCGGGCGACTTCCTGAAGGCCGAGGGGTTCGAGCCGAAGCACTCGATCGCTCCGCCCGGCAAGTCGGCCATCGAGGGACTCGTGAACGGGACGGTGCAGGTCGCCCAGTCGGCGCCCTCGCAGGGCTTCGGCCCCCTCGAGAAGGGGCAGCGGCCGCCCGTCATGCATTTCGCCCAGATCAACGAGAAGGACGGCTTCTTCCTCACGGGACGTGCCGCCGACCCCTCCTTCACCTGGGACAAGCTCAAGGGCACGCGGGTGCTCGTCGACCACGGCGGCCAGCCGCTCGCCATGTTCAAGTACGCGTGTCACCGTCGCGGCCTCGACTTCGCGGCGATCACGGCGGTCGATCTTCCCAGCACGCAGATGGATCAGGCGTTCCGGAAGGGCGACGGCGACTACATTCACCAGCAGGGCCCTGCGCCCCAGCAGCTCGAGCACGACGGCGTGGGCCACGTCGTCGCCTCGGTGGGCGAGGCGATCGGCCCCGTGGCCTTCTCGAGCCTGGCCGCCACGCGAGAATGGCTGGGCACGGAGGCGGCCAAGCGTTTCATGCGCGCCTACCGGAAGGCGCGCGCCTGGCTCATCGAGACGCCGGCGCCGAAGGTTGCCGAGGCCGAGGCCTCGTTCTTCCCCGAGATCGACCAGGCCGTGCTCACCTCGACCATCGCCTACTACCAGAAGCTCGGCTGCTGGACGCCCCACGTCGAGATCACGCGCCCGGCCTTCGAGGTCGCCCTCGATGTCTTCCACCGCGCCAAGCTCATCACCAAGCGGCACCGGTACGAGGACGTGGTCGTGGCGCCGCCGGATGCTCGCTGATTCTCGGCTGTCTCGAGCGCTGCCGCCGGTCCAGGGGATCGACGGATGAGTCAGGCCCTCTCGGACATTCGAGTGGTCGACATCACGAACAATCAGGCGGGGCCCTCCTGCGGCCAGATGCTCGCGTGGCTGGGGGCTGACGTCGTCAAGGTCGAGGAGCCGGAGCGGGGGGATCCGGCGCGTCACACGCATCGGGACCGGGCGGACTCCGACAGCCTCTTCTTCCTCTCCTTCAACGCCAACAAGCGGAGCCTTCCCCTCAACCTGAAGCACCCCCGAGGCAAGGAGGTCTTTCGGGCCCTCCTGAAGACGGCCGACGTGCTCCTCGAGAACTTCGGGCCGGGCGTCCTCGATCGCCTGGGCTTCGGCTATCCCGCCGTGAAGGCGCTCAACCCGCGCCTCGTGTACGCGAGCATCAAGGGGTTCGGCTCCTACGGACCGTACAGCGACTACAAGAGCTACGAGCCGATCGCCCAGGCCATGGGGGGAGGCATGAGCGTCACGGGCTTCCCCGACGGCCCGCCCACGTATGTCTGGCCGTCCATCGGAGACTCCGGCACGGGCATGCACTGCGTGATCGGGATCCTCGCCGGGCTCATGCAGCGCCACGAGTCCGGGCAAGGCCAGCAGGTCGAGGTCTCCATGCAGGACGTGGTGGTGAACCTCATCCGCGTGAGCCTCCGCGATCACCAGCGCCTCGGCAAGCCGGCGGCGCGAACGGGCAATCAGCTCGGCACGAACGTGCCGGGCACGACGTACCGCTGCCATCCCGGCGGGCCGAATGACTACGTCTTCATCTTCACCCAGCAGCAGATGTGGCATCCGTTCCTGCGCGCCATCGGACGCGAGGATCTCATCGGGGATGCGCGCTACGAGGTGCCGGAGGCCCGCTGGCAGCGCCGGGACGAGGTCAATGGCCTCGTGGAAGCGTGGACCTCGGAGCGCTCCAAGCACGAGGTCGTGAAGATTCTCGCCGGCGCCGGCGTGCCCTGCGGGGCCTGCCTCGACACCGGCGAGGTGATGACCGATCCGCACCTCCGCGCCCGGGACATGATCGTCGAGGTCGAGCATCCGGTGCGCGGGCGCTACGTCACCGTGGGCAATCCCATCAAGCTCTCCGCCTCGAAGACGGTGATCGCTGTCGCCCCGGTGCTCGGGCAGCACCGCGGCGAGATCCTGAAGGAGCTGGGCTACGACGAGGCCGAGATCAGGGCGCTCGAGGCGGACGGGGCGACGTGATTCAGAAGGCGACGCGGCCGCGGAGCATGTCGGCGAACATCCGGAAGTCGCCGGCCAGGCTGTAGAGCGGGTACTGGAAGGTCGCGGGCCGGTTCCGCTCCACCGCGAAGTGGGCGACCCAGGCGAAGCCGTAGCCGAACACCGGGAGCAGCGCGAGGAAGCGCCACCGCTGCGCCACGAGCACGTAGCCGAGGGTGAGAAGGACGAGCAGCGTGCCCGCGAAGTGCAGGCGCCGGGTGCCGCTCTTGCTGTGCTCGGTGAGATAGAAGGGATAGAACTCGCGGAACGAGCGGTACTCCGCGCCGGCCATGGCCGTATCCTAGCGCAGGCGTCGCCGCTCCGCGGTGGTACTCTCTCGGTCGGGATGCCCGGCCCTTCCATTCCACTGCGCGCGGTGACCGCGCTCTTTCTCCAGCGTCAGCACCTCGCGCGGCCGCGCGCGCTGACCCTCACCGCACACCGGCTCGCCCGCTTCGTCGAGGACGTGGGCGGTGTCCAGCTCGACTCGATCAACGTGCTCGAGCGCGCCCACTACCTCACCGTGTGGAGCCGCTTCGGCCCCTACGATCGCGCGTGGCTCGACCGGATCGTCTATCGGCGCCGCCTCCTCTTCGAGTACTGGGCCCACGCCGCCTGCCTCGTCCCGACCACCATGCTGCCCTGGTGGCGACGCGCCATGCTCGACTACCGACTCCGCCACACCGGCTGGTCCAGGTGGCTCCGCCGGAACGCGAAGGTGCTGGACCGGGTGAAGGCGGCCGTGCTCGCCAATGGCCCGATGGCTCAGGGAGATTTCGAGGGCCGCCGCCCCGCGGGCGCCGCCGGGTGGTGGAGCTGGCGGCCCGTTCAGCATGCGCTGCACTACCTGTGGATGACCGGCGCGCTGACCGTTCATTCGCGCCAGCACTTCCAGAAGCGCTTCGACCTCCTGGAGCGCGCGATCCCCGACGCGCTCGGCGGCGCGGCGGTCTCGTCCGAGGACTTCCAGCGCTGGCACATCGAGCGCTCGCTGCACGCCATGGGCGCGGCGACGGAGCTGGACCTGACCCACTACCTGACCTTCCCGCGCCTCGGGCCGGGTCCTCGCCGCGCCGCGCTCCGCGCGATGATCGAGGGTGGCGAGGTGACGGCGCTCGAGATCGAAGGCCGGCCGGGCCGCTGGCTCGCCCTCACGCGCGACCTTCCCGCCCTCGCCCGGGCACGGCGAGCGCCCACGCCATCGCGCGGGACGACCCTGCTCTCGCCCTTCGACTCGCTCCTGTGGTATCGCGACCGGGTGGCGCGCCTCTTCGGCTTCGACTACCGCATCGAGGTCTACACGCCCGGGCACAAGCGGGTGCACGGCTACTACACACTGCCCATCCTCCATCACGGTCATCTCATCGGCCGCGTCGACGCCAAGAGTCACCGCGCCGAGGGGCGGCTGGAGATTCGACACGTCCACTTCGAGCCGTGGTTCGCCTCGGGGCAGAAGCCGCCCACCGGCGGCGCTCGCCTGGATCAGGACGAGGCGCTGGACGGGCTGCGGGATGCCTTCACGTCCCTCGGCACGTTCGTGGGCGCAGGCAAGGTGGTGCTGCGGCGTGTCACCCCCTCGCGCTTGCGCAGGCCGCTGAGCCATGCCGCGACCGCATGAGCGGTGGCTGCCCGCACCGGCCGCTTGATTGTCAGGGCCGTCCCCGGCTATATCGTGTCGATCCGGTCCGGCAGGCATCGATGACGGAGGAGGCGAAGACCTCATGGCGAACCTGACCGACGGCAGGACGTGGATGACCCGGATCGTCGTCGCTTCCATCCTCGCCGCCGGCTGCTCGTCGCTCGGCCCGGGGGCCTTGCACGAGAGCCGGCTCCAGTACAACGAGACGGTGAAGGCGACGAGCGAGGAGGAGCTGCTCCTCAACATCGTCCGGCTGCGGTACACGGACACGCCCAGCAGCCTGGCCGTGTCCGCCATCGCCGCCCAGTACGAGCTGACCAAGAACTTCCAGCTGACGCCGTTCTTCGTCGCGTCCGGCGCGGAAGTGGCCAAGAGCTACGCCGCCGTCCTGCCCCAGCTGGGCATCGCGGGGGCCGACCGCCCGACCTTCACCCTGACTCCGCTCGACGATCAGGAGTTCACGCGGAAGCTCTTCACCCCCGTCCCTCTTGACGGGATCCTCTACCTCGCCAAGACCACGTGGCCGATCGCCACCGTGTTTCGCCTCTACCTGGAGAACCTCAACTGGGTGCCCAATGCCCAGACGGCGAGTGGGCCCACCCCGAAGCTCGCGCCCACGTACCAGGAGTTCTTGCGGGGAGTCCGGGCTCTGCAGGCGCTGCAGGACCGCGGTCAGCTCGTGTTCAGCGTCGAGGAGCGAAGCGAGGCGCAGGGAAGCCCTCTGCCGGCCGGAAGCGTCACCGCTCGGGACATGGTCGAGGCTGCCAAGAGCGGCTACGAGTACCGGCTCGACGAGCAGGGCACGGCGTGGACCCTGCTCGAGAAGACCCCGCAGCCCGTCCTGCTCCTGGATCCGCGGGCCATGGAGTCGGCGGAGGTGCGCGAGGTCACGGAGGTGTTCCGACTCAAGCGGGGCCTCACCAAGTTTCCCATCACCCAGGAGAAGCTCAACCCATTTCCGTCGACGTATCCGAGCGAGGGCGTGACCAGCATCGACCTGGAGACGCGCTCGCTCCTGCAGGCACTCTATTACGTGAGCCACGGGATCGAGATCCCCCCGGAGCATGCCGCCGCGGGTCTGGTCACGGTGACGCGCGACCCGTCGGGTCAGCCCTTCGACTGGCAGCGCCTGACCGTGGATCTTTTCCGCGTGTACTCGGTCGCCAGCGACAAGCGGCCACCTCGCGCCCATGTCGCCATTCTCTACAAGGGGTACTGGTTCTACATCGACCAGACGGACCAGGACACCAAGGCCACCTTCTCGCTCCTCGTGGAGCTCGCGCGTCTCGAGCTGACGGGGAAGACCGGGGTCAGCCCCGTGCTCACCCTGCCGCTGGGCGGAGCGCGCTGACCGCCGACGCGAGGCGCCGAGGCAGGGCCCCGCGGCATATCGCCAGCTATCCGCGCAGGCGGACCGCGATGCGCTCGACCGCCTCGGCACTCTGCGCGCGGGAGCCGAAGGCCGTGACGCGGAAGTAGCCCTCCCCGCTCGGGCCGAAGCCGGATCCGGGCACGCCGATCACCTGGGCTTCGGCCAGGAGGCGGTCGAAGAAATCCCACGAGGACACGCCGGCCGGCGTGCGGATCCAGATGTACGGCGCATTGCGCCCGCCGTACACGGTGAGACCAGCCGTCTCCAGGCCCGCGCGGATGATGCGGGCGTTCTCCATGTAGTGGTCGATCAGGGCTCGGACCTGCTGCTGGCCCTCCGGCGTGTAGACGGCCGCGGCGGCGCGCTGGATGACATAGGGCGGACCGTTCGACTTCGTCGATTGTCGGCGAAGCCAGAGCTGGTTCAGGCTCACGGCACGGCCATCCGCCGTCCGCCCCTGCGCCTCGCGGGGCACGACCGTGTAGGCCATCCGCAAGCCGGTGAATCCGGCGCTCTTCGAGAAGCTGCGGGATTCGATGGCCACCTCGCGCGCCCCCTCGATCTCGTAGATCGAATGTGGGATGTCGGAGTCCCGGATGTACGCCTCGTAGGCGGCGTCGTAGACGATCACCGCCTCGTGCGCGCGAGCATAGTCGACCCAGCGCCCGAGCGCCCCGCGCGTCATCACGGCGCCGGTCGGATTGTTCGGGTAGCAGAGGTAGATCAGGTCGACGTGCCGATCGGGCAACGCCGGCTGGAAGTCGTTCTCCGCGGTGCACGGCAGGTACACGAAGTCGGCATAGCGACCCGTGCTGTCGGCGGGACGCGATCGGCCGGCCATCACGTTGGCGTCCGCGTACACCGGGTAGGCGGGGTCCATCAGGGCCACGACGGAGTCCTGCGCGAACAGCTCCTGGATGTTCGCGGCGTCACTCTTGCCGCCGTCACTCACGAAGATCTCGTCGGCGCCGAGCTTGACGTCACGCGCGCCGAAGTCGTGCGCGGCGATCTCGCCGCGGAGGAACTCGTAGCCTATGTAGGGGCCGTAGCCCTTGAGCGTCTCGGCGCTCGCCTGCTCGCCGACGGCCACCTCCAGGGCCCGGACCACCGCCGGCGGAAGCGGCAGCGTGACGTCGCCGATCCCCAGGTCGATCAGCCGCGCATCGGGGTGCGCCTCGCGATAGGCCTGGCTACGCCGCTTGACCTCGGCGAAGAGATAGCTCGCCTGGAGATTCAGGAAAGCCTCGTTGATCCGGGGCACGCACGGGCTCCTTTCGTCGAGTATGCCTCAGGAGTATAAGCGATGGCGCCGACCGTGAGGTCTCGCAGAACGGGCCGGGCCATTCCTCAGTCGAAGGGTGAGGCGTCGAAGACGCCGCGGATCAGCGGACCCTCGGTGAGGCCAGCGAGCAGACGCGCATCATGCACCCCGCCCCGGAGCCCCTCGATGGTCCGACGAGCCGCCGCGAGAGATTCGGCCGCCGCGTCACGCCTGCCCCTGGCGGCATGGAGTCGCGCCAGGGCCAGCTCGGTCTTCCAGGTCTGGTTCGGATGCGCGATTGCCCGGGCGACTTCGACCGACTCCCGCAGAGCGCGCTCGGCGTCGTCCCATCGCCGGTCCCGGCGCGCGACGTCGCCGAGGACCCGCAGCGCCCGCGCGACGTACTTCAGCGACCGGGTCGGCCGCGACCCCGCCAGCGAGCGCTCGGCGAACTCGGCGGCCCGCCGATGGTCGCCGCGCGCCAGCCAGTACTCGCCGAGGCTCGCGTGGAGGTGCAGCGTGTAGCGCCACTTCATCCACTCGTGAGTCTTCGGGTCCTCCGCGATGCGCCGCGCCTCGTCGAACTTCTCGCCGGCCAGCACGAGATCACCCTTGGCCAGGAAGGCGTCGCCGAGGTTGACGGTGCAGAAGGTGTACATCTCGACGCCGAAGGCATGGCGGATGTCGCGGGCGAACGCGGCCGCCCGCGCCGTGACATCGATCCCACGCTCGATGTCGTCACATTCGATGTGCAGCCAGCCGAGGGTGTTCATCATCCTGGGCATGAAGCCGCGGTCGCCGATCCGTTCGGCCACCGCGATGCCTTCCTCGAGATCACGCAGGGCGCCGTCCCAGTCGCCGATCGACGTCGACACCAGGCCGCGCGTCCACAGGCTGCGCAGGTAGAGGACGAGCAAGCCGTGGTCGCGCGCGAGGCGGACCGCCTCGTTGGCATCGGCGTGCGCGCGCCCATAGTCACCGTGCCAGCCGTCGAAGACGCCACGCATCTGCAGGGTGAGGATCTCGCGCGCCGGATCGCGCGCGATGCGGCTGACGCGGAGCGCCTCGTCGAACTCCGAGCCCGCCTTGTCGTGCCGGCCGCTCAGAGCATTCACGTAGGCCATGGTGAGGTAGCCGCCCCCCACCGCGGCGGGGACGTCGGCGGCGCCGCCGACTTCGATGGCGCGGCGTGCATAGTCGCTGGCCGCGCCGAAGTCCTGCGCCCACATGGTGGCGAAGCTCGTCCACGCCAGGGCCGACGCGGCGGCCGCCCGATCGCCGGCGCGCTCGGCGAGCGCGAGCCACCGCTCTCCCTCGGCCCGGCCCTGGTTGAAGTCGCCGAGGAAGAACGCGTGGGACGATCGCGCCTGGTGGATGGCCATGCGGGAGGCGGCGGGCAGGGCGTCCCCGAGTCGATCGGCGACGGTCAGCGCCTGATCGTACAATGCCAGCGCGTCACGCAAGGCGAACGCCGCCGCCGCTTTCTCGCCGGCTCGCAGCAAGTAGTCGAACGCGCGTCGCCAGTCTTCCGCGCAACGAGCGATAGGCGACGTCCTGGGTGAGGGCGTGCTTGAAGCGGTACGCGACCTCGGGGAACACGCTCGTCTCGTAGATCAGCTCCACGGCCCGTAGCTCGCGCAGCAGCGTGTCGCTCCGGCCGCGGATCTCGCTCAGGCGCTCGACGAGGCGCTGCGTGAAGTCGCGCCCGATGACGGAGGCGGTCTGCAGCGCCCGCTTCGGCGCCTCGTCCAGCCGGTCGATGCGCGCCATGATCACGTCGTGGATCGTGTCGGGGATGACGACATCGTCGAGCCGGGCGGTGAGCACGAAGCGGCCGTTCTCGACGCGGATCGCCCCCGCCTCACGCAGCGAGCGCACGACCTCCTCGACATAGAACGGGTTGCCTTCGGCCTTGGCGGCAATGGCGCTCCGGAGCGTGTCGGGTAGCGCGTCACTGGAGAGAATGGCGGCGGCCATGTGCGCGCTTTCGGGCTCCGAAAGCGGGGCCGGGACGATCCGCGTGTGGTACGTGCGCTCCCCGAAGGGTTGCGCGTAGCCGGGTCGGTAGGTGAGGATCAGGAGCACCGGGCTCGCGGGCACGCTGTCGCAGAGCACGGCCAGGAACTCCTCGGTCGCCCGATCGATCCAGTGGAGATCTTCGATCACCACGATCTGCGGCCGCCGCTCGGCCGCACGCAGGATCATTCTACGGAGCGCCTCGAAGATGCCGCCGCGGCGCTCGCGCGGATCGAGCGCGGTGATCGCGGCGTCGGCCGCGCCGGGCGAGAGGAGATAGCGCAGGTAGGGCGCCGCCGCCCCCACGTCGTCGCCGATGGCCGCGGTCGCACGCTCCACCTTGGTCAGCGCGACATCGTCGGCGTCGCGCTCGTCGATGCCCACCCATCGCTTGAGAAGATCGACGAGCGGGTGAAAGGCCGTGGCGCGACCGAAGGAGAGGCAATGCCCTTCGCGCCAGTCGGCGTCGCCCGCGCGCCCGCGGAACTCGTAGAGCAGGCGCGACTTCCCGATGCCCGGCTCGCCGACGACGAACACGACCTGCCCGTGCCCGGCGCGCGTCCGGGCGAGCGCGGCCTCGAGGGCCTCGATCTCTCGCCCGCGTCCGACGAGAGGCGTGAGCCCGCGCTGGACACCGGCCTCGAGCCTCGTCCGGCCTTCGCGTGCTGCCTCGACGGTCCACGCGCGGATGGGCTCCGCCTTGCCCCGCACGGACAGCTCACCGAGCGGGCGGGTGTCGAAGTAATCGGCGACGAGTCGGTAGGTGGTTTCGCCGATCACGATGTGTCCGCTCTCGGCGCTTTGCTGCAAGCGCGCGGCGACGTTGGTGGTGTCTCCGACCGCGGTGTAGTCCATCCGGAGGTCGCTCCCGATGCTGCCGACGACGACGAGCCCGCTATTGAGGCCCTGGCGCACCTTGAACGTCAGGGCGCGCTCGCGCTCCAGTTCACGGCGATAGTCCTCGAGGGCGCGCTGGATGCCGAGCGCGGCGCGCACCGCCCGCTGCGCATGGTCCTCGTGAGCGATCGGCGCGCCGAAGAGCGCCATGATGCCGTCGCCGAGGAACTGATTCACCGTGCCTTCGTACCGATGGACCTCGGCCAGCATGAGCTCGAACGCGCGCGTCATGAGCGCGTGCACGTCCTCGGGGTCGAGTCGGGCGGAGAGCGCGGTGAAGCCGGAGACATCCACGAACAGAACGGTGACCTGCTTGCGCTCGCCCTCGAGGGCGGCCTTGGAGGTGAGGATGCGCTCGGCGAGATGCTTGGGGGTGTACGTCGCCGGGCTCGCGAACTCCGCGGTGACGGCCGGGCGCGTGAGCGAAGCCTCTCCACACCGAGGACAGAACCGGGCGTCGGCGGGAAGCTCCGCGCCGCACGCCGAGCACGCATGAACGAGGCGCGCCCCACAGCCCGCGCAGAATCGCGCTTCCGGAGGACTTTGCTGCCCGCACCCGGCGCACTTCATGCGCGCATCATGAACGCCGACCCTCCGGGTATGATGCCCCCCATCGTCGGTAGCATTTAGCCAGTTATGGAGGCAACGATCAAGCCACTCGGTGAGGCTGTGGGCACGCGCCGGCGCGCCGTCAACTCCGGGTGCTCCCGGACGTACCGGTCCCTCTGCGCATATACTGGTCTGCCGACCAAGAGATATGCTGAGCAAATCGTCGAGTTCGTCCGGCGTCGCCCTTCCTGGCCGAGAATACCGGCTTGCCGGCTGCGCCGCATGATCATGTCCTAGATGGCCACCCGCGTGTCCTTCCTCCAGTCGCGAACCAGTGTAGCCCGCGAAGGATTCGGCAAGCCCGTCCTGCGCCAGGAGGACGCGCGCCTGCTCGTGGGCGGAGGCTGCTACAGTGACGACGTCAACCTGCCCGGCCAGGCCTACGCGTGCTTCGTGCGCTCCCCGCACGCCCACGCGCGCATCGGGCGCATCGACCCCGCGGCGGCCCTCGCCACGCCGGGGGTGATCGCGGTGCTCACCGGCGAGGACGCCGTCGCCGACGGCATGAGGCCGCTCACCCACAGCCCGATGCCGGGGAATCCCCACGAGGAGATGGTCCGGCCCGGCGACGTGTCCTTCATCGCTCCCCACCCGTCGATTCCCGCCGACCGGGTGCGCTTCATGGGCGAGGTGGTGGCCGTGGTCGTCGCCGCGACGCCTGCGGCCGCGCGCGACGGCGCCGAGCGCATCACCGTCGACTGGGTGCCGCTGCCCGCGGTGACGGCGAGCATCACCGCCGCCGCCTCTGATGCCCCCGTGCTCTATGAGGGCATGTCGTCCAACGTCTGCGTGGATTCCGAGGGGGGCGATGCCGCGGCCGTGGACGCCGCGTTCGGACGGGCGGCCCATGTCGTGCGATTCGAGACGTGGGTGCACCGCGTCACCGGTGTGCCGATGGAGCCCCGCGCGGCGGTGGGTGTCTGGGATCCCGCGAGTGGCCGCTACACCGTCCATGCGGGGGCCGGCGGTCTCGGGCGCACCCAGACCGGGGTGGCCGGAGCCCTCGGCGTTCCCGAGAGCGCGGTGCGCGTGATGGCGGGCGACGTGGGCGGGAATTTTGGGACGCGCAACAGCTGCTATCCCGAGTTTGCCCTGGTGGCGTGGGCGGCGCGGCGTGTGGGCCGCCCCGTCAAGTGGACGAGTGAGCGCCGGGAGGCGTTCCTCGCCGATTACCACGGCCGCGACCTCGCCGTCCGGGCCGAGCTGGCGCTGGACGCCCAGGGCCGTTTCCTCGCGCTTCGCGCCGCGAACACCAGCAACGTCGGCGCGCATGCCGTCTCGTTCCACCCGCTCAACAAGGGCATGGCGCTCACGGGCACCGTCTACCGTGTTCCCGCCGTCTCGATCCGCGGTCGGGCCGTGGTCACCAACACATCGCCGACCACGCCGTACCGGAGCGCGGGCCGCCCCGAGATCATGTTCGTCACGGAGCGGCTGATCGACCTCGCCGCGCGTCGGCACGGCTTCGATCGGCTCGAGCTGCGACGGAAGAACCTCGTGCCGGCGAGCGCCATGCCGTACCGCAACGCCGCCGGCACGCTCTACGACAGCGGCGACTACCTGGCCGCCTTCGATCGGGCGGTGGTCCTCGCGGACTGGGCGGGGTTCGAGGCGCGTCGCGCCGAGGCGCGCCGGCGCGGACGCCAGCGCGGGATCGGCGTGGCGAGCTACATCGAGCTGAACACGGGCTTCCCACGGGAGCGCGCGCACATCACGGTGCGGCCGGAGGGATCGGTGGACGTGGTGCTGGGCACGCTCTCGTCCGGCCAGGGGCACGCGACCAGCTTCGCGCAGCTCGTCGTGGAGTGGCTCGGCGTGGAGCTGTCCCAGGTGCGCCTGGTCACTGGCGACACCGACGCCACCGTCGTCGGCGGCGGAGCGCATTCCGCTCGCGCCCTGCGACTCGCTGCGGTGGTGATGGCGAAGGCGTCGGATCAGATCGTGGAGAGGGGCCGTCGGATCGCCGCCTGGCTCCTGGAGGCCGCGGAGGCCGACGTGGACTTCTCGGCGCGCCGGTTCACGGTGAAGGGCACCGACCGCTCGGTCGACCTGTTCGAGGTGGCGGCCGCGACGCTCCGGCACGATGCGCCCGAGAACTGCCGGGGGCCGCTCGACGGGCTGAGCGACGAGACGATGCCCGCGCCGTCCTTTCCTTACGGCACGGCGGTGTGCGAGGTGGAGGTGGATCCCGAGACAGGAGTGGTCGAGATCGTGCGCTACACGACCGTGGACGACTGCGGGCGCGCCGTCAATCCGATGATCCTGCACGGCCAGACGCACGGCGGCATCGCCCAGGGCGTGGGGCAGGCCCTCTGGGAAGCGTGCGCGTACGACGAGGAGAGCGGCCAGCTCCTGTCCTCCACGCTGATGGAGTACGCGCTGCCGCGCGCGGACATGCTGCCGTCCTTCACGACGGAGATCAGCGAGGTGCCGTCGACGTCCCATCCCCTCGGGCTGCGCGGCGGGGGCGAGGGCGGGACGACGCCTGCGCTCGGCGCAGTGATGAACGCGATCTGCGACGCGCTGGCCGATCTGGGCGTCGAGCACATCGAGATGCCGGCGACGCCCGAGCGCGTCTGGCAGGCGATCCAGACCGCGCGGCGCCCGCGCTGAGGCGCCGCGCATCCAACACTGACGGCTCGCTTTACAGTCCGGGCGATCCCGGCGCTGAGCAGGCCCGCAACTATCGAATTTCCTGGAGCCCTCTGGATGGCACGAGCGGTGCAGCCGCGTCATGTCACGCCGTCGCCTGGACAGTGGCGGCGGACATCACGAGCCATCGGAGAGTGTCGTGACCGAGATCCGGACGACCGTGGTCGTGGCGCCGCGCGAGCAGTTCCGCGTGACACGACCGGCGCTCGAGAGCATCTTCGCCCATACCGGGCTGCCGCATAAGCTCGTCTACGTCGATGGCGCCTCGCCGGCGCCCGTCCGTCAGTATCTCAAGCTCCAGGCTCGGCAACGTGGCTTCACGCTCATCCGTGCCGAGCACTACCTCTCTCCCATGGAGGCCCGCGCCCTCGCGCTGTCTCACGTGGACACGGAGTACGTGTGCTTCATCGACAACGACGTGCTCGTCACGCGGGGGTGGCTCGACCGCCTCGTCCAGTGCGCCGATGAGACCGGCGCGTGGGCGGTGGGGCCGCTCTATTGCAACGAGGAGCCCGCGCGCGGGCTCATCCACATGGCGGGCGGGGAGGCGCACATCCTCGAGGCGAACGGGCGCCGGTCGTTCTTCGAGGAGCACAGGTTTCCGCGGCGCCTGATGTCCGAGGTGCAGGGGCAGCTGCGTCGCGCCCCCACGGAGCTGGTCGAGTTCCACTGCAAGCTGCTCCGCACCGAGACCTTCGACAAGTTCGGCCTGCAAGATCCGCGGTACCTGAGCTGCGGAGAGAGCCTCGACCTCTGCCTGCAGCTGCGGGACGCGGGGTACCCGGTCTACCTGGAGCCGTCCGCCATCGTGGCGAACCAGCAGCCCCCGCCGTTCCTCTGGTCAGGTCTGCCCTTCTACCTCCTCCGCTGGAGCGACGCGTGGAACCGGATCAGCCTCCGCTGCCTCCGGGAGCGGTGGGATCTCCCCGCCGACGACTGGTGGATCGGGGACCACTACCGATGGCTCACCCATCATCGTGAGCTCGCCACGGAGTGGGTCGCGGAGAAGATGATGAAGATCCTGGGTTGGCGCCGTGGCAATCGCGCGGCGAACCTCGTTGTCGAGGCTCTCCATCGCCGAGTGGTCCGGGCAGATCTCCGGCGCCGGCCGGAGCTCCGGGAGTACGAGCGGACCGCGCCCGGGCCGAAGTTCCCGACCCCGAAGCCATGAACGCCGGCCCCGCTTCGGAGCGCTCCCTCGCGGTCACCGTGCTCATCGCCACGCACAACCGCGCCTCCCGACTCCGCAAGACGCTCGAGGCCCTGCTCGCGCAGCAGACCCCGGCGGGTCTCGGTTGGGAAATCCTCGTCGCGGACAATGGCTCTACCGACGACACCCTCGAAGTCTTCCGGACCATGGCCATGCGGGCGGAAGGCCGCCTCCGCTACGTGTTCGAGCCGCGGCTCGGCAAGAGCCGGGCCCTCAATGTCGGCATCGCCGTCGCGCGCGGCGTGGTGATCGCGCTGACGGACGACGACGTGTCGCCCGCGGTCGACTGGGTCGCGGCGGCCGCCGGCGTGCTGGACAAATGGGGCGTTGACGGCGCGGGGGGGCGTATCCGGCCCAGGTGGGAGGCCGAGCCTCCATCGTGGCTTCTCGAGAGTCCGAGACTGCTCGACTACCTGGCCATCATGGAACATGACAGGCCGGCCATGATGCCCGTCCCCGCGGGGAAGTATCCTCAGGTCTGGGGAGCGAACATGGTGTACCGACGCGCGGCCCTCCAGGCGCTGGGAGGATTCGACGTCAACCTCGGGCCGGTAGGCGACAGGCGGTTCTGCAACGAGGACGTGGACATGGTGCGCCGCGTGCTTCAATCTGGCCGCGCCGTCGCCTACGATCCCGGGCTGGCCGTCTTCCACCGCATCCCGAGGGCCCGAATGCGGCGCGCGTACTTCCGCCGCGTGATGTGGGACATGGGCGAAGGCGAGGCGCGTGCGGCGGCGGAGCCGCCCGGCGGCCCTCGCATTCTCGGCATCCCGCGCTGGCGGATTCGCTCCATGGCGCGCATGACCGCTCATTCGAGCGCCCGCACGCTTGCCCGGCGGCCCGGCGCCTTTTACGAGATGCTCGACTGCGTCTACGCGGCGGGGGTGGCCTGGGGCCAGCTGAAGCGTGCTGTCCGCGAGCGCCGAGCGCGCGGTCTTCTCGTGCCGCGGCGTCCGGGCGGAGCCGCTCGCGCCGTGCGCGGGCCGCGATAGCGGGCGGAGCCGGCCGTCAACGCCGTCGCGGGCGCAGCCGGCCCACGTACCATGCCGTGACCGCCGACGCGTGCTCCACCGTCTGGGCAAGGCCGCTTCGTACATACGCGTCGCGCGCGTGAGCGGCGAGGCGCCCGGGCGCCCGTAGCGGCGTCGGGGTCAGCCCTCGAATGCTCTCGAGGGCGCCGATGAGCCGGGCTTCGACGGCGGCTGCGTCCCACCGGTGGCGCACGTGGGATCGCCCAGTCTGGCT
>WNGG01007354.1_pt1 | contig 19372 bp, 19 predicted proteins | sample 5400661 | NCBI WGS metagenome assembly WNGG01 (sample SAMN13153372, study PRJNA577476) | soil metagenome | isolation source: 100 cm soil or saprolite under Garry oak tree replicate 1 | place: USA:California | collected 2016-06-15
AGGCTGAACCCGTGGACCTCGACGAGGTGGACCGGGCGCTCGTCAGGCCGGCCGGCCTCCGATCCCATGCGGAACCGCCCTCCCGGTACGCGCGCAACGTCCGGCACGACGGGAGTCTCGATCGCTAGGAGCATCGCCGGTCGTAGGATCCCGCAGGATACCACGAAGGACCGCCCGCGCCGGGAACGAGCGCCGAGGCTATTCGGGGTCGGCCGGGTTGTTGAAGAGCACGCTCAGCTTGATGCTCCCGTGGCCGAACTGGGGAAATCCGGGGGCGGCGCGGTTCCCGGCGTTGAGGTTGGAGGCCGTGTCGTCGGGGGGAAAGAGCACGAGCGATTGGAGGAAGGCGAGCAGCGCGTCCCGTTCCGGCCGCGACAGCGCCTCGAAGCCGTCGCGCGCGGCTTGCGCCTCCCCACCGTGGCGCCGGATGACCTCGGTGAGGGTGATGCTGCGGCCGTCGTGGCCGTAAGGGGCAGTGCTGCCCACTCCCCACAGGGGTGTGGTGAGGAAGGCGGTTCGTGTCGTGCCGTCGTAGTTGCGCTCGTAGAAGGCGGGGCCGACGTCGTGACGCTTCAAGTCGGTGAAGATGTCCGCCACCAGGAACGGCTGCCGGCGGGGCGGCTTGAGGGTCGGCAGCCCGCTGCCGTCGTCCACGGTGTCGTGGCGCAGGGTCGCGGTGGCGAACAGGCTGTTGAAGATCCCGCGCTCGGCGTCGTAGGCGGTCTCCACGTCGGCCACGCGCCGGTCGTGCGCGACGGGCAGGTCGGGCCGGTGGCAGGCGGTGCAGCCGATCCGCTCCATGACCCTCCGACCGCGCGCGGTCTCGTGGCTCTGTTCGTACGTTCCGGGCTTGAAATAGTTGAGCAGGTAGAACTCGAGGTAATCGACCAGGCTCGTGGGGACCTCGTTGGCGACACCGTCGCCATCGGGATCGGCGGCGGCGTCCGCGGCCAGCGGACCTTCGACCCTGTCCAACGATCCGTCGAGCACCATGCCCGCCGGCGTCGTGAAGCGCGCCCCGGAGTGCGTCGCGGCGTACAGCTCGGGATCCACGGCCTGCAGTCCCATCTCGTTGTTGAGCGCCCCGACCACGAACTCGCGGATCGAGGCGGTGTCGCCGTGAGCGAAGAAGGGGCGGACCCTCAGGTCGGGATTGACGCCCTCCACGGCCGAGGTGTCGACGGCGCCGCCGACGTTCGCGGTGATGGAGCCGAACTGAACGCCCTTGCTCACGAGCGGCTTCGTCACCGGGTGGCCGGAAGCCGCCGCCCCCGCCACGGCCGCAGCGCGGATCGCGCGCAGGTCGCTGGTCATCTCGTCGGCCAGCATCTCCTTGAGGCCGAGGCCGAACAGGTGCGGCGCATCCCGGCTGTCGGGACGGGTGACGACGTCGCCGCCGAACCCGGCCGATCCGCGGGGCCGGCCGTGGCAGGCCGCGCAACTGTCCGCGAGCCCGGCGCCGATAGCGAGGTTCGTCTGCACGTCGCCGGCGCCGTCGGCCGCCACCGGACCCTGGCCCTGGGCGCGCGTGAACTTGCGCTGGAAGAGCTGCCGGCCGCGCCGGACGGCTCGGAACGGGTCGCGCGCGATGACGCAGGCGGACGAATCAGGCGTGAGCACGTCGCCGCGGCCGGCGCCGATCTGTTCTAGGAGGGACTTGGCGATCCCCTCGTTGGCGGCGTTGGGGGCCAGCGTGCGGTCGACGAGCTGACCGACGGCGGGCGCCACCGCGCCGAGGACGAGGGCGATCGTGGCGAGGACGGGTACGGATGGTTTCCGCATGGGGGCTTCCTCCGAAGGCAATCTACGACGTGGGCGGCGCGCAAGTTGTCGGCGAAGCCTGCGAGATTCCTGAAGAAATCGTGGTTCAGCTATCCTAGTCGGATGAAACTGCTGCTCCCCTCCGCCCTCATCGCCGCCTTGGCTGTGGCCGCCGAGGCCACGACGCCGGTCGCCGCCCCCGCGCTCCTGACGCCGGCCGAGAAGGCGGCGGCGCGGCAGATCCGCGCCGAGCTGATCCGCGCCCACGTGCGCTACCTGGCCAGCGACCTGCTCGAGGGCCGAGGGCCCGCGAGCCGCGGCGACCGCCTGGCCGAGGAGTACATCGCCGCCCAGATGGAAGGGCTGGGCCTGGAGCCCGGCGCTCCCGACGGCACCTGGTACCAGCCCTTCGACGTCGTCGGCATCACCAGCGAGGCCCCCGCCACCGTCCGGCTCTCCAAGGGCGGCGAGTCGTTGGACCTGCGTTATCGCGACGACTACGTGGCCTTTTCCGGCGTGCAGGGCCCGCAGGCCAGCACCGGCGGGGGCGAGGTCGTCTTCGTCGGCTATGGGATCGTGGCTCCCGAGTACCAGTGGGACGACTACAAGGGCGCCGACCTCAAGGGCAAGGTCCTGCTGATGATGAACAACGACCCGGAGGGCGACCCGAAGCTGTTCGCGGGCAAGACGCGGCTCTACTACGGGCGCTGGACGTACAAGTACGAGATGGCCGCGAAGATGGGGGCCGCCGGCGCCATCATCATCCACACCACGCACTCCGCCGGCTATCCCTGGCAGGTCGTGCAGACGTCCTGGAGCGGCGAGCAGTTCGCGCTGCCCCACGAGAGCGAGCCCGAGCTGCCGGTCAAGGCCTGGGTGACCGAGGACGGCGCGCGCAGGATCGCGCGGCTCGGCGGCCAGGACCTGGATGCGCTTCGCGCCGCCGCCGAGAAGCGCGACTTCCGGCCGGTGAGCCTGGGGGTGTCCGCCGACATCACGCTGAAGAACGAGGTGAAGAAGGCCAAGACCGAGAACGTCATCGGCCGGCTGCCCGGCCGCGACCCGAAGCTCTCGAAGGAAGCCGTGTTCTACACGGCCCACCACGATCACCTCGGGATCAAGGAGGGCGCGAAGCCGGGGCAGGACAACATCTACAACGGCGCCCTCGACAACGCCTCGGGGGTCGCGGCGATGCTGGCGATCGCGAAGGCGATGAAAGCGCTGCCCGAGCCGCCGCGCCGGTCGGTGTACTTCGCCGCCGTCGCCGCCGAGGAGCAGGGGCTGCTCGGCTCCGCGTACCTGGCCGCCCATCCCCCGGTCCCCGCCGGCCGCATCGCCGCCGACATCAACATCGACGGGATCAACATCTGGGGCCGGACCCGCGACCTCACGATGGTCGGGCTCGGCAAGTCGAGCCTGGACGACTGGATCGTCAAGCTGGCCGGCATGCAGGGCCGCGTGATCGTGCCCGACCAGTTCCCCGACAAGGGCTACTTCTACCGCTCCGACCAGTTCAGCCTCGCCAAGGTCGGCGTCCCCGCCGCCTACTTCGACGCGGGCACGGACGCGATCGGCAAGCCGAAGGGCTGGGGCCGGGAGCAGCAGGAGAAGTTCGAGGCCAACGACTATCACCAGCCCTCGGACGAGCTTCGCCCGGACTGGGAGCTGTCCGGCGCGGTCGAGGACGCGCAGCTCTTCTTCTACCTGGGCGTGAAGGTCGCGAGCGCCCCCCAGATGCCCCGCTGGAAACCAGGAGACGAGTTCGAGGCCGCGCGAAAGAAGGCGCTCGCGGAGCTGCGGTAGATATTAGCTCCTACCCCCTTGTCCGCCTCACCACCCGGGCGTATACCGGAATAGGATCCCCTGACAGCACGAATGGAGGCATCGATGCGTCATCACTCACGGCTCCTGCCCGTCGCCGTCGTCGCGCTCACCGCGGCCGCCGCCACGACGGGGACCCTCTCCGCCGCGAAGCCGATCGAGCACCTCACCGCGTTCGCGGTGGACATGAGCAACACGGCCATGCGGACGCGCGCCGGGACGATCGACATCGTCATCAACCGCTGGTCGACCGACCAGGAGCGCGACACGCTGCTCGCGGCCCTGCGCGAGGGTGGTACCGACAGCCTGTTGCGGACGCTCCAGAAGATCAAGGACCCGGCGGGGTATATCCGCACCCCGACGAGCATCGGCTACCCCCTGCGGTTCGCCCGGGAGATCTCGATGGCCGACGGAGGCCGGCGGATCATCATCGCGACCGATCGCTACGTCTCGTTCCTGGAGGCCAGCCAACAGCCGCGATCGGTCGACTATCCCTTCATGCTCGTCGACATCCGCATGGGCGCCGACGGCAAGGGGACCGGCAAGCTGATGCCCCTGGCCAAGGTCACCGCGAACGAGGACCACACGGTCGAGATCGAGAACTACGCGTCGGAGCCGGTGCGGCTGACCGAGGTCCGGGAGCTGAAGTAGCGGCTACGGCTTCTTCGCGTCGTCCTTGTCGAGCATGTACCGTATCGTGATCGTCATCCGGGTGGCGCCGAGGTCGAGCGGCTCGTAGCGCCACTGGCGGACGGCGGTCACCGCCGAATCCCGCAGCGCCTCGGGCCCCCTGACGGCGGTCACCTTCGAAACTTCGCCCGACTTCTCGACGATCACGTCGAGGATCACATTGCCCTCGACCTTGTCCTTCTTCGCCTCGGCGGGATAGACGGGGTTGACCTTCGAGACGATCTTGCGCTCGGGTCCGCGCTTTGGCGCCGCCTTGGCGGCGCCGGCGCCGGCCGGCTCGTCGCCGGGCGCGAGCGAGCGCAGGGGGAACGACCACACGGCGACGGCGGCCGACACCGCCAGGGCCACCGCGGCGGCCATCAGCGATACGGCGATCCTCGTCCTGGACATGCTCACCTCCTCGAGCAGCAGCTCGATCCGATTCTTCAGGTGGCCCTCCCGCAGCATCAGCGCCGCCGGCAGCGGCCGGGTCCGGACCAGGCCGCTCGCCACCGCGAGCAGCGCCTCGAGGTAGGCGCGCCGGTCGGCGAGCCGGCCCGCGACCTCGCGGTCCACCACCTGCTCGCGGCAGAGGCGGATGCGTCCGAGGAGCCAGTGCACCGCGGGATGGAACCACAACGCCGCGCGCACGGCCTCCTCGGCGGCGGCCGCGGACCAGTCGCGACGGCGCACGTGCAGCAGCTCGTGGGCGGCCACCGCCCGCTGCGCTGCCGGCGCCATCTGCAGGAACGCGGGCGGCAGGAGCACCACCGGGCGCCGGTGACCGAACGTCGCGGGCGCGCCCACTTCGGCCGATACGCAGAAGCGGGCCCGCACGCCGAGGCGCCCGGGCAGATCGGCCACGGCGGCGGGAAGGACGTCGAGCGGCCGTGCCCGCGCGCGGCAGAGGGCCAGCCTCCGCAGGCCCAGCGCCAGCCAGCCCAGGCGGAGGATCACGCCCGCGGCCAGCGTCGCGGCGAGCAGGGGCGCCGCGCCGAGGGGGGCGCGGGCCGCGCCGGCCCGTGTGATCGTGGTCTCCCACGACACCGTTCCCGCGGCCGCGGCGACGGGAGCCCACGGCTGGGCGAGCGGAAGCAGCAGGCAGAGGGCGAGGAGACCCTGCCAGTACGCCAGCATGGCGCCCGGGGAGCGCAGCCGCATGGCCCCGGCGATCACCCCCCCGGCGGCGGCGAGCAGGGCGACCTGCAGGCTGTAGGACCCGACGTTGGCGAGCACGGCCGCCGCGCTCATCGGGTCCTCCGTATCCGCCGCGCCAGGTCCGCGAGGTCGCGCTCGGTCAGGCGCCGGTCCTGCACGAGCTGGACCAGCAACGGCTCCGCCGAGCCGCCGAACAGCCGGTCGACGAAGTCCCGGACCATGGCCCCCACGACCTGCCGCTTCGGCCGCGCCGGCTGGTAGACGTACGGGCGGCCCGCGGCCCGCTTCTTCAGGTGGCCCTTCCGCTCCAGGATGTTCATCGTCGTCATGACCGTGGTGTAGGCGATCCGCCGCCGCGCGCGCAGCTCCTCGTAGACGTCGCGCACGGTGGCCGACCGGCGCGACCACACGACCTTCATGATCTCCAGCTCCTGGGGGGCGAGGGTGGCGCGGACGGGCTTCATCTGTACTAATCAATTAGTACGAATCGAATCGTGTGTCGAGAGGAAAACGCGGGCCCGTTGACCGCCGCCGGCCGCGCGCCCTAAGGTTGGGCGTGCCCCGCCGCGCGCGCCTCATCTCGAGCCTCGCTCTCGCCGCTGCGCTCGCCCTCCTCGCCGGCGCCCCGGCCGCGGACCCCGTCCTGCATTTCCGCGCGAACCAGGCCGGCTACCGGCCGGCGGACCTCAAGCGTGTGATCGTGTTCGCCCCGGCGCCCCTGAAGGGGAGGTACGAGGTGCGCGAGGCGTCCGGACGCGTCGTTCTCCGCGGACGGATGCCGCCCGTGCTCGGAGCGCGGTGGGGGCGCTTCGCCGGCCATCACGAGCTGAGCCTCGACGCGCTGCGCGCGCCGGGGCGCTACGTCGTCCGCGTGGGCGGACGCGAGGCGGGCGCCGTCGTCGTCTCGCCGGACGCCTACCGCCTCCTGGCTTCGGACCTGCTCGAGTTCCTGCGCCAGCAGCGCTGCGGCGACAACCCGTTCCTCGACGCCGTCTGCCACTCCCACGACGGGCGGACCGCCTACGGCCCGCGGCCATCCGGCTCCTACGTCGACGCGCGCGGCGGCTGGCACGACGCCGGCGACCAGCTCAAGTACCTCCTCACCGCCAGCAACGCGACCGCGCAGCTCCTGCTCGCCTATCGACTGGCCCCGGACGCGTTTCCCGACGGGTTCGACGAGCGCGGCCGGCCCGGAAGCGACGGCCGCCCCGACGTGCTGGACGAGGCACGGTGGGGGCTCGAGTGGATGCTGCGGCTGCATCCATCGCCCGACGAGCTGTACCACCAGGTGGCGGACGATCGCGACCACATCGGCTGGAAGCTGCCTCAGGAGGACAAAGCGGATTACGGCTGGGGCCCGGGCGGCGACCGGGTCGTGTATTTCGCCGACGGACGGCCGCAGGGGCTCGGTCAATACCCAAGCGCGTCGACGGGTGTCGCCAACCTGGCGGGCCGATACGCGGCGGCGATGGCCCTGGCCTGGCTGACGTGGAAGGACGACCCCCGGGAGCGTCCCTTCGCGGAGCGCTGCCGGCAGGCCGGCATCGAGGTGTACGCGCTCGGGCGAGAGCACCAGGGCGTGCAGCAGGGAAACTCCTACGGCGCGCCGTACCGCTACGGCGAGGAGACCTGGGCGGACGACATGGAGTGGGGGGCCTCGGAGCTGTACGCGGCGACCGCCGAGCCGCGCTATCTCGAGGACGCCCTGCGCTACGCGCGCCTCATCGGCGCGACGTCGGCCGTCGGACGGGACACCGCCGCGCACTACCAGTACTACCCGTTCATGAACGCCGGCCACTTCGCGCTGGCCGCGCTCGTCGACGAGCCCGCGCGCACCGAGCTGGCCGCCTACTATCGCGAAGGGCTGGAGGCGGCCTCCGCGCTGGCCGCGAAGAATCCCTACGGCGTGGGGGCGCCTTTCATCTGGTGCTCCAACAACGTCGTGGTGGCGGTGGCCACGCAGGCGGCGCTGTACGAGCGGATGACCGGCGACCGCCGGTTCCGTCCCCTCCTGTTCGCGCAGTGGGCCTGGCTGCTCGGACGCAACCCTTGGGCGACCAACGAGCCGACGATGGACGGCACCGCCTCGGCGGTGCTGCTCGCGGCGCTCATGGCGGCGCGGCGCTGAGCGTGACCTCGGCGATCTCCGGCGGCACGCCCAGCCGCACAGGTATGTAGCTGGTGCCGATGCCGGAGGTCACGAACAGGCGCCGGCCCTGCTCCTCGACCAGACCCGCCGCATAGCGCGCCCCGAACTCCGAGGGCACCACGAGCGCTCCGACGATGGGCAGCCGTACCTGCCCGCCGTGCGTGTGCCCGGCCAGCGTCAGGCCGACGCGCGCTGGCACGCTCGGGAACACGTCGGGGTTGTGCGAGAGCACGATCACCGGGTCGCCCGCCGGCACGCGGCCGAGCACGCCCGGGATGTTCGGCCACCGGTTGTTCAGGTCCGCCAGGCCCGCGAACCAGAGCGGCTTCCCGCCGCGCTCGACGCGCGTCACGTCGTCGTCGAGGACGCGGAAGCCGGCCGCGGCGAGGGCGCGACCCACGCGTCTTCCGTCGAGCCGCCAGTCGTGGTTGCCCAGGACGGCGATCTTCGGGGCCCGGATCCGGGCCAGCTCGGCGGCCGAGACCTCCGGCGCCATGAAACGACCGCCGACGACCTCGTGGATCACGAGGTCGCCGAGGAAGACGACCGCGTCGGGGTCGAGGCCGTTCACGGTCTGGACGATCTGCCGCAGCTTGTCGCGACCGACGTGGGGCGAGCCGGCGTGGACGTCCGACAGCGCCGCGATGCGGAAGCCGTCGAACGCGCTCGGCAGCCCGCGCACGGGGACGTGGACGCGGTGGACGACCAGCCGGTCCGGCTCGATGGCCACCGACCAGGTGAGGACGCCGGTCGCGGCCACCGCCAGGCCCCCGGCCATGAGGGCCGCCGGCCGAGCTCTCACCTTGCTAGCATAGGCGCCGATGCGCGGGCTGTGGCTCGAGGGGGAAAGACTCCGGCTCCGGGACGACATCCCGCGGCCCGAGCCCGGGGAAGGAGAAGCGCGGGTACGCGTGCTCGCGGCGGGGATCTGCAACACGGACCTGGAGCTGCGGCGGGGCTACTACCCCTTCACCGGCGTTCCCGGCCACGAGTTCGTGGGGTGCGTCGAGGCCGCGCCGGGCGCGGAGGAGTGGGAAGGGCGCCGGGTCGTGGGCGCGATCAACGTCTCGTGCGGCGCGTGCCCCGCCTGTCGCGCGGGACGCCGGACGCACTGCGAGCGGCGCACCGTGCTCGGCATCCGCGGCCGCGACGGCGCGTTCGCGGAAGCGCTCACGCTGCCGGTCGCGAACCTGCACGAGGTCCCGGACCGGCTGCCCGACGACGTGGCCGTCTTCACGGAGCCGCTGGCCGCCGCCCTCGAGGTGCGGGAGCAGGTGCGGATCGGCGCCGGCGACCGCGTCGTCGTCGTGGGCGATGGAAAGCTCGGCAACCTGGTCGCGCAGACGCTGGCCCTGACGGGCTGCGCGCTCACGGTCGTCGGCCGCCATCCCGGCAAGCTGGCGCTTCTGGCCGCGCGCGGCATCGCCACCGCCACCGAAAGCGGTCCGCTCGAAGGCCAGGCCGACGTCGTGGTGGAGTGCACGGGCAACGCCGAGGGCCTGGAGCGGGCGCGGAGGGCGGTGCGGCCGCGCGGCACGATCGTGCTCAAGAGCACGTACCGCGGGCGGGTGTCGCTGGACGTCTCCCGCATCGTGGTCGACGAGATCACGCTTGTGGGCTCGCGCTGCGGCCCGTTCGCGCCCGCGCTCGCGCTGCTGGCCGAGGGGCGGGTCGACGTGCGGCCCCTCATCCACGCGCGCTTCCCTCTTCACGAAGCGGTCGCCGCGTTCGAGGAGGCGGCGCTCCCCGGGGTGATGAAGGTGCTGGTGGAGATGGGGTGAGAGCCTCCTCGATGGCCGGCGTCCGCTTCCCGAGCCAGTACGAGAAAGCGACCACGAGGGCGGCGGGAACGAGCGGCGTCCACCACGCCTTCACGCCGAGCTGCGCGAGCGAGGTCGGCCCCAGCCACACCACGAAGCCCATCACCGCCGCCGCCCAGCCCAGGCTCGACACGAGGCTGAGGGTCGAGAAGCGGGCGGCGGGCACGCCCGCGTAGGCGCACGCCGCCGGGATCGCGATGCGGAGGCCGGGGAGGAACCGGCAGGCCAGGATCATCGCCGAGGCATGCCGGCGCACCTTGGCCACCACGCGGTCGCGGCGCGTGGCGAACGTCGGGAAGCGGTCGATGAGCGCGTGGAGCCTGCCGCGCAGCGCGTAGTAGTAGATCTGGTCGCCCACGGACCCTCCGAGGGCAGCCGCGGCGTACACGCCGGCGGCGTCCAGCCGGCCGGCGTGCACGAGCACGGTGGCGGCCACGAACACCATCTCGCCTTCCACCACCGTCGCGATGAAGACGGCCAGGTAGGCCAGCGGTCCCGTCCAGCCGCTCAGGCTCATCCCCGGCGACCCACCGTCTCCCCCGCGGGGGCCGGCAACCTGTCCCCGGCGCCGAGCGCCCGCCGCACGCGGCCGGCCACGCGCTCCATCCGCGGCGCGTCCAGAGCGGAATGGACCGGGATCTGCACCGACTCGGCCGTGCGCCGCGCGCCGGGCGAGGCCACGGCGGACTCGGCGAACAGCGGCAGGTCGGGACAGACGTCCATGTGATGCGACTCGAGGTCGAGGCCCCGGCGCAGCGCCTGGCGCACGAGCGCCTCGCGGTCCGGCACGTAGGCCGAGTATTGGTAGTACACGTGGACGCGGTCACCCGGTTCTGGCGGCGGGACGACCCCCGGCAGGCCGGCGAGCCGGCCCGAGAGCAGGCGAGCGTTGGCGCGGGTCCGCTCGTTCCACTCGTCGAGACGATCCAGGCCGGCCAGGCCGATCGCGGCCTGGACGTTCGCGTAACGCATTCGATAGGACGCCGGAAACGGATCCAGCCTCCGCACGCTCTCCCACATGTACACGTCGGGTCGCGCGCGCACCAGTGAAGCCGCGAGCAGCAGCGGGTAGCCGGTCAGGCTGAAGGCCGCCGGCTGCATGAAGAAGCGCTCGAGCCTCCCGGTGCGGATGCGCTTGAGGACGTCGCGCTCGGCCGGCCACGGCTCCGTGGCCGCGAGCTGCGCCAGGCGCTCGCCGAGACCGCGGTCGAGGGTGAAGGCCATCCCGCCGCCGAACGTGTTGAGGGGCTTCAGGACCTGGAAGCTGAACAGCGCCGCGTCGCCGAGCGTCCCTGCGGGCCGGCCGCGGTAGGTGGCGCCGAGCGCGTGCGCGCAGTCCTCGACCACGCGCAGGCCACGGCGGCGGGCGATCGCGGCGACCTCGTCCATGTCGCAGGGCAGTCCGTAGACGTGCGTGGGAACCACGGCGCGCGTGCGCGGCGTGATCGCGCGCTCGAGGCCGTCGGGATCCAGGTTGAACGTGGCCGGGTCCACGTCGGCGAACACGACCTTCAGGCCGGCCCGGCGGGCCATCTCCGGAACGACCCAGAACGTCAGCGCCGGGAACACCACCTCCGAGCCCGGCGGCAGGTCGAGCGCCTTGAAGATGTAGTAGGCGGCCATGCGGCCGTACGAGGTCGTGACCGCGCGGCCGCCGCCCAGGCGGCGGGCGAACGCCGCCTCGAACTCGGCGATGCGGGGACCCTGCACGAGCTGGCCCCGGCGGCGAGCCTCCTCGACCACGGCCTCGAGGCCGGGCACGAAGCGCGCCCCGTAGCGGCAGACCGCGCTCAGCATTCGACTTCGACCGCCCGCGACATCTTGGCGATCTCCTGGCGCGCGTGGAGCCCCGCCACCTTCTCGTCGAGGCGAGCGACGAAGCCGCGCAGCCACCGCTTCTCGACGTGCCAGAGGTTGGCGAAGAACGACGGCCGGAAATAGAACCGCGCGTAGGCGGCGGCGAGCAGGAACTGCAGCTCCACCGGCGACAGCGTCGGGTGATGGAACGTCACGGTGAAGCCGTCGAACCTCTCCCAGTCCTTCTCGAAGACCTGCTTCTCCATCTGCTTGAACAGCGGCGTGGCCGGGTACGGCGTCAGCAGCTTGAACTGGGCCAGCGTCGAGCCGAGCGAGATGGAATAGTCGACGGTGGCGGCGATGGAATCCCACGTGTCGGTGTTGAAGCCGAGCACGTAGAAGCCGATCGTGCGGATGCCGAGGCGGTCGCACGCCTCGATGACCGCGCGCTGCTGCGCCTCGGGGATCGGGCGCCGGCCGACCTTCTTCAGCGTGTCGGGCGAGACGGACTCCACGCCGAACTCGATCGTCTGCAGCCCCGCTCCGCGCATCTTCTGGAGCAGCTCCTCGTCCAGCCGGTCCAGGCGCGTCTCGCACTCGAACTCCAGCTCGAGGCCGCGGGCGCGGATCTCGTCGCAGAGAGCGAGCACACGCTCGCGGTCCTGGGTGAAGAGCGGGTCCCGGAAGATGATGAAGGGCCTCTCGTAGCGGTCGCAGATGCCGGCCCGCTCGCCGGCGATGCTCTCCACCGAGCGCCCGCGATAGCGGGCCAGGATCCGGTGGGGGCAGTACGTGCAGAACTCGGGGCAGCTCCGGCTGGCCAGGACCGGGAACCCGCCGATCGGCCGCGTGAACACGCCCCGGAACGCCTGCCGATCGCCGGTCACGCCCACCAGGTCCCAACGGGGGAACGGCAGCGCGGCGAGGTCGGGCAGCTCGGCGCTCGGACACAGGCCTTCGAGCCGGTGGCCGCGCGCCAGCCGCATGACCGCCTCTTCGGGCTCCCCCACCACGATGAAGTAGAAGCCTCGCATGCGCGCGCCGTAGCCGCCCACGACCGTGTCCTTGTGCACGAACCCGTCCGTGCCTTTCAAATCTGCCAGAACGATCCGCATCTCTCACCCCTGCCTGGCTCCGGCGCCGCCTCGCGGGGCCGGAGGAAACGCGAGCGACACCCTGAAGGCGCCGTCCTCGCACTACGGGGAACTGGACCGGGCTAGGTGAGAGACGGGGGGCCGCGCTCGAAGTCGGCGCGGGTGCGGACGAGCCGGGGCCGGGGCGCGTCGGCCTGGCCGACGACGGCGCCGGGGGCGGCGTTGGGGAGGTCGAGGCGGGGGACCTCGGAGGCGAAGACGACGAGGCCGCCGACCGGGATCGCGTCGCTGAAGTCGTCGTCGGGGTTCAGGCGGGGCGAGTGGCCCCTGCCGAGCTGCTCGCCGGCGGCGGCCGGCGCCGCGAGGGCCGCCGCATCCAGCGCCTCGCGGACGTTCGCGACGGGGAGCCCGATCGCGACGAGGAGGAAGTAGGCGGTGGCGAGGGTGGCGAGCACGCGGCGGGCCGCGCCCAGGGACCCCGGCCGAACGGTCGTCAGGGTGGGAAGCGTAGGGCCGCGCCGCGCCTTCAAGCAATTTTCAGTCTACCGCCGGCGTCATCCCACGACAAACATCGGCACGCTGCCGCCCCCCGCGCTGACGTTGATGACGGCCCGGCGCGACGCGCGCGTCACCGCTCCCGCTTCCCCGCCCGCCACGTAGAACGGGTTCGCGTTGACCTTCAGGCTCTCGAAGCGGAGCGAGCCGCCCTCCCCGCTCGGGAAGGGCTCTTCGGGGATGGCCACGCGCTCCTGCACCACCCACGGCTCGCCGGCCGCGGCCCGGATCGCCTGATCCCAGTCCACGGGCGCGGTCTCGTCGCCCAGCAGCACGTCCCGCCCCCCGTAGCCGTGCGTGGGCTTGAGGACCAGGCCGGCCCGTTGCGCGCGAACGAAGGGGAGCAGGTCCACCTCGCGCCCGTCCTTGCGCGTGCGCCGCTCCCCCAGCTTGCGCGTCCACGGCACCGTCCGCGCGACGAGTGCTCTCTCGCCTTCGGTCAGGAGCGGCGCGAACGCCTCGTCGGTGAGCAGGGCCAGGAACGCCTTGTCCTCGGACAGGCGGCAGCGCAGCGAGTTGACGAAGACGGCTGCCTTCGTCTCGTAGGCGCGGAAGAAACCACGCACCTCGTCCTCGCGCTCCACCAGCTCCGACAGGACCGCGCGGCGGTACACGACGTCGACGGTCCGGTCGCCGGCGACCAGCCGGCCGCCTCTCAGCTCCAGCGCCCGCGGGTCGGCCAGCAGGCAGCGCGCCCCCCCGGCGGCGATGGCATCCCGCAGGATCTCCTGGTCGGCGCGCGTCTTCACATCGGCCCAATCCACGATGGCCACGGTCGGCACCGGGGACGCGCCGGCCGGGACCGCGCGGAGGACGGCCTCGACGAGGGCGGGGATCGAGGGCCGGTACGCGACCGATCGCGTGCGCGCGAAGTCGCGGAAGACCGGTAGCCGCGTGAACAGCTCGGCCATGCGGTCGCCGTAGCCGAAGCCGGCGGGGGCGTCGCTGTTGATCTCGATGAACCGCGCGCCGGAAGGAGCGAGGAACGCGTCGAGGCGGGACAGCACCACGTCGGGAAGGCCCGGGTCGACGCGCACCCAGCGCGCCTCCGCCTCCGGCGTGCCGAGGAACGCGCACAGCCGGCCGGTGTCGCCGTCGAAGGCTCGCCGGGCGACGCGCGCCGCCAGCTCGAGCAGCCGGCGCCCGTCCTCGCACAGGCGCTTCCACCGCGCCGCGGTCACGAAGTGCGGCGGAGGAAGCTGCGCATGGGCCGGCCGTCGAAGGTGATCCCGGCCGCGGTGAACGCGTCGTCGAGCTGCGCCGCCTGCTCGAGCGCGGCGCCCTCGTCCGCCGCCAGCAGCCGGTGGTAATCGGCGACGGCCCTCTGCACCCTCGGCGCCATCTGCACCCTCGGCGCCCTCTGCCCCCTCGGCGCTCTCGGCGGGATTACTTCGAGTCCTTCCACACGACCTGGCCGCCGACTATGGTCATGACCGCCGCGCCCTTCAGGGTCCATCCCGTGAAGGGGGTGTTGCGCCCCTTGCTCTCGAACCGCGCCGGATCCACTCTCCGCGGCCGGCCGAGATCCAGCACGGTCACGTCGGCGGGCGCGCCCGGAGCCAGCGTGCCTCCGGGCAGGCCGAACGCGCGGGCGGGGCCGGTCGTGAGCAGCGCGACGAGCCGGGTCAGCGGGAGCAGCCCCGAAGCCACCAGCCGGTCCAGGCAGAGGCTCACGGCGGTCTCGAGCCCGACGACGCCGAAGGCCGCCTCCTCGTACTCGACCTTCTTGTCGTCCACCGTGTGCGGGGCGTGGTCGGTGGCGATGGCGTCGATCGTCCCGTCGCGCAGCGCCTCCACCATCGCCCGGCGGTCGGCCTCCGAGCGCAGCGGCGGGTTCATCTTCGTGGCCGCGTCGTAGCCGGAGTCCTTCACCGCCTGATCGGTCAGCAGCAGGTGGTGCGGCGTCACCTCCGCGGTGACGCGCACGCCCCGGGCCTTCCCGCGCCGGACCGCGTCGGCGGAGGCGGCCGCGCTGAGGTGGGCCACGTGCAGCCGCCCCGTGGTCAGCTCCGCGAGCTGCACGTCCCGCTCCACGACGATCGACTCCGCGGCGGCGGGGGCCCCGCGCAGCCCGAGCAGCGTCGCCACCGGGTACTCGAGGGCGCGGCGCATCACGCGGGCGCTCGCCACCGGCCGCCCGTCGTCGGAGACGGCCACGCAGCCCGAGTCCTTGAGGTCGCCGTACTCGGCCAGCTCCTCCCCGCGCGATCCGCGCGTGATCGCGCCGATCGGATAGACCCTGACCATTCCCTCGCGGCGGGCCTTGTCGAGGATGAAGCGGGTGATGCCGGAGTTGTCGTTCACGGGCGAGGTGTTGGGCATCGCGCACACGGCGGTGAAGCCGCCGGCGGCGGCCGCGCGCGTTCCGGTGGCGATCGTCTCCTTGTCCTCCCGTCCCGGCTCCCGCAGGTGGACGTGGAGGTCGATGAAGCCGGGGCAGACCACGAGCCCTTCGGCGTCGATCACCTCCGCCCCCCGGCCGGCGAGGCGGGAGTGGATCCCGCGCTCGCTCTTTGAGCCGCGGGTTGCTCCGCATCCCCCGGACCCCCACTGCCCCCGAGGAGCAGGAGCAGCACGGCCATGCGCACCGCCACCCCGTTGGTGACCTGGTCGAGGATGACCGAGTAGGGTCCGTCGGCCACCTCGCTCGCGATCTCGACGCCCCGGTTCATCGGGCCGGGATGGAGGATCAGCACGTCCTTCTTGGCGCGCTTCACGCGCGCCTCGGTGAGCCCGAAGCGCACGTGGTACTCGCGGTCCGACGGGAAGTAGGCCCCCGTCATCCTCTCCCGCTGGATGCGCAGCATCATGATCGCGTCGGCTCCCTCGATGGCCTCATCGATGCGATGCGTGACGGGGGCGAGGGTGTCGATGCCGGGAGGCACCAGCGTGGGCGGGGCGCAGAGCACGACCTTCGCGCCCATCTTCGAGAGCAGCCACACGTTCGAGCGGGCCACTCGGCTGTGCAGGATGTCGCCCACGATCGCGACCCGCAAGCCCTCCAGCCGGCGCTTGCGCTGCCGCAGCGTGAGCGCGTCCAGAAGGGCCTGCGTGGGATGCTCGTGGGCGCCGTCTCCGGCGTTGACGATGGCGGCGCGGCAGTGGCGGGCCAGGAAATGGGCGGCCCCCGCCGCCGAGTGGCGCAGGACGATCATGTCGGGGTTCATGGCCTCGAGGTTCTTGGCCGTGTCCAGCAGCGTCTCGCCCTTCTGCGCGCTGGAGGCCGACGCGGCGATCGACACGCTGTCGGCGGAGAGCACCTTCTCCGCCACCTCGAACGAGGCCCGGGTCCGCGTCGAGGGCTCGTAGAAGAGGTTCACCACCGTCTTGCCGCGCAGGGCGGGGACCTTCTTGAGCGGCCGGTCCAGGATCTCGCGCAGCCCGTCGGCCGCGTCGAGCACGGCCACGATCTCGGACGGCTGCAGGCTCTCGATCCCCAGCAGGTGGCGGTGGGGATAGCCGCTCACGGCCGGCGCCCTCGCTTCTTCTTTCCGCGGGGGGCGGGAGGCCGCGGGCTCGCCGCGGAGGGGGCCGCGGGCGCCTTCTCGAGCAGGAGCACGCGGTCCTCGCGGTCCTCCTCCTCGAGCAGCACCTGCACGGTCTCCTCGCGCGAGGTCGTGATCGTCTGGCCGACGTAATCGGGGCAGATGGGCAGCTCGCGATGGCCGCGGTCGACGAGCGCGGCCAGCTTGATCCGGGCCGGGCGGCCGAAGTCGATGATCTCGTCGAGCGCGGCCCGCACCGTGCGCCCGGTGTAGAGGACGTCGTCGACCAGCACCACCGTGCGCCCGTCGATCGAGGCCGGGAACTCGGTGCCGCGCAGCACGGGCTGCGAGGCGACGGTGGTGAGATCGTCGCGGTAGAGCGTGATGTCGAGCGCGCCCACCGGCGGCGTCGGCGCGCCCGCCTCCGCCACCAGGCGCGCCAGCCGCCGGGCCAGGGGCACGCCGCGCGTACGGACGCCGATCAGCACCAGCCCCTGCGCGTCTCGCGGCCGCTCCACGATCTGGTGCGCCATGCGGGCGAGCGCGCGCGCGATGCGGTCCGCGTCCATCAGCTCGCGGCGGATGCGGAAGCCGGGCGGCGCCGCCGCCGGCCCGCGCTTAACCGACCCGGCCACCGTCGGGCACCGGACGCTCGGGGATGACGAGGACCCTCTCGCCCCGGCCGTTGACGACCGCGAGCACCACCGCCGCGGTGTCGAGGCCCGCGACCCGGCTCGAGGGAAGGTTCACGACGGCCACCACCTGGAGGCCGACGAGGTCGGAGGGCTCGTAGAGGTCGGCGATCTCGGCGCTGGAGTCCCGGGTGCCGAGCGAACCGAAATCCACCTTCAAGGCGTAGGCGGGAGTGCGCGCGCCGCGGAGGACCTCGGCCGCCACGATCGTCCCGACCCGCAGGTCGAGCGCGAGGAGCTCGTCGACGGTGGCCAAGGCGGGCGGATGGTAACCCGACACCACCCTCGCCGTCCACGCCTCACGGCTCTTCGTCCGCCAGCGGGGGAAGGTCCGAGCCGCGGCCGGCGACGGGCGTGACGGCCAGGCTTTCATAGCTCGGGATGAACGTGACCGGGTGCGCGCGGGCGAACTCGTCGTCCAGGATCTCCGTCATGACCCGGCCTTCCATGTCGCGCGCGACCGGCAGGCCCATCAGGTACAGGATCGTAGGCGCGACGTCCAGGATCGAGGCCTCGTACGGCGCGGCCCCCGCCTTTACGCCGTCCCCGACGGCCATGAAGAACCCGTCCGGAGCGCCGGCATGCGTGCCGCTGCGGAAGGCGTCGCCGCGGAGCGCCTCCGTCGCGCGCCGCCACAGCGGGAGCGGCTCCATGCCGTAGCCCGAGACGACGATCAGCACCTCGCCCGGACGCAGCGAGCGCATCGCCTCCCCCACCCACTGCGAGAGCAGCGCCGTGTAACGGTCCACCACCCGGCCGTAGCGCCGCACCTCGTCGGGCCGCACGTTGCCGAAGCGGTCGGGCTGCGCGTAGCGCGTGAACGCGTGACCGACCACGTCGAGGCCGTAGAAGTACGTCGCGTAGAACGGCGGATCGTAGGCGGCCTTCAGCACCGCACCCGCGCGCTGATAGGTGACGTCCGGGGCCAGCGCCCGCTCGACCAGCTCGCGGCGCCACGGAAGGCGGTCGCCCGGGACCTCCACCGACGCGTCCACGAACTCGGAGACCAGCGCCGGATCCACGTCCGCGGGCTCGACCACGCGGGCCTGCACCTCGGGCAGCAGGTCGCGGGGATGCAGGCTCTCGGCGGCCCGCGCCGGGTCGCGGTGCACGAGATGGAAGTAGTTCGACAGCATGAAGCCCTGCACGCGCTCGGGCGGGAACGTCCCCCAGAGGCGGACGACTCCGGTGGAGATGCCGAACGCGTTGAGGGCATTCCAGAGCGCGCGGCGGCGGCGGGAGGCCGACGTGACCGCGGTCGTGGAAACGAGGCCGGCCCGCTCGAGGAAGCCGACGAAGGCGCCGCGCGGCAGGATGTCGAACGTGGTGTCGGACCCGCGCAGGCGGTATGTCGCGAAGCTCTTCACTCCGTGGTCGCGGGGACGGCGTCCGGTCACGATCGTCGTCCACACCGGCGGTCCCTGGGTCGGCCGCAGCGTGGCGAGCGGACCTCCGGCCCCGCGCCTCAGGGCCTGCGCGAAGGCGGGCAGGCTGCCGCCGGCGACGCCGTCGCGCACCTGCTCGGGCCCCAGCCCGTCGAGACCGATGAGCGTGACCCGGCGCAGCGGCGGCACCGTCTCGACGGCCAGCGGCACCGGCGGCGGCGGCGCCACCGCCGCCGGCCGGAGGGCCATGGGCAGGACCACCCCGCCGGCCGCGGCGAGCACCACCAGCGCCGCCGCCACCCCGCGGCTGCGCAGCGGGAACAGGAGCGCGTCGAGGCCCACCGCCACGAACACCAGCGCGCCCGCGGTGAGGGCGGCGCAGGAGCCGACCAGCCCGCGCAGAGATTCCGCGGGGACCGAGTGCCGGTAGCTGACGACGTTCAGCCAGAAGAGCGCCGCGGCGGCGGCGAGGGAAAGGAACGTCAGGGACGCGAACCACGGAAGACCGGGAAGCGGCGGGCGGCCTCCGCGCCGCCAGCCGCGGAACAGGGCCCCGATGAAGGCGACGACGGCGAGGAGACCGGTGGCGATCACGAGGTACGGAAGGAAGATCGAGAGCAGGAGGGCCGCTCCGTCGCGGCGCAGCGTCGCCTGCGGGTTCAGGAACAGGGTCAGGAGGACGACGTCCGCGGCCAGGATGGTCGCGGCCACGGCCGCGCTGGCAAGGGTGCGCAGGATCATGGGCGGCGGGATGGGGATTATACGCGGCCCCGCGGTATCATCGGCCTCAATGACGACGATGCCGGCGACGAGCGCGCTTCGCCCGCCCGTCGACCGCGACGTGCCCCTCGTGGGGCGCCAGCCGCTCGAAGGACCCTACGTGCTGCTCACGTTCCGGCACCCCGAGGTGGCCCGGCGCGCCCGGACCGGGCAGTTCGTGATGATCAAGGCGGCGACGGTCACGGAAGCGATCCTCCGCCGTCCGT
>WNGG01006884.1_pt1 | contig 19371 bp, 18 predicted proteins | sample 5400661 | NCBI WGS metagenome assembly WNGG01 (sample SAMN13153372, study PRJNA577476) | soil metagenome | isolation source: 100 cm soil or saprolite under Garry oak tree replicate 1 | place: USA:California | collected 2016-06-15
CCTCGAGGTTGTTGGACGGCAGGTAGCCGACCAGCTCGCGCAGCAGCGCCAGGCAGGCCCGGTCGTCGTCCACCGCGAAGTGGGCCACCCCCGAGCGCGAGCTGTGGGTCAACGCCCCGCCCAGCTCTTCTTTGGTGACCTCCTCGTGGGTCACGGTCTTGATCACGTCGGGGCCGGTCACGAACATGTACGAGGTGTCCTTGACCATCACGTTGAAGTCCGTGATGGCGGGGCTGTACACCGCACCTCCCGCGCAGGGCCCCATGATGGCGGAGATCTGCGGGATGACGCCCGAGGCGAGCGTGTTGCGGAGGAAGATGTCGGCGTAGCCGCCCAGGGAGGCCACGCCTTCCTGGATGCGGGCGCCGCCCGAGTCGTTGAGGCCGATGACGGGCGCTCCCATCTTCATCGCGAGGTCCATCACCTTGCAGATCTTCCGGGCGTTGGTCTCGGAGAGGCTGCCCCCGAACACCGTGAAGTCCTGGGCGAAGACATAGACCAGGCGGCCGTCGATCTTCCCGTACCCGGAGACGACCCCGTCGCCCGGGAACTTCTGGTCGGCCATCCCGAAGTCCAGGCAGCGATGCTCGACGAGCTTGTCGAGCTCCTCGAAGGAGCCCTCGTCGAGGAGCAGGACCACCCGCTCGCGCGCGGTGAGCTTGCCCTCCGCGTGCTGCCGCTGCACGCGGTCCGCGCCGCCGCCGACCTCGGCCCGGCGCTCCTTCTCGCGCAGGACGTCGACGGGCGGAGGGCTGGCGGCCGGCGGCGGATCGCCGGCCGGCTTCATCCGCGCGGCCGGCGGGCGGCCGGGCGCGGGGGGTTTCTCAATGGCCACAGCCGCATCCGCCCCGGCCGCAGCCGCATCCACCGCCGGTGGAGGACACGAAGCCCTCGGCGCCGGCGAAGGCGAAGCGCGAGACCTGCTTCTCGACCTCGGAGCCCTCACAGCGGGGGCAGGCCACCGCTTCCCCCCAGGCGCGGACGTACTTCTCGAAGCGCTCGTCGCAGCCGCGGCAGACGTACTCGTAGAGGGGCATCGCGTCAGCGCCCGGCCTTGACGCCCATCTCCTTCTTCGCCTTCTCCCAGTCCTCCAGGAACTTCTTGAGCCCGATGTCCGTGAGCGGGTGCTTCACGAGGGAGGTGAAGACGGCGTAGGGCATGGTCCCGATGTGGGCGCCCGCTTTGGCCGCCTCCACCACGTGCATCGGATGGCGGAGGCTCGCCGCCAGGACCTCGCACGTGAAGGAGTAGTTGCGGTAGATCTGCACGATGTCGCGCACGAGGTCCATGCCCGGGGTCGCAATGTCGTCGAGCCGGCCCACGAACGGCGAGCAGAAGCTGGCCCCGGCCTTGGCCGCCAGCAGCGCCTGGGTCGGCGAGAAGACGAGCGTCATGTTGATCCGTATCCCGGCGCCGCTGAGCGTCCGCGTGGCCTTCAGACCCTCGGGCGTGCAGGGGCACTTCACGACGATGTTCTTGTGGACCCCCGCCCAGTGCCGCCCCTCGCGCACCATCCCTTCGGTGTCGGTGGCGACCACCTCCGCGGAGATGGGCCCGTTCACGGTCTCGCAGATCTGGACGAGGATCTCTTCCGGCTCGCCGCTCTCCTTCGAGAGCAGGGTCGGGTTGGTGGTGACCCCATCGATGACGCCGAGCGCGGCGGCTTCGCGGATGTCCTTCAGGCTTGCCGTATCGAGGAAGATCTTCATGGGCTCCTCCCAGGGAATCATAGCTCCACGGCGAAACGGCAGCATCCGCTCACGGGCGCTGGGCCTCGACGACGGCGGAGGGCCGGCTCTCGTTGCCGTCCCGATCCACCGCCGTCACCGTGTAGCTCACCGCCGTCCCGCGCGGCGCCGACGCGTCGCGGTACGAGGTCTCCGGCGCCGCGACCTCGGCCAGCCGGACGGGCGCTCCGCCGGCGGAGGCGCGGTAGACGCGGTACGAGGCGAGGTCGGCCTCGAGCGACGGGCTCCACGACACCTCCACCGCGTCGTCGTGCACGAGCGCGGCGACGCCGGTAGGCGGGGCGGGCGGGAACACGTCCTTGTTCTCGACGCACGCCTCACCCGAGCTGGCGCTCTCCACCACCGGCTCGGTCGAGGCCACCGTCCTCACCACGTAGCACCAGCGCTCTCCGGCCGCGATGGTGGTGTCACGGAAGAGAGGCGAGGCCACCGGCACCGGCGTGAGCGGCCGACGGTAGACGCTCTCCGGCTCCCGGCGGTAGATCCAGAAGCCCCCCGGCGGCTTCGGTGTCGGCGACGGTGAGGGCGAGGGACGCGCGCCCGGAGACGGACTCGTACCGGGTGAGGGCGACGACGGGGGCGAGCCGCTCGGCGACGGGGACGCTGATGCGGACGGTGAGGCGGCCGGGGACGGAGTGACGGTCGGCGACGGGGACGGCGACGGGGACGTGGACGGCATCGCGGCTGGCGAGGGACTCGCTTCCGGCGACGGCGTGACGCTGGGCGATGGCGTGACACTGGGCGACGGCGTGACACTGGGCAACGGCGTGACGCTGGGCGACGGTGTGGTGCCCGGCGACGCCACCGTGGTCGGCGAAGGCGACGCGGCCGGCGACGCGCCGGGCGACGGGGAGGGTGTCGGCGTGGGCGGCGGCGTCGGGGGTGGAACCCACGACAGCAGGACCGACGAAGGCTCGAGCTGCGCGGTGAACGCGGTCGGCGCCGGCGGCGTCGCCTGCACCGTCAGGGCCAGGACGGGCGACTGGGCCGAGGTCTCTCCCTCGGACTTCACGCGCGCGGCCACGCGGACGACCGTGCCCACCGGCGGCAGCGGGCCCGTCTCCACGAAGCTCTCCCCGGGCGCCATCCGCCGGACCGTCTTCTGCGCGAGCTTGCCAAAGTCATCCGGCGGGAGAGAGGGCGAGGGCCAGCACGACGAGCGAGGCGCGGGCGCGCGGGCGCGAAGCTCCTCCGCGCCCGCGAATCCTCAAAGAATGAACCGGCTGAGGTCCTGGTCCTTGACGAGGGGCGCCAGCTTCGCGCGCACCTCGGCCGCGTCGATGCGGACGGTGCGGGGGCCCGCGCCGCCGCCCTCGAAGGACACCTCGTCGAGGACAGTCTCCAGGATGGTGGCGAGCCGGCGGGCGCCGATGTTCTCCGTGGCGTTGTTGACGTCGGTGGCGAAGCGGGCCATCTCGCGGATCGCCTCGTCGGTGAAGGACACGTCCACGCCCTCGGTGCCGAGCAGGGCCTGGTACTGCTGGATGAGCGCGTTGCGCGGCTCGGTCAGGATCCGGACCAGGTCCTCGAGCCGCAGGCTCTCCAGCTCCACGCGGATCGGGAAGCGGCCCTGCAGCTCCGGGATGAGGTCCGAGGGCTTGGAGACGTGGAAGGCGCCGGCGGCGATGAACAGGATGTGGTCGGTGCGCACCGGCCCGTACTTGGTGGATACGGTCGTTCCCTCGACGATGGGCAGGATGTCGCGCTGGACGCCCTCGCGCGACACCTCGGGCCCGTGGCCGCCCTCGCGTCCCGCGATCTTGTCGATCTCGTCGATGAACACGATGCCCGAGGTCTGCACGCGCTCCACCGCGATGCGCGCCACCTGCTCCGCGTCGACCAGCCGCGACTCCTCCTCCGTGCGGAGCGCCTCGCGCGCCTCGGGGACGGTGAGGCGGCGGTGCTTCGTCTTGCCGCCGAACAGGCCGGGCAGCATGTCGCGCAGGTTGACGTCCATCTCCTCGACGCCCTGGGACGTGAGGATCTGGAAGGAGGGGAAGCTGCGCTCCCGCACCTCCACCTCCACCATCCGCGCGTCGAGGGCGCCCTTGCGGAGCTGCTCGCGCAGCTTCTCGCGCGTCGACCGCAGCGGGTCCTCCCCCGCCCGCTCCCCCGCCGTCTCTTCCCCCCCGCCCGCGAAGCCGGGACGCGTCGGGGGCAGCAGCAGGTCGAGGAGCTGCTCCTCGACGTTCCGCTCCGCCTTGTCCCGCACCTCGGCGCGCTTCTCCCGTCGGACCATGTCGACCGCCGACTCGGTGAGGTCGCGGATCATGGAGTCCACGTCCCGGCCCACGTAGCCGACCTCCGTGTACTTCGAGGCCTCCACCTTGATGAACGGGCTTCCCGACAAGCGGGCCAGCCGCCGTGCGATCTCGGTCTTGCCGACGCCGGTCGGCCCGATCATCAGGATGTTCTTGGGCAGCACTTCGGAGGCCACGTCGGGGGGCAGGCGCTGGCGCCGGATGCGATTGCGCAGCGCGACCGCCACCGCCCGCTTCGCGGCCTGCTGCCCGACGACGTAGCGGTCGAGCTCGGCCACGATCTCGCGGGGGCTGAGCCGGTCCAGGTTCCGCAGCTCCTCGGCCGCGGCCGGGAGGTGGATGGTCATATTCAATGACCCCCCACCTTCACCAAGCCCCTCCAATCCCCACGGAGGGGGAGGGAACTGCTGCGGCCAGGATGGCTCCTCACAGAGACTCGACCACGATCGCGTCGTTCGTGTACACGCAGATGGAGGCGGCGATCTTGAGGGCCTCGACGGCGAGGGTCGGCGCGTCCATCTCGGTGAAGCGTGCCAGCGCGCGGGCGGCGGCCAGCGCGTAGGGTCCCCCGCTCCCGACGGCCACGATCCCGTCGTCGGGGGTGATGACGTCGCCCGCACCGGAGAGGAGGAAGGCCGAGTCGCGGTCCGCCACCACCAGGAACGCCTCCAGACGGCGGAGCACCCGGTCGGTGCGCCATTCCTTGGAAAGCTCCACCGCCGCCCGCTCGAGGTTCCCGCGGTATTCCTCGATCTTCGCCTCGAACTTCGCGAACAGCGCGAGGGCGTCCGCGGTGGAGCCGGCGAAGCCGGCCAGCACCTGGCCGTTGTGGAGGCGGCGGATCTTGCGCGCGCCGTGCTTCATCACCGTCTGGCCCAGCGTGACCTGGCCGTCGCCGGCGATGGCGGAGCGGCCGCGGTGGCGAACGGCCAGGATCGTGGTGCCGTGGAGAGTGGGGGGCGCCATTAGGAAGCCTCGTGCCCGTCGTCAGGACGCACGAGGTTTGCTAAGTATAGTCTCAGTACTCCGCGTACTCGATGCGCGATCGGAGCTCCTCGGCGGCGAGACGACCGGCCCGGCGCTCGTCGAGGTCGCGCTTGTGCACCTTGATCACCAGCGTCTTCTGCGCGCGCCGGCCGAGGAGCGGCGCCCGGGGGACGAAGTCCACCGCGACCGCGACGTATTCCTGGGGCCCGAGGCGCGGCAGCGCGGCGCCCTGCCGCTCGAGCTGGGCGGTGACCGCGGCCTTAACGTCCCGGACGACCGCGTCGGCCGAGCGGCCATCGGCGGGCTCCTCGAAGCTGAACCACATCTGCCAGGGCGCGGGCCCGGGCGCGAACGGAGCCAGATCGGGAGGGGCCGCCGCGTCGGGCTCGACGGCCGCGTCGGGGTTGATCGCGGGTGCGGGCGGCCGCGGAGCGGCCGGGGCCGGGGGGGCCGCCGCGGCCGCGCTCGGCAGCGCCAGCTTCATCACCTGCCGCTCGGCCTCCTGCCGCGCGCGCTCGACGTCGCGGCGCACGGCCTCCATCCGCGCCTGCAGCTCGTGGAGCTGGGTCTCCATTCGGCGGGCCATCTCCCGCTCCTGCTCGCCGTGCGACTGCTCCGCCTCCTGCAGGGCGCGCATCTGCTCGATCATCTGCGTCTCCAGCTCGCGTTGCAGCTCCTCGAGCCGGTCCGGACCGATCTCCATCGCCTCGCCCGCCATCACCGCGGCGGCCGGGGGCGGCATAACCACCACGGTGGCCGCGCGGTCGCGCGCGGTGCCCCTCAGCTCGGCCCGCGTCTGGCGCAGGGTCTGGAGGTTCTTCTCCATCTGCGCCCGGATCTGCGGCGAGGAGGCCGTTCGCAGCCCCTGCTCGAGGTGCCGGATCGCATCGTCGAGCGAACGTGCCGCGTCGCGTTCCGCCATCGACCGCAGCGAGGGCGACGGCAGCCCGCGGGGGGGAAGCACGAACAGCATGCCGAAGCCGGGCAGCCGGTACCCGCGGGCTCCCTCGCGGCTGGCGAGCAGGCCGGGGCTCGGCGGGCTCACGCGCCTCACGGCCGCGTCGAGCGCGGCCGCGAAGCCGTCCATCTCGCGGCGGGGATCGGCCGGGTTCTGGGCGGACGTCGGCCCCGGAGCGAAGGCGCAGGCGGCGCCGACCAGGCCGAGCACGACCCGGGAAGAGCGCGTCCTCATCGCTTCTGGGAGGCCTGCAGGATATGGCCTATCAGCTCGGTCGTCCGGGCCGTCTGCAGGCCCGCCTTGCCGTCGAGGTAGCTCAGTCCCGCCCCCACCTGGGCCAGGTCGTACTGGCGCCGCGCCTCGGTGCGCTCCTCGAGCCGGGTGAGGCCGGTCGTGACGAGGCTGGCCTGCCGAGCCTCGCTCTCCGCGATCATCTGCTGGACCTTCCTGAGCGTGTCCTGGTCGGAGCGCGAGACCGCGGCGACCCGCGCCCGCAGCTCGTCCATCTCGCGGCGGTGGCGCTCTTCCTGCGCGGCCAGCGCGGCCGAGAGAGCCGCGGGCTCGGGGGTCCGCCCCAGGCGGAAGACGAAGCGGCCCTGCTCGTGGCGAAGCTCGGACCCGCGCAGCGCGAAGCCGCTCACGACCAGGAGCACGAGCGCGGCCGCGGCCGCCAGGTAGGGGCGAACCGACGGCCGGACACGGGACGGGCGCGACAGATCCGCGGGCGTATGCCAGGCCCCCAGGTCGCGGCGCAACCGCCGGAAGGAGGCCAACTCGTCGCGGCACGCGTCGCACGCCGCCTGGTGCTCCTCGAGGCGCCGGGCGGCGGCGGGCGCCGCCTCGCCATAGAGCAGGTCCATCATCTCGTCGCGGAAAGCGTCGCAGTCCATCACGTCTCCCCCGGGCCCGCGCGATCGCTCGCGGCCCGTCATGAAGTCGGGGCCGGCACCGGGGCCCCGCCCCGGATTCCCTGGCGAACGAGCTGCTGCCGGAGCTGCCCCAGTCCCCGGTACAGCCGCGTCTTCACGGTCGAGAGGGGCACGTCGAGCGCCTCGGCGATCTCGAGGAACGTCAGCCCCTGATACTCCTTCAGCACCACCACCTCGCGCTGCTCCTCGGGAAGCGCGGCGACCGCCGCCGCCACCTGCCGGGAGAGGTCGCGCGCCTCGATGAGGTCCAGCGCGCTCGGTCCCGCCTCGCCGCCTGTCTCGCCCGTCTCCACCAGCTCGTCGAAGCTCACGTAGCTCTTTCCGCGCCCACGCCGCATCCGGTCACGGCAGGCGTTGAGCGCGATCTGGTAGAGCCAGGACGAGAAGCGCGCTTCCTTCTTGAACGTCCGCAGCCCCCGATACGCCTTGAGCAGCGTCTCCTGGGTCAGGTCGCGCACGTCCTCCCCGGGGCCCACGAGCCGGTAGATCGCCCCCTGCACCTTGCGCTCCCAGCGATGGACCAGCACGTCGAAAGCGGACGCTTCCCCGCTCTGGAAGCGTTCCACCAACTCCTCGTCGCTGGGCGCCATCACCCTAGTCAGCTTAGACGCAGGCGTCACGTTCATAGCCTGTCATCGGTAGTATTACTGAATTCCTCAGGCCCTCGGGTGCGTCTTGCGGTAGATCTCCAGAATATGACGCGTGTCCAGGTGCGTATACTTCTGCGTCGTGGACAGGGTCGAGTGGCCGAGCAGCTCCTGGATGGATCTCAGGTCGGCCCCCCGCTCCAGGAGATGCGTGGCAAAGCTGTGCCGCAGCCCATGGGGGCTGATCCGGCGGTTCAGGGCCACCTGCAGGACGCGCCGCTGCACGACGTTTCGAACGGAGCGGTCGGTCAGTCGACCCCCGCGGGCGTTCACGAACAGGGCGTCGGTGCGTGGGCGCCACTTGGCTCGGACGGGCAGGTAGTCGCGAAGCGCCTGCTGGGCAGGGGCGCCGAACGGCACGACGCGCTCCTTCCGTCCTTTACCGAGGACGCGGACGAACCGCCCCTCCAGGTCCACCTCCGGCAGGTCCAGGCCGACCAGCTCGGCGCAGCGGATGCCCGTGGCATAGAGCAGCTCGAGGATCGCGCGGGCGCGCCGGTCGGCGTCGGCCTCCCCCTCCACCGCCACCAGCCGCGACATGTCGGCCTCGTCCAGATGCCCCGGAATCCGCCGCTCCACACGCGGCGACAGGAGCGCGCGCGCCGGGTTCGCCTCCAGGATTCCCTCGCGGCACAGGTACCGGAAGAAGGTGCGCAGGCTGGCCAGCTTCCGAGCGGCCGAGCTCTTCTTGAGCCCATCGCGGTGCAGCCGGGCCAGAAAGGCGCGGATCATCAGGTGGTCCACGTCGCGCGGCCGGGGCTCGCGGCGCAGCTCTCCCTGGAGGTGCACGATGAACTGGCCGAGGTCGTCGACGTAGGCCCGCACCGTGTGCGGAGAGGCGTTGCACTCCCGCTCCAGGTAGCGGCGGAAGCCGGCCAGCGATTTCCTCATGGACCGCCGACACGATGATCCTGCCCCACGCCGGCGACCTCGGCGTCCAGAGCGAACCTGAACCGGTCCAGGGACTGCAGGGCCCGCGCAGAGAGGGCCAGGCGCTTGCGGGCCTTGTCCCGGATCCGAACCGGAAGTTCTGGCAATAGGCCGAATGCGATGTTCGTCGGCTGGTAGTTCGCGGGATCGCTGCGGGCGATATACCGGCCAAGTGCCCCGAGCGCCGTGTCCTCGGGGAACGCGACCGGCTCCTGTCCCCGCGCGCGGCGGGCGGCGCCGATGGCGGCAATGAGCCCGGAGGACGCCGACTCCACGTAGCCCTCGACGCCCGACATCTGCCCGGCGAAGAACAGCCCGGGGCGACGCCGGGTCTCGAACGTGGGCTCGAGCAGCGACGGCGCGTTGACGTAGGTGTTGCGGTGGATCATCCCGAAGCGGACGAACTCCGCGTTCTCCAAGCCCGGGATCATCCCGAACACCCGCTTCTGCTCGCCCCATTTGAGCTGCGTCTGGAAGCCGACCATCGAGTAGTGGCTGGCGGCCAGGTCGTCCTGGCGGAGCTGCACCACCGCGAAGGGCCGGGCGCCCGTGCGCGGGTCCAGGAGCCCCACGGGCTTCATGGGGCCGAAGAGCAGGGTCTCCGGCCCGCGGCTCGCGATCACCTCCGCGGGCAGGCAGCCCTCGAAGAAGAACTCGTGCTCGAAGGCGTGCAGCGCGGCGCATTCCGCGGTGGTGAGGGCCGCGTAGAAGGCGCGGTACTCGTCCTCGGCGAGCGGACAGTTCACGTAGTCGTCGCCCCCCCGCCCGTACCGCGAGGCCTTGAACGTCTTCGTGAAGTCGATGGTGTCGGCCTCCACCACCGGGCTCACCGCGTCGTAGAAATACAGGTGCGCCCCGCCGACGAAGGCGGCGATCTCGGCGGCGAGGGCTTCCGAGGTGAGTGGTCCGGTGGCCACGATGGCCACGTCGTCCCCGGGCAGGCGGGCCACTTCCCCGCGATGAATCCTCACCTCGGGGAGCGCGGCCACGGCGGCGGTGATGCGCTGCGCGAACAGCGCGCGGTCCACCGCGAGCGCGCTGCCGGCGGGCACCCGCACCTCGTCGGCGACGCGGATGACGAGCGAGTCCATCCGGCGCATCTCTTCCTTGAGCAGGCCCGCCGCCTGGTCGAGCGCGTTGCCCCGCAGGCTGTTGGAGCAGACGAGCTCGGCGAGCTGGTCGGTCTGGTGCACCGGCGTGGGCTTGACCGGCCGCATCTCGTGGAGGTCGACGCCGATCCCGCGGCGGGCAAGCTGCCACGCCGCCTCGCTCCCTGCGAGCCCACCCCCGACGATCGTCACCCGTTCAGTCATGGCCCCTTAACGCGGAGGACGCGGAGGGTACGAAGAGGACGCGGAGAACATCAGGTTCACGGACCTTGGATTATAGCGCGGCGGAGCGGTGCGCCTTTTTGAATCTCCGGGGGACGCCCTTACATCTCCGCGTCCTCTACGTTCGTTCTCCGCGCCCTCCGCGTTGAACGGCCGGTCCAGAGAGCGTCAGGCGGCTTCGCGCTTGTAGTGGCAGGCCTCGTTGCCGCAGTAGATGACCTTGCCCTCTTTCTTCGTTTCCTTGGCGAGGAGGTAGGGCCGGCCGCAGTCCGGGCAAGGCTCGGCGATCGGGAGGTGGTAGGCGGTGAACCGGCATTCGGGGTAACGCTTGCAGCCGTAGAACGAGCGGCCCCAGCGGCCCTTGCGCTCGACCACCTGGCCCTGCCCGCACTCCGGGCAGAGCAGGCCGATCTCGCGCGCCTCCTTCTTCTTGATGTACTTGCAGTTCGGATAGTCGCTGCAGGCGATGAAGGGGCCGAACCGGCCGCGGCGCCACATGAGCGGCTTGCCGCACTCCGGGCAGTTCTCGTCGATCGGCTTGAGGGCCTCGACCTGCAGCTTGCCTTCCGCGCCGCGCACGAGGCGCTTGGTGGCCTTGCAATCCGGGTAGTTCGGGCAGGCCAGGAACGGGCCATAGCGGCCCTTCTTCAGGACCATCGCCCCGTGGGCGGGATCCACCGGACACACTTCCTTGGCCACGTCCTCGTGCAGCTCGGGAGCGCCCTCTCCCTCGCCGCCGGCGAGCTGGCGCGTGTTCTTGCACTCGGGATAGCCGGAGCAGGCGAGGAAGCGGCCGTAGCGGCCCCATTTGATGACCATGGGCGAGCCGCACTTGTCGCACACCTCGTCGGTCTTCTCCTCCATGGCCTTGACGTCCTTCATCTCCTTCGACGCCTTCTTCAGGTCCTTCTCGAACTTCTTCCAGAACTGGTTGAGGGTGTTGAGGAGGTTGTCCTTGCCCTCCTCGATCTCGTCCAGCTCCGCCTCCATCGCGGCGGTGTACTCGACGTTCATGATGTCCTGGAAGTGCTCCACGAGCAGGTCGGTCACCAGGAAACCCAGCTCGGTCGGGTAGAGCTTGCCCTCGCGCTTCTCCATGTAGTCGCGCGCCTCGATGGTGGCGATGATGGAGGCGTAGGTAGAGGGCCGGCCGATGCCGTTCTCCTCCAGCTCCTTCACCAGGCTGGCCTCGCTGAAGCGCGGCGGCGGCTGCGTGAAGTGCTGGTCGGTGTCGAGCTTCTTGAGCCGCAGCGCATCACCCTCGGCGAGGGGAGGAAGCTGGACCGCGGCGTCGGGAGCGGCCGGCCCCTCCGCGCCCTCGGCCTCGGCCGTCTCCGGCTTCTCTGCCTCCTCGGCGGAGGGTTTCTTCTCGACCCGCTCGTCGGGGCTCTCCTCGTACACGGCGAGGAAGCCCTTGAACTTCAGCGTGGAGCCCTTGGCGCGGAGCAGGTAGGGGCCGGCCTCGATGTCCACGACGGTTTCGTCGTAGACGGCCGGCCTCATCTGGGAGGCCACGAAGCGGTTCCAGATCAGCTTGTAGAGCGCGTATTCGTCCTTCGAGAGGAAACGGCGGATGCCCTCGGGATCGCGGTCCAGGTAGGTGGGCCGGATCGCCTCGTGGGCATCCTGCGCGTCCTTCTTGCTCCGGTAGAAGTTCGGCTTCTCGGGCAGGTACTCCTCGCCGTAGGTGGAGGCGATGCGGTCGCGCACGGCGCCCAGCGCCTCGCCGGAGACGCGGAACGAGTCGGTGCGCATGTAGGTGATGAGGCCGACGCTCCCGTCCTCGCCCAGCTCCACGCCCTCGTAGAGGCGCTGCGCCACCTGCATCGTCTTCTTGACGGAGAAGCGGAGCTTCTTGAAGCCCTCCTGCTGCAGCTTCGAGGTGGTGAAGGGGGGGATGGGATTGCGCTTGCGCTCGCGGGCCACGACCTTGGCGACGCGGAAGGCCGCCTTCTCGAGGTCGGCCCGCACGGCGCGCGCCTGCTCCTCGTTGCCGAGCTCGACGTTCTTGCCGTCCTTCTTGAGGAGGTTCGCGGGAAAGACCGGCGGGGTTGCCGCTTCCAGGTGGGCCACGACGGTCCAGTACTCCTCGGGCACGAAGGCGCGGATCGCCCGCTCCCGGTCGCAGATGAGCTTGAGGGCGACCGACTGCACCCGCCCGGCCGACAGGCCCCGCCGCACCTTATCCCAGAGGATGGGGCTGACCTTGTAGCCGACCAGCCGGTCCAGGATCCGCCGGGCCTGCTGCGCGTCGACCTTCTTGTCGTCGAGCTGCCCCGGATGCTCGAAGGCCTGCTCGATCGCCCGCTTGGTGATCTCGTTGAAGACCACCCGCCGGACCTTCTTGCGGGCCCGGGCGCCCAGCTCCTCGGCCAGGTGCCAGCAGATCGCTTCACCCTCGCGGTCGGGGTCGGCGGCCAGGTAGATCGCGGTCGCGTCGCGCGCGGCCGACTTCAGCTCCTCCATCACCTTCTTCCGGGCCGGGAGCACCTCGTATTCGGCCTGGAAGCCCTTCTTCACGTCCACGCCCAGCCTCTTCTTGGGCAGGTCGCGGACGTGGCCCATCGAGGCCTTCACCTGGAAGTCCCGCCCGAGATACTTGTTGATCGTCTTCGCCTTGGCCGGCGACTCGACGATGACGAGGTTCTTGGCCACTACGAGAACGCCTCCCGTATCTACTGTACCCGACTTGTCACCTACCGCCGGACGAAGAGCCCTCCGGGCAGCCGCCGGACCCGGGATTCCAGCTCCAGCTCCGCCAGCCGCGCGAGCAGCTCCGGCGCGCCGCGGCCGCTCCGCGCCTGGATCTCGTCGAGACCCAGCGGAGCGCCACTATGTAGCACAGCCAGCAGATCGTCCGCCGGTCGCGAGGCCGGCTCGGTGACGGGGATCACCCAGCCGAGCTCCTCGGCGACGTCGGCCGCCCCCCGCACGAGCGCCGCCCCGGCGCGAAGGAGCTGGTTCGTCCCCTCGGCGTTGGGCTGGCTCGGGTGGCCGGGGACCGCCATCACCTCCCTGCCTTCGTCGAGGGCGCAGCGGGCGGTGACGAGGGCGCCGCTCCGGCTCCGGGCCTCGACGACCACGACGCCGCGTCCCCAGCCCGCGATCACGCGGTTGCGGCGCGGGAAGTTGCCCGCATGCGGCCCGGTTCCGTACGGGAACTCGGAGACGACCGCCCCCGACAGCGCGATCCTCGCCGCCAGGCCCGCGTTCTCCGGAGGGTAGAGGCAGTCGAGCGCCGAGCCGAGCACGGCGATGGTCGCTCCGCCGCCTTCCAGGCATCCCACGTGGGCCTCGCCGTCGATGCCCCGGGCCAGGCCGGACACGATGGCGGCGCCCGCCGCGGCCAGCTCGCCGGCCATCCGCCGGGCCAGCGCGCCCCCCGCCGGCGTGGCCTTCCGCGCGCCCACGATCGCCACGCTGTGCGCGCCGGCCTCGCCCTCGATGGCGCCCCGCACCCAGAGCACGGGGGGAGGGTCGTAGATGCGCCGCAGCAGGCCGGGGTAGTCGGGCTCATCCAGACCGACGATGCGCTCGCCCCGTCCCCGCGCCCTCTCCTGCTCGCCGCGGGCCCGCTGGCGCGCCCTCCCGGAGCGCAGCTCTTCGCGCGCCTCCGCGCGCAGCACGTCACCGTGGTCGTCCGGCCGGGCGAGCACGTCGCTCAACGGGCCCCGTGACCGCAGCGTCGCCGCCCGGCAAGGGCCCACTTCGGTCAGCACGGCCAGCGTCAGCAGGTCGAATGTCGAGCTCATCGGCGCCTCCCTCCCGCGCGGGGGGGTCATTCTGGGAGCACCCCGGGACGGATCAGGTCCGCGCTCGTTGTCCGCGGCCGGGCACATCGTTGTCCCTCGGTCCGGACAGCCCATCCCACGCCTCCCGGCCGGACGGCCGGAAGCGACTCAAAGACGTGGTGGCACCGGCCTTGCTTTTACAGCCGCGCGGCGACTAAGATCAACCCTCCGCTCCCTCCGGGGAGATGCCATGCTGGCGGCCCCCTTCCTGACGCTCGTCCTCGCCTTTGCTCCCGGAAGCTCGACGACCAGCGAGCAAGAGATCGCCTTCGGCATCGACGTCGCGCGCAAGGGCCTCTGGAGCGAGGCGCGGTTCCGCTTCGAGAAGGCGGTCTCCCTCGCCCCCCACAACGCGGAGGCCCTCAACAACCTGGCCATCGCCCTCGAGCAGCAGGGCGCCTTCGAGGACGCGCGGGCGGCCTACGAGAAGGCCCTCAAGCTCAAGCCGGGGAACATCTACATCCAGCAGAACTACGATCTCTTCCGGGAAGCCGATGACAAGCGCAACCGAAAAGCCAAGAAGAAGCCGTAGCCCGCTGCGCCCGCTGCTGCCGGTCCTGGCCGGCGTGAGCCTCGCGGCCTGCGCGAGCTTCGTCGAGATCCCGGTAGAGACGCCGCTCCAGTCGAAAATCGACGTCAGCGCGTTCCGGCGCGTGCTCGTCGCCGGGTTCGTGACCGACCTCGGGGAGGCCGACGTCGAGCTGGCGCCCGAGACGACGCGCCTGCTCCAGAACCAGCTCCGCTCCAACACGAAGCTGCAGGTGCTGGAGCCCGACCGCCCGCCCCTCAACGACGCGCTCGAGAAGTCGCTCGAGAAGCTCGGCGAGGGCGGCAAGTACACCAAGCAGGAGCGCGAGCAGTACCGCCTCGACGCGGACCGCATCCTGCAGGACGGCGAGTTCTGGCGCAAGGTCGGTGAGGAGTACCAGAACCCGCTCATCGTCACCGGCCGCGTGGGCTTCGACGCCCAGAACCGCTCCGGCTTCCAGTCCGAGGAGCGGGTGGTGCGCGACCAGTTCAACCGGCCGCGGCTGGTGCGCGGCAACCGCTACCTGGAGCGCAAGGGGTTCAGCCTGAACGCCGAGTTCTACTTCCTCGACGGCCGCACGGGCCAGACGCTGCACAAGGAGAAGTTCACCGAAGAGGTCCTCTACGGCGAGGACCAGAAGGTCTCGCCGCTCTCCTCGTATTTCGAGCTGATGGACCGGCTCCTCCCCAACTTCCTGGGGGTCATCTCTCCCCAGAAGATCCGGGGCACCCGGGTCCTGCTCAAGTAGGTAAACCCGATGACCACCCGCCTCCGGACCGCGGGCATCCCGGCCGTGGCGCTCGTCCTCGCGCTGTCGGCGGGGCCCGCCGGCGCGCAGTTCATCCCCTATTACGGGAAGAACAAGGTCAACTACGACAACTTCTCGTGGCGCGTCTACAAGAGCCCGCACTTCGAGGTCTATTACTACCCGGAGTTCGAGCAGCACCTCGCGCGGGTGGTCTCGTACGCGGAGAGCGGTTACCAGAAGATCTCGTCCGACCTCAAGCACGAGATCAACTTCCCGATCCCGATCATCCTCTACAAGACGCACTCCGAGTTCGAGCAGACCAACCTCGTCGGGGGCTTCGTGCCCGAGGGGGTGGCCGCCTTCACCGAGCCGTCGCGCGACCGGATGGTGGTGCCCATCGACGAGCCGCCCGACCGGCTGCAGGGCCTCATCACCCACGAGCTGACCCACGTCTTCGAGTCCGCGACGCGGCGGTGACCGACCAGATCCCGAAGCTGTCGCGCTTCGAGGATTACATCGGGATCTCCAATCCCCGTCTCGTGTACAACCTCGGCCACGCCGCCTTCGAGTACATCGCCGCCCGCTACGGCAAGGAAGGCATCCGGCAGTTCCTCTACACCTTCCGCAAGAACATCGTGGGCGGGGGCATGGAGGACATCTACGAGCAGGCGTTCCGGGTCAAGCCCGACGAGTTCGACGAGGCCTACGACAAGTGGCTGAAGGAGCGCTTCAAGCCGTTCCGCGACAAGCAGCGGCCGAGCGACTACGGCAAGGACCTCGCCCCCGACTCCGAGAAGACCAGCTACACGCAGGTGTTCGCGTTCAGCCCCAGCCCGTCCGGGGAGGTGATCGCGGCGATCACCGGCAACCGGGCGGAGGGAGAGGCCGACCTGATCCTGCTCTCGGCCAAGGACGGCGCGGTGCTGCAGAACCTGACCCGCGGCTACACCGAGAAGTTCGAGAACATCACCTTCAACGACGAGTTCACGGCCGGCCGCACGATCAGCTTCGATCCCAAGGGCGACACCGTCGCGTTCTTCGCGCGCAAGGGGAAGCGGCGGAGCCTCTTCCTCGTCTCGCCCCTCACGGGCAAGATCCTGAGGAGCGTCGGCCTGGACCTGGATCAGGCGCAGTCGCCGTGCCTGCTCGCCGACAACCGGCACGCGCTGCTGGCCGCGATCAAGGACGGCGTCTCGGACATCTTCCTGCTCGACCTCGACAGCGGCCAGCACAAGAACCTCACCCAGGACTCCTTCTACGACTCCGACCCCCAGGTCTCGCCCGACGGGAAGACCGTGGTCTACACGCGCCGGATCAGCGGCCACGACAAGATCTACGTCTTCCCCCTCGACAACCCCGCCAAGAAGACGCAGCTCACCTTCGGCACCTTCGACGACAAGGCGCCCACGTTCTCGCCCGACGGCAAGCTCGTCTACTACTCCTCCACCGAGGACGACGACATCTACAACCTGCGCAGCCTCGACCTGCGCACGGGCGTCGTGAAGCAGTACACCGACACGCTCGGCGGCAACATGGCCCCCGCGATGCTCACCACGCCCAAGGGCCCGGAGAAGGTCGCCTTCATCAGCTACTTCAAGGGCGAGTTCCGGCTGCAGACGATCGAGCCCGGCGAGGCGCTGAAGGAGGTCGACCAGGAGGTCGAGGTCGCCTCCGACGAGTCGATCGTGGACTTCCAGCCCGACGTCGTCCACCAGGTCGTCCCCCAGAACAAGCGCAAGAAGCACACGTTCGAGAAGCTGTTCCTCGAGGGCCGGCCGCCGCTGAACGTCGGCGTCACCTCGGGCGGGGACTTCTTCGGCGGGAGCCAGGTCGCGCTCTCCGACGTGCTCGGCGACCAGAACTTCCTCTTCACCGCGATCTCGCTGCGCGAGTTCCGCAGCTACGAGGGGACCTACCTCAACCTCTCGCGCCGGCTGCACTGGGGGCTCACCGGGTTCGACGACACGCGCTTCTTCTACGCCTCGCCCTACGGGCTGCAGCAGGGCTTCGGGCGGCAGGGCGCCTTCGCCACCCAGCGCTTCTCGGGGGCCCTGGCCCTCGCCCAGTACCCGCTCGACAAGTTCCGCCGCATCGAGGTGTCGGCCGGCTTCCTGCGCGTGAGCGAGGGCTTCCAGAACAACGACGCCGGCCTCCTGGTCCAGCAGCAGGCGGACCAGCTCGGCGTACCGCTCTTCTTCAACAACGGCAGCATCGCCCCCGTCACCGTGGCGCTGGTGGGCGAGACCACGCGCTTCCGGGAGTTCGGGCCGCTCACCGGCCACACGTTCTCGCTGGGCTTCACGGCCGCGCCCGGCATCGGCAGCTCCCTCTCGCGCCGCACGGTGGAAGGCGACGTTCGCAAGTACATCCGCCTCGGCGGCAGCGCCGTGTTCGCCACGCGGCTCCGCGGCTTCTTCTCCACCGGCAAGAACCCCGACTACTTCTACTTCGGCGGCAACATGGAGCTGCGGGGCTACCCGTACCTCTCGATCGTCGGAAACCAGGGGTTCTTCGCCAACGCGGAGCTGCGGCTGCCCCTCATCGACCTGATGAAGACCCCCATCGGCATCCTGGGCCCCGTGCGCGGCACGCTGTACGCCGGCATCGGCGGCGCGCACTTCAAGGGCGAAGGCTACACGTTCGCCACCAGCACCCCCGGGATCTCCTACGTCAAGGACCCGCTGTTCGGCCAGCCGGTGAGCGGCTACCACCTGATCGACGGCCGCGCCTCGTACGGCTTCGGGCTGCAGTTCTTCTTCCTCGGCTACCCCCTCCACTTCGACTGGTCGAAGCTGACCGACCTGAAGGTCGCCTCCCCCACCCGCTTCGACTTCTGGGTCGGCTTCGACTTCTAGAATGGCCTTTTAACGCGGAGGACGCGGAGAAAGGCCAGTCCGGCTCGAGGACGCGGAGGAACATGAAGGAATCTCCTTTCTCCTTCTCCGCGCCCTCCTCCGCGTCCTCCGCGTTTGAAGGCCATTCGCGCGGTGCTCCGCGGCGCCGATTGACGCGGGCGAGCGGGGCGTGCTACTGTCTCGTGTTCTGGCGGGGTCGGCTGAAGGAGGCTGACGTGTACGCGATCGTGAGGACCGGTGGCAAGCAGTACCGGGTGGAGAAGGGCGACACGATCTACCTCGAGAGCCTCTCCGCCGCGGTCGGAGAGAAGGTCACGCTCGGCGAGGTGCTGATGGTCGGCGGGGGCGAGAAGGGCGAAGCGAAGCTCGGCGCCCCGCTCCTCGACCGGGCCTCGGTCGTGGGCACGGTGGTGGGCCAGGGACGCGACCGGAAGATCCGCGTGTTCAAGTACAAGAAGCGGAAGCACTACCGGCGGACGCGGGGCCACCGTCAGGCCTACACCGCGTTGAGGATCGACGCCATCGAGCTCTGAGCCCGGGAAAACGGAGCGACGGCCCGAGCGGCCCCGGGATGTCCCGGCGCCGCTCCAATATTTTTGCGAGGTTGGTTCATGGCGCACAAGAAGGGGCAGGGGTCGAGCCGGAACGGGCGCGACAGCAACGCGCAGCGCCTCGGCGTCAAGCGCTACGGAGGGGAGCGCGTCAAGGGCGGAACGATCCTCGTCCGCCAGCACGGCACGAAGTGGAAGCCGGGAAAGAACGTCGGCGTGGGCAAGGACCACACCCTCTTCGCCGAGGCCGACGGCGTCGTCCGCTTCGAGGACCACGGCGGCCGCGGGCTGCGCGTGAGCGTCGTCCCCGCGGCGTCGTAGCGCGGGACGCGGCCACCGCCCGGGAGGCGGGGGGCCGGAATCGGTTGAGCGATGTTCGTCGATCGGGTCAAGATCTTCGTCAAGGGGGGAGACGGAGGCCGCGGCTGCGTGAGCTTCCGGCGAGAGCCTTACGTGCCCCGCGGCGGCCCCGACGGCGGCAACGGCGGCGAGGGAGGCAGCGTCTTCCTGCACGCGGTGTCGCACCAGAACACCCTTCTTCCGCTGCGCTACCACACCGAATACCGCGCCGATCGGGGCGAGCACGGCGGCCCCTCCAACCGCACGGGCGCACGCGGCCAGGACGTCCTCGTGGCCGTCCCTCCCGGAACCGTGGCTTCCGACGAGGCCACCGGCGAGACCCTGGGCGAGGTGCTGAGGGACGGCGAGCGGCTGCTCCTCGTGCGCGGCGGGCGCGGCGGACGGGGCAACCGCGCCTTTCTCTCGAACCGCAACCGCGCGCCCCGCGAGGCCGAGCCCGGCGGGGCAGGCGAGGAGCGCTGGCTGCGGCTGGACCTGCGCCTGATCGCGGACGCGGGCCTGCTGGGCTTTCCCAACGCGGGCAAGTCCACGCTCCTCTCGCGCCTGTCGGCCGCGCGGCCCAAGATCGGCGACTATCCCTTCACGACGCTCTCACCGGTGCTGGGCGTGGTCCAGGACGGCGACGACGGCTTCGTGCTGGCCGACATCCCCGGGATCATCGAGGGCGCCCACGAGGGCGCCGGGCTCGGGCTGCAGTTCCTGCGGCACGTGGAGCGCACGCGCGCGCTCGTGCACGTGGTGGACT
>WNGG01003101.1_pt1 | contig 19365 bp, 23 predicted proteins | sample 5400661 | NCBI WGS metagenome assembly WNGG01 (sample SAMN13153372, study PRJNA577476) | soil metagenome | isolation source: 100 cm soil or saprolite under Garry oak tree replicate 1 | place: USA:California | collected 2016-06-15
AATTACCTGGATTTATTGCTGCATCAGTTTGAATTAATTCTAGTACCCCTTTTTCAAATTGGATCTTTCTGTTCAACGAGCTTACAATTCCAGCAGTTACGGTTGGCCCTCCAGTTAGAGCAAATGGATTGCCTATTGCAATCACTATTTGACCTATCTTCAAATCATCAGAATTTCCCAATGCAGCGAATGGAAGGGTTTCTGTCGAATCTAATTTTACTACAGCCAAGTCAGTTGTCTCATCTGTTCCTATCACTTTTCCATCAAAGATGCTTCCATCAGTTAGTGTAATTTTCAGTTTTTGAGCTTCGTCAACAACATGATTATTGGTAAGGACATGGCATCTCTCATCAATTATTACACCCGAGCCAACACCTTCGACTGGAAATACACGGAATAGTTGGTCATGTACAGTTCTTACACTCGCAATATTTACAACACTTCTACTTACTTTTTGAACTGCATTAACAATTAGATCTTCATTAACTGGTATCATATTCTATATTCTTACACACCCTCCTTAGACTCATATTGTTGTTAATCGCATCTAGATGCCTCAGCAGGAGTAATTGTGAGCTCCATCTTTTTTTCACCTCTCATTATAGCGAGGTTTACCGATTTTCCAACGACGTCTTGTTTTAAGAGTTGTCTTCTTAGTTCGTGCATATTAGTGACAGGTTCACTATCAAATCTTACAATGATATCGCCTATTAGTAGCCCAGCTTTCTTTGCAGGAGTCTCTTTTTCCACCGAAAGAACCATGAGGCCTTCTTCCTGAATAGGTTCTAGTTGTGCGCTTACTTCGGCTGGAAGAGAAATTGTGTTTGTGATAATACCAAGGTATGCTTTCTTAATTGCTCCATCTTTTGTGAGTTGATCAGCGATATTTTTGACTTTACCTGCTCTAATTGCAATTCCACGAGATGAAATATAGGCTACGAGCAAGAGCAAGAATAAATTGTCCTGCCTTCAGACTTTCAGAATCGGCAATCTCAATTGGCTTTAAGGGAATGCTGTCACTACTATTATCATTGGCCTCGATTTTCAGAAGTGCAATGTCAGAATATGGATCACTACCTAAAACCTTGGCTGGATAAGACTTACCATTGCTTAGACTAACTTCTACTTCGTCTAGTTTTCCGACTAAATGGCTGCAAGTGATTATATGACCTTCAGTGGTCCAAACAACTCCTGAACCATTTCCTCTAATCCTTGAGCGCACGCTTACTACGGACTGTGATACCTTATCAGCTACACCTTCGATTGCTTGAGAAAATGATACTAGTGCGTTTTTGGTTTGCATAATCTTTTTTTCACTCATATTGTTTATTCATCATATTATTGGATTTTGTACTATTTGTTGACTAAGAACTAAACAAATTGGTCACACATATAACAGAGTGAAACGGTTTATAGTTGTCAGTTTACTTAATCACAATAGGATAAAGTGTTCTGTGAACATAGCGAGTTCGGATTGCCTGAATCAAAACATACTAACCTTCGTCGGATTTAAATCATTTGGATATAATCCCGTGAGTTGAACCTTATTATTGAATTTTACATCATTTTTATCTGTACTGCGATTATTTTCAAATGCTATCGTCATTTCGCGTTCTTACCTTCATAAATGAATAGGAATATACTCGTATGTCCATAAATTCACCTTGACTTAATATCCAGCATGTAACAAATTCCTCTGGTTCCGGAGTGTGGGTCATGCATCTTAAGGGAATGCCAGCTGCAAGATTTATGAGATGTAAAGTTGCAGAACAGCTGAAACAGGAGATACAGGAAGTGAAGAAAGACTGCCAACAACTGTAATAGTAATTCATAACCTTCATAAGGTGGAAAAAATAGGTTCAGAGAATTTATGAAAATGTTTGTAAAGTAACTGGCAATGGACAAATGTAAAGGATAGAAGGCCTTTTACAAAACCCTCATGTTGTAATCTTTGTTCCAAATGTAGGAGAAGAATTAGGCCTTCAGGTTGGTGGTTTCAAATGAGTTTGAATTAGATGTTGCTTTCCATAAATTTCAGTGAAGTGGATAACAATGTAAAATATGCATACTTAACCCATTCAACAAATTGGAGATTGGTCAAGAATAAAGAGCACAAGAGAATAATATTATAATGAAGGAGCCCTAAAACATGATTCATGTTTAGAAAGATCGTTGAAACATGTATCTATTCTTCCGAGTTGGAAAAGCTGAAGAATTTTTACGTCAATAATATTGGATTACAATTCGTCTCTGAAGAACCTGGTAGACATGTTTTCTTAAAGGCTGGAAAAAGTATGTTGCTGATATTTAATCCCGACGGCACAAACAATAAAAATCAAAGCATGTTTCCACCTCACGGTGCATCAACTCCTCCTGCAAGCGTTCATTTTGCATTAGAAATCGATAAAGAAGATTATGAAAATGCAAAAGAAATACTGATTCAGAATGAGATCGAAATTGAAAAAGAACTAACGTGGGGAAATGAAAAATTAAAATCCATTTACTTTAGAGATCCAAGCCGTAACCTTGTAGAATTTATTACAAAGGGTAATTGGCCAGTTGAAGATTAGTTGATAATCTGATGGAAATAACCCTAGCCCTTGAGTAGAGAGTTATGATCAGTGCATCTTCATTGTTGCCGTATAGGGTTAAAGGAAGTGATAGGTAAGGTATGAATTTGTTATTTGTGGTTATTAGACCAGAAAACATGAAAGATGTAATTCGTTTAAGATAACTTTGAATCCAAATTTTTCGCTTCTAAAAGTACCATATTATGACGATCGGAGATACCTATGATACCTATGGTAACTGATTTGTGCTGCAAATTCAACCATTTGTGGCAGCCAAAAAGAATAACAGGAGAGAAAATCCTCTTCTATAGTTGTGCTATTCATTCCCCGTGGAGTTGCTAGAAGTTCCATGATGAATAGAGGTTGAGCTGCTGCTACTTACTACTCCCACCATCAATATTATTAGTCGAATTGCCATTGTCGGCAGCAAAGGTTGGGCTTTTAGAGCTAGTAGTGGCTGTTATATTGCTAGCGAACAATTGGCCGTTATCTTTTGTTGATGAAGTCATGTTTCTGCTTAGATCACTAAATGCGTTGTTATCTACAATTTGTTTAACCTTGTCTTGTGAAGGTCCGGTATTTACTTGGTTATTGATTATCGTCATTGCATAAGATGGAGATAGCTTTGCAGTTGCCATAATCATTACTATCATAAATGATAAAATTAGGACTTCCATATAATTGACAAATTCGCTATTCTTCATAGAATTCTAACTTCGTTTGATTTATAAATATTATGCGACATATATAACGGTATTCCAATCTATTATTAGAATCAAAATATATATTGTCTTTCTAGAACATCTTTTTTTATAGAACGTCTCATATTAGGAGTAGATTCGATGCGGTGGAATATTAACAAAATTGAAAGAAGACATCACCTACAGATCGCAGTAGTAGTAATGATAATTGTGGTCACGTCTATTTGGATTCCCACTAAAATAGATATTATACAATATAACGACATTATAACCAAAGGAACATCAAGAGTACTGACATTTGTAAAAAGTATGGATATGTTTGTGAGAGACAACTTCAAAATATACAATAATTCACCTATTAAATCAAAATTCGGGATATATGATGTACCTTCAGTAGCAGCTGCTTCCTCTTTGGAAACCGTTAATCAAGGTCATGCTAATTCAAGCCAACCGGGACTTATAGTAGGCACTTACCCTGTCGGAGTAGCTGTAAATCCAGTTACCAAGAAGATCTATGTCACAGATGAATTCTCTAACACGGTATCTGTTATAAGTGGTACTAGTAACACAGTAGAAAGTACTATTACTGTGGGTAATTTTCCTTATGGGGTAGCCATCAATCCGTTTGATAGTAGAGTTTATGTTACTAACAGAGGCTCAAATACTGTCTCTGTTATTGACGGTTCAACAAACACAAAACTGCATAATATAACAGTGCAGAATTCACCAGTGGGTATAGCTCTCAATCCTTCAGCTAATTGGATTTATGTAACGAATATCAATTCTAATACTGTCTCTATTATTGATGGGATTACTGACAAGGTAATAGCCAATATTACTGTAGGAAAGATTCCATATGGTGTAGCTGTTAATCCAATTACCAAAAAAGTATATGTTACAAATATAGGCTCAAATACTGTCTGTTATTGACGGTTTGAAAAATAAAGTAACAGCCAATATTACCGTCGGTAAAAATCCAGTAGGCATAGCTGTTAACCCTACTACCAACAAAGCATATGTGACCAATATTGAATCTAACACGGTATCTGTTATTGACGCGATAACTGACAAGGTAATAGGCACAATAACAGTCAATCCGAGTCTTGGCGGATCTTATAAGATCCACGATCCGATCTTAAGTATGCCCATTACTGCTAAATTTCCTCTTATTGCAAGTCTAGTAGCAGTTAATGACCTTTCAAATATGATATACGTTACAAATACAGGCTCAGATACAGTTTCTATTATAGATGGGAATATAGATAGTATAGTAGTAAAAGTAAGTTTTAATATTAATCCTCCTAACTCAGGAGACATACAATGTAATGGACAACAAATTATTCCAAACACATATTTTCTGTAGGAATGGTACAAATCTAACATGTACTGCAAACGCTGATCGTGGTTACATATTTAGCTCATGGTCCAACATACTCTACAGTTTGAACAATCCCTTAAGTTTCAATCTGTCCCAGTACGGAGGAACGTTAACTGCCAACTTTAAACCGACACTTTCATTAGAGCAATATTTAGCAATAATACTTGGTCCAATTTCTATCGTATCGATAACTGTGGGTTGGATTCTTAGAAACAGACAGCGAAGACATCTTGACAAATATATGACAATAATTGACACTGCCTATGAAGGTCTGGATCAGAATAACACACAGTCCAGTAAGGACTGCTTGTTACACTTGCAGCTAGTCAGGAAAGAGATTTCACAATTATTTAAAAAAGGAAAGATAAGCGATGCATATTATAATATTTTGGATAAAAAAATTTCTGAATATATAGAAAAGGTCAATAGGATGTAGAACTCTAAGTGTCTATGAAAATATCCTCCGGATTGAACTCCGTCGTTTTTAGATTAGTTGAACCCATCTGATAATTTTCTTCAATTTAATCTAAGTCTTTCTCTTAACTCGAATCTACATTAAATTTACAGAAAGAGGAATTATTACCTCATGGCATCAACATCGACTTTTACTGAAGTTTTTACAATCTTAGCGACATATTCATCAATATCAAGAATTTTGGCTAAATCTGATGTTGGTGTGTTTAGCAGTAATCTCAGCGTGACCCACTTCCTGCAAATCAAAGAAAATGACCTTCTTGTTTATTAGGCGGAAGGATCCATCATCAATTGCATTTTTTTCCTCACTAAAAAAGGTGGAGTGGTCTAGTAGTAACATATTACCGTTGGCCCAAGCAACTATTGTACAGCAGCCTGGGTGATTCTATTGAATTCCTGTTCTGTTGTTTTCATAAAACCATCTTTTACAAAACCTTTTGCAAATATATCGTCTGAATACATTTCAAAATGCACTCTTGTTGGTATCTCTTTCTCCATTTCTGTCATGAACAACATGCAAAAATAAAATAGCCTAATTCATTTCCCCTCTTCGAGCACTGATAACACATTGCCGGCGGGGTCCTTAAACCACGCAATCTTTGGACCTTCGTCGCTGAGAGAAACACCCTTTTCGTCTGTCTTAACGCCGCCCTCATTGTAGATCTCGAAACGAACGCCACGCTTGGTAAGGTCGTCCATAGCCTGCTCGAGGTTGTCTACAGGAAAATTAAGGATGGTAAACGTTGCTGGAGTATGATTGGCTTTGGGATAGATCAAGATTTTCGTCCCGCCAGAGATATGGAGCTCCAACAGACCATACGATTCGGAAACTTCCAGCCCGAGTGTCTGCCCATAGAACTTCTTCGCTTTTTGCACGTCGTTTACCGAAAAACCGGAAAATGCTCTCGTGTCTTTGAACATTGATTCATTCCCCTTTTTCCCTATGACTGGTATGCTACTCACTTAGCGCTCTCATTAGATTCCCATATAGCGAAACTGTTGTTTTCTGTATCGACGCAAAGTGCGAAATAACCCATTCCAGGTACTGCCTTTTTAGGAGAAACTACTTTACCTCCGAGCTTCTCCACTTTAGACTTGTATTCGTCTACTGATTTTACGTTTATATAATTAGTTACTTGTTGCGCTGGCATTTGTCTTTTCATCATTCCGCCACCTAACGCTTTGTTTCCTTTATCATCTGTTGTTGTCACCATCCAATATTCCATTGGCTGACCTGCTGCTGAGGTCATCTGACTATCATCTGTACCAGGCCATTTTTCTATTTTCCATCCAAACAGATCGGTATAGAATTTCTTTGTTCTTTCGATATCGTCTGAAGGTATTTCAAAATGCACTATTGTTGGCATACGCTAATATCTTCTCCTTAATTCGTTAATATCTTTGTTTTCAAGTGAGTTAAAGCCAAGAAGGCTTTTTGTAGTTCTTTTGTTTTCCATGTGTCAATTCAGAACCCTGGGGTAGATAAGATCTCCTGAACACTGATGTTTTAAGCTTCAACACAGTCGTTGAATATGTCAAGTCTCTTGTAGAAATTGGTGTACGTCAGCATTTTTGTCCGTAGAGTTAGACGGAACCTTTTTAATACACGCATCCGGCCCATTAATAGAGACGGAAGGGAAATGAACTGAGCTCTTATCAGACTCCGTATAGATAATGGCTGGATTTCCTAAGTTGGGGCAGTATTGCTTGTCTTTCCTGGTGAGGATGTAGTTTGCACAGCAGCGGCGGCAGGCGTCACTACCGGTGGGGAAATAAAAAATCCAATTACAAGGGCAGAAGCGATTGAAGTCACTAACACAGTTGTACTGATTTGCATTCGTCTCATTGCTGTTAACTTTCCTGTCATTATAGAATAGGTGCATAGGCAGCAGATTAAGTTAAATTGGTAGAATGATTCCATCATTTAAGGTACAAATAAATGTGCGGTAAAGCAATTCTTATCAACCGTTTTTGCTTTGCCCGACCTCGATGATATAGCCATCAGGGTCACGCATGTAGCAGCGAATTTCGAATCGATGGTCCTTTGGCTCGGTGAGGAATTCGGCCCCTCTCTTTCGCCACTCCTCGTAACAAGACAGAATGTCTACGACACGAATATTCATGAAGTTGCTAGCCTCACTAGGGTTCTGAGGCGTGCGTAGAGTCACGGTTGGCTTATCTTCAGTTGGGCCGCCACCTACGTTTAAAATAATCCAGCTGTTAGCAATTTGGATGATGGTGGGTTCGCCTTCACGGACAACATTCCCTCCGAGAATCCTAAGATAAAACTCTGCCGATCGTTTCACATCAGATACGGTCAGGAAGTGTGTGAGGATAAAACCTTCTTTAGGAGGGATTTGATATTCTCCTCTTTTGATTATGGTTGGGGCTTCTTCTTTCTTCGTATTAGTGTTTCGCATTTGTTATCGATCTGTATTAGCAGTAAGAGCCTACCTATTCAATCGATAAAAAATAGTAGCAACTGTTCCATACACGTCCAGCTGAGATAAGCTAAAACGATCGTACCTCAGATTTCTTTCCTTGATAGTGGCTACTTCTTACTTTTAGTATTCTTCCTTTTTGTATTCTTACTTTTAGTAATCTTCTTTTTAGCAGAAGCAGTTTTCTTCTTACTCAATAATAGTCTTATCTTCTGACCCTCCTTCTGAATTTGCGACACTTGTTTTTGTAATTGTTTAAGCTGGGAAGGCATTTGTTTGATGAATTCGGTTCGTCCCTCCACTAATTTTAGCTGCTTTTGTAGCGGTTGAACCATCTGTCCTATTTTACCCATTTGAATTGTTTGTTTCTCTAGTAACCTAGCGATTGTTGCTAGTCTAATTGCCTTTGGAGTAGTAGAAGGTTTTTTTCCACCCTCTCCTTTTTCTTGTTGCCGCTGCAGCACCTCTGTTTCATGACCTTCAGCTACTGCTAGATGTTGCTGTTCCTTAGGGTGGACTTCTACAGGTAGCTCTTTGTGTTCTTCCAAATTCGCTGGGAAGTTGCTTTCATCTGACATAATCTAACCTAGAATAGTAAACCAAGGATGTTGTTCTTAAGTATTCAGAGGAAAATATCGCAGGATTAGATCTCGGTCCGGCTATTTAGATGTCTATAAGCAGCATTTATGATTTATCATGAATCCCGCCTATGAGGGTAAATTAATGTCTTCTAACAATGAATTTGTATGTTTGAATATCTGATATACCCAGTAATTGGGTTTGTAGGGACTCTATTGGCACTCGAGGTTGGATGGCACTTTACGGCATGTGGTACACGGGACAAGTCCATGAAGTCTTGTATGTTTAAGCAAGTAAAGTTAGCTCTGACTGTATAGCAGACAAAGGATCTTGCGAAAGCAAACGAAGAGCTGAAACAGGCAAGCCGATTAAAAGACGATTTCATTAATGTAGCAGCCCACGAATTGCGTAATCCTGTACAACCAATACTTGGCCTAGCCCAAATTCTTCGCTCAAGAAAAATGCGAGGAGCTGACAGTCATAATAAGAGCATTATGAGGGAAGAAGAATACAAATACCTCGATATCATCGTAAAAAATGCAAAGAAATTGCTTCTTCTCGAAGACAATATTTTGGATGTCGCTAGAATCGAAGACAAGTCATTAAAGTTCAATATTGAGGAGTCTAATCAAGATGAAGTAATATCCATCGTTGTCCAACACACTAGAGATCAAATAGACATAGGGGGAATTATTTCTTAGTATGCGCAGACAAGGCAAGATTAGCCCAAGTCATTTCCGATTTATTAAGCAACAGCATTAAATTTACCAAAGAAGGAATGATATGTGTCAATTTGGAAAAGAAAGAGAATCAAGCCCTTGCAACTGTTAAAGATACCGGTCAGGGAATAGACGCTGAAATTTTGCCAAAACTATTTTCAAGGTTTGCTACAAAATCTGAGCGAGGAGTAGGATTAGGACTCTTTATCTGTAAAACTATTGTCGAGGCCCACGGTGGGAAGATATGGGCAGAGAGTAATCCAGATGGCAAAGGTGCTATTTTTAGCTTCAGCCTTCCTTTTGTTGGTCGAACAGACTCGTCCTATGAAGAAGGTGTCTTCTATGCTAGATAAAGAGCGCAGTCCCAGAACTAATATTGTCATATTAGCTGTTATTGTAAGTATCGCATTGGTACTATCGATATTCTCATATCAATATTCTATTCTCAATTCTAACAAAATAGTTGATATTGCTTCACAGGAAGTGAGATCAAATACTAAAATCGAAGTACACGACATTTCACTGATATTAGCAAATAAATTACAAACTGTCGGCGCTCTTTTACAAACACTTGCAGAATCTCCTGCTTTACACAATAATGAATACAAAAGAGCAGACATTGTCATAAACAGTAGGCAGCACTCCTCAAGTGATCTGACAGATTTTTATATGTGGTTAGATAAAAACGGCAAAATAAATTGGATAAGCAATATCAACGAAACTACGTATCAAAAATACAAAGGAACAGACCTAAGTTATAGACCATACTTTGCTATCCCCAAAGATACTCATATGGCATATTACAGCAGTCTGATAGAATCAAATGACAAAGTTCCTAGATTATACATATCATATCCTGTAATCAATACGACAGGGACAAGGACAGGTACCGCTAATGGAATTCTCACTGGTGTTGTGGTTACTTCAGTCAGACTCCAAACCTTAGGCAACTTTTTGAGTAATCAATTATTTCCACAATTTAATAGTACTATAGGATTGCTGGACAGAAATGGAATAATTCTCTATGCTACGAATGCCCAACAATATGTAGGTCAATACATTTTTGGAGATAAATTTCAATCTGTACTCTCAACTTCGTTACACCCTCCTGAATCCAAGAATCTCTTAAACAATCTTATAAAAAGCTCATTACAAGGGTATACCGGTTCAGGAGATATTCTCACTAATGGTAAAATGAATACTATAGCATATCAACCTGTATTAGTTAGTGGGAAGAATTTTCTGACTTTGTACATTAGCGCACAACACAACCTTGCAAGTGATGTAACTGCATTAATTGATCAGCAGAGATACTTTACGATATTAGTGGTGGGAATAATAGGAGCAGTAGCAATTATCATTTCAGTTTTGGTTTTTTCATGGAATAAAAGATTGAATACTATTGTGAATACAAGAACTTCAGAACTGAAGAAATCGAATGATTCTCTGGCAGAATCAAACAAGCAGCTTGCATTAGCTAACGAACAGCTAAAAGTTCATGATAAAATGCAGCAAGAGTTTATCAATATAGCAAGTCACGAGATGAAGACTCCTACTCAAGCTATTCTTGGATATTCTAAGTTAATTCAGCGACATCCTGAAAGAAGGGAAGAAATGTTAGAGGCGATAGCTAGAAATGCCACTAGGCTTCAGAGGCTTACGAACGATATACTAGATGTTACAAGGATAGAAACACAATCACTAAAACTAAATATAGAGAGAGTCAATCTCAACGAGTTGATATCAGATGTTATAGAAGACCAAATAAACCAGATTGAAAAAACTAACAAAGATATCAAGATATCGCACGAACCACAAGATCAGACTATTGAAGTAGAAGCAGATAAGAATCGTTTAGCTCAAGTCGTTTCTAACCTATTAAGTAATGCCATTAAGTTTACCAAGAAAGGTACCATAAGAGTTACAGAAGAAGTAAAGGATGGCAAGGCTTTGGTTAGCATAAAGGACACGGGTCAAGGCATAGATACCGAAATATTTCCGAGGTTGTTTTTGAAATTTGCTGCCAAATCTGAAACGGGTACTGGCTTGGGTTTGTTTATTTCTAAAAGCATTGTGGAAGCTCATGGAGGCAAGATATGGGCTGAGAATAATAGCAGTTCTGATGGAAAGAAAGGAGCAGTCTTTACGTTTAGTATACCTGTGAGCAAAGAGGAACATGAGCAACAAACCAAGGGGAGAAGGCAAGGTGAACAATAATAACAACAGTCTACACAATAAAATATTGCTTGTAGACGATGAACCTGATATTACAACGGTTTTCGCTCTTGGTCTTGAGGATCATGGTTTCAAAGTTGATGTGTTCAATGATCCTCTTCAAGCATTGTCAGATTTCAAGAAGGGCTCATATGATCTTGTGCTCATTGATTATAAAATGCCAAATATGAATGGCTTTGAGTTACACAGGGAAATAAGGAAAATTGATGAAAAGGTTAAGGTGTGTTTTATCACAGCGTTTGAAGTATATTATGACGAGCTCAAAAAGAAATTTCAGAACAGTTTGAATGCATCATCACGACAACAACATCGACAAGAAGAAGATGTAAAATGCTTTATTCAAAAACCCATTGATATAGACGAGTTAATAAAACGAATAAAGCAAGAGTTGAATTCATAAGCCGTTGGCATCCAAACGTCCACAGTGTTTTACGTCAATTTTAATTACTATTACTGCTATTTGTTAATGCTTTTTGTACTTCTTTGGCAAGGTTAATGTCTCGTTTGGTTATAACATCAACATCAAAGGATTTTAGGGAAAGTACTCATTTTTTGAAGGTACGGTGTTCAGTAGAGATAACATCCTATCACACAATATTAAAAACTAACTGTAGTACATGGAATTACAAAAATGAATTATAAAGTGAGAATATTAAGCGAGTCTATAAAATTTTATCTTCCTCGAACAGAGGGATATTTAGAAATCATACGTCGTATAGCTCAGGAATATGCTGCCATGTCTCTCATAGAATTTGATGGCTATTTTGAAGGTAAATTTGAACCCACTAAATATATGCGGGTAGAAGTCCATGTTAATGATGTTAAAGAAGACAATTTAATAGAGTTTGCAAATAAGATTCGTATTATGCTTAAACAAAAAAGCCTTGCTTTCGAATTCAATAATCGCCTAATACTTGTAGAAGAGCTTTAGACTATACTGCATTTGTGCTTCTCGGCTACAAGTTTATTGTAAGGTGGAGAGATATAAACAGATGGTAGATGTGGACGAAGGCGAAGATCTAGAGGAAAAGAAATTGCTAGGCTCTGGTGGTTATGTTTTTGCCAAACTCACAGAGCAAGAAGAACTCAGAGCCAGTCTTGGAGTGCCTCAAATATTTCTAGGTAGTGTAGGAAGGTTAAATGAAAGCAGATTTTCCAAGTATTATTGCAATAAATGTGGGAAGGAATATCCTGGGTCCGCAGTAATCAATTACGAAAATCCAAACGAGAAATTGGGGGAAGGTGTCATTCTTGTTGAAAAAGGGGAATACAAGTGCAGAATATGTAACAACATAATAGCGCATTACCGTAAGTTCAATAAATAAGAAATAATGGCTTAGATCACTATAAGCTCAGCAATATGGGAGGTGAGAGACATGACATTAGAGAAGAGGATCAAACCCTCCTTCCTGTACTTATCATCGTGGTAAACCCACTTATCATTCGTACATGAATTCTTCTCGTCTCAATTTGTCGTCGTTGAGTCAAATCCTGTTAGCGATTAACTTGACTAGTTTCTCGGCAAAAATTGAAGTATTGTGTGAATAATGATAGATTAGTGAGTTATCTATTCCTTTATAGCAATGATATCTTCTATAGATGGACTTGAATCTTCTCTCACCGAGGACGATATTAAAGAATATTTGGAGCAGGTAATAGAGGAAATTAAAAGACTATTAACAATAGTGCTAGTATCATCACGACAATCAAGACAACAATGATTTTATACTTTTAAAGAGTTTTTTAATGAATCAGAAGCCATGATCGCTGCTTATAAAGAGGTTGGAATCTTTGGGAGCGAAGAACCAGTGAGACAGACAACAAAAACACTTGTGAAACTTTCGCCAAACATGGTCTTTCCGCAGCACGGGTCTTGCATTGATAATTCTATATTTTCAAAGTATGTAGATGCAATAATGACGAATAATTTTGCATATTCTGGAATGCTAGTAGGACAGAAATTGGTAATGGTAAGCTAATGAGATGTTTTTTGTATAATCAATTACCATCTTTAGAATAACAACTCAATCATCTTTACTTGTATCGGCTTATGGAGTGAATTCAAATAAGATTTAATAGCAAATAAATAATTTGTATAATTTGTAAACCATCTAGCTTATAAATTAGATTTGTTCTCTGATATGTGTGGAAATCAGCAGTAAAAAGAATTCTGAAGGATTAGAGGCAAACGATAATCAAAGAATCGAACCAACAAGTAGGAACGAATCCTCCAGTATTTTCAGAAAATATAGAATGAAGAGACCTATCCGGATAATAGGTATAGGCAGCAGTATGCGAGAACATTCGTATAGTACTTTAGCAGTAAAAATGGTGTTAGATTTATCAAAAAAGAACTATAATGCTGAAACAAATCTCCTTGATTTACGTCACACAAAGCTTCCTATTTATGACCCAGATGATAGTTCTCACACCAATATTCAAGAAATCGGACATCTCCTTAAGTGGGCTGATGCATTTGTACTAGCATCTCCAGATTATCATGGGTCCATGTCTGGTGTTATGAAAAACTTTCTCGACCATTTCTGGGAAGAATTTGCTGGCAAAACCTTTGGTTACATTTGTGCATCTCATGAAAAGGGCTTAACTGTAATGGATCAAATGCGAACAGCCGTACGTCAGTGCTATGGATGGAGTTTGCCTTATGGTGTTTCAATAAGTGGAGAGCAAGATTTTAATGATAAGGCAGAAATCATCAATGACTCATTAGACAGACGATTAAGGATGCTTACACGAGATTTAGTTGTATATGGAAGTTTGATTAGAGAACAATTTCTGCAAGACATTACAGATGACGACATATCCGATACATTCGCAGCAAGGTACAGATCATTATTAATCAACCAGAAACCCTTGATTACCTAATACTAGCCGATTTATCAGGATGTACATGTCTATCGGAATGGATGATGTATCATAAAATGCCAAGATCCATCCGAAAAATAATTACCACGAAAAATGAAGGAGTATCTTACCTAGCAAATTTCGAAGGCTGTTTTGAGATATCGATCATCTTGACTACATCTAGGTATTGGGTTTATTTTCGTTATGGGATCACTGCATTATAGTTGTTGTTCTTGTTGTTGTTGACGCTAGCGTGGTGCCAGAATTAGTCACTTGAGGTCTGCTACCTTTCATATGACAATAATGATTGGTAGTTTTTCGGCTACATACTTACCTATATATAGTTAATATATTTACTCACCATAGGATAACTAGGTTAGTTATAACTTACTATATACTTTATATGTAATTACTCTATTATATTAGATATGGTTATGTTAGCACCTTATAACGATAGTAACAAGTCTTCAAGCAATCATGCAACAATAGCAATTTCTACTACTTTAGCCAAATGTCCTAGTTGTAGCAACGAAAAGATAATCACAGATTCTGAGTCTGGGGAGATAATTTGTGTCAAATGTGGTCGAGTAATTACTGATAAATTGCAAGAGATAGGGCCCAAGAGGCGTACGTTTTCCACAGATGAAACTGACGTAATGACTAGAACTGGAGTCCCACAGTCGCTGGCTCGTCATGATATGGGGTTATCAACAATCATTGGAAGAACCGACAGAGATGCAACCGGTAACAAGCTTGATGCGGCTATGCGTACTAGGATGAACAGATTAGCTACCTGGGATATGAGGTCTCAGCTGCATACTCCCAGAGATAGGAGTCTTAGACAAGCTTTCTTCCAACTAGATGTATTAAAAGATAAGATAGGATTATCAGATAGCATGGTCGAGAAAACAGCGTATATCTACAGGAAGGCTCAGTCAAGGAAGCTTACTCGTGGTAGAACTGTTTCTGGAGTCTTAGCAGCTGCTGTGTATATTGCATGTAGAGAAATGGGAGCTCACAGAACGTTGGATGATATAGCGACGGCTTGCAATGTAAAGCGTAAAGAACTCTCAAAAGACTTTAGAATGCTTCACACAAGACTTGACCTTAAAATCCCACAACAAGATCCTATGAAATGTATAGCTAAGGTTGCAAGTAAGGCTAAACTAAGTGAGAAGACAAAACGACAGGCAGCACAAATCATGAGATATGTTACAAGAGAAGAAATATCGGCGGGAAAAGATCCTATGGGACTAGCTGCAACTGTACTCTACTTATCAAGTATCAAAAATGGAGAGACTATTACTCAATCAAATATTGCAGAGGCAGCAGGAGTTACAGAAGTTACTGTCAGAACTAGAGCCAAAGAATTAAGAAATAAACTTGAGTTTAATTAGTCGATCAGATCTGAAAAAAAATAATCATTCCAAATAGTATCTTTGTTGGCCCCATAATGCTACTTAGGAGCTAGCAGTGTCAAGCCAAAAGGCTTAGTAACTGAATTGCAAGAATCTGCAAGTAACTCTGTATATCTCTGTATGTCATAATTGACAGCGTTAGTAGTCTTGTCATCAAAGATTAACTCAGCCGGTACAGCTCTTTTCTCTCGTTCGGATGAGTGCTTTTGATAATAATCAACTATGATATATTGCAACGCCTCTCCTGCTTTAAGAGATCTTCCTTCGTAAGTTAGGTTCATTATTGCACTATTCTCAATAGTGTTTCTATCTTGATATTCGTCAGAATTCTTGGAAATTCGTTTGGTAAAAATTAATTCTTCAAATGGAACTTGATTTTCTTTAAGAAGTCTAACATACTTATGAAAAACGTCTTTAATTGCAGGCATTAATTCTCTTACCTCACTAGGATTGTTTCTGGTAGCCATTAATTCTAAAATTTCATTTTGGCATTTATAGAAAATAGGAGGAGTATCATGTCTCCTTGCTTCTATTCCTCTTATTTTTAAGCTGCCATCTTCAAATGCTCCGAAATAACGGTTTGCCACCGGTAATTGGTAGTTTGTTTTAGAGTTTACGAATACGAGCCATTTGTATATTTCTTCAAACGATATAGCGAAGCCTAGTTCTTGTTCTAATACCTCTTTTAGTTTTAGATAATTGTCATGATATTCTGGCGATACTACCATTGGGGTATTGGTCGTAGTCACCATCATTAGATCATCTCTCTTCTTCACCCATATTGAATCTACAATGCCATGTAGAACTCTAAATCCATGTCTTTCAGCTATCTTTACAGTTTGTAAAAGAATTTGTCTATCAAATGCACATACTGCAATATGGGCATCAATTCTTCCAAATTTTGCGTTATTAAATCCAAGATATCCAAATGAAGTTACTAATATCCATTTTAATGAGGACTGTCGTGCGTCGTAAATGGCTTTTAATTTAGGATTAGAAGCGGCATTATTTTTTAACTCCTTGTATTTTTCACGTTTATCTAATACAATCTTCAAAGAAGTTGGAATAATTCCTATTTTCTTTTCGCAGATCTGATAACCTAACTCTGGTACTGTCAGTCTAGAATCTTGACGACAGCAATCACAAAGTATAGTCTCAGCCGATAAATTCTTTTTTAACATAATATTTGGATAAAGCGAAACAAAGTCAAATTCAGCAACCTTTTCATGTACTCCTATTTCAGGTTCAAAAATAAATCCACCTCTATCTGCGACAAACAGGTCCTCAAAGCTCTTAAAGTGTTCAGCTAATGCTGGCTTCCAAGGTATTAGAATCTCTTTTTGTGTGGCATAATAACACTGCAAGCTACTCAAACACTTTCCTATCGAAGCTCTAGCAGCTGTATGAAGTGGCATCCTGCAAATTCTAGCTATTTCATATAAACCCTCTAATCCAGAATCGTTCAAAATAAATGAGTTGTTGGTATCAAAATGTATTCTACCAAATAATCTGACTGTAGTTGGTTTAAAGTATATTTTTCCATATGAAAAATAAGATGTACCTTCTTTGTAATTTCTCTTCAATGATATTGTTGGTTCTCTTCCCAGAACTAATGCTGTACCATTTTGTTCAGCTCTATGAATTAGATAAGGAAATGTAAATGAATCACCATCATATGTAAAAATAAAATCTGGATCAATCTTCTTCGTCATTTCTGTTTTAAGCTCTTCAATGATACCTACTTCAGATTCACTTGCAATTTCAATATATTGAGAAGACCCTTCGTTATCGTCTTGTTTGTTGTTTTTGTATAATATTATCGAGCTAATTCTATCACTATATCTTTTTATCTTACCCTCCTTCCTCAATTTTACTTTCAAGTAGGTACTTCTAAATTCTGGTACTTTGTAGTCTGTTGACCAAACGTTATCTTTGAGAACCCAGCTTAATTTTGAGTCATCCTGACGGTTATAATTATTATTGCCAATCTTACAAAATGCAAGCGGAAAAATATCATGTTCATAAAAGTAAGATTGTTCAGGAGGCAAGTCCACGTTGTAGAAACGTAGTTTGCTGTTAGTACATAATTTTTCTATTCGGCGTGCCAGAATTGGTGCTTTTGTCGAGTCTGAAAGTGTTAATTTTAATATGTCATGTTTCCTGCAGTCTGTAATTTTTTCGTAACGCGATATAAATTCATGATCTTTAATCAAAGAAACGATCTTTTCATCATTGGTATTCAATATTGAATAAAGATCAGATTTATCATCTGATGCAACATAAATCGAAGGACTCCAGGTTTTATCCTCTAGTCTTACAGTAGTGCCATTATATTGCTTTATCCAAAATACCAATTTGTCAGCTAGCGCATAACAATCAAACAACCAACCAGATAACATATTCTACGCACATCTCTCTTGTTCTTCTACTAACGCTGGTTAGCATTGGTGTGATACGGTATTGTACCTAATAAATTAGAATTAACGAGAATACAAGATTCTCGAAGATTTATCTCTAATATTTTATCGAACAAAAATCAAATTTGTTTTACCGGTTGCATGTTCTGTATTAAATAAATAGGATGCAGTGCAATAAACTGCAAATTAACAGTCTTCGGCGGCAATGGCTGTCGTAGCTATGTTGGCAATGAAAACGAGAAACACTCCCGAAATTCGAAGTACTCGAATACGAATTAGATTTGTGGAGATGATTCCTAACTGATACAAGATTCTTCTTACTTTGAACCCCATGAATATCTAAGAGACACTTTAACGCTAACCTATAAAGAATGCAAGTCTTGTACAAATCGAACAGAACTTACATGCATAAAATGTGGCCTCTGCTGGAGCTGTCATTGGATGGTGGAACAGGCCTACAAACGTGAATTATTTGCTACTAGTCGAGTTCAACCATCTAAACCATCTGGGGAAAGAGAAAACAGTGAGCAACATCAGCAGCTACTAGACGAACAAGGTCAATATATAAGAACGAATGTAATTGACGTATTTGGCAAAGCAACAGAACCTATTTGTGACTATCTGCGATGCCATCACAAGTTTTCAGAGCATGGTCTTGGAATGCGTATATGTCAGTGTAAACATCCACGTAACAGCGCTGTTGGAGCATAGTTTTTACTGCTTCATATTTGATGCTGGAATAAGGGCTTTCTTGCATTTCAAGATCTCCTCGAATATGAAGCAATTCAATTATTTATGAACTGTGAATAGACTATTTACGTGCAGCGTTCCGCGTGATGAGGCCAAAACAAGACCGCTAACAATGTATTGTAATTGCATAATGCAGTGGCAATAGTCTAATTTACCCAGTCAGATTGTTAGTCTTACCCGTAAATGGAATGACTGTAACTACTGCGAAATCCGCCGTTGAATTGGAAGAAGATCCATTGCTGCCAATCAACCCCATCGTAGTGTTTTGAGGCAATCTCCAATCAGCGTGGAGTATACTGCTACTTCCTATCTGAATATTTTTCAAGAAAGCTAGTGCTTTGAGTGGATTGTTCTGTGTCGTAGCATTTGCTCCTAATCCATTAAACCCTTGTCCTATCATAGCGTTCGCGGGATTACTATTGTTAGCCATCATCATGCTAGTACTTTTCCCTCCCATGCTGCCCGAAGCCGCAGCTACTGACATTAGATCTTTCAGACTCATGGGTAATCTTATCACCGTAACTGTAACCGAGGGCGGAATCCTAGTAACGTCATTAATTCCCGTTGTGGGTAAATGTCTTAAAGTTACAGATATTTCATTATTTCCGAGATTTACTCCAGTAACTTTGACTCCATTTACACTGCTTATACCCACAACCCCCGAGAGTGATGAGCCGTTGAATATGTTGTTCATAAAGGGAAAAATTGATGATAATGAAGTTCGGTTACTTAGTGGTGTGAACGCTGTCCTATTCGCTAGTGGTCCAGTCTGATTGGTTGCTGGTGTTGTTGCATTGTTGGCTGGTTGGGTTGCTGGTGTT
>WNGG01006374.1_pt1 | contig 19359 bp, 15 predicted proteins | sample 5400661 | NCBI WGS metagenome assembly WNGG01 (sample SAMN13153372, study PRJNA577476) | soil metagenome | isolation source: 100 cm soil or saprolite under Garry oak tree replicate 1 | place: USA:California | collected 2016-06-15
GAACCGGTCTTGACAAAGGACTGACGAACTACGGCGACGCGGCATTTTCACGGTACCTGCGCCGATCGTTCGCCAAGTCGATGGGCTATTCGGGCGCGATGCTCGATCGCCCCATCATCGGAATCGCCACGTCCGCCAGTGGGTTCAACAACTGCCATCGACTCACGCCAGAGCTCGTGGACGCGGTCAAACGGGGTGTGATCGGCGCGGGCGGCCTGCCGCTCGACTTCCCAACGATCTCGCTCGGCGAAGTGTTTCTGAGTCCCACGAGCCTCGTGTTCCGCAATCTGATGTCTATGGACGTCGAGGAAATGATTCGGGCGCAGCCCATGAGCGCCGTGGTCCTGATTGGCGGCTGCGACAAGACGGTTCCCGCGCAGCTGATGGGGGCGATCTCCGCCGGCGTTCCGGCCATTCAACTCGTGGTGGGACCCATGATGACGGGTCGATATCGCGGCGAGCGGCTCGGCGCCTGCACCGATTGCCGCAGGTTCTGGGCTCGCTACCGTGCGGGCGAGACCACAGACGCGGAAATTGCGGAGGTCGAGGACAACCTCGCCGTGACCGCCGGCACGTGTGCAGTGATGGGCACCGCCAGCACCATGGCCTGTCTCGCAGAAACGCTCGGGATGAGTCTTCCCGGCAGCGCCGCCATTCCCGCAGTTCACGCAGATCGTTTGCGCATCGCCGAGCTGACCGGTGCCCAGGCTGTCCGCCTGGCCGAGTCCGGCTCCGTGCCACACCAGATCGTGACTCGAGAAGCGCTTGAAAATGCGGTCAGGGTGCTTCTGGCCATCGGTGGATCCACAAACGGCGTGATTCACCTGGCGGCGATCGGGGGACGAGTGGGATTGACTCTCGACCTGCATCATTTGAATGCGCTGAGCGATTCCACGCCTGTCCTCGTAAACCTCAAGCCCACCGGTCAACACTACATGGAAGATTTGCACGCGGCCGGCGGGGTAGGCGCCGTGCTGCAGGAACTCAAGCCGCTGCTCCATCTGCAGTGTCGCTCGATCACAGGGGAAACGCTCGAGGATCGCTTGCGGCAGCCCCCAGCGTTCGTCGATCGGAACGTCATTCGTTCCGCGGAGGATCCGTTTCGGCCGTGCGGCGGCCTCCTCGCGCTGTTCGGCAACATTGCGCCCAATGGGTCCATCCTGAAATGCGCGGCGGCCGACGAGCGGCTGTTTGAACACGAGGGACGTGCCGTCGTGTTCACCGATCTGAATGATCTCGCGACGCGTATCGACGACCCCTTGCTGGACGTGCGCGCAGATGATGTGCTCGTGTTGCAGAACGCCGGCCCTGTTGGAGCCGGCATGCCTGAGGCCGGATACTTGCCCATCCCCGCCAAGCTTGCCCGTGCGGGCCTGAAGGACATGGTGCGGATTTCCGATGCGCGCATGAGCGGCACCGCGTTTGGAACCGTTATCTTGCACGTCTCGCCCGAATCCGCAGTCGGGGGGCCGCTCGCGCTCGTCCGGACTGGCGACAAGATTCGATTGAGCGTGAAAGAACGTCGAGTGGATGCACTGGTGTCTGACGAGGATCTTGCCCGGAGGCGTCAACAACTTCCGCCGCCGAAGCCCGCACCGAGCCGAGGCTACGCCAGGCTCTATGCACAGTCTGTCCTTGGAGCGGAATTCGGCTGTGACTTCGACTTCCTCCGACCAAGCGCCAGGTGATCGTTGTTTATCGCGGATCAGGAGACGCTTAGCCCTGAAGGGGCGACAGATTCCGAGGCGGCTCTTTCGCCCCTTCCGGGCCTGGGTTCAATACCAACATGAACCCCGGGCTCGCGCCCGGGGCTAGGTTCTTAAGCCGCTCCGCGGCAAAAACCCCAGACTCACATTTCGTCGAACAGACTCCTCGAAAAATGTCCAAACTCCGGGGTGGAGAAACCATCCCGGCGATATGATGCGCGTGGAGTGATCATCGCGTAAGCGATGCTGCATAAGCCGCCAGGTTGACGATATCCTCGTCGGTGAGCTTCGCGACGACCCGTTTCATCAGCGCGGTGTTGGTGCTCGAGTTGGCGCCGGTCTGGATATTGTGGAGCTGACGCACGAGGTAGATAGGATGGACGTTGGCCAGGCGCGGAACATTGCCCAATCCCTTCAAGCCTTCACCATGGCAGATGGCGCATTCGACGGTCTTACCATTGCCGCCAGTCTGGGCGAGCACCTTGCCCTTGGCGACGCTTCCAACCGGCACCAGCGCGTTGAAGCCCGCGCCGGGCCTCGGGTCGCGCAGCCGCGCTCTCTTGACGTCCATCGGCAGTATAATGATGCGATTGCCTATCGGCTCGGTCGTCTTGTCGTCAGGATCGATGAAGCGCATGCGTCCCTGGCCGAGATAGGTCTTCGGCACCGTGTTCTGCTCGATCACCTTGATCCAGGGTGCCGCCGGCGTTTTGAGTGAGGCAAACCATTCGGCTGCCGCGGCAATGTCCTCCTCCGAGGTTGCTTGGGCGATCGCCGTCATTCGGATCGGATCTTTTCTTTTTCCGCTCTTGAAATCCTTCATCGTCTGAATGAAGTATTCGGGCGTCAGGCCCTGGATGTCGCCGGACTCGGGATGCCCGAGCCCGTTCATGAGATGGCAGGAGCCGCACGCAAATCCCTTGTTCACTCGGCCATCGGTAACGACGCGCGGCGCTGGCGCATGCTCGTTTGGGAACCAGTCGGGCGGGGCGTTCAGATCCTCGATCTGCGGCATGGTGTGGCTCTTGCCGCTGCCTTCGATCGTCAATTGCCCCTCGTCCTTCTCAGGTAGCGGTGGCTTATTGACGACCATAGCTGCCGTCGGGAACGCCCACCCGAGATCCTTGCCCGCCGGAGCCTGCGCCACCAGAGCGGCCGCCGAAATCAGGACGAAAAATATCCCGATCCACTTCTTTATGGCTGTCTGCTGAGGTGTCAACGATTTTCCTAAAAATGATGTCGCGAACCGAATTCTGTTCATTGGCGTAGCTCCTTAGGCGTCAAGGTTAATACCCCCCGGCCCCGGATAGCAATTTTAAGCGAAATGTGCCGTCATGTGCTCTCTGGTGATCGGTTTGGTTGGTGAAGCTCAGCAGAACTCGGATGCGTTTTGTTTTCTCTGCAATGGAGACTGACTCCGTCGCAAAGAAACATGTCTCCGCGTCATTGAAGCTTTTCTTTGCGACGGACTCATGTGTTTCGGCGACAGAAACACTTATCAAGGTCACGCTGAAAGGCTGCTTTACGGCGAAGACACTTCGCTCCTTCGCGGCGATACATCGCTTTGTTTCAATGCAATATTGCTTTTTCAAAAAGCTTGTTTTGTCGCGAGAAGTCCTTCTGTATCAATGAGGAAGCGCCACCCGCTCTGAAGCAACATTGCTCAGGCTCGAAGCAACATTGTTTTTTCGCGAAGCAAAGTGGCTTTGTGACGAAGATACTTTGGTCCGTCCCGGTGAAGCCTATTTCGGAGGCCGGCCAACCCTGCTTCCTCCCGGAAACACCTATTTCCGTCACGCAAACACTTGGTTCCGGGACGGACTCAACTGTTTCTGAAGCGCAATGCGGCTGTGTGGGGTTCGATGTCCCATGGCGCCGATCCCGCCTGATTGTTCCAATAACCTTCCATGTTCGGAGTCTGGGCGGCAGCGGCCACAGACATTAATAAGAGGATGGCGGCGACAGTGAAAGCTTGTTTGCGCATAACTTACTTCCGGCCTGCTTCTTCGGCTGAGAGATGACATTCGTTCTCGAGGACGCGGACAAGGTCTTGGTTGCGGTATGCGCCAGCAGGCCATGTCATTGGCTTTCCGTTAGGTTGAGCACCTATCAATGCGTCCCATTACGGCTCATTAGGGAAAAGATGTGCGCAAAATGTGCGCACGTTGGAAGCGTCGCTGGATGCGCGACACTGCCTTTGAATACATTCGACGTGATCCGCAAAGCACAGTCCTCTACCGCGTCGTGGCGGAGAAGCTGGAAACCTTTCTTATCGCGGCAGGCGAATGGCGGATACCGCGGCCCACCTTGGATCGTATCTTGCCGTGGGTTCCAGTTCGCCAGTGGGTGCCGTCGCTTCCTTTCAAACTGCGGTACCGACGAGCACCAAGTTGATTTGGAGCTTCACATGTCTTGTCGGTCTGAGGCGCAGCCTCGTTAGGATTTGGTTTTGTTGGCAAGCTCGTCGTAGAGCCAGGCTTTGGCCTTCTTCCACTCGCGCATCACCGTGATCGGCGCGATCTGCAAGACTTCCGCGGTTTCTTCCACGCTCAGTCCGCCAAAGAAGCGCAGCTCCACAATCTGGCTCTTGCGCGTATCAAAAGCTGCCAGCGCCTTCAGCGCATCATCAACGGCCACAAGATCGGCGCTACGCCTCGGCGAGACCTCCAGCGCCTGATCGAGCGAAATCTGCTGAGCCGCGGCTTTGCGGTAAGGTTGACGCCTGGCGTAGCCCACCAGGACGTAACGCATCAGGCGGGCCGCAACCCCGACAAAGTGCGCGCGGTCCTGCCATTGCACATTCTTCCAATCCAACAATCGCAGATAGGCTTCGTTGACCAATGCCGTTGTCTGCAACGTGTGGCCGGGACGCTCCTGCAACAGGTAACGATGCGCCAAGCGATGCAACTCGGCTTCAACCAGCGGAACCAACTGCTCGAGAGCAGACGAATCCCCTTGGCCCCAGGCCCGCAGCAGTCCAGTGATTTCCTGTGGCGAGGGAACGGGCATACAGTCAGGATTCGTTAAGTATGTTGACGACATTAGCGAAAAGTCGATGGCCTCACCGTGTTGATTACTTGCTTGTCACACCTGACGCTATCCGGATCACATCGAAGTTATCGCCCGAGTCGCTTCTCCAACATGAGCCACCAGTTCACGACAACTGTGATCGGCGCGTTGACGTTCCCCGGAGATGCGACTAGAAATTGCTGGCCATCCCGGGTCACGTCGTAGCCATTCCTGACCACTTCGTAGCCATCGCTGCTGTCAAAACGGAACAGCTTGTGAGGCGTGCCGACTGAAATAGCATTTCCACCAACGATTGATCAGGGGAGAGACGCGGTCTCGAAACGGACACGTCCGGAGAAAGCGTCCGGACCGGCAGCCCTGATCGTTCTAACCATTTCAACTGTGTCGTCGTCACTGCATCCGCCTTCTGGTATGCCAGGATCCCACTGGTCGAGACGCCGACAGCTGGCCTGACAGCCGGCTCGCCGACTCGCCCGACACGCGAAACAAGGACCACAGGAGCCCCGAGGACCTTCCCTGAAGCTTCGTCGAATTCCTGTGCGAACAGGTCGAAATCTCTCAGGAAGAAAAGGTAGGTCTTGCCGCGGGGCGTTGGTGCCAGAATGGGTGCGCTTTGGACATCATCGAGAACCCAAGTTCGCTTCCCCGAGACGAGAGACTGGATCTGAATCGAATTGACGCTATCGTTACTGACTCGAACCAGAAAGCGCTTGCTATCACGCAGAAAGCTGGGGAAGGTGGCATCGGATGAATGAGGAATCCGTGTGACGGCGCCTCCCTGCCCAAAGATACGCGATAGTTCTCCTCCCGCACGTACAAGAATTTCGTCGTTACGGCTCCAGGCTGCTTGCCATCCGAAACCTATGCCGATCAAGTCGCGCACGGATCCGGTCGCAAAATCCATCCGCTTTAGCGTCTGCCCGGCGACGAATGCGATAGAGTCTCCATTGGGGGACCAGAGTGGATGAAGTCCCGCCTCCGTACCGCGGAGCTCCATGGTCTCGCCGCTGTCGATCGCACGCACGTGAACGTAAGCCATGCGTCCGTCATTGGAGAAGGCAGCCACGCCCAGTGGCAGTCGACTTCCCGGCGGCGCCTGAATCTGAAAAGTGAAAAACTGAGGCGATGAAAGCGGCTTGAGCCAGAGTAATAAAATCACAACAGCGACGATTCCCAGGAGCGACGCTAAAATCCACGGCAATGCTGCAGTGCGTCGGCCGACTTCCGTGTGAGCCGCATCAGCCGTCATCGGCGGTTCGTTCACCAGCTCCCAGGCATCTGCGATATCGCGCAGCCGGTTCTTCGGATCCTTTTCCAGACATTTCCGGAGTAAGCGCCGGACGCGGCTGGGAAGCTGATTAAAGTCGGGCTCCGTCATCACAACGGCTGCCATCGTTTCAGTAGGATCCGCACCCTCGAGCTTCCCTTCTTCCGCACCTCCAGGGAGACGGCCCTCAAAGCGCTGCTGGGAGGCTGGCAGGTAGCGGGAATCACCACTGCGGCTTCAGGTCCAGCTGCGCGGCTTAGAACCGGCATCGGCGGCACTGGTAGGCCTAACCAGGTGGGCGATCCCGGAGCCGGCGATCAGCCCGGTCTGCTCTGGTTTAACCCCGGCGCCTTTGCCCCTCCAACGCTGGGGACGTACGGCACAGCGCCGGTTGCGCCTCTGCGGCTCCCGGGCTATCACCAGTGGGACATCAGTCTGGCGAAGAACTTCTATCTTTGGGAAGAGACTCGCTTGCAACTCCGGGCTGACTTCATCAATGCGTTTAACCAAACGCAGTTTCGCGACGTGGGTACGCTCTGCTCTGGCGTGAACTCTTGCACTCAATTTAATTCGAGCTTCGGAACAGTGACCAGCACGCGTGCGCCACGGGAAATACAACTAGGTCTCAGCTTCTATTGGTAAGCCGTTTCTTGCTGATCCGGTTGTTTCAGCATCGAACCCAAACACTTCGCGAACTTTCTTACGGCGGTCGGCTACCTTCTCTTCTGAGGCTTTCGCAGGTAGCCGCTGGAGGTTCTTTGATTGTCATCTGCCAACAAGAACAACAATAAGGAGGTTTGTAATGTTCGGATATGACCCTCGTGCGATGAATGCAATTGCTCGCGTCTGTGGACTTGTCGTTTTGACTTGTACCGTGGGGAAGATGCCCGCCCAAGCCCAGGTTCCGGCGCCGATGTTCAATCCTCCGAAAGCTTATTACCTGGCGCTGGGAGATTCCATCACGTACGGATACCAGGCATGGAAGGTACGGGCTGGCCTGCCGCCCTCGGCGTTCAACACCGGGTACGTAGACGTCTTCGGGGCACGCCTGCGGCAGATACAGCCCGGCATCACGATCGTTAATTACCGATGCCCGGGCGAGACTTCAGCGTCGTTCATGATCAATCGCATGCCGAGCATTTCCTCGGGCATTGACAAGGTTCCTAGAAAATCAAGGGAGGCGTAAGTTATGTACCGCTATTCGCGTCGGCTCGGTTCGCTAGCTCTAAGTTGGTTCTCTTGTGCACTCGCTGGTATGGCTGTCGCCACCTCAGCGCTCGCGCAACAGACATTTGACCCCTCAAGGGGAATACTCCTGCGGGGCACTGTCGTAACCATGGATGCTGCCGGAACGATCCTGCACAACGGCAGCGTTCTGGTCCGCAACGGCAAGATCGTCGCAACCTGGCAAGGAGCGAGGATTCCCGACGGAACACCGGTCGGCAATGCCTTCGAGGTCGATCTCGGGCCCAAGACGCTAATCTTCCCTGGCCTCATTAACCTGCACAATCATCCCACCTACGACATGCTCGAGCTTTGGCCAGCGCCTTCGTCCCATGCCCAGGCAAGTTTGGGCCGGCCGCTCGGGACCGAGCCTTACGCGAACCGGTATCAATGGAACATGGTCGGAGTTACGTCGCCACCAGAATTTCGACGGCTGGTGGACAGTCCACAGGCCCTGCTCAATTCACCCATCGGATTAAATCTTCTTCCCGAAGTGGGGAAATATGCCGAAGTCAAAGCGATGCTTGGCGGCGAAACCGCCATCCAAGGTGGACCGTTCGATCCAAGGGTGGACAACATCCTCATTCGCAACGTCGATCACTTTAACTTCGGACGGGATAGAATTGAGTCGCGCGTGCAATCGATTGACGGATTGAGCGGAAGCGAACTCGATTCTCTATTAACCCGAATGCGCGATGGCCAAGTGGACGCCTGGCTCGTTCACTTGGCGGAAGGCGTGCGCGACAATCAACGCCGCCCCGGTGATAGGTTCTCCTCGCGTGCGGAGTTTTCAACTCTTGCCTCAAAGGGCCTGCTCACCGACATGACGGTGATCATCCATGGAAATGGGCTCGAACCCAGTGACTTCGCGGCCATGCGCGCGGCGCCCAGCATTCGCTCTGACGGTACTGGAGATGGCCTGGGCTCCAAGCTCATATGGTCCCCTTCTTCGAATCTCTTGCTCTACGGTCAAACTGCGCTCGTATACCACGCCCTCAAAGAAGGAGTCGTGGTTTCACTTGGCACGGACTGGAGCCCCAGTGGTTTCTCGAAATCTTCTCGATGAATTGAAGATTGCCGACATTACTGCTCGCGACTCTCGACTGCTCGGGGCAGATCGGGACCTGATCCCAAGCCTCAGCATCACAGGTAAGTCAGGCGATGCGCGCGAAACAGCTGAAATCGCCTTAGACAAGCTGCTGGTCCAGATGGTCACGAGCAATCCGGCGAAAACGCTGCGTTGGACGCAAGAAGTTGGCTCCATTGAACAGGACAAATTTGCGGACCTGCTGATCATCACGAAGCCGGCGGCATCGGTTGCCCAGGGCCTTCCTGATTCGCCTTACCGCAACCTCATCGATGCTGCAGAAAAAGATGTTCGCCTGGTGCTCGTTCACGGTGAGCCCATCACCGGCGATGTTGCTCTCATGGCTGCTCTCAAGCCCGGTGATTACGAAATCGTGACAGGCCCCAGTGGCTGTTTTCAGATGGCCATCGACGTTACGAATCCGGCAGTGCCGCAAGGCACCGAGACGTTTGCTCAAATACAGCAGGCGCTTCGCGACGCGCTGAACGCGATGGGCGGAGACAACCCTCCCGCAGGCGGTGGACCGGCAGACGACTCGAATACGTACTCTTATCTCAAGTCTCATATTTCTGGCGCCAGTGCGCTGACCGACGATCAATTCCGGCAACTGCTCACGTTCTACTTTGGGCTTGCGCCAAATGGACGCCTGAATATTGAAGGAATTCAACTCGCCCCAGTTCTGGTGGAGGACGACGACTTCTATTTCCACTTGCTGGGAGGCGAAGTGTTCGCCGGTTCCGGCCTGGTTGCCGATGACACGCCGCCATTCGGCCTGTACTTGGCGAATTTCAATCACATTCAGCGGCTTGGAAATCCCTTCGCGGCGGAGGAATACCGGGACCGATACTTCACGTTGTGCCTCCATTGACGCCGCTGGCGCCAACGTCAACACGATAGACAACAGCGGACGGAAGGGACCAGAACGAAGGTGGGCAGTGATCCGTAGTTGTGGCCACCCGCTTCGCTACCCTGAGCGATGATTAGGTCGATGCCCGAATCAACAGCCTCTTTGGCGGCATCGACGGAGCCACCTGTTCCCAAACCTTAATGCCTGTCACTACGGCCGTATCCGTTCCAATCCGCTTGTCCGAGCGACTTTCGAGCCCGGATCCGACCGCCACGGTTGCGCAAGGTGAGGCAACCTCCCAGAGCCTCGAGCACACGAACTCTCCTTCAGCGCCTTGGAGCGGGCGGATAGTAATTTTAAGCCAGATGTGCCGTCATGTGCTCTACTACCGTGCGATCCAGCCTGGATTGATTGAAATCGTCCGCGTCTTCCATTGAACGGAGGCCTGATCGCGCCGTCGCCTTACTTTTGTTTCTTGCCGGTATCTTCCGTGTAGTGTTGCAGGTCGCGCTCGCCTTCATAACAGGCGAATTCCAGAATGTAATATCCGGGTTGATTGTTGCGGCGGAGAGGAAACCGCATAGTCCATGGTCGTGTGTAGATGGTGGGGTCCTCGATCGTGGCTTCGTATTGAATCGTGTTTGCGTCCACGACGGTGTACCGCTCGACAACATGCAGCGAATCTGTCGTGAAGTTTCCAGCCATATCAAACCACGTTTTGCCGTTGAAGTTCGTGGAATCGACGATAAGAGTACTGCCTTCCCAATGGCCGGTCGAATCTCCCTGCCAGAGCTTGAAGGACGAGGCTACGTGTTTGCTGCCATCGGTGCGTATCACGCGGTATGCATGTTCGGCCTCATAGAGAATGACGACGGCGCCGCGCGGCTGCAGGATCTGAAATCCGAAAGGCGTGTATGTCTGGCGTGGCACGCCGGAAGGAGCGCAATGTCCCTGCGGATCGTCGAAGATGTGGTGGTCGCGCAGATCATTCCTTTTGGCTAACGCTTCGGGCTTGTAAGGAATTTTGTGGTCGGGCGTATCGACGATCACGCCCTGTCCTGCGGGCACCTGAAATGCGGCTGCGTGGGGTTCGATGTCCCATGGCGCCGATCCCGCCTGATTGTTCCAATAACCTTCCATGTTCGGAGTCTGGGCGGCAGCGGCCACAGACATTGATAAGAGGATGGCGGCGAGGGTGAAAGCTTGTTTGCGCATAACTTACTTCCGGCCTGCTTCTTCGGCTGAGAGATAACATTCGTTCTCGAGGACGCGGACAATGTCTTGGTTGCGGTATAGCGGCATGCGGATCTTCCAGGGTCTCGTGAATACCTTCGGATCTTCGATGATTGCTTCATAGTCCATCGTATCCGCGGACGTGCGCATGAAGCGTTCGGTCACCTTCAACGCATCGCTGTGAAAATTTCCGGAATGATCCAGCCATGTCTGGTCGTTGAAACCGGTGGTTTCCACGACGAGCGTATTTCCTTCCCAGCGGCCGCGCGAGTCGCCCATCCATGAGTCGTAGCCCTCGTAGCGATCGATCTTCTTTGTCGGAATCCAGCGCCACGTGTGAACGTATTCCGACAGCAGAATGACCGTGTCGGCTGTCTGCAGGATCTGGAAAGGATAGGGAAGGTATGTGGTTCGCGGCACGCCGGCCAGATAGCATTTTTCGACAGGATCGTCGGTCAATCTCTTCTCGAAGTTTTGTTTCCTTTTCGCCAGCGCCTCCGGTTTATACGGAATTTCGCCGCCCTCGACGACGCTGAAACCGGCGGGAAGTTTGTAGGCGCCCGTGTGGTCCTGCAGATCCCAATTCGCTGTATTCAAAACCTGCCAAATGCCCTGAAGGTCGGGTGGCCCTTCGGGTAAATGCGGCGTCACATAGCGTTGGGCTAATAATAGAATGCCGAGCAAAATCGTTTTCATGGCGTCTCCGCCTGAGCGGCGGCAACAACAGGGTAGAGGTACGGCCCCGTCTGCGAATTCCGCAGAAGTTTTACGGGGCCGCCGCTTGTTAATAAGTCTTCGAGGCTTGTTCCCATTAGAACGTCAGGCGAGCAACGATCTGGCCTGATCGCGGCTGCGCTCCGGCTGTTTGGCTCGTGGCTGGGCTATTCCCGCCGTTGACCCAATTGACATATCCGAAACCGGACTGCAGCCGGCCGAGTTGATCTCTGGTTGAGGGCGCAGCGGCGTTGACGCTAGTTATATTGACGCCAGTTGCCGTAGTGCCGAAAATCGGGCTAGCTAGGAACAAGCGGTTAAATACGTTCTGAAACTCTGCCCGGACCTGCAATTTGATGTTCCGCTCGCGATTGATGACGAAATTGCGGCCCAGGCTCATCGATTCGGCCGGCTGGCGTTGCCATCGGTAGTCGTTGTAGTAGGGTGCGGAAGTTGCGAATTGCCCGGGGGCCGCATCTGTCCACGCATCCTTATTCAACACGAGGTCCTTGGTCGGATCGATGCAATGACAGTTTGGATCCTTCAAAAATAGGGGTTGGCCGGGAACCCGGTTCCAGTAGGTTGTTCCACCGCCCCATAACGCCGGATTATTTGCCGGCCCGCGACCTAGCTGGTTGAGCAGGTTATTGTTCGAAGCAGGTACGCGAATCACCTGGCCGCTTTGATAGCGCAGGACTGAACCAAAGGTCCAGTCTCGAACGATCGATGACAGCACCTTGAACCCGGTCCCGCCCCCGTTGAATCCGGGGGTGGTATAGTTGGCGGCGATCACCAGCGTGAGAGGCCTGCTGAAGCCCGAAATTTGCTTGTTTTGAGCGTAATTGAAAACGTCATTGATCAGAGTCGGAGAGGGCGTCAGGTAGGACGTGTCGGCTCCCGTCCCCAGCGCCAGTTCCTTCTGCCATGTAAAGGCACTCTGCACCGTCAGGCCATGGGAGTATCGCTTGGTTACTTTCGCCTGCAGCGAATCGTACCAGGTGTCTCCGAGCGGCGGACCGAGGAAAGGCGGGACTCCGTTCCATTGTGGATGCGGCCGTAACGCCTGAATCAGCGTTTGAGTATTCGGAAATCCTGGGTACACGCTATTCGGATTCGCCAGGTTGGGGAAGCGTGCGAGCACCTGTGGCGATCTAATTTGAAGGGTAAGAAGATTGCGGTCGGCGGCGTTGGTAACATCGAGGCCATAATTCGATTTCAGAGCCTCCGGTGTGAGCGTGTTGTAGGCTTCGGTGTCCAATAGCGGCGCAGTCCACCACACTCCGCGGTTCCCTACGTAGGCAGCCTCCACCAGCAGGTTTGGCATCACTTCATGCTGCAGGCCGATGCTCCAATGCAGTTGGCGGGGCGGCCGGCCAGTGTTTCGATCGATCGAGATAAACGGCGATTGTGGCGGCCGTACGCCGGGTGAGACCTCCGAGGGATAATGTGGACTAAAGTCCGGCCAAAAGATTGGGGGATTGCCAAAGCGATTGCCAACGGCATAAGGGTTTCCGTCGGACAAGGAACTGGCGGGCAGTCCGTATCCGGACGTGCCGAAGGTATAAAAATCCGGAACGCTATACGAAAGAAAAGCATTGTTCGGTGATGATCCGTAAATGACCCCGGAACCGGCGCGGAGCACCGTCTTCGAGTTGATCTGATAGGCCACTGCCAGACGCGGTCCGAACGCGTACGGATAGTTGCGGTTAAACTGGCAATGGCACGTGGCTTCATAGATCACTGTGCCCAACCGTCCGCCCGCAGCAGGATTCGGCAGGTTGAAAGCAGCGCTCTGCATACGGCCATACTGCTCCCGGAGCAAAGTGACAAAGTCGTAACGCAGACCGTACTCGAGCGTAAGCTTGCGGGTCATCTTCCAACTATCCTGAAAGTAAGCTCCGAGCGAGTGATTGCCCAGCCTTGAGTTCGTGACTGCGGAAATGGTCAGGCTGTTGGTTGCACCCAGCAGGAAGCTGGCATAGGGGAATCCCGTGGTGCCATTCAAGCCCCGGCCGTCTTCCCACGGAATGCTAGTCTGCTGCGCCGAAAAACCGATACCACCATTGGCACGGGTGTAGTTCAGTTGCGGAAAACCTTCGACTATCAGTTCGCCACCCATCTTGTAACTATGATTTCCCGTTACCCACGTGAGACTGGCGTTTCCTGTGGGCTTGAGATCCTTCAAATACTTGACGCCGAAACCGGTCCCCAGATTGACTGAAGTCCCGCCCACGGCGAGATTGGACAAGCCGGTGAGGTTCGGGAATTGGTTCACATAGAAGTTCTTCGCCCAGCCGAGCGAGCTTTGGTCAAAGTCCAGAGGGATGGCGGGATGAGTGGTGTTTAGAACACCAGCGCCTAAATGCAGCATCATCCTCGGCGAGATGGTGCGGTCGTAGTTGATCCGCGCGGTGTTCGACACGTCATCCTGGACCTCGACGTTGGTGAATGGTTGCGTGAATCCGTTGGCGGCCGGCGAAAACGTATGCGTCTGCGAGAAGAAAAAGGACAGATGGTTTCTTTCATTAAAGTTGTGATCGATCTTGAAGGATGGAATGGTCGTGTGTCTGAAATTCGTGTAGGCCGGAATGGTGTAGTTGTTGAGCAGGTTGTCGTTGGTCGGAAGGGGAAGCATTGCCTGAATCTTCAGAGCCACAGGATCCATGAGAACTAATGGAACGACATTGTTTGGAAACGGATCCCGAATGACCGAGCCGTCTGGCGCGAGTCTTGTGGTTCTGGGGTCATAAATTGCATTTTGCGGAACGGGACGGCCTAGAGGATCGACAGCCAGCACACCGCCTATGGTCAGACCTCGCACTCCGTTCGGCAGGCACGTCATATCGTTTGGCGCCGGTGTGCAGGGGATGAGTGCCTGGCTGAAATCGCCGCGACGGTAAGCCAAAGTGGGAACCGTCGCAAGCCCGGTAGTGGTGACCAGCGCTTCGCGGTACTGCTCGAAACTAAAAAAGAAGAAAGTCTTGTCGTGGCCGTTATAGAGCTTTCCGAGCTGGATTGGCCCGCCCACGGTAAAGCCATAGTCGTTTTTGCGCTGTGCGTTGCGGATGTGCTGTCCAGCTCTCCCCGTGTCGTTCTGAGTGATTCTGTCCGTGAAGGGCGTGCCCGCGCTAAGAGCCTCGTTCACGATGTAATCGTATGCGCTCCCATGGAACTGATTCGTGCCGGACTTCATCGTGTAGTTGAAGTACCCGCCTCCAGCCTGTCCATACTCGGCGGCATAATTGCTCGTCTGGACTGCTACCTCCTGGATGGCGTCAACACCCGCCTGATTGATTTGATTTTGCTGCCGCCACATGCCGTTGGTGGCATCCTGGCCCTCAACTCGAATGGAGTGCGAGCTGGAAGGCATTCCATTAATACGGAGCGTGTTGTCGTTGGCGAATGTCGCGCCAGGCAGCAGCGTAATCGCCTGCAATGGGTTTCGAATGTTACCGAGGCCACCAACACCGGGTAGCGTCACTACCGGGAGAGCGTTTAATTGATCGGTGCCAATGTTGTGACTTACTTCGCCGCTTTCCGTCCTGAGCAGCGAACTCTCGGCTTCCACCGTGACGGATTCGGCGGCGGCTCCTACCTCTAGCGCAGTATCAATGCGCACAACACGCGCGACCTCGACGATAACTCCCGGCCGCACAAACCTCTTAAATCCTGGAATAGTTACCGAAAGCTCGTAGGTGCCGGCCGGTACCTGGGCAATCGTGTAATTGCCCGTTTCGGAACTTCCTGCCGTGTATACGGCGCCGGTGCCGATGTTCTTCGCTTCAATCGAGGCGCCGGGAATCACGGCGCCGGTCGAATCGGAAACGGTGCCGGTGATTGTGCCGCGGTCTGTTTGAGCGACAGCAGCGAGAGCCATCAACAGTACGCAAATAGTTACCAACAGTGAGCGCAACTTCATCATCCCTCCTTTTCCATACCCAGAGGCGTCCCAAGGGACACCGAAGATCGTGCCGATTTGACGGAACTACGCGGCATATACCACAGCGAAGTGATAGAAGCAATGTGTTAGATATAGGAGTCGTATTATGAATTGGCTGACGTGATGGGCCGGCTTTGAAGCAGCCAAACACGGTTGCCGCTTACTGCCCATTCGATGTCTTGTGCGCCGCCGAACAATCGCTCGCATGCGATGGCCAATTGCGAAAGGCGCCGAAGGGATTCGGTCTCGAGACATGGACGCCGGCGGCGGGATGGATCCACGGGCATTTGTCTTGTGCCTTCGTGGTCACCCGGAACGACCGCCGTATCTTTGTCGGCGATGTAGGAGGAGATTACCGCGCCGTCGGCGGAAAGAATCCATCGATCGGGCCGGACCAGGCCTTCCACAACTCCCGATCCTAATCCCCAGCACGCCTCGACGACGGTCCGCCGCGTTCCTGTCAACGGATCTCTCATAAAGAGGACGCCCGAAGCCTCGGCGGGGACGAATGTCTGGACGATACCTGCGACCTGCACACAAGACTGAACCTTCCGGCGCTGCGCGTAACCTTCGGCTTCAGGAGCCGAAGCGGACTGGCGTATGTCCGTGAGCGCCGACAACACGCCGGCCGCGCTCGTGACATTCAGCCGCGAAACGAGAATGCCCGCGAAGGAGGCAGACGCTCGGTCCTCCTGCACGGCGGACGACCGGACCGCGAAAGCACAGTTTCCCAATCGAGCTAAAGCACCACTCAGCTCGGAAGAATCGAGCGATTCCATGCCATCCCATGTCACACAGAAGCCGGGAGGGATGGGTAATCCCGCCTGCCACATCCGCGAAAGATTGTGGCCTTTGCATCCGATGAACTCGATGGATGATTTCTCGTCGAAACCGACGATCACGAACGCACTGCCACGAATCCGCGATCACCATCCACGAGGATTCGCGCTCCATCAGGAATTCGAGATGTCGCCTGATCCGTACCGACAACGGCTGGAATTCCGAATTCGCGTGCAACGATCGCGGAATGGCTCAGGGCGCCCCCCCGATCGGTGACTACAGCGCCGATCATTGGGAGAATGACGTTGTACGCAGGTGAAGTCGTTGGAGCAACCAACACGTCGCCCTTCTGAAGCTTTCGAAAATCCCCGGCCTCTCGTACGACGCGCGCCCAACCTTCATATCTGCCGGGACTGGCCGGCAGTCCGGCCACCATCAATGACCATGACGGTTCTGTTGCGTTTTCAGACAACTCGTCTTCCATCTGCCCGAGGTAAAACATGATCGCCTGGTTGACGCGCGCGCATGAGACCGGCAGTCCATTGAAGCTGACAGATTCTCTGTCGCCGAATGATCGCGGCAGGCGCTCATCTTTCCAGGCTGCGAATTGTTCCGCGCGCTGTGCCAGTTGGCCGCCGCCGGGTTCCGCCGAACCCGCCAGCAGGTTGTCCAATTCCAGGGGTGTGGTTTGGAAAATGTGATCCGATTGAAAAAGTCGTCCACTATCGATTAAGTGTCCTGCGGCGGCAAATATCGCCCGCCGCAACAGTCCGAGCGGCCATAAGTAAGTAATGCGCACGTCCTCATCGTGCAGTCCGTAACCTGCCTTTGCTTCGCGCAGCCCTTCGTCAAACTCGGAGCGGTGTTCAACCGGCACGCGTTCTCGCATCGCCGCTTCTCTGTCCGAATTTCCGGGAACAATCGAATGCTGCCTGGACCGCAGGTCGGCCCACGACGCAAGTGTGCCCGAATGCAGGTGAGGCAATTCACGCAGCGTGAGATCGATAATGTCGAATCCGGTGATGATGCGGTCCGCGTGCTCGTCCAATCTGTCGAGTGAATCGAAATCGGCCGATCCCGCGTGAGATCCTTTTAATAAGGATAGAGCGGAGGCCGGTGTGCACTCCGTCCACGCGCAGACATTGCGAACCCAATCTCCAACAGGAAACATGCTGGACGGCTGTTGAACAAAGTGGCGGAACGTTCCGACCATGAAGATTTCACGCACCGTTTCGATGTGCCGCTGAAGCGCTCGCAAATCCATTGCGGCCGGATCGATCGCCGAGAGGCTTGAGAGCCGTATCCGCAGTTTTTCGCGAATGCTCTGCCAGTCGGCGCGATCGCGCCGCCAGAGTCTGGCATCGAGAGCGTCCGCGGAAGCCCGGATTCTGTTTTCGCGCTGTTCCGGATCCTTGACGTAACACGTCTTCAGGTAGAGCCGGCCTTTCACGCGCGCGAAATCGAAGTATTCGATCAAGGATCCATAACGCGCCAGTCCGTGACGGGTGCCCGCATCGTAAGCCGGAAGGAAGAGTTCCCAGAGATGGCGGGACATGGGGAGAGGAAAATGAGAATTGTCCCGTTCCCAATAGCCGGGACCGGGACAACCGTCATAAATCCCAAAACTCATTTTCGAGTACCGTTCGCGGAACTCGCGCCGCGCGAAAGGAGACGGATGGCCCACGCGACGCGTTTACCGGCTTCTTCCGAATCCAGGCCGAGGTAATCACGAAAGGCGCGGACACATGAGTATGAACTGAGAATAAACACGATGTCGGTGAGCCATTGCTGTTCTTTCCGGCTGAGACGTTTTGCGGCTGGCCGAAGAGCCTTGTTGAAATGCTTCGCCCGTTCAACAAATTCCTGGCGGCGCATGGTGTATCCCAGCCGCGAGTTCATGGCGGCGGAGAGCGTCGACTCGATAGCCTCGCGCCGTTTGAAGGTGAGAGGCACAATCCGCGCGATATCCTCGGGCGTCTCCATTGATCCGAACTCGTCCAACGTAAACGAACCTTTCTGGTGAGCGTACTCGTCGAGCGCGGTTATCAGATGCCGCTTCGTCGGAAAATACCGATACACCGACGGAATCGATACGCCGGCCTCCTTCGCAACGAGCGGAATCGATAATTCCGCGATGCCATTCGTCGCCATCACCTGGACGAGTCCGTCGAGTATCCGCGTTCGGGTTTGAATAGCCCGCTCATCGCGCAGCGGACTCCGGTATTCCCTCGTTTTCCGTGCTGCTTTCTTTTTCGAATTCATAAGGGCCGACATTGTAGCCGAATTTTGAACTGTAGCGATGCCTCTCACATTCGCAATATGGTTCATATACTTGACATCTTGATGCTATAGCGAATGGCGTGATAGAGTGCGCCCAAAAAAAGAAGGTGGAGGTTCCGATGAAGAAGTGTTTCGTCACAGCAACATTGGTACTGTCGCTGCTTGCCTCGAGACAGGCCTTTGCGCAAGTCAACGCCGTCTTGAGCGGTACGGTTTCGGATGCTTCAGGCGCCTTGATTCCGGGCGTCGAAGTCACAGCTAAAAACATCAATACCGGCATCACGGATACAAGGCTCACGAATGAGAGCGGGAACTTCGTATTTCCGAGTCTTCAGCCGGGCACGTACACGCTGTCATCCTCGCTCCCCGGATTCCAAAACGCGACCTATAACAATGTCGTGTTGGGTCAGGGCCAGCAGGTGCGACTGAACTTCACGCTCCAGGTTGCTGCCGCTGCGCAGAACGTCGAAGTGACGATTGCCGCGGATACGCTGATTGCGACCACGTCCGCTTCGGTTGGAAATGTACTTCCGGATTCGGTAGTGTCGAATCTGCCGCTGGCGAGCCGCAACGTACTGGACCTGGTTGCGGCCACACCGGCCGTCGTTACTACCATGAATGCCTTTGGCGCCCCCGTGCAGAACTTCGGTGGAACCCCCATCAGCCAGGTGAACACCACGCGCGACGGCCTGGTTACCAACGACGGGAGATATAACAACTCCAACGGAGCTTACTCTGCCGTCTACACCAGTCCCGACATGGTCGAAGAAGTCCCGAAAAGTTACCAGAACCGAAATCAGTTCGGAGGACGCCTGGGCGGACCGATCGTGAAGAATAAGGCTTTCTTCTTCGTCCTTATCGATGATCAGCGATTTTTGGAAAAGCAGGACTATCTGACGACAGTTTTGACCGAGCCGGCTCAGGCAGGAATTTTCCGGTATCTCACGCAAGACGCGATTGGCGGAACGGCCCGCCGGAATGGGAACGTGTTCTCAGCGACACCCTCCGTAAATAGAGGGGGCCAGCCACTCACGGCGGATCCCGCGACCGGCGCACCATTATTTCTGAATTCGTTCAATCTTTTTACGGACGTAAAAGATCCGAACCGAACAAGGATCGATCCCGTATGGGTTGGTCCCCAATGGCTGCCAAAGATGCCTTTGCCCAATGATTGGACGGTCGGGGACGGCTTGAACACGGCCGGATTCCGGTGGCGTCAACCGCACCAGGGTCTGGATGGTGCGACAGGTC
>WNGG01002922.1_pt1 | contig 19358 bp, 14 predicted proteins | sample 5400661 | NCBI WGS metagenome assembly WNGG01 (sample SAMN13153372, study PRJNA577476) | soil metagenome | isolation source: 100 cm soil or saprolite under Garry oak tree replicate 1 | place: USA:California | collected 2016-06-15
CAAATTTTAGCACGAAACGCACCAGCAACAGGAGCTGTACGATCACCAGGAAAAAACCGACCAGCAGCGGGAATGAGCTACGTTGAGGTTGAACCCGGCTGGCTCGATCAGAGTGAGCAGGCCCCACCGCATTCCCCGGTCGGCCAGGTACTGCACCGCCAGGAGGGCGACTCTTCCCACTCAATGGAGGAGCTGGTGGGAGATACGGATAGACAGGTGCCTCTGGTCGCTGATGAAAAGGCAGATCATCCTGCTGCGGGAAAGGCCGTTCCTGTGGTTGTGGCGTAGGAATCATCCCATTAGTCTTGGGTGATGCACCAGGTGTCATCGGTATAGTCGATGAGAGAGGAGAGAGGATGACAGGCATCATCGGCTCTGTTGGTGCACTATTATCGTCGTACTCGCCTATTTCGTCTATCTCCCCAAAATCATCTTGAGGTTGCTGTCCTCTGTTCATGGCAAATTGGTCTCCGGCCTCTCTGTTCTCTATAGAATAATGACGAATTCCTTCCGCCCATATCAAACAATCTACATGGGGCGTAAGGGTCAGGAGGGCAACCATGTAGAGTGCCGATCATGAAATTTCCCAACCAACCTCGGTAAAGTGTTGTCACCCTGAGCGAAGCGAAGGGTCTCTCTCGATGGGCAGAGAGATGCTTCGCGAGGCGAGGCATGACAGGACCGACCTGGAATGGGAACATTCTTTATCGAGCACGTGGGTCCCGCGCCTGGGGGGCGATGAAGGGCCCCTACCCAACCACGGCTGACGCACTTCTCTGCTCTCTTATAGAATCATGACGAATTCCCGCAACCAGGGTCAACCAGCTACATCTGGTACCGTGCCAGTACATCCTCATAGGTCTCACGCCGTTGCATGACCTGTATGTTTTGCTCGTCAACCAGTAATACGGCGGGCCTCGGTACAAGGTTATAGTTGCTCGCCATTGGGAGACAATATGCCCCGGCGGTTGGTAATGCCAGCAACTCCCCCTCGTGCATACGTGGCAACATCACACTTTCAATGAGCATATCACCCGACTCACAGTAGCGTCCAGAAACACAAACATTTTCCTCAAGTGGTACCAGAGCACGCTCCACAGCCAGGGCGGTATATTGAGCACCATACAGCGCCGGACGGATGTTATCAGCCATCCCACCATCGACGAACAAATAGGTAATTCCTCCAGGAGTTGGCTTCCGCGCCCCAATCCGATAAACAGCCACACCAGCACGAGCAATAATCGAGCGTCCCGGTTCAATAACAAGCGTTGGTGCTACTGTCGGGCCAGGTTCTGGTGTTACTGTCGGGCCGGGTCCTGGTGCCATTGTAGGACCGGATCCTGGTGCCACTGTATGGCCGGGTCCTTCTGCCACTGTCGGGGAGCGATGATGCACATTAACAACATCCTCCGGCCCGACCGTAGGGGCCGATTGATCGCCGCGCTTCATCATCCCCCGGATGCGCGCCACCGCCGATTTATCGGCCAGTCGTTGTCCGATTCTTTTGTCAACATCCATCATTGCCCCCGCCTGAACCTTCTCCATAGTAACTTGTAGAGCCAGTGCCAGCACCTCTACACCAGGAGTAGAAGAATTATCCGGCGTATCAATCGCCCAGCCGCCACCAGGACTGATCTCCTCCGGCCACCAGCCCGTCTCCTGGTACACCTCGTAAGCAAGCGCAAGCAGGCGCTCCAGACTCTCCTGGTACGGCCGGGCCTCTCGCAACATGGTTCCTGTATGAGCATGAAGTCCCAACAAGCGCAACTGGCCTTCGCTCAGAATCCTTAGTATAGCCGCTTTCGCCTCACCATTGATCAATGGGAATCCAAACTTGGAAGCGGCATGTCCTGTTTGCAGGTAGCGATGGGTATCAGTGCTGACATCGGGAGCAACTCGTAGCAGCACACCTGGTTTCTGAGCGGTCTCGCGAACAATCCGTGTCAGCCGCCCCAACTCACTCCAATTATCCAGCACAATACGTCCTACACCCAATTTCAGAGCCAACCGCAGCTCATCCTCCGACTTATTATTACCATGGAACGATACGCGCTCCATCGGGAAATCCGCACGTTGCGCAACCAGCAACTCGCCACCCGACACGACATCCAATCCCATTCCCTGCTCGGCTATCAACCGTGCTATTAGCGGCGAAAGGTAAGCTTTGGAGGCATAAAGCATTCGGACTGCCGATGCATGATAATGTGTACGGAATGCTTCCCAATAGCTCTTACATGCATTGATAATCGTCGCTTTATCGAAGATATAAAGAGGTGTACCATACTGCTGTGCAAGGTCAGGTACGGCATGATTGGCTATATGAAGGACGCCTCCGGGAGAGATGGTGGCTGTGTCGGGGAGGAGATGGAATTGTGTGTGCATATGAAAATCCTTTAGACGTATAGGTCAGGCGAGCTATTGATACATTATGTTACAATAATGCCACGGATTGTAGTGAAAACAGGAGAAATTCGGGAATCATGACACAACTCGACAATCGTTTACAGGAGCAGGCAACCTCAAAAACAGGGCGTACACCACGGTTGCGCTTTGCTCCAAGTCCTACGGGATTTCAGCATCTTGGCGGATTCCGCACCGCCCTTTTTAGCTGGCTCTACGCACGCCATACAGGAGGAAGCTTTATTCTCCGCATTGAGGATACAGACCTGGCTCGCACAGTAGAAGGCTCGGTTGAATTTCTGATCGAGGGCCTGACCTGGCTTGGTATAGATATCGATGAGGGGCCTGGTATTGGTGGTCCGTATGGTCCTTATTATCAGACACAGCGCCAGGCTTTGTACCAGCAGTATGCTCACCAACTACTTGCATCTGGCCATGCCTACCGTTGTTACTGCACACCAGAGCGACTCGACGAAATGCGCAAAGCTCTGATGGCACAGAAGCTGCCTCCACGCTACGACCGGCGTTGCCGCTACCTGACTAATGAGGAGCGTGCTGCAAATGATGCCGCCGGACTCAAATGGGTGGTGCGCCTGGCTACCCCACTTGAAGGCGAGACGATTGTCCATGACCAGCTTCATGGAGATATTACCTTCAAGAATGCCGACCTTGACGACACAGTTCTCCTCAAGTCGGATGGCCTGCCCACCTATCACCTTGGACATATTGTTGACGATCACCTGATGGGGATCACCCATGTCCTCAGGGGTGATGAATGGATTCCCAGCGCACCATATCACGTCCACATCTACAAAGCGTTAGGATGGGAAATACCGCTGCTGTACCATGTCCCGAATGTGCTGGGCAAAGATAAAAAGAAACTCAGCAAGCGTCATAACGCACCGGCATGGACAGAGTTAAAGAAAGAGGGCTTCTTGCCGGAGGCCGTATTCAACTTCCTGGCCCTGATCGGCTGGTCGTATGATGACAAAACCGAATTCTTCACACGCGAAGAGTTGATACGAGTCTTCACCCTTGATCGCGTCGGCATCGCTGGCGGCATCTACGACCCTGACAAGCTCACCTGGATGAACGGTGTCTACATCCGCCAGCTATCCCTGGACGAACTGGCACGCCGCACGCTCCCCTACCTGGAGCGTCCAGAGGCCGAGGGCGGGCTGCCAGATAGCATCCACCGTCCGCTTGACTTTGACTATACGAAACGAGTGCTCGCCCTGGAACAGGAGCGCTTGAAGACCCTGGGTGAGGCAGCGCACGCGGTCTCGTTCTTCTATACCGATAGCCTGGCCTATGACACTCCTTTGCTGATCCAGAAAGGCATGGATGCTGCAAGCACCCGTGCTGCTCTGATAAAGGCCCGAGACCTGCTCGCCAGCATAGCGCAGTGGGAGCACAATGACATAGAGCCACCCATGCGCGAACTGGCAGTGCAGCTCAACCTGAAACCAGGCCAGCTCTTCGGCTCCATCCGCGTAGCAATCAGCGGTCGAACCGCTACACCCCCACTCTTCCAGATGATGGAGGTGCTGGGTCGCGAGCGAAGCATGGGAAGGATTGACGAGGCGATTGCGCGGCTGGCGTGAGTGGGCGAGGCAGGTGCCGACATCGCTGTATCCCGGCCCATGGCCCCCCACCGCCTGGCACCCACAAGGGGCGTTGATGGTCCCGCCGTTGGGAAGCCACCGCGCCCCGCGCTCTCCCTCACGGCTCCGTGGGAGCCGCGAGGGAGGGCGGATGGGATGTGGTGGTGGGAACGCCCCAAATGTAGTGGCACGGGGTGGCTGGGTGGACGTGGGGGGCCCTTGTGGGTGCCAGGGCGCGGTGGGGCGCGGTGCCAGGCGGTGGTGAGCCGTCTTGTTTGCAATTTATCCCGGAGATGTTCCCAATGATCAACAAAGACTACATCATGCGCATCGTAGAACGGCTCGGCAGAGCCTTAGCCCGCATCCTCTATATGCGGCAGGCCAACCAGAACGAAGAGGCTCTGATTTATATCGATGACCTGTTCATGCGCACATTAGGGATAGGCTCCGGGTTCATCAACTCTGTCTCAGACGAGATGCTACTGGCGATGATCTCGCCGCTTGGAGCGTTCAACATCGAAAAATGTCTTTTTATCGCTGCCCTGCTCAAAGTGGAAGCCGACATTTACGAGGATTGGGATAACTCCAACGAGAGCTACCACCGCTACCTCAAATCCCTCCATCTTTTCCTTGAGGCCGCACTGCGTGAAGGTGATCTCACCCTTGCTGAACCGGATGTAACCGTCTCTTCGGAAATCGAAGACATCGTGAAGAAGCTGGATGCATACGAATTACCTCTGAAGACGAAAAGTAAGCTCTTCCAATACTACGAAAAAATGGGGAAGTACTCCCAGGCCGAGGATGCTCTGTTCGAAATGATCGAAGCAGAGGATGCCGGCGAAGGCATAGTTGAGCAGGGCATAGCCTTTTATACACGCTTGCAGCAAAAAAGCGATGCCGAACTACTTGCAGGCAATTTACCGCGAGAAGAAGTCGCAGAAGGTCTAGCGCACCTGAAGGCGCGCTAATTCCTCTCGCAACATCTGCCGCAGCTGCTCTAGACTTTCATAGTAAATGAGCGCTCTTAAGTCGGGAACACCCAGAAGCAGCGATGAGATCGTACTCCCAGTTTCCGCCACAACGATAATCGGAATATGGTTCCGGCACGCCTCCTGGATCTCCATCCCTGCACCGGTTGATGGCATACTCGCCTCTGCAATCAGCACATCCGCCGTAAACGCCCACCCGATCACATGATTATAGAGTTCCTCATTTGAGCCAGGGAACTCGATACTATCCAGTGGTGAGGAGACCTGTTTCGCATACGATCTACACGTCTCCGCCAGGACGGAATACAGCGCCGTCCGATCCGTCGGGCTGTTCGTAATCGCTCCCACGATAAAAATTCGCTCGAACATAAAATACAACCTGCCTTTTACATGATGGTGATCTTTGTGTTGCAATGGACTGCTATCACCTGAAATTCGCTATCCGTTAATTCGTTGGGTTCTCCTGTGCATGTTTGGTACGTATCGCTTTGGCGCGTGCCTTCATTTGTGCTGCTTCGGCTTCTCGGTTTGTCTTCCGTAGCAGTGCAGCATAGTTTTCCAGATCAGTAGCCAGACGAGGATGATTCGGGCCCAGGGCTTTCTCGTCAATCGCAATCGCCCGCTGGTAGAGCGGCTCCGCCTCCGCATACTTGCCCTGCTGCTTGTAGAGCAACGCCAGGTTGTTGAGCATAGTCGCCAAGTCAGGGTGCTCTGGCCCCAAAGCCTTCTCCCCTATCGCAATTGCTCGCTGCAAGAGCGGCTCCGCCTCCGCATACTTGCCCTGCCGCCAGTAGAGATTCGCCAGGTTGCTAAGCCTAGTCGCCAGATCAGGATGATCTGGCCCCAAAGCCTTCTCGCCTATCGCAATCGCTCGCTGGAAGAGCGGCTCCGCCTCCGCATACTTGCCCTGCTCACTGTAGAGCAACGCCAGGTTGTTGAGGCAGGTTGCCACATTAGTATCCTCCGACCCTAGCACTTTCTCGCAAATCACTATCGCTCGCTGGTAGAGTGACTCCGCCTCCGCATATTGTGCACGGTCGCTTAAGTAGTATCCTGCTGCATTGAGCAATCGTGCGGCTTCCGCGAACTCCATACCCCATTGGTCGATGAGGGACCTACAGACTTGCGCATGTGGGAGGCAGCGCTGGCATTGGAACCACATCTTGAATTCAGGAGGACTGGGAAATGCTAAGTTGACAGCATGCACAGTTCGCTCTGCCCACTGGCGTTGCGTGTCCTTATCCATCCCATCCTTAAGCACTTCCTGCACCAGCCGATGGATAGTCAGCGTTTTGGCATCGGGATCGCGACGAAGAAGTGAGAATTTTCGCAGTTCCTCAATGGCCGCATTCAACTCGAACGGGTCGGCTACCACAGGCTGAAGCGTCAGGCCTAGATGCTCTGACCCTTCGGTGATGATCTCCTCTGGAATGGCATCCGGATAGAGGAAGGCGCAGAGTCGCAGCAGATCGGCGGCAGCAGGGTTGACCTTCTCGACTTTCTCGAAGGAGAGAGACCAGGTAGTGGCGACGGGTTCAGGATGATCGGCCACAAGCCCTCCACGCCGTTTCAGGAGTTGGGTGCGACGTGTGCGGTAGAGGTTGAGGTAGCCAGCGAAACCACATGCGGTTTCGTCGATGTAGCCTCCAGCCTGGTCGAGTGCGAGAGGGAGACCATCCAGAATCTGGGAGATTTCCTTCGCTTTGGCACGATCAGGAGCAGAAGCCTTGTCGATTGGGTCATCCTGAGCGATAATGCCAGCACGACGTAAGAGGAACAGTGCACCTTCCTCCGGCTCCATCTTTTCGATATCGATGCGCTGGGCCAGCCTGCCCATGACTTCAGCACGGGTTGTCAGCAGGATGTGGCCCTTGACCACCGGGGGAATGAACTCTCTCGCCATTGCCAGGTCGTCGGCATTGTCGAGGATGAGCAGCCAATCGCGATGGGTTTGTAGCCAGCGTCTGACAGCAGCAACGGCCAGGTTCTGATCCTGGGCATCCTTTTCTGGAAGGTTCAACAGACCTGCGAGGGTGACGAAGTCCGGGACAAGTGTTTCGCGTGTGTCGGCTTTGGCCCAGAGAACGGCTTTGTAGTCGCTCTGGTAGCGATAGGCGTATTCCACGGCGGTTTGTGTTTTGCCGATGCCACCAAGACCGCTGATAGCCTGTGGTTGGGTTAAGGCTGCTGTTTTGTTGGAGGCGAGGGTGTCGTGCAGGCGCTTGAGGGCATCTTCGCGGCCTGTGAAGTAGGGGTTGCGGGGGTAGGGGAGGTTCCAGGTGTCTGGGAGAACAGCCGGAAAGTCAGGTTGCGTAGGTACTGAACGTTGAATGTTCCCTGGGAAAAGTGGTGCAGTCGTCGGCTTGTTGCGCTCGTGACGTATACCTTCAAGCAGCGTTTCCCGAGCAGTTGACTCATCCTGTCCAACAAGATCAATGGAGATGATTTGCCTCAATAGTCCCTTGAGTTCATGCCGGCACTCGCGCACCTGCACTGGTACCAGGGTACCATCTTCACCCGTTGGGTCTAGCCTCAATGCGGCGGCCCACTCAGGCTTTGTATAGACAGCCTTTATATAGTCGGGTGAGAGGACTGCGATGGTACGCTCGGCTAAGGCAGTCGCCTTATCCATCTCCAGGACAAAATTCGACCCTGGCCGAAAGTCCCATGCCTGCAGCACTGTCGCGTATCCAGCCTCTTCAAGTTGCCAGCCGATCCACTCGGCCCAGGCACGGTCGGCTTTGTTGTAGCTGATAAAAAAGTGTTTTGGTTGTGAGGAGTCCTGTGTCATCTGTTTAGGCTCCTGAGTAAAATCGGCGAGTGCTCTCCTATTGAAAGTTCGAAGGAAGATCAGTACCTTGAAACTTTAGCATGAGTATAAACTACCTCAAGCTTTATATCAAGCATATGGTAACAATAGGGTGGATGTATTGTTGTTGAACCGCCCCATTCCCCTCCCAGGGCGACCGGTAGAGTGCCGATTTATCGAGCACGTGGTCGCCCCTACCCAGGCACGCGCGACATCTACGTTTTTCCAGAACAGGGAACCAAATGTGCGCCGCGGTTTGGTAGGGGCGCACCCTTGCGGTCGCCCTGGCGGGGAGGCGGGGCATCTCCATCTTGACGACGCACATACAAATTGCGTCAGGGAAAAAAGATGCGCTGCCGCGGTTTGGTAGGGGCGATCCCTCGCGGTCGCCCTGTGGCGGTTGGGGGCATCTGTCAAGATGGGGCGATGGGGCGTCAACTCTGGACATCCACCACCAAATTGTTTACACTTACTTAACACAGGCTTAACAAAACTCTTGTAGAAAGTACAAGTTATCAATGTCGGCAAGTCAAACTCAAAAAATCTTTCTGCCACGAAGAGGTTCGCAAGTGTCTTCAAAAAAATCTACTCATCCGATTCCCCGCTCTACTGTTGCTGACACCTGGCGCTGGATGTGGCCTGATCTATTGATGCGTCTCATCCCTTTTGGGGTGGCTCCCTTTCTCTATATCGCCATTTTCCACCTGCCATTCTCCTATTTGGGATTGACGTGGGGCAATGTTCCTCAACAACTCGCCGTTGGCCTCATCGTTGGCATCGTGATGACTGCCTTCGCCATCTCTTATCGCATAGTCATCATTGGCCCGTGGTTTCGCTTGCCTACGCTCAGCGATCACTTCTTCCAGGGCTTCTTCTACCTGGTGCTCAATGCACCTGTCGAGGAGCTATTTTTCCGAGGATTTGTGCTGGCCGCCGTCACACAGTGGACTGGTTGGATAGGCTGGGGTTGGTTGGTGAGCACTGCCAGCTATATTCTCTATCACCGCCTGGGTCAATGGAGCTGGCGGAGCATTGGTGGGGTTGCCCTGGCCGGGGTTGTTTTCAGTATCGTGTACCTGGCACAGCCTGAACCACGTTCGTTGCTGGCTGTGACAATTGTGCATGGTTTGACCACAGCCGGTTTCCTCAGTTGGGGAGACGAGGTGATGTACCGACAATGGAAGCGGAGGCAAAAAATGTAGTGGCATCCCTTGTGGGTGCCAGGGGGCGGGGCGGCCAAGACCCCCTTACACATCAACCTCCACCCCAACACCAATCTCACGCGCCTTCTGATAGACCCGAACAGCTACTGCGAGGTCCTGCACTGCCACTCCTACCGACTTAAAGAAGGTCACCTCTTCCTGTGTTTGCCGACCTGGCTTGAGACCTTCAACCAATTCGCCTAACTCAATCCAGCTTTCAGGGTCGGTGATGTGACCAGAGGCAAGAGCTTGCAATAAGTCACCAGCTTCAGCCATGGCGGCTTCGCGCCGGTCAACGATGATGCGGGCATGTGCAAGTGTTTCAGCATCTACTTCGCACATCTCAGGGGTGAAGGCCCCGATGGCGCTGATATGTGTTCCTGGAGTTACATCGTTCCAGTGAAAGAGCGGAGTGGTTGAAGCAGTGGCGCAACTTACCAGCAATGCGCCGGAAAGAGCTTCAGTGGCAGAGGAGGCACGACGAATAGGGGGACAGGTGGAACCGAGCGATTTTTGCAGTGTTTCAACCAGGCGCTGATAATTCTCATCGCTGCGGTTAACCACGCGTACCTCACGTAAAGGACGCACAGCGTGGATGGCAAGGACTTGCATGGGAGCCTGTGTGCCAGCACCAAACATTGCCAGCACATCGGCATCGCGGCGAGCGAGCAGGTCAGTTGCAAGACCAGAAGCGGCACCTGTACGCATGGCTGTGAGCCATCCTCCCTCTAAAATAGCCAGTGTTTTACCAGTTGTGGCATCCAATAATAACACCGAGGCATACAGCCGTGGCAAGCCTCGGAGCGAATTTTGGGGCATCACCGTGATAACTTTGAGGGAAAAAGCCTGTTGTTCTGGCGTTTGTAGCAATGAAGGCATAAGCAGGACAAGCCCCTGTTCTGGAAGATCAATCGCCTGACGTTGTGGAACCTGCGCTCGATGCGTGCTTAAAGCTCCGAAAGCGATGCGCATTGCCTCGATAGCCTCCGGCATGGTCAGGCAGCGTTGTATATCGGCACGAGAGAGAATGAGGGCCATACAGCGTACTCCTTTACAGATGTTCGTAGAACTGGATGCGAGATATCCTAAGCAGTTACCTTCATGTGTACAAATCGTCTCCTTTTACAGTATGATATAAGAGAAGTATCCAGCAAGAGCATGACCTCATGTCTAAGTTTTTTGTCTGCCGCCTGCGGCGGCAGAGGGGGAAGTGATCGGGGGACACCCCCGCGCCCCCGCCAAGGGGCTGCCGCCCCTTGGAACCCCGCTCACGCTAAACTTGCACATGGGATGCATTAAGCTATTTGGAGGTTCGATCCATTGAAAGTTGTTGTTACCGGGGGAGCAGGATTTCTGGGCTCCCATCTTTGCGCTCGTTTATTGGATGAAGGATATAGCGTCCTGTGTGTGGATGATCTGATTACAGGTTCTGAACAAAATATTGCCGCGCTTCGTACTCATCCTAAATTCTCCTATTTGCAGCATGATGTGACAAAACCATTTGACTTTGAAGCTGATGCTATTTTCCACCTGGCGAGTCCTGCCAGCCCGGTTGGTTACCTGCAGCATCCCATCGAGACGATTATGGTCAACAGTCTGGGCACTTACCAGATGCTGGAGCAGGCACGCAAACAAAAGGCCATGTTCCTGCTGTCCTCGACCTCGGAGATCTATGGAGACCCGCTGGTACATCCACAGCGCGAAGATTACTGGGGGAATGTCAATCCAATCGGTCCTCGTGCCTGCTATGATGAAAGTAAGCGCCTCGGCGAGACACTGACGATGGAATACTACCGCCAGTACCAGGCCAATGTTCGCATTGTGCGTATCTTCAACACCTATGGCCCCAACAGCCAGGCAGACGATGGGCGCATGATTCCTAACTTCATCACTCAAGCATTGAAGAATGAACCTTTGACGATCTATGGTGATGGCAACAAGACCCGCAGTATCTGCTATATGAGCGACCTGGTCGATGGCTTGATGCTGGCAATGTTCCAGCCGCATACTGCCGGAGAGGTCTTTAATCTCGGCAATCCAGAAGAGCATACCGTTCTCGAATTTGCCCACATGATTATCCGCTTGTGCAATTCCTCGTCCGGTATTATCTTCGAATCCAGTCGGATCGACGACCCGGAACGGCGTCGCCCCGACATTTCTAAGGCACAGCAAATGCTCGGCTGGCAGCTGAAAGTTGGCATGGAAGAGGGTTTGCGACGCACTATTGAATGGTTCAGTAGAGAATCCAGGGCGCTTCATCATCCTCCGGATGCGCGGGCCGCAAGGGTCGCCCCTACGATATAACGGCTTCACATCGTTTGGGGGTGCAGGGGGCGCAAGCCTCCTGCCGGGCACCCTGTCTGGGGGACAGGTAATAGGGGTGTCCCCGAAAAACTTTTTTCCTTTTTTCGCCGCCTGCGACGAAAAAAAGAGTAGATAAAGAGGAGCGGGGGACGCCCCCGCACCCCTGGGCAGGGGCTAGCCGCCCCTGTCAACCCCGCTTGAACCAGAAACGAAACAGCATGAAAAATCCCGGCCTTGGCGGACTGCAGAGTGCAAGCACCCGCGACGATTCATGGCTCCAAACAGTCTATGGATGGCTCACTACAAGCGCCACAACATCAAACCTGGTGGGTTTGATCGGTGGAGTTTTTGCACTCTTCCTCCTTCTCGCCATGCCTGAGCCATGGAATATTCGTCTGCCGCTCTACCTGGCAGTGACCATCTGGACCATTCTGCGACCACGAATGGCTCTCTATCTCCTCCCACTCGCCGTACCATGGGGATCCCTGGATACTCTCGATGTGGGCGGGCTGCACCTGACCAGCGCTGATATCCTCGTTGTGCTCCTGGTGGCTGGCTGGCTCGGCAGTTTTGTACTGCGTCCAGGCAGATTCACAGCAATTGGCGCTTCTGCTGGCCCACGCGACCATGATTCTTTCAATGTTCCCACCTACCTGGTAGTCACAATGTTCGCCCTGCTCTGCGTGATGCTGCTCTCCATGGGGGTAGCGGTCAATATCAGTTCGAGTTTCAAAGAGATCAGCAAATGGCTGGAATTTCTAGCGGTCATTCTGCTGGGAGCACAATATATCCGCACTCGACGCCAGGTCTGGACGCTCATTGTGATCATTCTGCTGGCGGGAATCTCTCAGGCATTCCAGGGGTACATCCAGGCATTTTTCAACCTGGGGCCGGAAGCATTTATACGTGCCGCCAGCCTGCGCGTTTATGGGACGTTCGATCAACCCAATCCATATGCGGGCTATATCAACATGTCTTTGAGCATTGCCCTGGCATTGATGTTGCTCGGCTGCAACCGGACAACACGCCTGCTAGGAGGGCTGGCAACCATACTGCTTGGAACGGCTGAATACCTGGCACAATCGCGAGGGGGAGAAATCTCCATCACGGCAGTGCTCATTTTCATTCTGGTTGTAGGCATGCCACAATTGCGAACACTCACGCGACTGGTGATCATTGGCGGATTGGGCATTGTCGAAGCCTTCCTGGCGGGCTGGATACCTGCACATGTCCTTACACCAGTATTGAGAATCCTTGGCCTCACCCAGATTTCCTTTACGGCTCCCAGCCCTGAAGATTACTCAACCGCCGAACGCCTGGCTCACTGGATTGCAGGAATCCACATGTTCCTTGACCATCCAATCCTCGGCGTTGGCATCGGCAACTACCCGGATGCTTACCCGAAGTATGCTATTACCATTTTCACCCTTCCATTGGGACACGCCCATAACTACTACATCAATATTGCTGCCGAAACGGGTTTTATTGGATTAGTAGTCTACCTGCTCTTCTTGCTAGCAATTTTCGTTGCAGCAGTGCGGGCATATCGAGGTATTCATAACAAATACATGCAGGCACAGGCACAGGCAATCAGGCAGGGACCACGACCTGAGATCGAGGCACCCCTGGGAACGGGCAATAAGCTACGCTTACTTCTGCACCCATTTCGTATGGCGGAGCACTATCGCGCCCAGGGAATATTCGGCATCGTTGATAAGCTCACCAATGATAGAGCGCTGGCAGTCGGAATCTTAGCAGCGCTTCTCTCCGTCTGTATACATAATATGGTTGATGACTTATATGTTCATAGCATGACCAATCTGTTTGCGTTACTCTTCGTTGCTCTTATCCGTCTAGAGGGAGTGACACCCCGAGTAAGCGCAATCACTGGAGGACAATTTGATTACATCGAACACGGAAAATCCTAGTGCGTTCCCTGAAGATGAGTATCAGGCAGTAATAGAGAAAAAAACGGCAGAACTTCTTTTGCAGCGATCAGATACTGAAGACGAGGACTCTCAACAAGAACCAGAGATTACACCTGAGCAATTATCTATCGGAAAACGACTGCTGAACTGGCGTACAATAGTGCCACTCGTGATTGTGATCGTCGCTCTTGTAATCTTTGTACAAAAGGAAAATATCGATCCGCAGAGGCTGTGGACAGCCATTCGCTCCGCTAACGTCGTCTTCTTGCTCGCAGCTTTTGCTATCTACTATCTTTCATTCCCAATACGCACACTCCGCTGGCGGCTGCTGCTGGAAAATGTGGGCTACACCAAAGGGAATGGCGTCCACTTGCCAAAATTCTGGAAGCTGCTGGAGATCATCTATATTTCCTGGTTTGCGAATGCCATTGTTCCCGCCAAACTAGGGGACATGTACCGGGCTTATCTCTTGCGCCAGGAAGCAGGCGTCTCTGCATCTCGCAGCTTCGGGACTGTGCTGGCAGAGCGCGTTCTCGATCTCGTTGTGCTCCTCTTGCTCTTCATTCTGGCAGTTAAGATAAGCCTGCAAGAGACTTTACCTCTGCAATTGCAGAAAGGCGTGGACCTGACTCTGGTGGCTGTAATCCTGGGGATTATTGCATTATTTGCTCTCCGCATATTCCGCGGGCAGGTTGCCAGGCTGATACCAGTACGCTTCCGTGAGCACTACAACCATTTCCAGGAAGGCACGCTTGGCTCATTCCGCCCCCGCCGACTTCCCGTACTGACCGGTCTGACTGTAAGCGTGTGGGCCTGTGAGTCCCTGCGTTTCTTCTTCGTCGCCCTGGCCTTGCACCTGTTCACCGGGAACGTATTGCACATCATTGCAGCAGCTATCTTCATTGCACTTGGGGAGGCGCTTCTCACAGCCGTTCCCTTCACAGGCGGCGGTATTGGATTGGTCGAAGGTGGCATGATTGCCATGATTGCGCTCTTCAATTCGGGTACCAGCAATGCCACCAGCGTATCCCTTGCAGCAATCCTGATCGACCGCACCATTAGCCTCTTCAGCATCCTGGTATTCGGCTTCATCGTGTTCATGATCGCCTTCGGCAGGCAAGCCGCAAGTACCAAAGTACCCCCACCCCCCCTGGCACCCACAAGGGGTGCCACTACTATGGACGAAGAGCCTGCGGAACCGTAGCATAGTAGTGGCACCCCCTTGTGGGTGCCAGGGGGGGTGGGGGTCACTGGCATGGGTCTCATGTTATACAATGCTTGACAGCGCCATACCCCTGAACTATAATTTTCTCACGGGACCGCGAGGTATGCATATTCTTCCATCTTTCATATCTCAAAAAGGGGCCGCGAGGGGGTGATTCCGGGTGACGGAAGTCAAAATCAGTGAGAATGAATCATTTGAGGCCGCACTGAAGCGCTTCAATCGCAAGATTCAACAAGATGGAATTCTCGCTGAAGCTCGCCGCCGAGAGCACTACGAAAAGCCGAGCGTGAAGCGCAAGAGGAAGGAAGCGGCAAAGAGACGTAAAGCCGCACGTAAAGGATAAATAATTTCTCTGGCATCACACCTGGCATTCCTGTTAGGGTGATGCCAGAGAAATTCAGCATATTGATGAGGCTCTATGCAGCAAGAACATTCCCCCCAGCAGATAGAACTTTATATTACTGTAGGCGACGAAAACCTTTCCAGAGCAATTGATGAGGAGCTGGCCCTACTTGACCTGGACAAGGTTGTTAAACGTACTCTAGAAGCTGTTGGCATTACCCGGCAGGTCATGCTTACTCTCCTGATCACCGACGATGAAACCATCCGCGACATGAATAAGCAGTTTCGCCAGCAGAATGAGGCCACCGATGTCCTCTCATTTCCCATGCTCGACAGGCCTCTGGTGAATGCGCCTGCTGACCAATTGTGGACATCCCCTGAAGAAGTTGAGGGCAGGGAAGCGCAGGAGGGAGAGAAAAAAACGCCTGTATTTGTGTCACCACCTGGACAGGTGACCAACCTGGGTGATGTTGCTATTTCCTGGCCAACTCTGATGCGACAGGCCAACACAGCAGGCCATAATCCGGTTTACGAACTACTCTATCTCCTCGTTCATGGCATCCTGCACCTGGTTGGCTACGATGATCAGACCGAAGCTGGCTACCAGGCAATGGTGCATCTCCAGCAATCAGTATTAGAAAGCATCGGACAGAAGGCATAGCAAAGCATGAGCCAGCCAGGGGCACCACCTCCACCGCCCCCAGGTAAAAGTGAGTGGGCAAAGTTCATTGCCAGCTTTGGCTATGCCTTCAGTGGTCTCTGGTATGCGCTCCGCACCCAACGCAATGCTCGTATACATGTGGGGATTGCCATACTTGCTATCTTGATGGGTATTCTCTTACGCATCTCTGCCGTCGAGTTCGCCATCATCTTCGTGGCAATTCTGATCGTGTTCACAGCAGAGATGTTCAATACCGTCATCGAGTTATGTGTTGACCTGGCTTCCCCAAACTACCATGAATTGGCGAAAATCGCCAAAGATGTGTCGGCCGGGGCTGTGTTGTTGAGTGCCATTCTGTCGGTGATTATCGGTTTATTCATCTTTGTACCGCACTTGTGGATGCTCATTTTTAAATAGATACCAGGGAACCTGGTGCTGTTGGCAATCGACCATAACGCTTGTCGTAACACTTTTGAGACGATCCTCTGCTATACTATTACCACAAGCTCAAAAAGAAAGGTCGAGTCTATGGATGTACCGCGCCAGGAAACAGCGACAGAGATGCAAACGGGGACAACAAACACTGACGTGCGCCTGCGAGGCCGGGTGCTGCTCGTTGCCAGAGCGATCTGGCTGGCTTTTGCCTTCTTCGAACTCATCTTGTTTATCATCAAGCTCCTCCAGCCGCTCTTCGGGCACCAGACACTTGTCTGCCCGCTTAGCTTTACCTGTCCCTATGACACGACCACCCTTCAGGCGCTGCAGCAGGCGCAGATTTCTCTCACAGCCTATACTATCTATGTCACAGCATTCGGGCTCCTCTTCGCGCTAATCCCTGTGGGGCTCAGCGTGCTCCTTTTCTATCGTGTGTTCGATCAACCAGTGGGTTTGTTTGCCTCCTTCAGCTTCCTCTTACTGGGATCGACAGGGCTTCTGGGAGACCCCTCAAGGATGCCCCTGGCTCTACAAGTGTTCGGGAATGTCCAGGTTGTGTGCGAGTTTTTCTGCTTTGGTTTCTTTCTGGTCACCTTCCCTGACGGCCGCTTCATTCCCCGCTGGAGTTGGCTGATTGGCTGCACGCTCTTTGTGCAAAGCATCTTCTTCCTGATACCTGGCCCTTTCAATACTTTGTCCTGGCCTCTCCCGCTCTTCCTGATCGAGCTTGTGCTCGCCTGGGGCAGTCCCGTCGCGGTACAAATCTACCGCTATCGACGCGTTTACACTCCAGCGCAGCGCCAGCAGACCAAGTGGGTCATTTTTGGCCTTGCCTGTTGTATTCTGACGATCTTGCTCCCAGGCCTCACTGGAGGGCTCTTTCTGACCACCAGCGTATCGGGCGCGCTCTTTACTTTGGTGAACCCGGCGTTGTCTTCATTGGGCTTCCTACTCATCCCCCTGAGTATCACTATGGCCATCCTGCGCTCTCGGCTGTGGGAGATCGACGTGCTGATCAACCGCACGCTGGTCTACGGCCTGCTCACCGCGACCCTGCTGGTTGTCTATCTGGCGCTGGTATTCGCCGGACAAGCCTTGCTCTCCAGCCTGCTCGGGCCGAACAATGGCGTGGTACTCGTCGGCTCGACGCTGATCGTGGCCGCCCTGTTCCAGCCTCTGCGCCATCGCATCCAGCAGCTCATTGATCGCCGCTTCTACCGTAGCAAGTATGACGCTGCCAAAATAGTGGCAGCCTTCAGCTCAACGCTACGCCAGGAGGTGGACCTGGACCAGATGCGCGATCAGTTGCTGGCGGTGGTACAGGAGACGATGCAGCCCGCTTCCCTATCACTGTGGATCCGCCCTTTGAAGCAGCAGCCATCAGGGGAGGAGCCAGACTCTCTCCCTGACAGTTAAGAGGTGGCCAGGCACCTGGCGGACACAAGGGGCAATACATTTCAAATAAGGGATTTTTATTCCCATATGGCAGAGGGAAAATCCGTCAATTTGAACTTGCGAATCTGCCTTGTTTGACTCACAAACTTTCTTATTTGAAATGTATTGCCCACAAGGGGTCCCGCCACTCTGCCTGGGGGGCAGGTAGTAGAGTGCCGATTTATCGAGCACGTGGGGACGATGAAGGCCCTCCCCACATCCGCGCCTCCCCCACCCCTACGATCCTCCACCTCTTACGTGGGTCAGTTTGTCACTCAGGGCATTAAATGGCCGCCAAAAACGGCATAACCTGACCGCGTGCATAAACTTTTACGCTCATGTTGCCATAGCAAAAGCCCTTCCATAACAGCGATTCCTGGCCGAAAGTGCAAAAATCAGGCATAACTTGGCCAGGAATCTTTTGTGTGTGGTATGATTTGGTGGATGGGGAGATACATGTAAGAAGACCTTTTTAGAACGAATCACCTTTCCCGTACTCTTTGTGCTTTGAAAAAGACAAAAGGAGTGCGTCGTGACGCTCAGCAAAGAGGCATTTGAGCAGTGGTGTTGGCTACCTGGCCTTTCAGACCAAGCCAAAGCGGTCATTACTCAAATACGCACATCACCACCTGCTTGTCATGTACAGAGTGCTGCTGGTAATGTGAGTGGAACGTACCCCAGCCAAAAAATGGGATGCTCCATCCAGTTTGAGAGCCATCGTGATGAACTGCCTTTCGTGTACTTGACGGAACATGATCCGCGGGTCCTGGAGTTTCACGATCAGCCCTACAGCCAAATCAAACTGCGCTATCGCAACCAGGACGACACGCGAAATGTCACGACCAGACACACACCGGATTTCTTTGTCTTGCGTGAGGATGGAGCGGGCTGGGTCGAGTGCAAATATGCGGTTCTTCACCCCTCCTCCTCACCCCTCCCTCGCCCATCTACTCTTGTGCTCACCGTAGGAGCGCCAATCATCCTGGATGGGAAGGCATGGACGATTTTTAACCCTGGCGCAACGGAGGTGCTGCTGCTTTCGGAAGACCAGCAGGTGATGCCCGTCCCCAACGAAGCTTTTGAAGAACTGATGCGCAGTGGCCGACTGACGGGACTCACCCAATCTGCAGCACCGCCGAAGTATGAAGAAGGGCGGGAGCTTCTTGTTCAGGCAAGCCCGGAGCTTTGGAGGAAGCCAACCGTCGCTACACATTCATTACCGGGACTGATCGAGCAGCGGCTTCTGGAGCAAAGACTCCTGCCCGCACAGTGCGTCGATGGCGGGCGCAGTTTCAAGAAGCGCTGGCTTCTTACGGCAATGGCCTCATCGGGCTTCTGCCCCGGGTCAGGAGTCGAGGCAATCGGCGCTCCCGGCTCGATGAGCGCACAGAAGCCCTGCTCTCCACCTTCATTACGGAGCAATACGAGACCCTCAAACAGCAGTCAAAAAAGGCGGTCTTTCTCCTGCTGCAACGGGAGGCAGAACGTCGCAAGATCCCCGCTCCCAGTTACACCACCTTCCTCGACCGTCTCAACAAACGTCCGCTGCTGTCCGGTGCGGAGGCCTCGGGTCTGGAGTGCATCAGTCAGCGGGGGGCTGTCCCATGCACCGCTTGTTCGTTGCTCTTCGTGTATGGAAGATATCTTTTTCTCCTCCCGTCTGGCCGACATCGGGCCAGGCAGAAAGGCTTGGTGCACGTATGAAACAGCGTTGCTTCTCACATCGTTTCTCCCTGTTCATCGGGCTGGTGAGCCTGCTCATCTGCGTGGTGACCCTGACTGCTCCCACCGCCTTGGCATGGGCGGCGGCCACCAGCGGCGTCGCCACCGCACTGGCGGCTCCGTCAGCGTCGTCCAGCCAACCCAACTTCGGCCCGAGCGTCTACATCTTCAATCCCGGCATGCCGCAGAGCGAGATCCAGGCGACGGTCGACGCGGTGGCAAACCAACAGGTCTCCAACCAGTTCGGAACTCAGCGCTATGCGCTGCTGTTCGAGCCCGGCACATATGGATCCAGTACCCACC